>Ga0316596_1000048_pt1 | contig 13045 bp, 9 predicted proteins | sample S_170502SBrCrA_R_FD_207793 | JGI IMG/M metagenome (GOLD analysis project Ga0316596, IMG submission 207793) | Metatranscriptome of rhizosphere microbial communities from salt marsh grasses in Alabama, United States - S_170502SBrCrA (Metagenome... | ecosystem: Host-associated > Plants > Roots >... | reverse complement strand
GCGATGATCCTGGGCCTGATCCTGATGGTCGGCTGGTTCGTTATCTATTGAGTAAGGAAGGACGTTTAGCATGTTTGCCGATTGGCCAATCCTGAGCTTGACAATCTGGCTGCCGATCATCGGTGGTTTCATGGTGATCGCCAGCGGCGATCGGGAGCCCAACGCCACCCGTTGGACCGCCCTGATCGTCTCGGTCCTGACCTTCCTGGTGAGTCTGCCCCTGTGGTTCGGCTTTGACAGTTCCACTGCCCAGATGCAGTTCGTCGAACGGACCCCCTGGATACCCCTGTTCCACATCGAGTACTACCTGGGGGTCGACGGCATCTCCATGCCGCTGATCATCCTCACCACCTTCGTCACCCCACTGGTGGTGATCGCCGGTTGGGAGGTAATCAAGTACAAGCCCTCCCTCTACATGGCGTCGTTTCTGATCATGGAAGGGGTCATGGTGGGTGTGTTCGCAGCCCTGGATGCAATGCTTTTCTACGTGTTCTGGGAGGCGATGCTGATCCCGATGTTTATCATAATCGGGGTCTGGGGCGGCCCCAATCGGGTCTACGCCACCATCAAGTTCTTCCTCTATACGTTCCTGGGTTCGGTCTTCATGCTGGTGGCCCTGATCTACATGTACTACCAGTGGGGTAATTTCGAGATTCTGGGTTTCCATCAGCTCAAGCTGGGCCTGACCGAGCAGATCCTGATCTTCCTTGCCTTCCTGCTCGCCTTCGCGGTCAAAGTGCCGATGTGGCCGGTGCATACCTGGCTGCCGGACGCCCACGTGGAGGCGCCCACCGGTGGGTCGGTGATCCTGGCGGCGATCATGCTGAAGATCGGTGGTTACGGCTTTCTGCGCTTCAGTCTGCCGATCACTCCGGATGCCAGCCATACCCTGGACTGGCTGATCATCGGCATGTCCCTGATCGCGGTGGTCTACATCGGTTTCGTGGCGCTGATCCAGGAGGACATGAAGAAGCTGATCGCCTATTCCTCCATCGCCCATATGGGATTCGTGACCCTGGGCTTCTACATCGTATTCATCGTCGGTCAGACCGCCGGCAGCGGTGCAGCCCTGGGGGTGCAGGGCGGTATGGTGCAGATGGTCTCTCACGGTTTCATCTCGGCGGCCATGTTCCTGTGTGTCGGGGTGCTGTATGACCGGATGCACAGCCGTCAGATCAGCGACTACGGCGGCGTGGTCAATACCATGCCGATCTTCGGCGCCTTCATGGTGTTCTTCGCCATGGCCAATGCCGGCCTTCCCGGTACCTCCGGTTTCGTCGGGGAATTCATGGTGATCCTGGCCAGCTTCCGGGCCGATTTCTGGTATGCCTTCCTGGCCGCTACGACCTTGATTATCGGCGCCGCCTACACCCTCTGGATGGTCAAGCGGGTGGTGTTCGGCGAAGTGGTTAACGATGGTGTGGCCGCCTTGCAGGACATCAACGCACGGGAGTACCTGGTGCTGGCGACCCTGGCCTTGGCGGTGCTGATTCTGGGTCTGTGGCCCGCGCCGCTGGTCGAGGTCATGGATGCTTCCGTCAGCAATCTCCTGCAACACATTTCCGTCCCCAAGTATTGATCAGGCCAGTCCTTATTCGGTAGCTCGCGATGCAATTTGATACCAGCCAATTGATTCCGGTCCTGCCGGAGATTTACATCCTCTCCCTCGCCTGCCTAGTGTTGGTGGTCGACCTGTTCCTCAAGGACAGCCAGCGTATCGTCAGTTACGGTATCACCCAGGTGGGGCTGATCATCGGCATTGCGGTGACCCTGGCGGTGAGTGGACCGAAAGCGCAGATTCTGTTCGACGGCAGCTATATCCGCGATCCCATGAGCGACGTGCTGAAGGTGGGTATACTGCTGGTCAGCTTCCTGGCCTTCCTGTACGCCAAGGACTACCTGCGGGATCGCGACCTGTTCAAAGGGGAGTTCTATACCCTGGGTCTGTTCGCGGTGCTGGGTATGCTGATCATGGTCTCCGCCAACAGCTTCCTGTCCATCTATCTGGGACTCGAGCTACTGGCCCTGTCCATGTACGCCCTGGTGGCTTTCAATCGGGCCTCCACCAACGGCGCCGAGGCGGCGATGAAATATTTCGTGCTCGGGGCACTGGCCTCCGGCATGCTGCTGTACGGCATCTCTATGGTCTACGGAATGACTGGGACCATCCGTTTCGACCAGTTGGGCCAGGAGATCCAGCGAGTCGGCTTGAACAACATCGTACTGATCTTCGGCCTGGTGTTCATCGTGATCGGTCTGTCGTTCAAACTGGGGGCGGTGCCCTTCCACATGTGGGTACCGGACGTCTACCACGGCGCCCCCACCGCGGTGACCTTGTTTCTGGGCAGCGCACCGAAGATCGCCGCCTTCGCCCTGGCCATGCGCATGCTCGTGGACGGCATGCAGCCGCTGGTGCACAGCGGCACCTGGGCCGGCTGGCAGGGCATGCTGATCGTGCTGGCGGTGCTGTCCATGGGCATCGGCAATCTGATCGCTATCGCCCAGAGCAACATCAAACGCATGCTGGCCTACTCGACCATCTCCCATGTGGGCTTCATCCTGCTGGGCATCCTGGCCGGTACCCAGGAAGGTTACACTGCCGCGATGTTCTACACCCTGGTCTATGCCCTGATGTCGGCCGGCGGCTTCGGTATCGTGATGGCGCTCAGTCGGCGCGGTTTCGAGGCTGAGAACCTGGATGATTTCAAAGGGCTGAATCAGCGCAATCCCTGGTTCGCCGCCATGATGCTGCTGTTGATGTTCTCCATGGCCGGGGTACCCCCGACGGTGGGTTTCTTCGCCAAGCTGTTCGTGCTGGATGCGGTGGTTTCGGTGGACCTGGTATGGGTTGCCATCGTCGGTGTGTTCTTCTCCATCATCGGTGCCTTCTACTACATCCGCATCGTCAAGCTGATGTACTTCGACAAGCCGGTGGATGAGAGTCCGCTGACCATTGGCGCAGATACCCAGCTGGTGTTGTCGTTGAACGGCCTGTCGATGCTGGCGCTGGGCCTGTTTCCTGCCGGCTTGCTGTCACTGTGCAGCGCGGCGTTCACCGGTTGATCGGCGTTCACCCGGAATGGGACTTGATAAGATGGCGTAACACGGGTAGTATTCCCCACCTCTGATGCGGGGTGGAGCAGTCTGGTAGCTCGTCGGGCTCATAACCCGAAGGTCGTTGGTTCAAATCCAGCCCCCGCTACCAACTATAATAAAACCCCGTGACCCGGGGTTTTTTTGTTTTCGAACTCTTTACTGTTTATGCAAACAGTGAACAGCCCAGGGTCCGGCGACCGAGTGGTCGCAGGATTTACCAAGGAGCTTCGGAAGAAATGCGAAATGGGCCTATGGCCCATTTTTTATTGGGGTGAGATTGTGCGTACCGCGCCTGACAAATTGGTCCGGTTGTTACGAGACGAGGTGGAACTGCTCGGCTATGAATTGGTTGGTGTGGAACTGATCGGTCAGGCCAAGGGCGGCAAGCTGCTGCGTCTGTACATCGATCACGAGGACGGGATCAACCTGGACGATTGCGTGCAGGTCAGCCATCAGGTCAGCGGTGTGCTGGATGTGGAAGACCCGATTCGGGAAAATTACCGGCTGGAGGTTTCCTCCCCGGGTTTGGACCGACCGCTGTTCGAACCGGCCCAGTTTGCGCGCTTCGTTGGGCACAAGGCCAGGATCAAGACCCACGCCAAGATTGAGGGTCGGCATCGTTTCACCGGTATCCTGCGCGAGGTAAAGGAATCCGGAGTTTCACTCGAAGATGAGGGCACGCTCTATCACATAGGATTCGATCAGATAGAGTCCGCCCGCTTGGTACCTGATTTCTGAAATGGGAAACGACAGATGAGTAAAGAGATACTGATGGTTGTCGACGCGGTTTCCAACGAGAAAGACGTTGAGAAGCCTGTCATCTTCGAAGCCATCGAGGCCGCTTTGGCCTCCGCAACTCGTAAAAGACACGGCGATGACATCCTGGTCAGGGTCTCCATTGATCGGAATACGGGGGACTATGTGACCTTTCGGCGCTGGGAGGTGGTCGAGGCCTATGCAGCCGACGAACCGGACGCACCCCTACGTCAGATCACCCTGGAGGCGGCTCGAGAAGAAAACCCTGACATACAGTTAGGGGATTTCATCGAAGAAAACATCGAATCGATCGACTTCGGTCGTATCGCCGCTCAGGCTGCCAAACAGGTGATCGTGCAGAAGGTACGGGAAGCGGAACGGGCCAAGGTAGTCGAGGCCTTCAGGGATCGCGAGGGAGAGCTGGTGACCGGTGTGGTCAAGCGCATCGACCGGGGTAACGTATTTCTCGATCTGGGTGGCAATGCGGAGGCCTTCATCGGACGCGAACACATGATCCCCAAGGAATCGGTACGGGTCGGCGACCGTCTGCGCGGTTACCTCTACGAGATCCGTTCCGAACCCCGTGGACCGCAGCTATTCATCAGCCGTACCATGCCGGAACTGCTGATCGAACTGTTCAAGCTCGAGGTGCCTGAAGTGGGTGAAGGGCTGATCGAGATCCGTGCCGCCGCGCGGGATCCCGGTCTGCGGGCCAAGATCGCGGTCAAGGCCAAGGACACTCGTATCGATCCGGTGGGTGCCTGTGTGGGCATGCGCGGCTCCCGGGTGCAGGCGGTCTCCAATGAACTCAATGGCGAGCGGGTGGATATCATCCTGTGGAACGACAATCCGGCCCAGTTCGTGATCAACGCTATGTCCCCCGCGGACGTGGTGTCCATCGTGGTGGACGAGGACACCCACACCATGGATGTGGCGGTGAGCGAAGAAAACCTGTCCCAGGCCATCGGCCGGGGTGGGCAGAATGTGCGGCTGGCCAGTCAGTTGACCGGCTGGGAGCTGAACGTCATGGACGAGGCCCAGGCGGTGGAAAAGACCGAATCTGAATCCAGGGGGTTCATGGTGACCTTCATGGAACAGCTGGATGTGGACGAAGACGTGGCGGCGATCCTGGTGCAGGAGGGTTTTACCACGGTCGATGAAGTGGCCTATGTGCCGATGGAAGAGATGCTCGCCATCCAGGAGTTCGACCAGGATCTGGTGAACGAACTGCGAAACCGGGCCAAGGACGTGTTGTTGACCAAGGCCATCGCCAGTGAAGAGGCCTTCAAGAAACCGGCGGAAGATCTGCTCGATATGGAGGGCATGGACGAGGAGTTGGCCTATGCGCTGGCGAGCAGGGGGGTGGTGACCATGGAAGATCTGGCGGAACAGTCGATCGATGATCTCATGGAGATCGATGACATGGATGAGGAGCGGGCCGGCAAACTGATCATGACCGCCCGAGCGCCCTGGTTTGAATAGAGATGTCGATTCAACTGCCGGTATCGAGGGCAGGACTGGATGTGGAATCGCAGCGCGAGAATAAACGAACAAGGCAAATTGATGAGGCCTGTAGAATGAGTGAAGTTACGGTATCCCAGTTAGCAAAAGTCATTGGAATTCCTGCAGACCGCCTGATGGAACAGTTGGCGGATGCCGGGATTCGTGCCAAGCATCCGGATGACAAGATTACCGATGACGAGAAGTCCAAATTGCTCAGCCATCTGCGCCAGAGTCACGGTAAACAACAGGGAGGCAATGCCACGGCGCCGAAAAAAGTCACTCTGCGGCGCAAGACGGTCAGTGAATTGCGCCAGCCAACCGCTTCCGGGCGGACCACCATGAGCAGGACCTCGCCTGCCGCGCCGGCCAAGACCGTGAGTGTAGAGGTGCGGAAGAAGCGCACCTATGTCAAACGCACCACGATCGTCAAGGATGAAAACACCCTGCGAGAGGCGGAAGCGGCCCGCAAGGCCCTCGAGGAACAGGCCAGACAAAAGGCCGTCATCGAGGCCGAGGCCGAGGCTCGCAAGCTGGCGGAGCGGGCCAAGCGTGAGGCGGAAGAGGCCACTGCCCGCCAGGCGGAAGAGGAGGCCCGTGCCAAGGCGGCCGAAGAAGAGGCCAAACGCAAGGCCGAGGAAGAAGCGGAACGCAAGGCCAAGAAGGAGCGGGTCCAGCGGGAGAAATTGGAAAAACAAGAGCAGGAGGCGGTGCGCGGCAAGAAGGCGGCGCGCAAGGAACGCGAGATCGAAGCGGAAATCGACGTGGAAGAATCCGGCTACAGCCGCAAGGAGCTGCACGTGGCCGAGGAAAAACGGGGTTGGCGTAAAAAGAAGCCCGGCCGGCGTCAGGCTGCCGCCAGTACGGCCCCGGATACTCAACATGGTTTTCAAAAACCCACGGCCCCGGTGGTGCACGAAGTGAAGATTCCCGAAAACATTACTGTGGCAGATCTGGCCCAGCGCATGTCGGTGAAAGCGGCGGAAGTGATCAAGGTGCTGATGAAGATGGGCATGATGGTCACCATCAATCAACCCCTGGATCGGGATACCGCGACCTTGGTGGTGGAAGAGATGGGCCACACACCGGTGTTACAGAAGGAAGAGGACGTCGAGGCTGATCTGCTCAGCACAGAAGAGGAGGCCCAGGCCATGGGTCATCAGGTTCAACGCCCGCCCGTGGTCACCATCATGGGCCACGTCGACCACGGCAAGACCTCCCTGCTCGACTACATTCGGGCGAGTAAGGTGGCGGCCGGTGAGGCCGGTGGTATCACTCAACATATCGGTGCCTATCATGTGGATACCGACAAAGGCACGGTCTCCTTCCTCGATACCCCGGGCCATGCGGCATTCACCGCCATGCGGGCCCGCGGCGCCAAGGTTACCGATATCGTGATCCTGGTGGTGGCGGCGGACGATGGGGTGATGCCCCAGACCCGAGAGGCGATCCAGCATGCCAAGGCGGCGGAGGTGCCGCTGATCGTAGCGATCAACAAGATGGACAAGCCGGACGCCAATCCGGACCGGGTGACCCAGGAGCTCTCCCAGGAACAGGTGATTCCGGAAGAGTGGGGCGGCGATACCATGTTCGTGAAGGTCTCCGCCAAGACCGGCGAGGGTATCGACGAGTTGCTCGATGCGATTCTGCTGCAGGCGGAGGTATTGGAGCTGAAGGCGGTGGAAGATGGGCCGGCGATCGGTTCCATCGTGGAGTCTTCACTGGACAAGGGTCGGGGCCCGGTGGCCACGGTACTGGTCCGTTCCGGCACCCTGCACCGGGGTGACATCATCGTCTCCGGCAAGGAGTTCGGCCGGGTTCGGGCCATGTTCGATGAGAGCGGCCAGGCGGTCAAGAGCGCAGGCCCCTCCATCCCGGTGGTGGTGCTGGGTCTGTCCGGTACCCCCGAGGCGGGTGATGATGTACGCGTGGTCACCGACGAACGTCGGGCCCGCGAGGTGGCATCCCTGCGTCAGGAGAAACAGCGGGACAGTCGCCTGGCGGCGCAGAAGGCGGCCAAGCTGGAGGAGATGTTCACCCAGATGAAGGAGGGCGAGGTCCAGAACCTCAATATCATCGTCAAGGCCGATGTACAGGGCAGTGTGGAGGCCCTGCGGGAATCCCTGGCCAAGATCTCCACCGACGAGGTCAAGGTGCGGGTGGTGGCCGCCGGGGTCGGTGGTATCAGCGAGTCGGACGCCAACCTGGCGGTGACCTCCAACGCCATCATCATCGGCTTCAACGTGCGTGCCGATGCCGGTGCCCGCCGGGTGGTGGAAGAGCAGGGCATCGACATGCGCTACTACAGCATCATCTACGAGCTCATCGATGATGTGAAAAAGGCCATCTCCGGTATGCTCTCCCCCGAGATCCGGGAAGAGATTATCGGCCTGGCGGAGGTGCGCGACGTGTTCCGCAGCTCCAAGATCGGCGCCATCGCCGGTTGCATGGTGCTGGAAGGGGTGGTCAAGCGCAACAACCCGATCCGTGTGCTGCGCGACAACGTGGTGATCTACGAGGGCTCTCTGGAGTCCCTGCGCCGCTTCAAGGATGACGTCAATGAGGTCAAGAGCGGCATGGAATGCGGCATCGGGGTGAAGAACTACAACGACGTACAGGTCGGTGACCATATCGAGGTGTTCGAACGCACCGAAGTGGCCCGGGTGATCGAATAGCCGGAGCCGTCATGACGCGAGATTTTCAACGAACCGACCGGGTCGGCGCACAACTGCAACGGGAGTTGTCCAGTCTGATCCACGACGAGGTGGATGAACCTGGGCTGGGTATGGTGACCGTTCAGGAAGTGCGGGTGGTCAGGGACTTCTCCCAGGCCAAGGTGTTTTTCACCGCGATGGATAACAGTCTGTCACGTGAGGAGTGCGCCAGGCGCTTGAATCAGGCGGCCGGCCATCTGCGCTGGCTGCTCGGTCGAGAACTCAAGTTGCGCACGGTGCCCAAACTGCTGTTTGTCTACGACGAATCGGTGGAACAGGGTGAACGTCTGGCTTCCCTGATCGAACAGGCCGTGGCCACCGACCATCAACACGACGAGACGGATTGAAGTCATCGCCGATTTTCATCAATTTCAGCAATTCTTTAAGAGTGGGTAAATGGGACGTCGTCGCAACAGAGGACGCAACATCAGCGGTGTTTTGCTGCTGGATAAACCGATGGGTCTGACCTCTAACCAGGCCTTGCAGGAGGTCAAATTTCTCTACAAGGCCGCCAAGGCAGGGCACACTGGAAGCCTGGATCCCCTGGCTACCGGGCTGCTGCCGATCTGTTTTGGCGAGGCGACCAAGATGTCCGCCTTCCTGTTGGATGCGGACAAGCACTATCGGGTGAGGGTCAAACTGGGCGAGACCACCACGACCGCAGATGCGGAAGGTGAGCTGGTAGAGCGCCGCGACCCCAGCGGCCTCACCGAGGCGCAAATTCGTGATGTGTTGACCGAGTTCGTTGGCGAACAGCAGCAACTGCCGCCTATGTACTCGGCGGTCAAACACAAGGGTGAGCGCCTCTACAAACTGGCCCGCCAGGGGTTGGAGGTGGAACGGGAGACCCGCACCATCCAGATCTATGCGCTGACCCTGCACAGTGTGGAACTGCCGGAATTCGTCATGGATGTACACTGCTCCAAGGGTACCTATGTTCGGACCCTGGCGGAGGACATCGGCAAACGGCTCGGCTGCGGGGCCCATGTGAGCGGCCTGCGGCGTACCGGGGTCGGCCCCTATGACGATCAGTCCCTGCACAGCCTGGAGGCGGTGCAGGAGGCCTTTCGGGACAAGCGTTTTGCGCAGATGGATGACTGGTTGCTGCCCCTGGAGAGTGCCTTGTCCGCATGGCCGGAGGTCAAACTGACCGCCGATGCCGCCTTCTACCTGAAACAGGGACAACCGGTGCTGGTACCCAATGCCCCTACCAGCGGATGGGTCCGGCTCTATGCCAATCACAGCGAGTTCGTGGGGGTTGGCGAGATTCTTGACGACGGACGCGTGGCACCCAAGCGGCTGTTGCAGGTAACAGCTTGAATTCATCGTCAAATTAAACCAGGACGAGCGGTTTGCTATTGCCGTTGCAGTGGAATCCGCGCATACTACGCGGTCCTCAGTGACCGATGAACTGAATTTAATCGTGGCCAGACCCAGCCTGAACTCATTGTCGGGTGGTCTTGAAACATGCCACATATCCTTGAGACGTAACCTGAAAGGAGAACACGTCATGACAATGAGCGCAGCCGAAAAACAAACCATCGTGGAAGAGTACAAGCGAGGCCCCAACGACACCGGTTCCCCCGAGGTCCAGGTGGCCCTGCTGAGCGCCCGCATCGCCCAGTTGACCGAGCATTTCAAACAACACAAACAGGATCATCATTCTCGCCAGGGTCTGGTGCGTATGGTCAACTCCCGGCGTAAGTTGCTCGACTATCTGAAAAGCAAGGATCCGAATCGTTATCGCGAATTGATCTCCCGCCTCGGTTTGCGTCGCTAAACCCGCCATTCATCTGCACTGAGGAGTAGACAGTGACTCTGATCAAAAAAGAATTTCAATGGGGCAAAAACCGGGTCTGTATCGAGACCGGTGAGATCGCCCGCCAGGCCAACGGCGCAGTAATGGTCAACATGGACGATACCGTGGTCCAGGTCACCGTGGTGGAGGCCAAATCCACCGTCGAACGCGACTTTTTTCCCTTGACGGTCGACTACCAGGAGAAGACCTACGCGGCCGGCATGATTCCCGGTGGCTTCTTCCGCCGTGAGGGACGCCCGAGTGAGAAGGAGATCCTCACCGCCCGGCTCATCGACCGGCCGATCCGCCCCCTGTTTCCCAAGGGCTTCACCAGCGAGGTACAGGTCATCATCACGGTGATGTCCCTGAATCCCAAGGTGGACCCGGAGATCCCGTCTCTGATCGGTACCTCAGCGGCCCTGGCCATCTCAGGGTTACCGTTTCATGGGCCGGTGGGTGCCGCACGGGTCGGTTACAAGGGCGGGGAGTACATCCTCAATGCCGAGACCACCGGCTTGAATCCGGAGTCCGATCTGGACCTGGTGGTGGCGGGCACCGAAGATGCGGTGTTGATGGTCGAATCGGAGGCCAATGAGCTGTCCGAGGAGATCATGCTGGGGGCGGTGCTGTTCGGTCACGAGCAGTCCCAGGTGCCAATCCAGGCGATCAAGGAACTGGCCGCCGAGGTCAACAAGCCGATGCCGGAGTTCGTGGAGCCCGTGCAGGATACGGAGCTGAAGGCGGCGGTGGAGGCCGAGGCCGCCCAGGGACTTGGCGATGCCTATCGGATCTCCGAGAAACTGGACCGCTATGCCGCCATCGACGCGGTGGTGGCCGCCACCGTGGAGAAGCTCTGCGCGGCCGAGGAAGGCGAGACCCCGCGCTGGAACGCCGATCAGGTCAAGGGCGTGATCGAAAAGCTGAAGAAGCAGATCGTGCGCGGCCGTATCCTGGAGGGCGAGCCCCGCATCGACGGTCGCGACACCCGTACCGTGCGTCCGATCAGCGTGCGCACCGGCGTGCTGCCCCGCACCCATGGTTCCGCCCTGTTCACCCGCGGTGAGACCCAGGCCCTGGTGGTGACCACCCTGGGCACAGAACGGGACTCCCAGATTATCGACGCCCTGGAGGGTTCGCGGCGCGAGCACTTCATGCTGCACTACAATTTCCCGCCGTTTTGTGTCGGCGAGGTGGGTCGAGTCGGCAGTCCGAAACGGCGTGAGATCGGGCATGGCCGGCTGGCCAAGCGCGGCGTGCTGGCCTGCATGCCGACCATCACCGATTTCCCCTATGCGATCCGCGTGGTCTCCGAGATCACCGAGTCCAACGGCTCATCCTCCATGGCCTCGGTGTGCGGCACCAGCCTGGCGTTGATGGACGCCGGGGTGCCGATCAAGGCCCCGGTGGCTGGGGTGGCCATGGGTCTGATCAAAGAGGAAAATCGTTTCGCGGTGCTCACCGATATCATGGGTGACGAGGACCACCTGGGCGACATGGACTTCAAGGTGGCCGGTACCGCCACCGGCGTCAACGCCCTGCAGATGGACATCAAGATCCGCGGCATCACTAAGGAGATCATGGAGATCGCCCTGGATCAGGCCAAGGAGGGACGTCTGTTCATCCTCGGCGAGATGAACAAGGTGATCAATACCCACCGCGGCGAGATGTCCGAACATGCCCCGCGCATCATCGAGTTCAAGATCCACCCGGACAAGATCCGTGACGTGATCGGCAAGGGCGGGGTGACCATCCGCGCCATCACCGAGGAGACCGGCGCCACCGTGGACATCACCGACGATGGTGTGGTCAAGATCTTTTCGGTGGACAAGAGCGCCGGTGAGGAAGCCCGTAAGCGGGTCGAATTGATCACCGCCGATGTGGAGGTGGGCGCGGTCTACGAGGGCAAGGTGGCCAAACTGATGGACTTCGGCGCCTTCGTCACCATCCTGCCGGGCAAGGACGGACTGGTGCATATCTCCCAGATCTCCCACGAGCGGGTAGAGAAGGTCAGCGACAAGCTTTCCGAAGGGGATGTCATCAAGGTCAAGGTCCTGGAAGTGGACAAGCAGGGTCGTATCCGTCTGAGTATGAAGGCGGTGGATGAAGCATAATCCGAATCCACTCATCCACTGAGAATCAGGGGCCTGCGGGCCCCTTTTTTGTGAAACTACCCAAGCCTGTATATACGGATTAAACGGTATCGGTCCAGTGTCCCGGTGAGAGGTCGGGTACGCGGGGAAAATGACCCGCATCCGAGTAAAAAACAATACAAACGGACCTCGGGAAACATTAAGTTAAGAAAAAAACCTCTGGATCGGATAGAATTGAAACGAATGGAATCACTATCATCCCGGATCTGGTTACAGAAGAGCGTACAGCCCACGCCTGTGCCGGCTGGGGTTGTTCCTGTCTCATCCTCGGGGCGTGGGTTTCGGCTTTGTATTCTTTTGCTGCTGGCGTTGCTGACAACAGATCTAGCCTCGGCACAGGATGGCGATACCCTCAAGGTTGGCATCTTCCCCCGACGCAGTGCAGACACGACTCAGCAGATGTTCCAGCCCATGATGGACTATCTTCAGCAGAAACTGAAGGTTCGAGTGACACTGGATGTGCCGCCTGATTTCCAGGCGTTCTGGGAACAGGTCAGTCAGGGGCGTTATGATCTGGTCCACTTCAATCAGTATCAGTACCTGCTCTCTCATCAGCGATTCGGCTATCGGGCGATTCTGATGAACGAAGAGTTGGGACGGTCCAAGATCGCGTCGGTCATCTGGGTGCGCAAGGACAGCGGAATCGGACAACCTCTCGACCTCAAGGGGAAGAAGATCATCTTCGGTGGGGGCCAACAGGCCATGGTCAGTTACATCATGGCGGTGGATCTGCTGAGGCGCAATGGTCTGGATGACGGTGATTATATGATGCGGTTTGCCATCAATCCGATCAATGCAGTCCTCAGTCTGTACTATCGTCAAGGCATGGCCGCCGGGGCGGCGGATCAGTTACAGCAGCATCCCGTATTGAAGCGGGCGATCGATCTGCAACAGATTCAGCCACTGTTGAAGAGTCAACCGGTAGCCCATCTTCCCTGGGCGGTAAGTCCGCATCTGGCGGAAGCAGATGCACAGCGCATCCAGCATTTGCTGGTCAAATTGAAAACCTCGCAAGAAGGACGCCGCATCTT
>Ga0316596_1000047_pt1 | contig 13078 bp, 16 predicted proteins | sample S_170502SBrCrA_R_FD_207793 | JGI IMG/M metagenome (GOLD analysis project Ga0316596, IMG submission 207793) | Metatranscriptome of rhizosphere microbial communities from salt marsh grasses in Alabama, United States - S_170502SBrCrA (Metagenome... | ecosystem: Host-associated > Plants > Roots >... | reverse complement strand
CCGGTAGAGATCCGCATCGACGGGCCCCTGGGCGGCCCAGGGACGATTCACCTGCACCCGGTACCGGACAAGGATGCTTGCCGGCATCCGGGGGCCGATCCGCGACCCGGGAACCCCATGTCCGAAAGGTGATGACCATGAGCGACCCCTCCGAGCAAGATGCCGAAGCGGACGAGGAGCCCTTCATCCGCGTGGAGTGCTATGCGGGACATCGCGCGGAGAGCGAGCCCCGGCGACTGCACCTGGGACGCCGCGAGGTCGCCGTGACCGAGATCATCGACCGCTGGCTCGACCCCCGCCATCGCTACTTCAAGCTGCGCGGCGACGACGGCGGCATCTACCTGCTGCGCCACGATATGGAGACCGAGCGCTGGGAGCTGACCCTGTTCGACAGCGGTCGGCGGGACGAGCTCCGGTTATCCTCCACCTGACGCCGACGACGGGAGCCCACAATGCGCGTTTATTTGGCCCAGCACGGTTTGGCCGTTCCCGAGGAGATCGACCCGGAGCGTCCCCTGAGTGGGCAAGGCCGTGAGGACGTGCGTCGTCTCGCCGCCTTCCTGGAGGGGGCCGGGATCCGGATCGAGCAGGCCCTGCACAGCGGAAAGGCCAGGGCGGAGCAGACTGCCGAACTGCTCGCGCGGGCCCTGCTGCCCGCCGGGCGCCCCCAGGGGCGTCCCGGTCTCGCCCCGAACGACCCGGTGGAGCCCTTGGCCTCCGAGATCGAGAGCTGGTTCGCCGATACCCTGCTGGTCGGCCACCTCCCCTTCCTCGGGCGGCTGGCCTCGCTGCTGCTCGCCTCGGACGCGGATCGTTCGACGCTCGCCTTTCAGCCGGGGAGCCTGGCCTGCCTCGAGCGGGACAGGAATGGGCACTGGGCCCTCGTTTGGATGCTCAGGCCGGAGCTACTGGGGCCGGCAGGTGACTGAGAGGCGGCGGCCCTCCGCTGGCCGCGATAAGCGGGGCGCCTAGACCCCGCCGGAGTGGACGGTCTCGTAGTAGAGCTTCTCCAGCTCGGCCTTATGCTGGGTCTCCTCGTTCGCTAGGAACTCGAAGAGCTCCCTGATGGGGCCCGGGTCGGTGCTCTCCGCCAGGGAGCGGTAATGCTCCATGGCGACGTGCTCGCGCCCCATGGCGTATTGCAGCACCGCCTGATCGTCCGGCTTGGGCCCCAGATCCGGCAGGTGCACCGCATCCGAGAACTTGGTGTTGGTGGCCGGCGTGTGCACCTCGGTCTTGATCTGCTCTGCAATGTCCGGCCGGGCGGACAAGGTGCTCAACAGGTCGTAATGGCGCTGCTCTTCGGCGGCGAGCTCCTCCGCCAGCCAGCGGATGTTCTTGCTGACCTTGGGTGTCAGATCCCGGTAGAAATTCCGGGCGGACTCCTCGAATGAGCAGGCGACCTCCAGGATCTCCTTCAGGGAGGTCTTGGACTTGATGCGGTCGTAGCTGCTCTGTTGACCTTCGATGTTCTTCTGCTCACCTTCGCTCATGCGGCCTTCTCCTGGACGGATAGGGTGTCGTTGATGCTGGCGGCGATCCGATGACCGTCCGCAACGGCGGATACCACGTCCGGTCCTCGCACCATGTCGCCCGCGGCCCACAGCCACTCGAGATTGGTCCTGCCGTTTTCGTCCACCTTGAGACGCCCCCGATTCCATTCCAGGGTCTCCTTCAGAGCCTCGCCGAGCAGCCCCACATCCGTGGCCTGACCGATGGCCTCGACCACGACCTCGCCGGGGTGGAAGACCTCGTCGGTCTCGTCATAGCGGGGCGCGAAGCGACCCTGCTCGTCGAAGATGGAGAGCACCCGCCAGGTCCGGAGGCCCGTGAGCCTGGTCTCCTCGCAGTAGATCTCCTGGGGCCCCCGGGCATCGAGTATCTTGACGCCCTCCTCCAGGGCCTCCTTGATCTCGTCCGGGTCCGCCAGGAAGTGCTCCAGGTCCTCGAGGGCCGTGAGCGTGATGCTGACCTCGCCGTATTTCTGCTTCTGCAGCCGCGCGAGGGTGCGGGAGATGTCCATCGCCACGTTGCCACCGCCGATCACCACCGCGGAGCGCGGCACCGGCACTTCGACCCCTGCGGCCACGTCCCGAAGCAGGTCCACGGCACGGAGCACCTTTTCGTGGTCCGATCCCGGAACCCGGGTGGAGCGGCCCATCCACAGCCCCACGGCGAGCGCGACCGCGTCGTACTCGGACTGGAGCTGCTCCATGGTCACCTCCTTGCCGACCCGGGTGCCGTATTGGATCTTGACCCCCATGGAGACGATCACATCCACGTCCCGGTCCAGCATACCGGCGGGGAGTCGGTAATAGGGGATGCCGTAGCGGGTCATCCCGCCGGCCTCCGCCTGGGACTCGAAGACGGTCACGTCGTGGCCCTGCTTGGCGAGGTCGAATGCGGCCGTGAGCCCGGCCGGTCCGGCCCCAACGATCGCAATCCGCTTGCCGGTCAGATACTTGACCTTGCCCTCGGCGGCGATCTCCTTCACCCGCTCAGGGTCCACCGCATCCATGGCGTAGCGCTTGAGCCAGCGGATCGCGATGGGGGTGCCGCGATGGCCAACGGAGCAGGCGGTCTCGCAGCGGTGGGTGCAGACGCGGCCACAGGTATGGGCGAATGGATTGGTGCGGTAGATCTCCCGAACGGCGCCCTCCAGGTCCCCCTTCCAGATGGCACGGATGTACTCGGGAGCGTGCATGTGGGTGGGGCAGGCATCGTGGCACATGCCGCACTGGACACAGCGGGAGGCCTCGATGATCGCCTGGTTGGCGTCGTAGCCGGCGACGATCTCGTCGAAGTTGTCGATGCGGTCTTCGGGGGTCGCCTCGGCCATGGGCTGGCGCTCCAAGGCCACCAGATCCGCATCCTCCGACTTGGCCCAACCCTTGGGGTAGGGGGTGCCGTGGATGCCCTTGGAATCGGGCAGGATGAAATAGCTGCCGAGCTCATTGTCTGGGCAGGTGTGGACGTATTCCCGCGAGAGGGCGATCGAGCCCGTGGGGCAGAGGTCCACGCACAGGGCACACCAGCAGCAGCGCCCATAGTCGATGGCGGGACGCAGGTTGCGGATCCCCTTGGCGGGGTCCTCCGGCAGACCGGGCACCTTCACCATGGTGATGGCGGCATTGTCGCACACCTTCTGACAGGTGCTGCAGCCGATGCACAGCTCCCAGTCGTTGAGGTGAAAGCCCCGATAGTTGGCGGAGGCGGGTCTCGGCTCCAGGGGGACTGTGACTGGCTTTCGAGCAAAAAACTGAAGGCTCTTCAGGGGGTTGAGCAGACCGCCCTTATCGGCATAGTCGATGTCGCTCATCAGCGGTCCACCTCCGGGGGACAGGCGTCCAGTGAGAACATAATCTGGGCCACGTCCTCGATGCGGCAGCCGACGGAGAGCTTCTCCAGGACCTGCACCGCGTGCATCTGGGAGGGTCCCCGGACATGGGTACGGTAGGGCCGCTCAGAGCCGTTGGAGACCACGTACCAGGAGAGCTCTCCCTTGGAGGACTCCAAGCGGGTGTAGGTGGAGCCAGCCGGCACGTTCCAGGCAAGCGGATTGGGGATAGGACAGCGGATCGGCCCTGGGATCTGGGGCAGGCGGGCCAGCACCTGGCGGATGATGCGGATGCTCTCCTTCAGCTCCTTGCGCCGCACCAGGGCGCGGGCCAAGGCGTCCCCCGCCTGCTCGGTCGGGATCTCGAAGTCGATCTGGTCATAGACCAGATAGGGGTCGTCGCGGCGCACGTCGAAGGCCAGCCCGGTGGCCCTCAGGTTGGGACCCGTCACGGCCCACTCCAGGGCCTGCTGCTGACTGATGGGGCCACAGCCACGCGCGCGCTTTACGAAGATCTGGTTTGTGAACAGCAGGTTATCGTAGTCTGGCAGGCGCGACTCGATATAGTCCATGGTGTTGGACACCCGCTCGATGAAACCGTCTGGCAGGTCCCGCCTGACCCCGCCGGGGATGTTGTAGATGTGATAGACGCGCCCGCCGCACATCTCCTCGAAGAGGTCCAGGATCAGGTCCCGATCAGCGATCCCCCAGAACATGGGGGTGTACATGCCCGTGGTGGCCGCATGTCCGCCGAAGGTGAAGAGATGGGCGGCGATCCGCGACAGCTCCAGCTGCAGCACCCGCAGCCACTGGGCCCGTGCGGGGATCTCCAGGCCACACAGGTCCTCGACCGCCATCACATAGCTCACCTCCATGGGCACCGGGTCGGGGACGCAGATACGCGGCGTGATCGCCAGGTTCTGGATCCACAGACGCCCCTCCATGAGCTTCTCGAAGCCCCGATGCAGATAGCCGGCATCGGCCCGTCCCTCGATCACCCGGTCCCCGTGCAGCCGCAGCTTGAAGGCATAGTTGCCCTCGATCCCCGGATGATTTGGCCCGATGTTGAGCTCGTACTCGTGGCTCGGTGGGTGCCTGCGGGCCTCGTAATTCTCAGGCCTCATCGATATTCCTCCGGCTGAAGCGCTGCTCGTCCGGCGGGACGGCGATACCGCCACCCTGGGCCACCAGGTCCTGGAGCCACTGCGGGTTGTAGTCCTGCCAATCGAAATGCTCGTTCACCCAGGCCTCGGAGTCGAAGTCCTTGCGCATCGGGGGCGGCCCATCCCATTCCGTCAGGATGAACTTGCTCATGTCCGGGCTGCCCTCGAAGAAGATGCCGAACATCTCGTAGATGTCCCGCTCGAAGAAAGCCGCCGGCGTATAGATGTCATACACGGAGATATAGACACCCGGGTCCCGCGGGATGCGCGTATGGGCGGAGACCAGGGACTGCATCTCGTAGGACCAGACGTGGTAGACCAGCTCGAACTCACCCTCGTCCATCCAGTCCACGCAGGTGATGGCCGAGAGGTGCACATAGGAGGCGCGCCCACGCAGCAGCTCCAGCAGTGCGGGCAGGGCGTCCGCCGCCACGTCCACCCGCAGACGGCGGCTCGACTTGCGCCGCACCTCGATCCCCTCCAACTCCTCGAGGAGGTTGTCCAGCCATGTCGTCAAGTCTTTGCTCATCTACGGGTCTCGGTGTGCGGGAAGGCTCTTGTAGGTCGGGCTTGAGCCCGACAGCGGCGGTGGCGCTACCTGAGGTATCGTCGTCGGGCTGAAGCCCGACCTACCGGGACTGATACTTGCGAGCGGTCAGCTCCGGGATCTCCAGCTTCATATCGAGCGCCTCCAGCGGCCGCTCGTTTTGCTCCAGGAGCGCGGTGTGGGGTCCCAGGGTCTCGGGGCCGAAGAGTCCGTAGTGGCGGGCCTCGGCGATGATGTCGGTGGGGGTCTGCCAGGTCTCGCCGAACAGCCGCTGCTGGTTGCTCAGATATTGGTCGTAGCGACGGTAATAGTCCTTCCAGGAGTCGGCCCGGCCGGTGCGGATGTCCTCGATGAGCTCCCGAAGACCGGCGATCACCGCCTCGGGGCGGGGCATGCATCCGGCGATATAGACGTCCACCGGAAGATAGTCGTTGAGCTTCTTGGCGGTGGCGTAGCTCTGCCAGTACATACCGCCGTTGACCGTGCAGGAGCAGATGCCGATGACGTACTTGGGCGAGCTCATCTGCTCATAGGTGAGGATGACGCGCTTCAGGGTCTTGACCGAGACATAGCCCGTCACGAGCAGGATGTCCGCTTGACGCGGCGACACCATCGGCTGGATGCCGAGGCGCTCCATGTCGAAGCGCGAGGTCATGGCCGGCGGCAGTTCGACCGCACCGCAGCCGGTGCAGTAGTGGAGCATGAACAGCGAGCGCGATTGGGCGAAGCGCACCAACTCGTCGAAGACGTTGGCGAGCGGATTGGTGCGCTTGCTGCCGGCCTTGACCGGGAGCGCGACCTTGGCCGCGGAAGCCTTTTCGAGCTGGGTCATGGGTGAGCCCTCCGAGCGGGAGTCAAGGACGAATGCGGGTATGGCAGCACGCGTGACGACCCCACCGAATGACAGTGAAGGCGATCGACCGGGCCCCTGGTGATTCCGACAAACGCAGCACCACCATCGTTCAATTCATGACAAAGGCGATTCCCAAGAGCCCGATCATCACGGGCCACTTCCACACCAAGCGGACCATGTCCTCCGTGCGGTAGCGGGGAAAGACGAAGGCGATGGTCATCGGGATGGCCACCACGGCAAAGGCCTTGAGCAGGAAGGTGATCCAGTCCTGACCGCCGCCGAGGAACAGCACCGTGTAGAGGACCGCGGCGGTATACAGCTGGAAGCACTGCATGACGAAGAGCCCGCCCAGGAACTTCCCACCCATCTCGACCATCGGTCCGGTCGCGATCTCCGCAGGCGCCACATAGATCTCGAACGGCTGCTTCCCGAGCATGGCCTGGAGTCCGAACAGACCCGCGATGGCCAGCAGCGGCATCTGCACGATGCCCCAGGTCTCCACCCCGCCCGCCTGTTGGGCGGCGATGATCTGAACCAGGTTGGTCGATTGGAAGTGGTAAGCGACCCCGAAGATCACGATCACCATGGGGATGTCATAGGCGAGCATCGCCGTCAGGGCGCGGGAGATGCCGATGGAGCCATTGGGGTTCGCGCATTGGCCCACGCCCAGTGCGAGCCCCAACGACGGGATCATGGTCATGTAAAGCAACGCGATGAGCCCGCCCTTCTCGGACAGACCATTCATGCCGGGGACCGGGAGCAAGGTCTCCGCCGCCACATAGCCCCCGATGGCCATGACGATGCCGATCTCGTGGATCAGGCCGTGTGAGGTCTGGGTCACCTTGCCGTGAAGCTTGATGATGTCCCAGAGCGGCTGCAGCAGGGGCGGACCCACCCGGCGCTGAATACGCGCCGCGATCTTGCGCATCATCAGGACCATGCCCAAGCCCGCGATGAAGGCCACCAGGGGCATGAGGATCAGCTCGATAACCAGCTCTTGCCAGTCCATACGTCTTCGCCCTCTGTCAGGCTGAGGCCCAGGCCAGGGCCGCCACTGCCGCCGCCAACATCAGCAGGGTCGGCTGCACGAATCGATAGAGCCCGTTCATGGCGTGGGACATGAGCTCAAGCGACGAGGCAAGGGCACCCTCCAGCCAAAGGAAGGTCCCGCGGTACCAGGATCCGATGAGATGCATCAGACCGGCGTAGAAGTTGTCGCTGTACTGGTAGCGCACGTCTGCGGTGAGGAAGTGGCCACCCGCATAGTTGTCGAGCTGGTGCACCCGCCTGGACTTGTTGCCCAGCCCGAAAAAGACCAGCGCACCCACACCGAAGCCGGCCATCAGGATGGAGACCAGCCAGATCATGTCCAGGCCCCCGCGGGCATCGACGATGCCGCCCAGGGTGAATGGGACCTGGGGCAGACCCAGAAGCTGCTGGACCTGCGCCACCCAGCTCAGCGCCGGACCGGGGATGAAGCCGGCCAGGAAGATCACCGCCGAGAGTCCGAGCATGGGGATCAGCATGGACAATGGGGCCTCCCGCACGTCCACGTGCTCCAGACGCAGCTGCCCGAGGAAGATATTGTGGATCAGCTTGTAGACGGAGAGGATGGTGCCCAGGGTGCCGATGACGGCCGCCACGAACAGCAGCGGCATCCCCTCGGTAAGCAGTGAGCGATACACCATCCACTTGGAGACGAACCCGGCCATCGGTGGCAGACCCGCCAGACTGATGATCCCGAACAGCAGGACCAGGAAGGTCAGCGGCATCCGCGTGACCAGACCACCCAGCTTGTTGAGATCCGTGGTGCCGGTGCGATGCGCGACCGCGAACACCGCCATCAGCAGGGCCGCCTGGGTGATGGCGTAGTTGAAGACATGGAGCAGTCCGCCCGCGGAGCCCACCGCGTTGCCCACCATCAGGCCCAGCAGCATGTAACCGCCCTGCCCGATGCCGTGCCAGGCGAGCAGGTAGCGGGCATCGTGCTGCTGCAGCGCCGTGTAGGTGGGCAGGATGACCGTCAGGGCGGCGATCCAGGCGATCAGCTCCCGGCTGCTGAGGAAGGTGTAGGGCACCTCGAGCGCCGTCAGCCGCGCGATGCCCGCCCCGGCGACGAAGACCACGATGATCGCGTATAGGCCCATGCGCGCCGAGATGGCGCCGAGAAAGGCGGAGCCCGGGCCGGGCGTCTCGGCGTAAGCGCCGGCCTGCCAGAGATGGAACGGCAACAGACCCATCTTGACGGCGAATCCGCTGCCGAGCAGCAACAGCAGGGTCCAGAGCTGCCCGTTGCTCATCGCCGGGAGCGCCTCGAGCACGTCGGCGTAGGCGAAGGTGCCGACCTGGCCGTAGACCAGCGCCATGCCCCCCAGGATCGCCATGGCGCCGGTGAATGCGTAGGCGAGGTAGCGCAGCGCCGCCTTGGCGGCGAGACCGCCCGCGATCACCATCAGTAGGAAGCTCGCCCAGCTCACCAGCTCCCACCCCAGGAACAGGGACAGGAAGTCACCGCTCCCCAGCAGCAGCAGCATGGAGAAAACGTTGAGGGCCAGGGCCACATGGAAGGCCCGCGCGCTGTGTCCCCGCTCCCGGTAACGGTCCATCCAGGCGCCGGCTGCATACCAGGCGCAGACGAAACCCGCGCCGATGGTGATCATGGCGAAGAACCAGGACAAGGCGTCGTAGCGCCAGCTCATGGTCTGGTCGAGCACCGTCAGGGTGAATGACGAGGCGACCGGCTCACCAAAGAGCACACCGGTGGCGATCAGGGCCGCAAACTGGCCCCCGTATAGAACCACGGACGCAGGGCCAGCGATGCGCAGGCGCCCGAACAGGAGCATCAGCACCAGCGTCAGTGCCGAGATCAGGAGTAGATGGTCGAGGGACGTCAGGCTCGGCATGATCAATCCTTCCTCGCCACGGTCTTGGGGAGCACGGTGTCGACATAGAGGGCCGCATCACCCGCCTGTCGGGCGACCGACCTCAAGGAGTCGGCGAGCGGCGCGATCCCCAGAGTCGAGACCAGGAGCACGGCGCCGAGGGCCGTGGCAACCCCCAGATCCCAGGCTGCGTGGCCCGCCGGGGGAGAGTCGCCCTTCGAATACAGACGCACCGCCACCCGGAACAGGTAGCTGGCCTCCACCGCCGTCACCAGCAGGATGGCGATCAGCGCCAGCAGATCCAGGGCCGACCCGCCTTGGGCCAGGCCCACCAGGACCAGGATCTTGGCCCAGAACCCGGGGAGCGGCGGCACCCCGATCAGCGAAAGGGCCAGCAGCACGTAGAGCCCGGCCGCGAGGGGCGCGCGACGGGCGGCGCCGGCCAGGGCCTCCAGGGAGCCGTTCCAGCGCACGGAGAGCCCGAAGAGGGCCGACTTGGCGATCAGGTGGTGGAGGGCAACCGCGACGCCCGCGAGGAGTCCCGCGTCCCCATCGATCGAGAAGGCGATGAAGACGATGCCGAGCTGGCCGATGGATGAGAAGGCGATCATGCGCGGAAAATCCCGGGCCCGCCAGGCCGCGAGCTCTCCGGTCAGGATGCTGAGCACCCCGAGCACCAGGAGGAGCTGGGACGCCTCGGGCTGATGGAACACCAGCACCAGGAGGCGAAGCACCACCAGGGCCGCGAGCTTGGACACCAGGCCCGCGAGCAGGGCGGACACCCGCGCCGGGGCCGTGGCGTAGACCTCGGGAACCCAGCCGTTGAGGGGAAAGAGCTCGGCCTTCACCCCGAACCCGATCACCATCAGGGCGAAGGAGGCCAGACCCAGGGGGCCCTGCAAGGTGTGGGGCGTCACCTGCGCCAGGTCGGCCAGGTTCAGGGTCCCGGTCTTCATATACAGGACCGCGATGCCCACCAGGGACAACGCCGACCCGAAGGCGCTGATCAGCAGATAGCGCAGGGTCGCGACCAGGGCCCGGGTGGTGCCGGACAGGGATGCAAGACCAAAGGAGGCGACCGCGGCCAGCTCGTAGAACACGAAGATGTTGAACAGGTCCCCGGAGAGTGCCAGGCCCGTGCCGGATGCCGCCAGGAGCAGCACCAGGGCGTCGCGTCGCGCGAGATGGCTGGCGTCGGAGTCCCGATCCCCGAGGCCGGGCCAGAACAGCAGGCTGAAGATCGGCACCGCAAAGGCAAAGATGAGTGCCAGATGATCCGCGTAGAACACGATGCCCAGCGGTGGTGCGAAGCCGCCGATAGACACCATGAACGGGGCATCGCCGTAGTTCAGCCAGAGCCGCGCGACGATGAAGGCGCAGAGGACCAGCACCACTGGACCCAGCACGCGGGCCGCGAGGCGCGAAACACGCGCCAGGGGCTGCATCAGGAAGGCGGCGAGCAGTGGCAGCACCACCGGAAGCACGATCTGGTTCATGCTCAAGACTCCCGGGGCTGAATGGGGCCGTAGCTCGGCCGGTACGCGGGTACCGGAGGCAGGGGGCGCTCACCGGCCGGGGCCTGCTCACTCGTCGGGACCGGCATTCCAGCCGCCGTCGAGACCTCCAGCTCCATCCGTTTGCGGAGCTCCCGGACGTCCAGGGTCCCATAGACACGGAAGACCCGCACCAGCATGGCCACCGCCATGGCCTGCACCCCGACACCGATAACGATGGCGGTGAGCACCAGGACCTGGGGCAAGGGATCGACCATGGACGCACCGACGGGGCCATAGCCGATGATCGGGGCCGTGGCGTCGGGCCGGTAACCGCTCAGGATCAACAGCAGATTGGCGCCGGATTCCGCAATCCCGAGGGCCAGCAGCATGCGAAACAGATGGTTACTGAGCGCCAGGCCCAAGGCGCCGATCGCAACCAGCCCGATGGCGCCGACATAGACCAGGGTCTCCAGGTTGATGACTGCATCGAGCTCGATCATTGGTCGCGTGCCTCGGTATCCGAGATGTCAGCCATCAGTCCGGCCAGCTCCGACCCCACCTTGAGACCGATGGCGACGGACAGGAGCGGCAGGGTGCCGGCGGACAGGAGCTGGCCCATGGTCCCGGTTCCAAGCAATGGGGCCAGGAAGTGACCGTCCTCCACCAGGGCCCAGATACCGATGAGGATGAAGCTGGCCCCGGCCAGTCCCTCGATCCAGGAGATTGCCGCATGATTCAGGGTCCGGGACGGGTCGGCCAGGACCGCCACGAAGAAGGCCGCGGCGAGGATCACGCCCCCCTGGAAGCCCCCACCGGGCGTCAGATGGCCGTGAGCAACGATATAGATGCCGACCACCACGAGCAGCGGGAACAGGAGGTCTGCCCCGGCCCTCAAGATCAGACCGCCCGGCGGGTCCCGTGGGGCGTCCGCGCGCCGCCGACCGAGCACGAGACCGGCGGCGGTGGCCGCCGCGAACAGGATCGACAGCTCCCCCAGGGTGTCGAGGCCCCGATAGCCCGCGAGGATGGCGGTCACGATGTTCGCGGCCCCCAGCTCCGGTCCGGCGATCCGCAGATACTCGGCGCCCACGCGCATGGCCGGGTCACCGAGCGCGAGCTGGGCACCCAGGGCCAACAAAAGGAAGGCGAGCCCACCGGCGAAGAGGAGTGAGGCGATGCTACGCATGATGGTCGCCCCCACGCCCGTCCGAGTGGGAGCTCGGGACCAGGGGATGGGCGGCACCGCGGTCCCCTTCCTCCAGGTACCAGAGCCCCAGGCGACGCAGGGCCAGGGCAAGGATGACCCCGGACAGCCCCGCACCCACGGCCGCCTCGGTCAGGGCCACGTCGGGGGCCTGAAGCATCACGTACAACACGGCGAGGCCCAGGCCCACCACCGAGGTGGCGGCCACCGCGGCCACGAAATTGTCGAGCACCAGCACGGCGACCGCCGAAACCAGCATCAGCACGACGACAACCAGAGCAACCCAGGTCAGCATGGTCTCAACCCCCCGACTCGTTGGTCGCCGCGGGGGCACGCCAGGGTCTGACCCCGGAGATATAGAGGGCCCGAGCGATAGTGGACGAGGACACCGGGCTGGTGAACAGGACGAACCCGCCGATGCAGACCAGCTTGGCCCACCAGCCGGGCTCCATCAGGCCGATCCCGAGCAGGAACGCCAGGGCCCCCAGGGTCACCGCCTTGGTGCCCGCCTGGATCCGGTTGTAGACGTCGGGCATACGCAGGATGCCAAGCGCCCCCAGAAAGGCGAAGGCTGCACCGAACAGGAGCATGATGTCAGCGGCGAGTCTCATGTACGTCACCTTGGGCACGGTTGCCTTCGATGGCCCGGGCGATCGCAACCACGGCCACGAAGGCCAGGACGCCAAAGACCAGGGCCACGTCGAGGTAGAGTGGATTGCCGAACATCAGGGCCAGACCGGCGATTGCGATCGTCGTGATTACCGAGAGGGTGTCCGAGGCTACAACCCGGTCCGGCGCCTTGGGTCCGAGAACCAGCCGAAGCAGCGCCAGCAGAAGGGCCCCGCCGAGCAGTGCAAAGGCGGTGATTTCCAAGCTGGTCAGGGTCATCTCAGGAATCCGCTGATGTGGCGCTCGAATGACTCGGAGATCGCACGCGTCGCCCGGGCAAGGTCTGTACCAGGCGGACAATAGATCCAGTGCACCAGAAGTCTGTCCCCTATGATATCGATGGTCAGGGTTCCGGGGGTCAGGGTGATGCTGTTTGCGAGCAGCATGCGCCCAAGGGGCGACTGGAGCCGGGTCTCGACCTCAACCACACCGGGACGGATCGGCAAGGACGGAGTAAGCACGCGCCATGCCACATCGAAATTTGAACGGATCAGCGCGATGAAGAAGGTCCACAGATACAGGACCAAGTGCACCGGGGCCAGGGGTGTCAGGCGTACCCCGCTCAGGATGGCAAGTCGGGGACCCGCAATCAGGGTCACCAGGAGGGCGGCGGCCCCACCGGCGACGAGCTCATCCTGCCGAAGCGTCCCGGCGAGCAGGACCCACAAGAGAAGGAGTACGGCGAAGGAGAACAGATAATGGGCGATGGAGGGACGGGAGTCGGCGGACGGGCGATCCATTCGGTGGCCTCTAAACTACGGGGCTGGACGCTGGACTGTGGGACCCTGGGCTCAGACACCCGCGGGCGCCGCAAGACCTCGGTGGCCCACATGCTAACCGAAGTTTCCCGCTTAGGAAAACCAGCCTGCAGCAGTACGACCACATGCTTACTCATGAAATTTTTGTGACAATACCACGCCTGCCGGG
>Ga0316596_1000046_pt1 | contig 13356 bp, 13 predicted proteins | sample S_170502SBrCrA_R_FD_207793 | JGI IMG/M metagenome (GOLD analysis project Ga0316596, IMG submission 207793) | Metatranscriptome of rhizosphere microbial communities from salt marsh grasses in Alabama, United States - S_170502SBrCrA (Metagenome... | ecosystem: Host-associated > Plants > Roots >... | reverse complement strand
GGGTAGGAAGGCACACCGTAGCGCAACATGCCACCGGCCGGTTCGTGGGCCTCGAACACGGTCACCCCATCGCCTTGACGACGCTGTTTGTTGGCCGCACTCATGCGGCCGGGACCGGGGCCGACGATGGCCACCTTTTTGCCATTCTCCACCACCTCGTCGCCCAGGATCTCCCGGTAACTTTCCAGGGGGATACGGTCCACGATGGCCCGTTTGAGCCAGCGAATCGCCAGGGGATCGCCCTGAACGCCCACCGGGCAGACCTCCTCGCAGCGGTGGGTGCAGATGCGCCCGCAGGTGGCGGAGAAGGGGTTGGTCTCGTAGAGGATGCGCAGGCCCTTCTCGTAGTCGCCTTCGCGCACCGCCTTGATATAGTCGGGCACCGACATGTGGGCGGGACAGGTGGCCACACAGATGCCGCACTCCACACAGCGGTCCGCCTCCAGCTTGGCCTGCTCTTCGGTGTAACCCTTCATCACCTCCTCGAAGCCCTTGAGCCCCTCTTCCGGGGAGAGCATATCCATCTCGATGCGTTCACCACACAGCAGGTGATAGTCGTCGTCGCGCCGGTAGCCCAACTCCGAACCGTTCCAGGACATATTGTCGGCACCGGCGACGAAGTTGAAATCGGTCGGATCCTCGGTGATCCAGGCATAGTGGTTGCTCAGCCGCAGCGATCGGGTGGTACAGATGTCCACACACAGGGCGCACCAGCAACAGCGCCCGTAGTCGAATTTGGGACGCAGTCCACTGTCACCCGGTTTGGGCTCCAGTCCTTCCACCTTGACCATGTCGATGGCGTGGTTCTGGCAGATGCTCTCGCAGGTGCCGCAACCCACGCACTCTTCCAGCACGTTGACATGGAAGCCGCGGTAGCGCTCGGCCCCGGGACGTTCTTCCAGGGGGCGCCTCTGGGTATAGGGCTTTTCGAAGGCCCGTTGCCAGACGTAAAAGGGTGAGATGAGATCTTTCAGACTCATAGTATTGTCTTCACCTCTCGATTTCGGGTGGATAGGTATGCAGGGAGACCATCAGGCCCGCGATATCCGCGATATTGGTGCCCACGGCCAGCTTCTCCATCACGGCGATGGCATGGGTGTAACTGGGACCACGCACATGCACCCGGCGCAGGAACTGGGAACCGTCTGTGACCAGATAGTAGCCGTATTCACCCCGGGTACATTCGGCCTTGACATAGGTCTCGCCGGCCGGCACCTCCCAGTGCAGCACGTTTGGCATCTTGGCCTGGAAGGGGCCCTCTTGGGGCATGCGGTCGAGGATCTGACGCATCATGCGGATACCCTGATACATCTCCTGATGGCGTACCTGGGCCCGCTCGTAGGCGTCGGAAGCGGTACCGGTGACGACGTCGAATTCCAGTTGATCGTAGACCAGATAGGGCTCGTCCCGGCGCAGGTCCCGATCGATCCCGGCGGCCCGGGCATTGGGACCGACTATACCGTAGTGGTCCACCATCTCCTTGCTGATGATGCCCAGGCCCTTGCTGCGGGTCTTGAAAACCGAATTCTTGAACAGCACCTTCTCGACCTCGTCGAGCAGCCGCTCGACCCCGTCCAGCACCTTGCGTGCTCGGTCTATAAAGCCATCGGGCAGCCGGGCCCTGACTCCGCCGGGGACTATGTACATGTGATAGATGCGGGCGCCGGTCATCTCCTCGAACAGGTCCAGCACAAAGTCACGATGGGTGATGGTCCATTGGTAGACCGTCCCCTGCCCAAAGGAGGCGCCGATACCGCCCAGCCACATCAGGTAGCTGGCCAGGCGCATCAACTCCAGATTCAAGGTGCGCAGCCATTGTGCCCGCTCCGGAGGCTCGATCCCGGAGAGCTCTTCCACCACGGCGGCGTAGAGGTATTCGTTGAAGGTGGGTTCCGGCACCGCGATACGGCACACGATGGGAAAATTCTGGATAAAGGTGCGCCGCTCCATGAGTTTCTCGAAGCCGCGATGCAGATAACCCACATGGGTCTTGCACTCGACCACTTCGTCGCCGCACAGCACCAGTTCCAGGGACATGTTGCCGGTGATGCCCGGATGCTGTGGTCCCTGCCAGACCTTGACGTACTTACCGGAGCTCAGGTCGATCGATGTATTCTGTTCTTGCATGCTGTTGCCTTCGCTGACTTCAGTCGGTTGAATCACTGTGGGTCGGATACATGATCTGGCGCATCACCGTGCGCGGATCTTCGGTGAGTCGACCCTCGCGGTCGAAGAATCGATCCCGACTGTAGGCCACGGTATCGAACTCCTTGCGCAGAGGCGGGATCTCGTCCCAGCCTTCCAGACAGAAATCGTCATCCAGCCGTGGGCTGCCGGGAAAGCGGATGCCGTACATCTCCCGCAACTCCCGCTGATAGGTCTGTGCCTGGGCCCAGAGCTCATGGATCGAGTCCATCTCCGCCGCTTCCCGATCTATGTCCACATGCACACCGATACTGTGGTGAAGATCGTAGTTGTGCAGCATGTAGGTCAGGGTGAAGTGGCCGTCCTCGATATAGTCGATGGCGGTCAGGAAATTCAGGTGGGTATAGTGCGCCCCATCCCGTAATTCGCGAATGAATTGTACCGCGTCCTCTTTGGGTATCTTGAGGAACATCAGGCTCGCCTTCTGCTCCTTGACCTCCGTAATTTGGTAATGATCGGAAAGCCGTTCGATAATGCTGTTCGGGTCGTTGCTCATGATCTGCTGTCTAGCGTTTAAAGATTAAGTGCTCAGGTTCCATCCTTATTTTCTCTTCCCCAGGAGCCCTCTCTCCCTTAAGGGAGGCAACGGGTCCTCCACAGGGAGAAAAAGTGCTTTACCAGTTGTAGTCCGGCATATCCCAGTTTTTGATGATGCGTTTCTGGTTGGCCTTGTACCAGTCCAGGTTCTGTATGTAACGGTTGTGGCCGTCGGCGCGACCCTCCTTGATCTTCTTCTTCAGCTCCAGCACACCTGCCAGCAACACCTCCGGGCGCGGCATACAGCCGGTGATATAGAGATCCACCGGGATGTAGAGGTCGAACTGATTGACCGTGTTGTAGCTGTCCCAGTACATGCCGCCGTTGACCGGGCAGATACCCAGGGCCACCACGAATTTGGGCCCCTGCATCTGTTCGTAAGAGCGAATGATGCGTTTCAGGGTCTTCACCGAGGCATAACCTCCGATCATGAACACCGAGGCCTGACGTGGGGTCGGCCGCGGCTGAAAACCGAAGCGGTAGGCATCGTAGCGGGCGGTCATCAGCGGATTCAGCTCGATGGCGCCGCAACCGGTGCCAAAGGCCAGCAACCACAGGGAGTTGGCCCTGACCCAGTTGATGAACTTCTCCACCACCTCGCTCGGATAGGGTTGGTAGAGTTCCGGACGAGCATTCGAGAACAGATCCTGCTCCTCCGGTGAGAGCCCCGTATTGGGCAGTGTGGGACCCAGAGATTTGTCTTTAGTCAGCATCGCCTTCCTCCATCTTTGTCGGGCATGTCTATTTGACCATTAAGAAACCAGAAAGATCTGCACGAATGCGATCGCGGCCAGCCCGATCAGGGTCGGGATACGCAGAAAGAAACGGATCGACTGATCGACCCGGAAGCGGGGAAAGGCCGCTCCCACGAACACCGCCACCATGTAGATGGCCCAGGTCTTGATCACGACCTCGATCCAATTGGTGGCACCACCGAAGAACAGATCCATGAACAGGATCAGCTTGGCACCGGCGAAGACCGCCCGGTTGGTGGCCATAAAGGCCAGGAAGGAACTGTGGTATTCGGTGGGCGGGCCGATGGGGATCTCATTCGGCGCCACTACCACGTCGAAGGGCGGGTACATGGACATGCCGAGGAACGCCAACATCGCCGCGACTACCGCCAGGGGATTGGTGAACAGGGTCCAATTCTCGATCCCGCCCTGCTGCGCCGCCACGATCTCATTGATATCAAGGGTACCGTACTGGAACACGATGGCGATGATGGCCAGGGCAAACGGTACCTCGTAGGCGGTCATCTGTCCCAGACCGCGGGCCACACCGATGGCGCTGTAGGGGTGGCCGCTCTCCCCTGCCCCCAGGGCCATGCCGAGTTGGCCGAAGAACACGAAGTAGATGGCCAGAATCAGGTCTCCGGCAACGGTGATATTGCTGAACATCTCACTGCCGTAGATCACCGGTACGAAGGCCAGGGTACCGATACCGCCGGCGATACGGAACACCGGCCCCAGATAGAACATCACGCCGTGGCTCACCGCGGTGCGCTTGCCCAGGTTCTTGATGATATCCAGGAACGGCTGCCAATAGGGGATGCCGATACGTCCCTGGACCTTGGCCATGGTCCGGGCGATGGTGGCGCCGAGCAGCAGACCATAGACCGTGACTATGCCCAGGGTAATGAAAAAGTAACCGACCTTGAGGGCCCAATATCCGATATCCATCACTGCATCCCCCCAACCGCGATATAAATCATGACCACATAAAACAACACATAGAGGGCATAGGTCTGACCATTGCCCGTATACAGGACCCGCAAGGTGGAACCCAGGGTATGACTCCATTCCGAGATGCCGTCCCAGAAGGCGGTGGCCCGCGGCTTGATCAGCGGCCCCATCACCTTGGCGTAGAACGAATAGAAGTTATAGGCGTAATGGGTCTCTTCCGGGGCATGGGGACGTTCCGCAGCAAACACGATATTGAACTGTTTGACCTTCTGGATCTTGATGAAGCGGGACAGGAACAGCAGGATCAGCAGCGGCACCATGAATACGCCCGCCACCACGATCATGATCATGGTCCCGTTCCAGTAGCCAAGAGACGATTCCAGGGTCATGCCTTGCCAGCTCAGGGTTTCTGGAAATAGACCGGCAAAGGTCATAATCAGGGGATCGATCAACCACTTGGGCCAGATCGAGAAGGCCATGATGGCAATGATCAACACCACCTGTGGTACCAACAGCAGCAGAGGTGCCTCGCGCAGATCCTTATAGACCCGCTTGCGTTGGCCCAGAAACACGGTATGGATCAAGCGGAACAGGTAGAGAAAGGCCACCGCACTGGCGAAGAAGGCCAGACCGGCCTGCCAGTACCAGCCCTTCTCCAGCAATGCGTTGATGAACAGCCACTTACTGCCGAATCCGGTCAACGGCGGCACCCCGGAGATAGCGATGATACCGATCAGCACCGAGATGAAGGTCATGGGCATGTTCTTATCGAGCCCTCCCATCTGATACATCAGGCGTGTGCCGGTGCGATAGATCAGGCCCGCCACGGCCAGAAACAACAGGCCCTTGAACAACAGATGATTGACCGTCATCCAGCCGGCGCTGACCCAGCCGATCTGACTGGATACCGCGATGGCGGTGACGATGTAGCCCACCTGCCCCATGCTGGAATAGGCCAACAGCCGTTTTACGTCCTCCTGGAACAGGGCCAGCATGGCCCCCAGAAATGCGGTAATGAGTCCCAGCCAGCCCATCACATACAACGCCTCGTCCACCTTGCCCGCGCCGTTGACCGCCAGGTGCAGCGTGGCCAGCAGCAGACCGAAGATGGCGGCCTTCCCCACCACTGCCGACAGCAGGGGGGTAAAGTCGTCCTCCGCCTCACTGTAGGCACCGGGCAGCCAGATGTGCAGACCCGCGACACCGGCCTTGATCAGGAAACCCAGGGCCAGGAGGGTGAACACCAGGGTCGCGGACTGTTGCACCTGAGCCAGGGCGCTGAGTTGAATGGAACCGGTCTCCGCGTAGGCGAAGCCGAAGCCGGCCAGGATCATGAAGGCGGAACCCAGGGAGAACAGCAGGAAGGTCAGGATCTGGTCCTGCGAATCCTTACCCAGGCTGATCAGCAGATAGGAGCTGAGGGTGAGGATCTCCCAGGCGAAGAAGAACTGCAGGGAGGTCGTCGCCTCCAGCAGGGTCGCCAGGGAGAACAGCAGCATGGTCAGCAATGGATAGAAGCCCTTACGGGCATCACCACGATACAGCACCCCAAAGGCGATCACCCCGCCGCCGAGCAACAGGATGAAGCCGAACAACCAGTTCAGACCCTCGAGTCCGACGGCCACGGGATAGGCGTAGGCGGTAAAGGCCGCCAACATCAGGACCGCCTTGAGCCGGCTCGGCATGCCGTCGAGGGCATACATGATAACGGCGACATAGACCGGCACCAGCATACGGGCCGCATCCAGCCCCAGCCACTCGGCAATCAGGTGGCCGCTGGCGAGCAGGGCCAGGGCAAAGGCGCCGATCGGAACCAGCTTGCTCACCGGTTGCTCGATGACCGGTTCATCCCCATCCCGCAGGGCGAAGCCGAACCAGCGGTAGAGATAGGCCACCTCCAGCAGGGAGCCGAGCAGCACCGCAAACACCCAGAACGGCAGATCCCCGGCAGCCAGTTGCATGATCAATTCCCACTTGCCCCAGAAACCGGGGAACGGTGGAAATCCGGCCAGGGCCGCCAACAGCACACCGAGCATGACCAGCAGGATGGGTTTGCGCCGCAGGCCGGCCCATTCCAGGGTCTCTGAACGCCCGACCGCACCGGCCAGCCAGAACAGCCCGGCCTTGGCCAGCAGGTGGTTGATGAACAGGCCACCCACCACGATTTCGGTGTATTCGGTCTTGTCCAGCAGGTTCAGCACCGCCAGGGCCAGGGTCAACAGGCCCATCTGGGCCACCGAGGAATAACCCAGCATGCGCCGCACGTTGCGCTGGCGCAATCCGATGAAGTTGGATACCAGGAAGGTGGCGCCGCCGATGGCCGCCACGATCGGCAGCATGTCCGCCAGCAGCGGCACGACCTTGTAGAGGGCGAAGAAGGCCCCGGCGGAGACCCCCACCGAGATCATCGCGGCCAGGCCGGCGGGTACGTTCTCATACACGTCCAGGCCCCAGCCGTTGGCCGGATAGGGCTTGAGCTCGATAATCACACCGGCCAGCAGCAAGGTAGCGGCAACCAGTCCGATCGGCCCGGTGACCCGATCCAGGCTGGGCAGCATATCATCGATGTTGAGGGTACCGGTCAAATGGTAGAGCAGCATGGTCCCCAACAGGAAGAAGGTCGAGGCCAGGGAGGTGGCGATGATGTATTTGAAGCCGGCTGCCAGGCTGGCGGGCCGCTTGTCCAGGGACAGCAGGCCATAGGTGGCGATGGCGGTGATCTCGATGAAGATGAACAGGTTGAACAGGTCGCGGGTCATCACCATGCCACTGATCCCCATCACCAGGATCAGGTAGACCGACATGGCCGAGGCCTTCCCCTTGAAGTGCTCCAGCAGGTAGCTGACGCTCAAAAGCCCGGCCAGATGGACCGTGGTCACCACAAAGGCCTCGAACAGACCCAGGCGCAGATTGATGGCGAACGGGGGTTCGATACCGGCGGTGGTGATCTCGACCGCCGGCGCGCCGGCCAGCAGTCGGGACAACCAGACCGCCGAGATCAGTAACAGATAGAGCTGAGTCAGCCAGAACAGGGCGCGGGCGGTTCCCTCGCTGCGGCTGCCGATCAGCGGCAACAGAAAGCCGGCGCCGAGGGCGGCGGCGATCAGGTTAATCGGGGCAAGCAGACCTTCTACCATTTCGACTCCGTACAATCCTCAATCGACAGGGATTTCTTTTTCTCATGAATCTGCACCGCGAAGGCCAGCATCACCGCAGTGATGCCAAGGCCGATGACGATGGCGGTCAGTACCAGGGCGGAGGGCACCGGATCGACCACCTCCTGCAGGGCGGTCGCGCGGTTTACCGCATCGTTGATGATCGGTGCGGTTCGGCCCGACAGGTAACCGATGGAGACCATCACCATGTGCACGCCGGTATCCATCAGCGAAAATCCGATAATCATGCGGATGATGTTCTTGTGGGTGAGCATGCCCCACATGCCGACCAGCAACAGTGCCAGGCCGGTACTCAGGGTAATCGTGGAGAGAGGTAGATCCATACAAGCCTAATCCGAGTTATTGCCTTTGAAATTTTCCAACACGGCGCTGAGCTCGGTACCGACCTTCAGACCGATGAAGATATAGATGAGCGGAATCGCCCCAGCGCTGAACAGTTGCCCGTACTCGCCCAACGGCAGGAAGCGGTTGTCGAGAAAACCGCCGGCCAAGATCAGACCGAGCAGTCCCACTACCACATACGAGAAGCCGGAGAGAGATTCGAGCAGACCCAGCAGGGTATGCCGCAGTTTTGCCAGTGGCAGGCCCAGAAACAGCAGCAGGATGCCGGAGGCAATCACCGCACCGCCCTGAAATCCGCCACCCGGAGTCAGATGACCATTGATGAAGATGTAGGCCCCGAACAGGAAGATGATCGGCACCAGATATTCCACCGTGGTCTGGACCAGTTCACTGGAGGCGGTCTTGGGCTGTTTCGATTCACCTTCAGGAGCACTTGCTTTGGCACTGAGGCCAAGCAGCAGACCGACCGCAGCGGCTGATAGAAACAATACGGTCACCTCACCCAGGGTGTCGAGACCACGATAGGTCACCACCACAGAAGTGACCAGGTTGGCGGCACCCAACTCATCGGGCCCTTTGTCCACATAACGGCTGGCCAGGGGGGAGAGTTCCAAAGGTTCCACATAGTGGCTGGCGACGTTGTAGAACATGATCCCGAACAGCACCAGCAGCAACAGAATGAAGAGACGCTTGATCACTTATTCGACCCCCTCTACGACTTCCGTCTTTACCTTTTTCATAGCCCCCGCTTCGTCTTCATCCAGTTTGTCTATCACGGTCTGTTCCGCCAAACGGATGTGGCGACGATGGGAGGCCCTTGCCAAGGCATGGGATGACACGGGATTGGTCAACAAGACGAAGAAGATCAGCAGCAGCAACTTACCGATCCAGGCCGGGTGATAGATGGCCAGACCGATCAACACCATGATGGTACCCAGGGTGGAGGCCTTGGTACCGGTCTGGATCCGGTTGTAGGCATCCGGCATGCGCAACACACCCAGCCCGGCGGAGAACAGGAATACCGAACCGGCCAATACCACGAGACTGCCCAACAATTCATTCATCGACATCACCATCCCGTTTGCGGGTCCGGTTGATGGCATAGAGAAAGATCACCGTGGCCAGCCCGCTGCCGATGGAGGCCTCGGTCATCGCCACATCGGGTGCAGCCAGAAATACGTAGGTGACCGAGGCGAACAGACTGGTCAAACCAGCAGCAATCACCGCGCTCACCGGCCGCTCCAAGGTGACCGCCAACACGGCGCTCACCAGGATGCCGGCACACAACAACAGTGTCATCCATCCAATCATGATTAAGTCCAACGTTGAAAAAGTTATAAACCGCGTTCCAGATAACGCGCCACCGCCAATACACCGAGAAAACTCAACAGGCCGTAGACGATGGCCACATCCACATAGATGAAGCGTTCGGCAAAGTGGGCTGCCAGGACGATGATAGAAAGCGACACGATGGTCAGCAGATCGATCGCAATTACCCGATCGGTATCCGTGTCGCCCTTGATCAGCCGGATCACCCCAAACAGGATGGAAAAGGCGATCAGTACCAAGCTCAACTGCAGAATCATATCAGCCATAGATCACCTCGAGGTACTTCTCAAATTTGGCCGCGATCTCGCGAGTCGCCAGTTCCGGATCGGCAGCGGTCACATCGATCCAGTGCACATAGAGGGCGTCCTCATCGATATCGACCACCAGGGTACCTGGGGTCAGAGTGATCGAGTTGGCCAACACCAGACGACCGGTTCGCGTTTTCAACCGGGTAGTGACCTTCACTATACCCGGATGGATGTCTATCTTTGGGGTAAACACGATGCGTGCCACATTCAGATTAGCCCGTACCAGTTCCCATAGGAACACGCCGAGATAACGGAAGTAGTAGATCAAGGCTTTTGGGGTCAGACGGATGTCCGCATAAGTGCCGGCAAACACCGATAGGGACAAGGCCAGTATCGAGGAAACCACAACACCGGTAACAATGACATCTAAGGCCAGGGAAGCATTGGCCACGAGCCAGATCGCCATCAGTGTCAACCACAAGGTGAATATGCTCTGAGTGTTAATGGATAGGTACTCCGTCAGGTTGTCTTTTCATGTTGCTGCGTATGAAAGCTGAAAGCATACAGACATTTTTAAAAACGGCAAGACGTCTTTATCTAGCGTCATAAATTTGAATTAAACAGGTGCAAAATCAGGGTCAACGCACCCATTATGTGCGCCTTCAACAGCTTCCAACAAAGGCAATTCGACCCTGCAAAACAGGGGGCTTTCGGTTATTCCCATCAAGCTGGAAAACTCAGTTTCCAGGTTCAAGTCCCCGGGTCTGAAGAGTGGCGCCAGATATCGATATCTCTCTCGAACAGACGTCGACTCTCTTCCGGCCCCCAGCTGCCTGCCGGATAGGTAGTGATGAAGTCACGCTCCACCGACCAGGTGCGCAGGATGGGATCGACGATACGCCAGGCATATTCCACTTCGTCATAGCGCAGAAACAGAGAACGATCCCCTTCCATGATATCCAGCAACAGGCCTTCGTAGGCATCCGCATAGATATCGCTCTGGGTGCGGAAGCCCGCATCCAGGCTGACCTGATGAGTCTCCATTTCCAACCCCGGCTCCTTGGCCGTAAGCTGGATGCGCAGGCATTCGCAAGGTTGGATACCGAGTACGATCCAGTTGCGCTCCATGGTCTTGATATGGGTATCGCGAAAGAACTGGGTCGGCGGCTGGCGGAAGCGGATCATAACACTGGAAACACTCTCGGCCATACGTTTGCCGGTACGCAGATAAAACGGCACACCGCGCCAACGCCAGTTGTCCACGAACAGTTTCAAGGCCGCATAGGTCTCGGTAACGCTGTCCGGCGGTACCCCGTCCTCCTCCAGATAGCCCCTGACCTTTTCGCTGCCGATCTTGCCCGAGCCGTACTGTGCACGAAAGGCCTGAGAGTGGACCGCGCTTGGCGGAATGGGTCTGACCGACTTGAGTACCTTGACCTTTTCGTCCCGTAGCGCCTCCGATTCCATCGACACCGGAGGCTCCATCGCCACCAGGGTCAACAGCTGCAACAGGTGACTCTGAATCATGTCACGCATGGCGCCGGCCCCGTCATAGTAAGGGGCCCGGCTGCCCACACCCAGTTGCTCCGAATGGGTGATCTGAACATGGTCGATATAGTTACGGTTCCACAGCGGTTCCAGCATCACGTTGGCGAAACGAAATACCAACACGTTGCGTACCGTCTCCTTACCCAGGTAGTGATCGATACGATAGATCTGACTCTCGTCCAAGTGACGGGACAGGCGACTCTGCAGGGCCTGGGCGCTCTCCAGATCGTAACCAAAGGGTTTCTCGATCACCACCCGGCGCCAACCGTTGTCCTGGTTCACCAGACCGGTGCGACTGAGGTTTTCCGTCACCACACCGAACTCCGCCGGACGAATCGAGAGATAGAAGGCGATGTTGGATGCATAATCCGCATTACCGTCGAAATACTCGGCCAGCCGGTCATACATATCGGCGTCACCGATATCCCCGAGGAAATAGTCGAGGCGCTGTTCGAAACGCTCGAGTACCTGGGGATCCAGGCCATTGCGCACATTGTCCTTGAGCATTCCGCGCGCCTCTTCCAGCCAGCGCTCCCGATCCCAGGGGCGTCGTCCGATGGCCAGGATCCGACAGTGCTCCGCCAGCTTGCCTGCGGCGTCGAGTTCGTAGAGGGCAGGCATCAATTTGATGCGGGAGAGATTACCCGTGGAACCGAAGATTACAAAGGTACAGGCTTCTGTAATCTGGGACATGCTTCAGACCTCGTAACTGCTCGAAGAGACCTTGCCGCCATGACCGGTCCAATCCGTATGAAAGAATTCCCCACGGGGTCTGTCGACCCGCTCATAGGTGTGGGCACCAAAATAGTCCCGTTGCGCCTGCAGCAGATTGGCGGGCAGGCGGGGACTGCGATAACCGTCGAAATAGGCCAGGGCCGAGGCGAATGCCGGAGCGGGTATGCCCTGCTCCACCGCCAGCATCACCGCCTTGCGCCAACCGGCCTCGGCCTTGAGCAGTGCCTGGGTAAAAAACTCGTCCAACACCAGATTGTCCAGCTGCGGATTGTTGTCGAAGGCAGCCTTGATGTTGCCGAGAAACTTACTGCGGATGATGCAGCCGCCGCGCCACATCAGGGCGATCTCGCCGTAGTTCAGATCCCAACCCTGCTGCTTGGCGGCCTCCCGCATCAGCATGAAGCCCTGGGCATAGGAGATGATCTTGGAGGCGTACAGGGCATCGTGCAGGGCCTGCACGTAGTCGGCCTGGGCACCACTGGGCTGGCGTACCCGGCTCGGACCGAGGATGGAGGATGCCCGCACCCGTTCCTCTTTCAAGGAGGAAAGGACCCGCGCGAAGACGGCCTCGCCGATCAGGGTCAGGGGCACGCCCAGGTCCAAGGCGCTGATCCCGGTCCACTTGCCGGTACCCTTCTGACCCGCCGTATCCAGGATCTTGCTGACCAGGGGCGTAGCGTCATCATCCAGTTTCGCCAGGATATCCGCGGTGATCTCGATCAGGTAGGAATCGAGCACACCCTGATCCCATTGCTTGAAGGTTTCGTGCATCTGTTGATGGTTCATGCCCAGACCCGATTCCATCAGGGCATAGGCCTCGCAGATCAACTGCATGTCACCGTATTCGATGCCGTTGTGCACCATCTTGACGAAGTGTCCGGCACCGTCCTGACCGACCCACTGACAACAAGGTTCACCGTCGACCTGGGCGGCAATGGACTGGAAGATGGGTTTGACCAGTGGCCAGGCCTCCGGGTCGCCGCCGGGCATGATGGAGGGTCCGTGTCGGGCGCCCTCCTCACCGCCGGAGATACCGGTACCGATGAAACGCAGGCCCTTTTCGCGCAAATAGGCGGTACGCCGGGTGGAGTCGGGGTAGTGGGAATTGCCCCCGTCGATGATGACATCACCCGGTTCCAGCAGGGGCACCAGCATCTCGATGAAACGGTCCACCACCTCGCCGGCCTTGACCATCAACATCACCTTTCGCGGTGTGGCCAAGGCCCCTACCAGCTCTTCCAGGCTGTAGGTCCCTATGATGGAGCTGTCTTTGGCTGGCCCCTGTAAAAATTCATCCACCTTGCTGGTGGTGCGATTGTAGACCGCGACGCGAAACCCATGATCCGCCATGTTCAGGACCAGGTTCTGACCCATCACCGCCAGACCGATCAGACCGATATCTGCTTTTGTCATCTTTTCCCTTCTCGATTTTTACGACTGTTGATTGGGGGAGTTTTTTTCATTGCTTCACCTAGGCGATGTCCTCCCACTGCATCATGACAGGGAAATGTGACACGGCCGTGACGACGCATGATAACCCAATAGCGCCTG
>Ga0316596_1000045_pt1 | contig 13494 bp, 8 predicted proteins | sample S_170502SBrCrA_R_FD_207793 | JGI IMG/M metagenome (GOLD analysis project Ga0316596, IMG submission 207793) | Metatranscriptome of rhizosphere microbial communities from salt marsh grasses in Alabama, United States - S_170502SBrCrA (Metagenome... | ecosystem: Host-associated > Plants > Roots >... | reverse complement strand
CATGAATAACTAGATATTACAGAGTGTTGGACCACACTATATTAAAGTCTAAGACACTAATGCCGATAACGTGAAAAACAGTACCGGCTACAACCAGCAAAAATCGGGACTATTTATTGCATACAGGTGTTAATTAAATTGATTACTCTATTGATTTATAAAGACCTGTAAGTTAAAAACGGCTGGATTCTCCATAAAAAAGGATCTCCGAAACCCTTTCTTTGGTTTGAGAATGCACAAATCTGTTTATTTATTAACCAACACGAGGTGCCACGGTGGCTAGTGAAGCAACTGAACCTTCTTTGCAAGGTATAAAGGTAATGGTCATTGACGACAGTAAAACGATACGTCGCACCGCCGAAACGTTATTGAAAAAAGCCGGTTGCGAAGTGATCACCGCCACCGACGGTTTTGAAGCGCTTTCAAAAATCACCGATCAAAATCCTGACGTGATTTTTATTGATATCATGATGCCGCGTTTGGACGGCTATCAAACTTGTGCGTTGATTAAAAACAATCATCTTTATAAGAACACGCCGGTGATTCTATTAACCAGCAAAGACGGCTTGTTTGACCGCGCACGGGGAAGAATCGTTGGGTCTGATCAATATTTAACCAAACCGTTTACCAAAGATGAATTGTTAAATGCGATCACCGAACATGTCAATGTGGCGCATTAATCGAATACAACGACTAACTAAAGAAAGTGGGTGGGTGAGCAGTGGCGCGGAGCGCCGAACAATAGTGAAATATCCCATGGGAGAACTAATGAATGACTAATATATTGATTGTTGATGATTCACCAACTGAAATCCACGTGCTCAAAACCATGTTGGAAAAAAACGCGTTTGCCGTGTCTACCGCCAGCAGCGGGGAAGAAGGTATTGCCAAAGCTAAAGCGGAGCATCCGGACTTAATATTAATGGATGTGGTCATGCCGGGCATGAACGGTTTTCAGGCCACCCGCCAAATCGCCACTGATCCGGCAACCAATACCATTCCTATTATTATTGTCAGCACCAAGGATCAGGAGACCGATAAAATGTGGGGCCTGCGCCAGGGGGCCAAAGACTACATCACCAAACCGGCGAAAGAAAAAGAGTTGGTGAACAAAATAAATGGTATTTTAGGCGCTGCATAAGCGGAATTAACAGCCGATACAGAACCACTACCAGGGCAGAAAAACTAGGCAGGAGAATGTCAGAGTTCGGACACAAACATCCCATTGAGCTGTTGCACGACATCGAACAGCAAAGCATCGGCCGCGCCAAAGGATTGCCGCAACAGGTGGATATTACCGAAACCTGGAGCGGCATAGGATTTCGCATTGGCGATCTGAATCTGGTGGCACCACTGGATCAGGTCAATGAAATACTGCATTACCCCACCCTGACTCTGGTGCCCGGCACCAAATCGTGGGTCAAAGGGGTTGCCAACATCCGCGGGACACTGCTGCCGGTGATGGATTTAAATGGCTATTTAGGTAAAAAGGTTTCTGCTGTAGGACAAAAAACCCGCATCTTGGTCGTTAAATACGAAGACATGACCGTGGGTATTGTGGTGGATGAGGTGATGGGATTAAAACACTTCCGTGACGAAGACAAAGTCACCGCGGTGAAAAAATTCGACGATTCATTGCGCAACTACATCCAGGGCGCGTTTCGCCAGCAACAAGTGGAAACACTCGTCTTTAATATGCACGCATTGGCCGTGCACCCACAATTCTTTCAAGTAGCGGTATAACCATGTATAACACCACTATATACAATCAATCGCCGGGGCACGAAGAACTTACAAAAGTCTTCGCGGCGAACGAACGTGGCGATTTTTCGTTCACAAATTTTATAAAACCTTTTTTTGTAAACCCTTTGAGAGGCAGGAGCCAATTATCATGAGTGCATTCGATTCCAAACTGTCCGTAGATAAAATTCAAGTTGTCATCGGCGCTGCCTTGTTGGCTTCGCTGGTGGCATTGGCTTTTATTACGACGAAAGTCGCCAGCGACTCCAGCCACGATAAAGAATACATCAGTCTGGCGGGTGAGCAGCGGGTGTTATCCCAGAGTATTGTAAAAGACGCGGTAGAGGCGTCATCGGCCAATGTAGAGGCGTTCAAGAACTTAAAACAAGGCCGCAATGACTTTAAGACCATCCTGGAACAGCTCTCCAACGGGAATCCGGAAACTGGCCTGCCTGGAGCGCCTGAAGCCGTGCAAGCCGAATTGGAAAAAGTGACCAAGCAATGGAACAAGTTTGAGCAAAGCGCCACCACCATTCTCGATGCTGAAGGCACTATTCGAATGCTCTCCGAGTTCGTCGGCGCGGTGAACGAAACCATGCCCACCTTGTTGGCGGTATCCGATGAAGTGGTCAGTATCATGATCGAATCCGGCGCCAACGCCAGCCAGGTCTACGTGGCTGCACGTCAGTTGATGTTAATACCGCGAATCTCAGTAAACGCCAACAAAGTGTTACAAGGGGGCCAGGGCGCCGCGTCTGCCGCAGACCGTTTCGGCCGTGACGCCGCCTTGTTCGGCCGGGTTCTGGACGCCATGCTCAAAGGCAACCGCAAAATGAATATTCAACGGGTGCGCGATCCCGACGCCCGCGACAAACTGGCCGAAGTTAGCGAATTGTTCGAAACCGTTCACGACTTGGTCGGCCGCATTCTCGACCAGACACCCACCTTGTTCGAAGCGCAAAAAGCCTCCAACAGCATGGTGCAAGACAGTAAAATGTTCCTGGATTTAACCACCAACCTCATGAACGCCTTGACCGACCTGGAAGACAGCCGGATCATCAGCGGCACCGTAGGTACGGTGGTTGGGGGCATTGCGGTTATATTACTGGTGTTGTTCAGTGCCAGCATCGTGCGCACCACTCGCCAGCGACTGGCGGAAACCGCCGACACCAATCGCCGCAACCAGGACGCTATCATGCGCTTGCTGGATGAGATCGGTGACTTGGCGAGCGGGGATTTAACCGCACAAGCCACGGTAACCGAAGACATCACCGGGGCCATCGCGGATGCAATCAACTACGCCATCGACGCCTTGCGCCGCTTGGTATCCACCATTAACGAAACCACGGTACAGGTATCGTCGGCGGCCCAGGAAACCCAGGCCACGGCCATGCACTTGGCCGAAGCGTCCGACCATCAGGCCGAACAGATTACCGCGGCTTCCGCGGCCATTAATGAAATGGCGATCTCCATCGAACACGTATCCGCCAACTCCTTAGAGTCCTCCAACGTAGCGCATAAGTCGGTGGATATCGCGAAAAAAGGCGCCCAGGCGGTGCAGGATACCATCCACGGTATGGATGAAATCCGCGAGCAAATCCAAGAGACTTCCAAGCGGATCAAACGCTTGGGTGAGTCCTCTCAAGAGATCGGTGATATGGTTGAGCTGATTAACGACATCGCCGACCAAACCAACATCCTGGCATTGAACGCAGCCATCCAGGCGGCCATGGCCGGTGAGTCCGGACGGGGTTTTGCTGTGGTGGCGGACGAGGTGCAGCGGTTGGCGGAAAAATCCACCGATGCAACCAAACAGATCGAGGCCCTGGTAAAAACCATTCAGTCGGACACCAAAGAAGCGGTGGCTTCCATGGAACAAAGTACCGCCGGTGTGGTGAAAGGGGCCCAGTTGGCATTGCGCGCGGGCGAATCCCTGGAAGAAATCGAAAACGTATCGGCTCACTTGGCCGACCTGACCCAGAGTATTACCGAGTCGGCGCAACAACAGGCGACGGCCGCGGCCAGTATTTCCGACAGCATGAACGTGATTCAAGAGGTGACCACCCAAACGTCGGCCGGTACCAATGAGACCTCTGCTTCTATCGGAAACCTCGCCGAATTGGCCAACGAGTTGCGCAAGTCCGTATCGGGCTTCAAATTGCCGGAATAATTGACCGTAATTATTGAATGATGCAGTACCGCAGCGGAGCGTTATCCGGGCCAGGGTCCGGGTATTGAACTTGCTTCAACAGACTTTCACTGCGAATGCAGCTGCGCGGCGGCACTAATTCAACAACACCCATTGCGGTACAGATTGCGGTAAAAGGGACAGTTTTTTTAAGCAAAGGCCACGGGAACGGAACCGCCAACAGGAAAAAGACGTAATGAGAGCAGAGCTAGTGGAAACTTCGAAAAAATCCAAACTGATTTCGCCACAGTTTCCTGAAATGGACAATCAACAATATGCTCAATGGACCGCGTTATTGGAAAAACGCACGGGCATCCGTTTGCCGGAAAAACGCCGCTCTTTCCTGACGACCAATGTGTGCATGCGCATGCGGGAGATGGGATTTTCGGATTACCAGGATTATTTCAATCACATTAATACCGGTAATGACGGAAAGGTGGAATGGGACCAGTTGGTGCATCACTTGACCGTGCACGAAACGCGATTTTTACGCCACGAAGCCAGCCAGGATTTAATTTGTCAGAAACTCCTGCCGCAACGCAAGGCGGATTGCAAAAAGCTGCCCCATACATTCAACGTCTGGAGCGTAGGATGCGCCACCGGTGAAGAGCCTTACAGTATCGCCATGGCCATCGACGAGCATATGAGCCAGCTGGGGTGCGAATACTATATGGGCATCATGGCCAGTGATATCAGCCGCAGCGCGTTGGCGGTAGGCCGGTCCGGCATTTATTCCGCGCAAAAAATGAAATACGTGCCGCCCCAATGGCGGCAAAAATATTTTTCAGCCAATAAAGACGGAAAGTACCAGATCAACAGCGAACTTCGTCAGCGAGTGTGTTTTCATCAAGCCAACGTGTTGGAGTTGGGTAAAATGCCCATTGGTTATATGGATGTGATTGTTTGCCAGAATTTATTGATTTATTACGATCAACCGCGACGCACGAAAATAGTAGATACCTTGGTGGAATACCTGGCGCCCAAAGGGGTATTAATACTGGCGGTTGGAGAACTGATTCATTGGTCGCATCCCGATATGGAACGGTTTCCGTTTGCCAACACATTGGCATACCGGCGTAAATAAGGTGAGGTAGTACGCTAAATGAGCATGGCACAGGAAATAGACTATTCCACTCTGAAATGGGTAAAGGACGAAATCGACGAAAGTCTCAAGCAGACCCGTCAGGCCCTAGAGACTTTTGTGGAAAATCCCGATGACAAAACCCAAATCCGGTTTTGCGCCACCTATTTACATCAAATTTACGGCACACTGCAAATGGTGGAAATCTACGGCGGCGCCTTGCTGGCCGAAGAGATGGAATCGCTGTGCAATGCCTTGTTAACGGATAAAATCGCGCAAAAAGACGACGCTTACGATGTATTAATGCGGGCCATCCTGCAACTGCCATCGTATTTGGAACACATCGAACGGGGTGAGTCGGACCAGCCGGTGATCTTGTTACCCCTATTGAACGACTTGCGCTCCGTGCGCGGCGATCATTTGTTAAGCGACAATGCGTTTTTTGCCCCCAATTTATCGGTGGAGCCACCCACCGAACCGGTCAAAGAAGCCAAATCCACGCCCGACATCAAGCAATATGCCAAGAAACTGCGTACTGTGTACCAGGCCAGCCTGGTGGGCATCTATCGTGACAACAACACCAAAGGCAATTTAAAGAAAATCGGTGCCGTATGCCGGGAGCTCATGAACCTTGGGGGCAACGAGAACGGTAAACGCCTGTGGTGGGTGGCCACCGGTCTCGTCGAAGCACTGCTGGATGGCGGCTTGGAAATGTCCAATGCGGTCAAACAAGTCATAGGCCAACTGGATAAGTACATCAAACAAGTCATTGAAAATGGCGAGCAGGCGTTCACGGACTCCCCCACGGAATTGTTGAAAAACGTTCTGTATTACATCGCCACCACCAAATCCAAAGGCAAGCGGGTTAGCCAGATCAAACAAGCCTTCAAACTGGATGATTTGTTACCCCACAGCGCCAATATCGATGAAGCCTACGACACCTTGCGTGGCTCCACCCAAGAGCTGATGAAGACCGTCTCAGCGGTCATCAAAGAGGACTTGTTACACGTCAAAGACCAGCTCGATATATTTGTGCGCAGCGCCGACCGCTCCGCCACACAACTCAAACCGCTGGAAGAACAGTTGCGCCGTATCGCCGACACCCTGGCCATGCTGGGACTGGGCGACTTGCGTAAAATCATCCAGGACCAGGTGCATAATATTGAAAACATGCTGGCCAGTGGCGAATCCCCCAGCGATATCGCCTTAATGGAAATTGCCAGTTCCCTGTTGTACATCGAATCTTCCCTGGAAGGCATAGAAGCCTCCCGCTTTGCCGCCGATGAGGCGGGCGAATCCGAAACCGTACTTCCCGCGGCCGAACAGAAGCAATTGAATAAACTGGTGATTGCGGAATCGGCCGAAGTGCTGGCCAAAGTGAAGGAAAGCTTTAATACCTACGCCGTCGATCCCACGCAATTTAACCTCATTTCCCATACCCCGGATCATCTTGGCCAGGTGCGCGGCGTATTGTCTATGCTATCGTTCGACCGGGCCGCCACATTACTGCATTCGGCGACCAGTTACATCGCCAACGAAATCGTGCAAAAACAGAATCAACCCAACCAGGCGGCGTTAGACGCCATTGCCGATGTCATTACCAGCATTGAATATTATTTAGAAGCCATTCGCGACGCCAGGCTGCACCCCGATTCCTTGTTACGCGTGGCCGAGCAAAGCCTTACCAACTTAGGCTATTCCATCACCGAAACCGAGGATGCAGAAGAAGTCGCGTCCGCGGCGGCTCAATTGGCCGTCCCTACTAATGTTGTGCCGGAAACTGCCCCGGAAGCCGTCCCGGAAACCGTCCCGGAAACCAGGGCAACCGAAGCTCCAGCAGAAAGCGCCGCCAGCGGGGAACCATACGAAACCACGCACAGATACGAAACGGCAGAGAAGTACGAAACGACAGAAAAATACGAAGCACCTACTGCATCTAATTTACCTACGGAAAGCACCGCAGCCGAGGTGCCCGCACCGCAAGATATGCAAGCGCAACCGGCTGAAGCTGCTGCGCCAGCGGTCGCGGCCGAAGCCGGCAATGTAATCGCTTCCGTAAAAGATCAGTTAGTGGACGACGTCGATGAAGAAATCCTGGAAATATTCATCGAAGAAGCCGACGAAGTGCTGGTGGTGATGAAGGAAAACCTGGCCCTATGGGAAGCCAACACCAACGACAACGACGCTTTGACGATTTTACGCCGTTCCTACCACACCATTAAAGGCAGTGGCCGTCTGGCCGGCGCGACGGTTGTCGGCGAATTCGCCTGGGCTATAGAAAGCATGCTCAATCGCGTAATAGACGGCAAAATCAGCACCTCACCACAATTGTTTGCTGTCATGGAACAAGCTCATGTGGGCCTGGAAGGGCTGATTAAACAGCTAAAAGGCGAAGCGCCGACCGCAGCCGATCCGCGGCCCATCGCGGAGTATGCGGATGCAATCGCCAATGGTGAAACCATACCAGCGGTGATCAACCCCTTGAATCAGGCAGCCGCGGAGCCCGCCCCAGCTCAAGAGCCGGTGGTCCAACCCGTTGAAGAGGCAATCACGCTGGCGGAAATCGAGGAGCCGGAAGAGGAAGAACCCGAGCTTGAGCTGTCCATCGAAGACGCGCCCACTGAAATGATCGAACTGGTGCAAGTCCCCGCGCCCGAATCCACTCTGGACGAAATATTCAAAAAAGAAACCGCCGCTCATTTGGCCAACGCGAAACAATTTATTGACGAGTTCGGTGAATCGGAGCACCGATTTGTTACCGAACCCTTGATGCGCGCCTTACATACGTTGCATGGCAGTGCCCGGATGGCGGAAGCCACCCACATTGCGGCCTTAAGCGAATCACTGGATCGCTATTTCCGCACCTTGCACGATTCTGAGCAACACGTCAGCGATGCGGCTCTGGAACTGCTGCGCCAGGGCGTACACGCCATCGATGACATGTCCGCCCACGCTGACGATAATAACTATCAACCGGACAATCTGAGCCAATTACTGGAGCAAACCGCCGAATTACACAAAATCGCCAAAGCGGCGCAAACCGTCCGGGAAAGTGGCTCGTTCAGCCTGCACGATGAAAAAGCCGATGCGGAACTGGTCAGCATCTTTATGGAAGAGGCCGCCGAGATACTGGGCCAAATCGATACCAGCTTAAACCGCTGGCATAACGCCATGGATGATTTAAGCATTGTCGATGAGGTGCAACGCTCCTTACACACCTTAAAAGGCGGCGCCCGCATGGCCAATATCAAACCGGTGGCCGATCTCAGCCATGGGTTGGAGACCATCCTGGAACAAGTCTCCGAAGGCCGGCGCACCCCGAACGATGAACTGCTGGATTTAACTCAAAAATGTTATGACCAACTGGCCCAGGCGCTGGACCATCTGTATATGGGACAAGCTGTGGCCCCGGCCTCAGAATTACTGGAACGATTGCAGCAATTCGCTGCCGAATTGCCTGCGGTGGCACCCGGGGACGAAACCGCTGATGAAGCCGTCAAGCCAGAAGTGCCACCGGAAGTGCCGTTCAGTGAACTGAAAACCGTTGAGTTGGGCGCGCTGCCCGGTAAATCCGAGCAGACGCAGGAATTCACATTTTCCGAACGGCCCACCGAAAAAATCGTCACCGCCGAACTCGACGATGAACTGGTGGGAATTTTCCTCGAAGAAGCCGATGAGCTTCACGAAGATATCGAAAACACCTTGGATCATTGGCGCAGAGAACCGGCCAATCTAGGCTATGTGTCCGAATTACAGCGCAACCTGCACACATTAAAAGGCGGCGCCCGCATGGCGGGCATTACCGTCATCGCCGATTTAAGCCACGCCGTGGAAACCATGTTGGAGCGTATCAGCGAACACCAGTTGACACCCAACGATTCACACCCGCAACTGGTACAGCGCTGTCAGGACTGGCTCAGTGAAACCATCGCCGCCGTAAAAAACAGCCTGCCGTTGGCACCGGCCAACCAATTAATGGCCGAACTGGCACAAGCGGCTTCCGGCCAAATCACTGAAACACAAGTCAGTGAAACCCTGGATTCGACACCGGCGACACCAGAAACGGCGCCGACACAACCTGTAGAGCCGGTTGAAGAAATCAGCGGTGAAGAAATTACCCTGGAAGATGTCAGCGATGAGGAAGTCACGGCTGAAGAAATCCCCGGCGCGGAGATCCTCCAATTTGAATCGCCCGCGACCGAAGCGCCAGAGAGCGAGCCTCTCGAACCGGTCGAATTCAGCGTGCCTGAATTCAAGCAGTCATCCCCTTCCGCCTCGCGAGCCACGGATTCGCAGGCCAAAACCGCAGAATTCTCCAGTGGTGGCCCAGCCGAGGAATATGACGAGGAGTTAGTGGACATATTCCTGGAAGAAGCCGATGAGATTCAGGTCAATTCCGAGAAAACCCTGCACGAATGGGCCGACGACGTCGACAACCGCGCCCTGATCAGCGAATTACAACGCGCCTTGCACACCCTCAAAGGCGGCGCGCGCATGGCCGGCATCAAAGCCATCGGCGATATGAGCCACAGCATCGAATCGTTGCTGGAAGCGGTGACTGAAGGTAACTTACAGCCCACAATGGAATTTCCGAGGGTCGTGCAACTCTGTCACGACTGGTTGTCCAGCGCCATCGAGCAGGTCAAACAACAGGCCGCCATCCATCCCGCCGACCATTTGTTGGCGCAATTGGACAATCTGTTGGCGGGCAAACCGGCCAAGCACGGTGTTGATGAAGCCGCGGAGTACCGCGAAGAACATGCTGCAGAGCCACCTGCTGCCGCCCCGGCGACCGCGGAACGTACTCCTGAACCGGTACCCGAAGAGCTTACCGGCGAATTGGTGGAGCTACCCGAGGGCGAATACGCCATTCCCAATGACATCGCCGAACGCCTGGGCCAAACGGCCCCGCGAATCATGGACGAGCAAGTCCGGGTCCGTGCCGATTTGGTCGACAACCTGGTCAACTATGCCAGCGAAGCCAATATCTACAACGCCCGTATCGAACAGCAATTAAACGCCTGGAGTTTTAACTTAACGGAATTGAAACAAACCGTGCAGCGGTTACGCGAACAGTTGCGCAAGTTCGAAATCGAAACCGAAGCGCAGATCATGTACCGCCACACGGAAGTCTCCACTGAAAACGATCAGTTTGACCCCTTGGAGCTGGACCGCTTCTCCTACATGCAACAATTGTCCCGCGGTATGGTGGAAAGTTTGGGTGACTTAACCAGTATCGAGGGTTTGCTGGAGAGCATTTCCAGCGATGCGGATGTGCTGTTGCTGCAACAATCCCGGGTCAATAATGACTTGCAGGAAGGGTTGATGCGCACCCGCATGACGCCGTTTTCCAATGTATTGCCGCGCCTGCGCCGTATCGTCCGCCAGACCTGCGAAGAAACTGGCAAAGAGGCCGGACTCAATGTCGTTGGCGCCGAAGGGGAGATGGACCGCACCCAGCTTAACCGCATCGTGCCCGCCTTGGAGCATATTTTACGCAACGCCGTGGACCATGGCCTGGAAAGCCCGGATGAAAGACGCCAGAGCGGCAAGAGCCCCGAAGGCCATATCGAAGTTCGCTTCTCCCACGAAGGTTCGGAAGTGGTGTTGCGCATCACCGACGATGGCGCCGGCATTAACATTCCCGCGCTGCGCCAAAAAGCCATCGAGCGGGGCTTGATCACTCAAGACACCAAAATCAGCGACAATGAGCTGACCGAATTCATTCTCCAGTCCGGGTTCAGTACCGCTACCGCGGTTACCCAGATTTCCGGCCGGGGCGTGGGCATGGATGTGGTCAATACCGAAATCAAACAGCTCAACGGTTCCTTGCATATCGAGACCCATCAAGGCCAGGGTTCGACATTTGTGATCCGCTTGCCATTGACGGTGGTAGTCAATCAGGCGTTAATGGTCAACGTCCAGGAAGCCATCTATGCCATACAAATGTCCAACGTCGAACACGTGGTCCGGGTACGCGGTGACATCCTCAATCAGCTGGTCGCTGGCGAATTGGAACAATACGATTACGCCGGTTACCAATACGATACCTTGAATCTGGGCTATATTTTGCACGGCGTTAAATCGCCGCCACTGGACCCCAAAGCCACCTTTCCCCTGTTGCTGGGACGCAGCGGCGAACACCGTGTTGCCTTGCAAGTGGATGAATTGGTCGGCCGCCAGGAGATCGTGATTAAATCCTTGGGCCCGCAGTTAAGCACGCTCAACAACGTGTCCGGCGCCACGATTCTGCCCGACGGTCAAGTGGCATTGATTTTGGATTTGAGTACCCTGATTCGAAGCAACATGGCCTTGCAGCAATTGGCGCTCAGCGAAGAACCCGGCGCGCAACCGCCCGAAGTGCAGCATGAAGTTGCCAAGGCGCCTTTGGTTATGATCGTGGACGACTCGATTACGGTACGTAAGGTCACACAAAGATTGTTAGAGCGGCACAAATTCGATACGCTTACGGCCAAAGATGGTGTCGATGCGTTGACTATACTATTAGAACAAATCCCCGACATCATGTTGCTGGATATTGAAATGCCACGCATGGACGGATTCGAACTGGCTACGGCCATACGCAACGATGAACGCTTGAAACACATACCCATCATAATGATCACCTCGCGGACTGGGGAAAAACACCGCGACCGCGCCATGAATATCGGGGTGAATATGTATTTGGGTAAACCGTTCCAAGAACAGGAATTATTGGACAATATCCAAAGCTTATTAAATAATCGATAAATGCTGGAATCAACCCTGCAATCCATTAAAGTCGCCATCTTAGCCTCTACTAACGAACAGAGCCAGCAGCTACAGTCTCTACTGGAAAAAAGCGGACTGGAAGTGGTGCTGGTGGAAGCCGATGGCCACCAATTTCTAGACCGCTTGAAAGACAGCGACGCCGAAGTATTGCTGATCGACGTGTGCGAATCCGACGACGCCGAAATGGAAATCATCGACTCCATCAGCGAACAAAATTCGTTGCCCATATTATTCAACGACAGCGGGCCGGAAGGTGTCAGCATCGCCTCCACCAGCGAAGCGTGGGGCAAGAAACTGGCACAAAAACTCACTCAGCTGGCCAATCGCAATGGCACGCCCATCACTAAATCCAGCGCGCAACGCCCGCACCCCATGGTGGACAAGCAAACCATTGCGGTACATCGAAAAGCCAATACCAAACCCACTGAACCACCGGTGAAACCCCAGTGGGATCAGGAAACCGACGTGGATCATTTCGCTGACCTGGAAGAGCTCAGCCTGGAATTGGAAAGCGAAACCAAAGTGCCGCCTGCCGCCAGCAAAGAAGCGTCACCGACGGAACTCAATGTGTGGGTATTGGGAGCCTCATTGGGAGGGCCCCAGGCTGTACGCCAGTTTCTGGCGTCCATTTCTCCGGATTTGCCGGTGACCTTTATCCTGGCACAACACATCGGCGCCAGTCACATCAATCTTCTGGCCGAACAACTGAACCGGGTAACGCCGTTCAATGTGGTACCCGGGCGCAACGGTTACAAATTGCGCCACCATGAAGTGATTTTGACACCCGCCGACAAACAGCTTTCCTTAACGGAAGACGGTTTTATCGCCCTCAAGCCTTCGCCACCCGCGGCCGTTTATTCTCCCAGCATTGACCTGGTCATGAGCGAAGTGGCCCGGCAATTCGGCGCCCGAGCCGGCACCATCGTTTTCAGTGGCATGGGTGATGACGGTGCCCGCGGCTGTGAAGCCATTGCCGAACACGGCGGGGTGGTGTGGGCGCAAGATGTCGCCAGTTGCGTGGTCAGCAGCATGCCCGATCAGGCCCGTAAAACGGGTACCGTCAGCTTCAGCGCCAATCCGGAACAATTGGCCGAACGTTTGTATGAATTTTACCAATCTGAAGTCAAGGCCTGACGCGCGGACCAACGCCGCAGCCGGCCAGTGAGGATTCACCGCTATGAATGAACAAGAGCTCAAGGTACGCAGCCAATTAATCCCGCTGCACAACATGCGTCTGGTATTGCCCAATACCGCCATCGCCGAAGTGATTTCATATCACAAACCACAGCCGCTGGACAACATGCCACCGTGGTTAACCGGTATGTTACCCTGGCGCGGACTGCAAATTCCGCTCATCAGCCTGGAAACCGCCGCCATGGAACAAGCACCGCAAACGCACCGCCGCAGCCGCGTCGTGGTGTTAAACACCTTGACCGGCTCTGATCCGTTGCCGTTTTACGGGGTGATTTCCCAGGGCATTCCACGTTTAATGGGGCTGGATCACAGCACTATTTTGGATGCGCCCAACGCCGAACAAGCACAGAAATTCGTGTTGCGCCAGGTGGTGGTGGAAGGTCATCCCGCCGCCATCCCGGACCTCCACGCCATAGAAGGGGAACTGGCATCATTGGGGGTTACCGTGATCCAGGAACAGGCGCAGGTGATGGGGTAAAGGTGGTTCGTGGTTCGTGGTTCGTGGTTCGTGGTTCGTGGT
>Ga0316596_1000044_pt1 | contig 13496 bp, 13 predicted proteins | sample S_170502SBrCrA_R_FD_207793 | JGI IMG/M metagenome (GOLD analysis project Ga0316596, IMG submission 207793) | Metatranscriptome of rhizosphere microbial communities from salt marsh grasses in Alabama, United States - S_170502SBrCrA (Metagenome... | ecosystem: Host-associated > Plants > Roots >... | reverse complement strand
GTTAGTTAGGTGTTCTGTATTTTTGGCCCATGGAGTCGAATCGTTCGCAGGGGGCCGTGCATCCGGCGCTGATCCGCGCGCTGAGGCGTTTGTTGCGCCCCTTGATCCGCTTGCTGATCAGGGAGGGGGTGACTTATTCCGCCCTTTCCGCAATGCTCAAGGACGTTTACGTGTCGGTCGCGGAGCGGGACTATGCCGCCCCCGATGGGCGCCAGACCGACAGCCGCATCAGCCTGCTGACGGGGGTTCATCGCAAGGACGTCAAACGTCTGCGCGCCCTCGCAGACGCCGAGTCGACCGGACCGCCGGTGGCCCTTTCCTTGAGCGCCCAGGTCATCGCCCTTTGGGCCGGCAGCCCGGACTTTGGGGATGGGTTGGGGGTGCCGCGCCCCTTGCCCAGGTTTGCCGAGGAGGGTCCGTCCTTCGAGGCGCTCGTCACACGCGTGAGCAAGGATATTAGGCCCCGCGCAGTGCTGGATGATTGGTTGGAGCGGGGCCTGGCCCATTTCGATGCGCAGGGTCGTGTGGTGCTCGATGAGGCGGCGTTGGTCCCCCGCGAGGACTTCGATCAGCTCGCCTTCTACTTAGGGCGTAATCTCCATGACCACATCGCGGCCTGTGACCACAACCTGACCAGCGGATCGGTACCCTTAATCGAGCGCGCGGTCTACTACGATCGGATGACGCCCGAGGCGGTGAGCCGCCTCAGGTCCCTTGCCCACGATTTGGGCATGACCGCGCTCCTGACGCTGAATCGCGAGGCCAACGCCCTGGCTGAGCGGCAAGACGGCGCGACCGAGGCAAGTCAGCGGATGAGCTTCGGCGTCTATTTCTATGCGGCACCGGAGTTACCGGAAGCGCTGCAGGGGAGTGCTGATTCATGATGCAACGTCTATTCATCCGTGTCCTCTTTGCCCTGCTGGCAGCGGCTGCCGCGGCCGGTGAGCCCAGTCCTGGGCGGGGGCTTGGGGGCACTGGCCTGAGGGTGGACGACGGGGGCTCAGGGATTGGTGGCACCGGATATCAGCCGTCGGGGGACGGACGCGGGATCGGAGGCACCGGGATCGTGGGCACGATCAGGGCCTTCGGGAGCATCTGGGTGAACGGGGTCGAGGTGCAGTACTGGGAGGACCAGACGGTGTCGCTCGATGACCGTCCGGGGACCTCGAAGGACCTGCGTGTCGGCCAGGTCGTGGCGGTGGAGGCGCAGCTGCAGGCCGATCGGCTGGTCGCCCGCTCCATCGAGGTACGCCATGCGGTGGTGGGGCCCGTCACCTCGATCGACACCCGCGCCGGGACCATGCAGGTGCTCGGACAACGGGTGCGGATGCCGGCGGGAGACACGCTAGGCGCGACGCTACGCCCGGGGGACTGGGTCTCGGTGTCCGGTCTGCGGGAACCGAAGGGGACGGTCATTGCCTCGCTGCTGGAGCGGACGCCGGAAGGGCTCGGGGCGTTCGTCAGAGGCGCAGTCGAGCAAGTGGATGCTCGCGGCCTCGTCGTCGGGGGGCACCGCTACCCGCTTCCTCCTGGCTCCGACCCCTCGGCCATCCCCGTGGGCGCCGACCTGACCCTCTACGGAGACCCAAAAGAAAATCAGCTGACGCCGACCCGGCTGCGGGTCGGATGGGTCGTGCCCTTTGAGGGTCTGGTGCGGACCTTACTCGTGGAAGGCTTTGTCGGCACCGGTGGGCGCCAGGTCGGGGCACTGGTACTGCCGGATTCGGCCTACCGCCCCAAGGTCGGTGAGCGGGTGGTGGTTCAGGGTCGCTTCGGGTCCGATGGCAAGCTCGACCGGAAGAGCTTGCGCATCCTATCGGCACCCAGCGGGCTGGACCGGATGCGACTGCGCTTGGAGGACCTCGAGGGCGGGCAGGGGAGCGCTCTCCCGACGACCCCGCAGTCGCAGGTCATGGAAAGGGCGTGGCCTACGAGGCCGTATCGGTCGCGCGGGGCGGAACGCGACCGCCCCACCGGTCTGTCGCCGCGCCCGCAGGCGTCGCAGGTCCCAGGCCAGAGTTCCCCGGCGGGGTCTCCCTGGTACCAGTATCCCGGGCCCCTACCTGCCCAGGGGCTGGGCCCAGGGTGGCTGGGCAATGACCCACTGGGTCCTGGGTACTGGGGCGGGTCGAGCGGATTCCCGAGCCTTGCGCCGAGTGGCGCAGGGGGGGGGGGTGCGGGCGGCGGTGTCCGCGGATCGACGGTCTCCCCCGGACGGGGAGGGCGGTAGCGGCGCCAACCGGATCACGGGCGCTCAACGAGACCCAGATCAAGCCTGGGGGCCGCCCCACTCAGTCTTGCGACCGGGGCTGATAGCTATCCGGGATCAGGACCGTTGGTGACCGCTGGGTGGCGTCCTTGTGTGGAAAGTCGGTGGTGAAATGCAGTCCCCGACTCTCGCGCCGGCGCAGGGCGGACTGGATGATAAGGTCTGCCACCTCGAGCAGATTGCGTAGCTCGATCAGGTCGTTGCTGACGCGGAAGTTGCTGTAGTACTCGATCACCTCCTGCTGGAGTAGGTCCGCTCGGCGCTTTGCGCGCCGCAGTCGCTTGGTGGTCCGGACGATGCCCACGTAGTCCCACATGAAGCGCCGCAGCTCGTCCCAGTTGTGGGTGACCACCACCTCCTCGTCGGGCTCCGTGACCCGACTCTCATCCCAGGGATGGACCTCGGGTGGCTCAGGGGTGTGGGGGTCGGCCTGCGCGATGTCGTTGGCCGCGAGCTCCGAGTAGACCAGGCACTCCAGGAGCGAGTTGCTGGCCATGCGATTGGCCCCGTGGAGGCCCGTGTAAGCGGTCTCCCCGCTGGCATAGAGCCCGGGTAGATCGGTGCGTGCCCGTTGGTCCACCATGACCCCGCCGCAAGTGTAGTGGGCCGCGGGGACCACCGGAATGGGCTGCTTGGTGATGTCGATGCCGAGCTCCAGGCAGCGGGCATGGATGGTCGGGAAGTGTCCGATGACAAAGTCGGCGGGACGATCTGAGATGTCGAGGTAGAGACACTCGGCGCCCAGACGCTTCATCTCGTGGTCGATGGCGCGGGCGACGATGTCCCGCGGGGCCAGCTCTGCGCGTGAATCGAAGCGGGGCATGAAGCGCTCGCCGTCTGGAAGGAGCAGGCGGGCACCTTCCCCCCGCAGGGCCTCCGTGATCAAAAACGATCTTGCTTCAGGGTGATAGAGGCAGGTTGGGTGAAATTGCATGAACTCCATGTTGGCCACGCGGCAGCCGGCACGCCAGGCCATGGCGATGCCGTCTCCGGTGGAGACGTCCGGATTGCTCGTGTACAGATAGACCTTGCTGGCCCCACCGGTGGCGAGCAACACGAAGCGCGCCAGGAAGGTCTCCACCTGTCCGCTCACCCGGTCGAGCACGTAGGCCCCGAAGCAGCGGTTGCCTTGACGCGAGCGCAGGCTCGCGCTCAGGTCCAGATGCCGCGCGGTGATGAGATCCACCGCGATGTGCTGCTCGTAGAGGCTCACATTGGGGCTGGCTCGGACCCGAGACTCCAGGGTGGTGGCAACCGCCCGGCCGGTTGCGTCCGCAGCGTGCACCACCCGGCGATGGCTATGACCGCCTTCCCGGGTGAGGTGGTAGCCTCCCGCGGAGCGGTACTCGTCGCTCCGCGTGAACGCAACCCCTTGGTCCAGGAGCCATTGGATGTTGTGGGGGCCGCGTTCCACCACGCGGCGCACCACCCGGCTATCGCAGAGCCCCGCACCGGCTCGCAGGGTATCCTGGACGTGGGAGTCCACCGAGTCCTGGGCGTCGAGGACCGCCGAGATGCCCCCTTGGGCATAGAGGGTGCTGCCCTCCGTGAGCTCGCGTTTCGCGACGACCGCGACCGACAGTCCCTCGCGCAACCGCAGGGCCAGGCTCAGGCCCGCGGCGCCGCTGCCGAGGATCAGGACATCGTGTCGGTGGACGGTCTCAGACATGGAGGCTGCGTGGCTCCTGGTGGGCTCTGTTTGGGTAATGCCCCCGGCTGCTCCCAGAACCGGGCCGGCTCGAGGAACCTGGATGAATTGGTCGGTGGATCCTCAACATCCACGATATCCGAGGCCGGTACGCCTACACTTGCCGATTTCATGGCGTGGATCAAGGTTTAGCCGTTTATTTGAGGCGCCGTGGCCGCATCTCGCAAGATCCAAGAACTTCCCCTACCGAGAGCTGTCCATGCCATCGGAAACCAGGGCGGGGTCCCAGCAGGCTGTCGCCCATGTCTGAGCGTAGCACCGATCAGGAGTTGGTTCGCCGCGCCCAGGCGGGCGATCGGCGCGCCTTCGATTTGCTGGTCCTTAAGTACCAGCAGAAGGTGGTGAACCTGATCGGTCGCTATGTTCGCGACCCAGTGGAGGTCTTGGACGTCGCCCAGGACGCCTTCCTCAAGGCCTATCGGGCCCTGGATGGTTTTCGCGGTGAGAGTGCCTTCTACACGTGGCTCTATCGCATCGCGGTGAATACGGTCAAGAACCACCTGGTCGCCCAGGGGCGTCGACCACCGGGGGCAGATCTGGAGGCCGACGTCGCGGAGCAAATGGATCTAGGGGCACGATTGCGGGAGAACGCCACGCCGGAGCGGCATCTGTTGACCGACGAGATCGCTCGTACGGTTCAGCAGGCGCTCGACGCGTTGCCGGATGATCTGCGAACCGCCATCGTTCTGCGTGAGCTAGAGGGCATGAGCTACGAGGAGATCGCCAACGCGATGGATTGTCCGATCGGCACAGTGCGCTCGCGGATCTTCAGGGCGCGAGAGGCGATCGACAAGCGACTGCGGCCACTTCTGGAGCCCTGAAGCCAGGGGCCCTGTGCCAGTGGAAGGTGGTCGATCCCGTATCAACCAGCTTTAGGACGACGGAAAATGCGAGCCAATCAGCCTGGATATCGACGGTTATGAGCGATCAACGACTCGAGAAGCTTTCTGCCCTGATGGATGGCGAGCTCGGTGGTCCGCTCGCTAGTGGCCTGCTGGACCGAATCGGTCGCGATCAGGAGCTTCGCGCCGCGTGGGAACGCTATCACCTGATCGCACACGTGGTGCGGGGCGAGGCCGTCCACCCCGATGCACGGGGGCTCGCAAATTCTATCGGAGAGGCCCTCCGCCGGGAGCCCATCCGGATGCCCCGTCGACCGAGTCCGACCCCCATGTCCACCCGCCTGGCACCCTTCGGTGGGGCGGCATTGGCGGCCGCGGCGGCCTTTCTTGCGGTGTTCGCCGTCCCGAACCTGATGCAGGGGCCGGAGGCCCCAACCTCCAAGCCGCTGCAGCGGCAAGCGGCGAGTTCGGCTCCCGCCACCGGCCTGGTGGAACGACGCTGGGATCTGGATCGTCCGGAATTGGCGAGCAAGCTGGACCTGTTCTTGGTCAACCATCAGGAGTCCGCCCCCGCTGCCGGTGTCAAGGGGATGCTGCCCTACGCCACCCTGGTTGGCTATGAAGCCGCCCGCTAGCCTGGGGGGGGCGGTGCTCGCGGCACTGCTGGGGCTGGTGCCAGGGTCGGGGGTCGCGGACGGGGAGGATCCGGGTCGGGTCGGGAGCATGCTCCAAACGATGAACCGCGCCCTAAGCTCCCTGGACTACGAGGGGACCCTCGTCCATCTTCAAGAGAACCGCTTGGAGACCTTGCACCTGGTCCATCGCATCGACGGGGGGCGTGTCCAGGAGCGCCTGGTTTCACTGAGCGGTCCGGTCATGGCAGTGACCCGAGAGCGCGATCGGGTCACTTGCGTCATGCCGGATGGCCATCCCATCTCCGTCAAGAGTCAGGCAGGGCGCAACCTGTTGCGGTCTGATCGGATCGATCCCGTGTTGCTGGCTGATCGATACGAGTTTCTGATCGAGGGGGCGGCGCGGATCGCGGGGCGGGATACGGACGTCCTGGTCATAAGGCCACGGGATGGCCTGCGGTACGGCTACCGACTCTATTTGGACCGGACCTCTGGCCTGCCCCTCAAATCGGATCTGATCGACCAGTCGGGCGAGCCCATCGAGCAGTTGATGTTCACGTCCCTAACCCTCCACGAGGGTGCAGACGAGGGTGCGGTGCAGACCAAGCCCCAGGACGGTCCGGCAGAGGTCCCCAGGACTCCGGTCCCCAGCCGTTGGCGCTTTGAGCCAAGGCCCGATGGGTTCGAGCCGACCTTACATGACCTCGTGCGGGCCCCGAGCGGTGCCGAGGTCGAGCACTTTGTGTTCAGCGACCAGCTCTCCGCCTATTCGATCTATATCGAGCCCGACGCGGCCGAGGGGCTTGAGGGGATTACCCGAATCGGCGCCGTCCACGCGGCGGGACGGCAGATCGACGGGCACCAGGTGACGGTGGTCGGCGAGGTTCCGTCGGCCACGGTGCAGGCAGCCATTGCAGGGGTACGGGCAAGTACCGAGGCGATCCAATGATCGAGGAGCAGGGGACGGTGATATCCCTGAGCGGTGAGCTGGCGGAGGTGCGTACGGAGCGCCTTGGGGGCTGCACCGGCTGCGGCGCCAACGGGATGTGCGGGACCGCCCTCATTGACCGGTTCCTCGGGCGGCGGCCCGTTACCCTGAGGGCCAGAAACGAGGTTGGGGCGGCCGTTGGCGATCGGGTGCTGGTGGGCGTCTCGGAGGCTGGACTTCTTACCGCGGCCTTCGCCGCCTATCTTGTCCCTATCCTGGGTCTGGTCGCCGGCGGGGTGCTCGGGCAGTGGCTCGGACGGCCTGGATCCCTCTGGTTTGGCCTGGTTGGGGGGGGCGATCGCTTCGCCCTGATCGGGGCAATCCTGGGTTTCGCGCTAGCTTTATATTGGCTGCGCAGCTACAGTGCGAAAAGGGCGCGGCACCCAAAGCATGAGCCCGTCGTCCTTCGTCGACTCGGCGGCGAGGCGCCCCTCCAGTCCCCTCCCTGCGCGGTCGATTACCCCTGAGCGGTGGGCCTCATCGCATCGGTGGGCTAGGGGGCGCCGCGAGCCCTTGTCGATTGCACATTGGAGTTTCCATGCGTCCTATTCCTGGTATTCGGCTGACTCTGCTCCTGGCCCTGGCGTTGATCCTGAGCTGCTCGCTCAGCTCCGCGGGCGCCACGACACGTGCCCTGCCGCAGTTCACCGAGCTCGTGGCCCAGAACGGCCCGGCCGTCGTCAACATCAGCACCAAGCAGAGCCAGAACCTCGCGCAGCGATTCCATGGCTTCTCGATCCCGGACCTTCCGGAGGATAGTCCACTGCAGGACTTCTTCCGTCACTTCTTCGGCGAGCAGGGAGAGCCCGGGGAGGTCCCGGAGGATGATCAGCAATCCCGTTCCCTCGGGTCGGGTTTCGTCATTTCCAAGGACGGTTACGTGCTCACCAACGCCCACGTGGTGGAGGGGGCCGACGAGATCATCGTGCGTACCAGCGACCGCCGGGAGTTCGTCGCCTCACTGGTGGGCGCGGACAAGCGCAGCGACATCGCCCTGCTAAAGGTCGAGGCCGAGGATCTACCGGCGGTGCGTATCGGCTCGGCCCGGGACCTCTTGGTGGGAGAGTGGGTCCTGGCCATCGGGTCGCCGTTTGGCTTCGAGCATTCCGCGACCGCCGGGATCGTGAGCGCCAAGGGGCGAAGCCTCCCGTCCGAGAACTATGTCTCCTTCATCCAGACCGACGTGGCCATCAATCCGGGAAACTCGGGCGGCCCCCTGTTCAACCTGGACGGTGAGGTGGTCGGCGTGAACAGCCAGATCTACAGCCGTACGGGTGGCTTTATGGGGCTCTCATTTGCCATCCCCATCGACCTTGTGATGGACGTGGTGGAGCAGCTCAAGACCAAGGGTCGGGTGAGCCGGGGCTGGCTCGGTGTGCTGATCCAGGATGTGACACGCGAGCTGGCGCCGACCTTTGGTCTTCTCCAGCCCCAGGGCGCACTGGTGGCGCAGGTGCTAGGCGACAGCCCGGCGGCCGACGCTGGCCTCCTGCCGGGGGACGTGATCCTCAGCTACAACGGCAAGGAGGTCCAGACCTCGAGTGCCCTGCCACCCCTGGTCGGTGCGACCCCCGTCGGTGAGGCCGCGAAGATCGAGGTAATGCGCAAGGGCAAGCGCCTCCAGCTCGAGGTCAAGATCGCCGAGCTTCCGGACGAGGAGCAGCTTGCAGGGGTCGTCCGCGAGCCCGTGCCGGACAAGTCCAACCGTCTGGGGTTGGTGGTCCGGGAGCTCACAGAGGATCAGCGAGCAGAGCTTGGGGTCGACCAGGGAGGCGTGCGGGTGGATAGCGTCGCGGAGGGGCCCGCCGCCGCCGCCGGGATCAGCGCCGGGGACATCATCCTCATGCTCGACAACCAGCCCGTGGAGAGCCTGGAGGGCTTCAATCGCATCCTGGAGGCCATTGAGCCCGGGCGCTCCGTGGCGGTGTTGATCCAGCGGGGCGACGGGCGCATGTTCTACGCCCTGCGCCTACCCAAGGACTGATCGGCCGCGGCGTCCGCTTTCCAGTCGGGACTCGCCCGCGGCCACTCGGTCGCGGGCGCCTCCACAGAGACGCCACCCTTTTGCTATCATGGCGCGTTCTTTGCGTCGGCGAGGAGGCGGCCGGGTTAGTCGCTCGACCTGACCCCCGGGAGTTGCGCGACGCCCCCAACCTTGAGCCCGCGGGCGTCTGGCATGGTCGAACTCAACCACATCCGCAACTTCTCGATCATCGCCCACATCGACCACGGCAAGTCGACCATCGCAGACCGCTTCATCCAGCTCTGCGGGGCCTTGAGTGAGCGCGAGATGTTCAGCCAGGTTCTGGACTCGATGGATCTGGAGCGGGAGCGGGGGATCACGATCAAGGCCCAGAGCGTGACCCTGGACTACCAGGCGCGAAACGGCGAGACCTACCAGCTCAATTTCATCGACACCCCTGGCCACGTGGATTTCTCCTATGAGGTCTCGCGGTCACTGGCCGCCTGCGAGGGGGCGCTCCTGGTGGTCGACGCGGCCCAGGGGGTGGAGGCCCAGAGCGTGGCCAATTGCTATACGGCCATCGAGCAAGGTCTCGAGGTCCTACCTATCCTGAACAAGATCGATTTGCCGTCCGCGGAGCCCGATCGGGTCATCCGAGAGATCGAGGAGATCATCGGGCTGGAGGCCCATGATGCCCTGCGGGTCAGCGCCAAGACCGGGGAGGGGATCCCCGACCTCCTTGAGGCCCTGGTGGCGCGGATCCCGCCCCCAAAGGGGGATCCCACCGGGCCCCTCCAGGCCCTTATCATCGACTCCTGGTTCGACCCCTACGTGGGCGTGGTCTCGCTGGTGCGGGTGGTGAACGGGGAGATTCGCAGAAAGGACAAGATCACCATGCTCTCCACTGGGCGTTCCCACCAGGTGGACTCCCTGGGGGTCTTCACCCCCAAGAAGACCGAGCGGCCGATCTTGAGCACGGGCGAGGTGGGCTTCCTGATTGCGTCCATCAAGGATATCGATGGGGCCCCAGTTGGAGACACCATCACCAGGGCCGACAACCCCGCACTCAAGCTCCCCGGATTCAAGGAGATGCGCCCGCGCGTCTTCGCCGGCCTTTATCCGGTGGACTCGGACGCATACGAGGACCTGCGTGACGCGCTGGGCAAGCTGAGGCTGAACGACGCGGCCCTTTTCTATGAGCCGGAGGTGTCCCAAGCCTTGGGCTTCGGATTCCGCTGCGGCTTCCTGGGTATGCTCCATATGGAGATCATTCAGGAGCGCCTGGAGCGGGAATATGACCTGGATTTGATCACGACCGCGCCTACCGTCGTTTACGAGGTGGTGCGCAATGACGGGGAGCTGGTCAAGCTCGACAACCCCGCGGACCTCCCGGAGCCGAACAAGATCCGCGAGGTTCGGGAGCCCATCATTGAGGCCCATATCTTGACACCCCAAGATTACTTGGGTGCGGTCATCAGCCTGTGCATCGAGAAGCGGGGCGTACAGAAGCACATCCACTACCTGGGCGGACAGGTTCAGGTTGCCTATGAGCTTCCACTCGCGGAGGTGGTGCTGGATTTCTTCGATCGGCTCAAGTCCGCGAGCCGCGGCTTCGCCTCGTTCGAGTACGAGCTCAAACGCTTCCAGCCCTCGGACCTGGTGAAGCTCGATGTGCTGATCAACGGTGAGAAGGTGGACTCCCTCTCCACCATCGTGCACCGCTCTGTCTCCCAGGGCCGCGGTCAGGACCTCACGGTGCGCATGAAGGATTTGATACCGCGGCAGATGTTCGAGGTGGCCATCCAGGCCGCCATCGGAAGCAAGATCATCGCCAGAACCACTGTCAAGGCACTACGCAAGAATGTGACGGCCAAGTGTTACGGTGGTGACGTGACCCGCAAGCGCAAGTTGCTCGAGAAGCAAAAGGCAGGCAAACGGCGCATGAAGCAGGTGGGAAAGGTGGAGATCCCCCAGGAGGCCTTCCTTGCCGTGCTCCAGGTGGGGAAAGATAATTGAGATCCAGCCTTCGAATCCACGCTCCGGACGCGGCTCGGGATGGGAAACGCAACGTATCGGCGTTTCACTAGATCCCCGGGCCCAGCGGCTTCGACATTGAGAACCCAACGACCATGAATTTCGATTTCCCAGCCTTCCTGGTTCTGGCATCCATCGTGACCGGTGGCATCTGGCTGATCGATGCCCTCGCATTCGCCCCTCGGCGTCGGCGTCTAGCCCAACAGGCGGCGGCCCAGGGCGTGTCAGGGTCCCGGGCCCCAGTCTACAAGGAACCAGTGCTGGTCGAGTACGCGCGCTCCTTCTTCCCGGTGATCTTCATCGTGCTTCTGCTGCGCTCCTTTCTCGTGGAGCCCTTTCGCATCCCTTCCAATTCCATGATGCCGACCCTGCTCACCGGAGACTTCATCCTGGTGAACAAGTTCGCGTATGGTCTGCGCCTACCGGTCCTGAATGATAAGTTCGTCGAGATCGGCACGCCGCAACGTGGTGACGTGGTGGTGTTTAAGTTCCCCCTGGACCACCGGACAGACTATATCAAGCGCGTGATCGGTGTGCCGGGCGATGAGATCTGGTATCAGGACAAGACCATCTATATCAATGGCGAGCCGCAGAAGCGGACGGCCATCGGGACTTATACGGGGGTGGGTTCTGGACTGGTGATGACCGGTGCCCTGGAGTCTGTTGAGGACTTGGCCGGGGTGGACCACGAGACGCTGGTGCGTCCCGGGGTCCCCGATCTGCCTCCCGGGTGCCGGGAGCTGGCCTACGGGCCCATCAGGGTGCCCGAGGGCCATTATTTCGTCATGGGTGACAATCGCGACAATAGCAACGATAGCAGGTGTTGGGGCTTTGTTCCCGAAGGGAATCTGGTGGGCAAGGCCTTTGCTATCTGGATGAACTGGGATGGGGCCCGGGATGGCTTTCCGCCGATTGCCTGGGATCGGATTGCACATGTGATCCGCTGAACCGAGTCCTTCGCACGAGCAGGAGATTCGTTCCATGACCGTCTTTCGTCAGCGTCACCGTCAGCGGGGGATCGGTGTCTTCGGTCTGCTCTTCATCTTCGTTCTGGTTGCCTTCGTGGCGGTGGTGCTGCTACGCACCGTTCCCGCCTACATGAGCTATTTGACCATCCGGTCCGCGATGAACAGCGTCGCCGAATTGCCTGAGCCGGTTGCCGGCGGCAAGCCGGAGATCCTGGACCTGATCAACCGGCGTCTTGAGATCAATGACGTCCGTGGCGTCGATCCCAAGTCGTTCAAGGTCGAGAAGACGGACAAGGGAACCTATAGGGTCAAAGTGGACTATGAGCGTCGCGAGCACCTGTTCGGCAACATCGATGTGGTCCTGACATTCGGCCACGCGGTGGAGGTGAAGGCGCAGTGAATGGAGACCGGCGCCGCTTGGCACGTCAACTGGGGCACGGCTTCCAGCGGGAGGAGCTGCTTGATCAGGCGCTCACCCATCGTAGCGCCGGTGGGACGAACAATGAGCGGCTCGAGTTCCTCGGGGACGCCCTGATCGGCTTCGTCGTGGCGGGGGCCCTGGTCGGGCGCCTACCGGAGGCGGATGAGGGGACGCTAAGCCGGATGCGTGCCGCCCTGGTCAAGCGCGAGTCTCTGGCGGAGTTGGCTCGGGGATTGGCCCTTGGAGACTACCTAAAGCTCGGTGCGGGGGAGCTGCGCACCGGAGGGCACAATCGAGACTCGATCCTCGCCGATGCGCTGGAGGCGGTCCTCGGTGCGGTCTATCTGGACGCCGGCTTCGAGGTGGCCCGCTCCGTGGCGATGGACCTCTTCCGCAACCCCTTGAGCGAGGTTAGCGCCGCCCCCGCGGAAAAGGACCCCAAGACGCGGCTCCAGGAGCTCTTGCAGGCCCGGCGGCGCCCCATCCCCGAATACCAGGTGGTCAGCATCGGGGGCAGCCAGCACGCCCAGTCCTTTCGCGTGAGCTGTCTCCTGCCCGATCAGGCCACGCTCACCCAGGGCGAGGGTAGCAGCCGAAGGCGGGCCGAGCAGGCGGCGGCGGAGGCCATGTTGGCGCGTCTAGACGACCTCGCGAACCCCGAGACCCCCGGATCGTCCCGGGGGCATCCGGAGCATGTCTGACCCTGTCGTCATGCGTAGCGGCCGGGTCGGCATGGTCGGTCGGCCCAATGTGGGCAAGTCCACACTGCTCAATCGTATCCTGGGTCAGAAGCTCGCCATCACCTCCCACAAGGCCCAGACCACCCGCCACTCCATCCTGGGGGTCAAGACGAGGCCTGAGGGCCAGGTCCTCTTCGTCGATACCCCGGGGATTCACCGTCGGGGCGCGGACGCGCTGAACCGCTATCTCAATCGCACGGCCCGAACCGCAGTACTGGACGCGGACCTCGCACTCTTCGTGGTGGAGGCCCTGCGTTGGACGCCTGAGGACACCCTGGCCCTGGAGGCGGTCGCCTCTTCGGGTCTGCCGACCATCGCTGCCGTCAACAAGGTCGATACCGTGGGGGACAAGGAGGCGCTGTTGCCTTATCTGCAGGCGCTTGCCGATCGACACGGCTTCCTGGCTCTGGTTCCGGTCTCGGCGGCGCGAGGTGACGGAATCGAAGACCTCGAGCGCACCGTGCTCGCCGCGCTGCCCGAGGGGGAGCCCCGCTTCCCGGAGGAGCAGATCACCGATCGCTCCGAGCGGTTCTTCGCCACCGAGCTACTGCGGGAGCAGCTTGTGCAGCGCTATGGCCAGGAGCTCCCCTATCGCACCACGGTCGAGATCGAGCGCTTCGAGGACCAGGGTGGTCGCTATCTCATCCATGCCCTGGTGTGGGTCGAACGCCCGGGGCAGAAGGCGATCGTCATCGGCAAGGGGGGCGAGGCGCTGAAGGCGGCGGCCACCCAGGCGCGTCTGGAGATGCAGAAGCTCTTCGACCGCCCGGTCCGACTGGAGGTCTGGGTCAAGGTCAAAAAGAGCTGGTCGAGCGACGAGGCCGCCCTGGCCAGCCTGGGCTACCGGGACCTTTGAGGTTGAACGGTTCGCAAGTGAGTCCGAATGAATTCGAGTTTGGGGCAGCTTCCCGCAGTGCGGCCAGGCCTTGCC
>Ga0316596_1000043_pt1 | contig 13523 bp, 1 predicted proteins | sample S_170502SBrCrA_R_FD_207793 | JGI IMG/M metagenome (GOLD analysis project Ga0316596, IMG submission 207793) | Metatranscriptome of rhizosphere microbial communities from salt marsh grasses in Alabama, United States - S_170502SBrCrA (Metagenome... | ecosystem: Host-associated > Plants > Roots >... | reverse complement strand
TGTGAAGTGTGTCGGAAACACTAAGTTCGAGAAACAACAGCGCGACAAAGAGCGTTTTTTGTGTGTGCGGGTTTCAGAGACAATAGCTGCGCCGTCGAGCCAGCTCCCGCACGTGATTATTACAATATTTCTCTACGATAGTGAAAAATGAAGCAGTGTATAATGTGGCTTACGACGACAACGCTACTGTTGGTCGCGTCAGCAACGGCAGTGCCGATGATGCGCGATGCACGGTACGGAAATCGTCAAAACTATATCACACAATGTGCCATCTCATGTCCAGAAACGTCCAACGCGAAGTTCCAGTACGTTCCTGGTCAAACCTACGAATACATGTACGAAGGCGATATAAAGACGAGTGTGGCCGGCTCAAGTTCGGAGCACTCGAGTCTTCACATGACCTCGACAGTCTACATCGATGTCGTCTCCACTTGTGAGATGAACCTGAGGCTGTCTGGTGTTTCATTGCAAGACTCCAACCCTTCGAACTACGACAACCGACAACCGTTACGCGATACACAGAAATTCACTGAAGTCTTGCAGGGCAAGACGATGTCGTTCGCGTTCATCGACGGTCGTATCGAGTCGGTCTGTCCGCAGTCGGACGACGAGGTCTGGGCCGTCAACATTCGTCGCGGTATTGTCTCGACGATTCAGAACTCGATGAACAAACTGCAGGGTATCGTCAGCATCGACGAAACAGACGTCACCGGACAATGCCCCGTCAAATACGAGGTGTTGACTAGCAACACGCAGACAATCCGAGTGAAGAAGACCAAAGATCTCATGGCGTGCAAGAATCGCCACGACGCTCAGACCATCTTCAAGGGAACGCCCTACGACGTCGACTCGGACGTTCAGTCGATGCCACTGATGCAGAGCAAGCACGTCTGCGAACAGGAAATCAACACCCAGACCCGACTCGTGACGATGACGACGTGTTCCGAGTCGCACGCGTTCCGACCGTTCGCCAAGTGGAACAGCGGCGCCACGACGGACATCACGTACAGGATGACGTTCCGACGACAGTACAACAACAACCAGCGACAGACGCCGATCGGTCGTATCCGGTCATCTCTGCTCTTCGACCACACACTGTCGGCCGACCAGTCCGCCGAGACGATCCGCGACGTCGCCACGACATTCCAACAGCTCTGCGAGAATTCCATGCCGGACATCCGCCCCGACGCGCCGAAACTGTTCACGAAGGTCGTGCATCAGATGAGGACGCTCGACTCGCAGTCGCTGCGTCAGCTGGGCGGTTACATGAGCAGAATGTGCAACAAGGCCGAAAAATTCTACCGCGATGCTCTGCCGCTCCTCGGCACGACGGCCTCGTTGTCGACCATGAACGACATGCTCCGTAGTCGTCAGATCTCCGAGCAGGAACTCGACGTCTGGATGTCGGCCATCGCCTTCTACAAGAATCCGTCCAGTGAGATGATCCGAGAACTCAGGCCCGTCCTGTCGACGAACATGCCGAAAGCCGCTCTGGCCGTCAGTTCTCTCATCAACACCTACTGCACCCAGCAGTCGGACCAGTGTCGAGGATCCGACCAGGAAGTCGCACAAATCATGAAGATGTTCGAGGACGAACTGCGCTACAATTGTCGCAGTCAGTCGGACGAGCAGACTCAGCGCATGCTGACGGCTCTCCGAGCTGTCGGCAACGCCGGTCTGGCGGCCCAGTCCGTCGTCTCGACGTTGACGCGGTGCGCCGGCAACGACGCCACTCCGATGTCGATCCGAGTGGCCGCCGTCAACGCTTTCCGACGTGTTTCGTGCGACACGAACGACCGAAGTGAATTGTTCCAACTGTTTGAGAATCACCAGGCAGACTCCGAACTGCGTATCAACGCCTACCTGACTGTCATGCAGTGTGCCTCCCACCACACACTTCACCGCATCCAGAGAGTGCTCGAAACTGATGAAATTAACCAGGTTCTGTCGTTCGTCTGGACTCACCTCACCAACATCCAGGAGACCGCCAGTCCTCTGAAACAGGAGATCCGGGCCATACTGGAGAATGCCGAACTGAAGAAGGAGTACGACATGGACAGGCGCAAGTTCTCGCGCAACGTCGAGCTGTCGGCCTTCTCCGAACTGCTAAACGCGGGCGGCTCGGTCGAGAGCAACTTGATCTGGTCGGGCGAATCGTTCGTTCCGCGCTCCGGCTCGTTCAACTTCACCGTCGACATGTTCGGCAAGTCGGTCAACCTGTTCGAGGTCGGCGGTCGGATCCAAGGCGCCGAAGACATCCTCGAGAAGCTGCTCGGTCCCGGCAGCCACGTCGACAACTCGATCCGACGCGACAAGCGCGCTCCGATCCGCGACGAGCTTCTCAACCGAATCGACCGCACGTTCAACAAGCAGCCCGACCCCGACCAGCTGTCTTACTACATGCGTCTGTTTGGCGACGAAATCCACTCGGGCGATGTTTTCTCGTTCGATCTCGAGTCGCTCAAAAATAAGTTCAACTTCTTCGACTGGCTCATCGAACTCGCCAAGGAACACAACATCGACATCACCAAGAGCTACCATTTCTTGGACGCGACTGTCGTCATTCCAACTGGAACAGGTATGCCGATCAAATTGAACGCCGAGGGCAGCGCCACGGTCGGTCTGACGGCACGCGGCAAGATCGACGTTCGTCAGATGTGGAGTTCGCCGTCGACGTTCGACGTCAACGGCTCGGTGAAGCCGAGTGCCGCGCTGCAGATCGAGGCGTCGATGGGCGTCGACGCCATGGCCGCCATGACCGGACTCAAGATCGTCAATACGCTCCATTCCAGCACCGTTCTCGACGGACTGGTTCAACTACGCGACGGACGCATCTTCAATTTCGACTGGAATATGCCGCAGAACAAGATCGAGATCTTCAATGCCGAGTCTCACATCTATGTCACGTACCGCGGTGAAGACCGCGAGCAGACTGCACCCGCCGATCAGGTCTTCAACTGGAGAAAGTGCACCAACGGCGAACTGGCCGAGAAGGCCGGTCTGGAGCTGTGCGCCGAACTGAGCGTCCCCAAGCGAAACGCCCGATCCGTTGGACCGGCTATCGGGCGTGTCTACGTTAACAAACTGGACACCTACAGGGGAGTTCATTTCGAGGCCAGCTACATCGAATCAGAGTCGGAGGGAAGCCACACCGTGCGGCTTTCGTTCAGTACTCCGGGCTCGAGAATCGATCGCGAATTGACGACCGAATTCGTCTTGAAGCGACCGCAACGCCAGGCACAACTTCGTATCAAGACTCCATGGAAGAAGATCGACATCGACGGCTTGTGCATCATCAGCGACAGACTCAAGAAATCTACGCTGACAATGATGCTCGACGACCGAAATGAATATTCCATCACGACCGAACTCCAGGTCAACGAAAACCGTCGCGGGAAGACCTACACGCCCAAGTTGCAGATCGTGATGCCCGGACGTCAAGATATCCTGTTGGACGGTCTTATCGCCCTGTCGGACAAGAGATACGACGTCAGAATGGCTCTCAAGAATGCGTTCAGTGAACCGGTCACAGCCGACGGTTGGATACAAGTCACCGACAAACGTCGATCGACCAAGTACGACGTCTCGGTGCAAATCGGTGCGCCGCAGTTCAAGGGCAACCTGACCGGATACACGAGTCGTGTGCGGGACAACGCGATGAAGACGTGGTCAAGTCGGGCGGTCGTGGTCTACACGTACCGCGGTGGTCATCGCGAACAGTTCATCTTCAACCACAAACTGCGAGACCAGAGCGTCAGCAACCTCAACACCTACAGCAGCGACTGTTCGTGGACGTCAAGTCTGTGGCCGCAGTACAACGGACAGTCGAGTATCGAACTACAGTACAGCGCTAACAGCGTCCGTACCAAGTTGGAGGCTGGACTCGACGACGTCCGCAAAGTGACGATCATCACGAGCGGCGCTTACGACTTCGTCGGAACCGACAAGAAATTCAACGGATTCGCCCAGCTGTCTGTCCCCTACAAGGACTGGAACTACAATCTCAAAGTCGACCACTCCAACAACTGGGACAGCCTGCACACCAGCGCCGAAGTTCGCTACGGCGGTACCCGGTCGCAGCAGGCCGCCAGTGCCGACGTCACCGTTCGCAAGGAGGGCGACCGTCCGCTGTCGATCGTCGGCGAGGCGAACCTGCGCTTCCCGGGCCGCGAGATCCGCATCAGCGAGACGCTGACCGAGCGAGCGCCACGCGAGTACGCCAACAACGCCGTCATTCAGTGGCAGCGTAACGAACGCATCGTCGTCGAGTCGACCTACAAGATGCAGCCGCGCCACGAGCTGACCAACACGATCACCGCCACCGGTCTGCGAACCCCGATCACCATCAACGGGCACCTGCTGCCGAACTCGAAGAATGCCCAGGGCCGCGCCGAGGTCACCTACGACGGCAAGTCCTACCTGCTCGACGGCAGCTACTCGATCCGCGGTCTCAACAGCCAGCAGTTCAACGCCCGGATGGCGGGCGAGGCTTGGTACGCCGGACGCGGGGCATCGATCAGCGGCGAGACGACGCGACGCGACGAGCACATCACGAACCGCGTCGAGATCCGAGCGAGCGGCAACCGGATCTACACGGCGACGACGTCGATCACGGCCAGCATGTCGGCACCGCGCATCGAGACGCGTCTCGACTGGCCGCAGCGGAATTTCATCGAACTGACCGGCACCGGACGCTACGACCGGCGTGCCAGCGACATGGAGGCCAGGGTCAAGATGACCAGTTCGCTGGAACCGATCCAGATCGTCGAGTTCGGACTTCAGCACGATAAGAATTATCGCGGCGGTATCAAGACGAATGCCGATCTGACGTGGGCTCCGAACAAGAAGATTGTCGCCGAATTGACAGCTGGGAGATCCCAGGCGACCGTTGTGATGACGACTCCGTTCTACGGATATCGGTCAGTGCGCGGCGACTTGTCGTATTCGCGACGCGGAATGTCCGGCATGGTCAACACGCGCGTCCAGTGGGACAACGGTCGTCAGATGACCGTCATGCTGCAGGGCGACATCAACCAGCCGGACAGGATGATCCTCGGCAAGATGGCTTTCACCAGTCCCTACTCGGGATTCGAGTCGATCGCCGCCAACTTCCGGCACACGGTCGACAACAGCCGACATACGACGAACGCCGACGTCACATACGCACCTGGAAAACAGATCTCCGCTATAATCAATATGAATCATCAACGCAGCGGGTACTACGTCACCAACACGGGCGATCTCACCTTGACGTCCCCGTACAACGGCATGCGATCGAGCCGCGTCCGCTGGCAGCACCAGAACACGCCGGACACGTTCCGCTGTAAACACGACGCCGACGTCGACGGGCGCAAGTTCGCCGTCGACATCGACATGAACCAGCGTCGTACGCCCTACAACCGCCAGGTGTCGGGACGCGTCGCCTTCCAGGTTCCCGACGGCCTCGCCGACTGGCTTCAGAACACGTCGGCCGCGATCAACTACCAGCACGAGACGCGCGCCGTCAAGTCCGTCGGCCGTGTCCTCTTCAACTACGGTCGCAAGCAGTTCACCTACGAACACGACGTCAACGTCGAACCGTCGAGTACCTTCGTGGCCAAGGCCAAGCTGACCACCCCGTACCGGTCAGTCAACGAGATCGGTCTCGCCCTGAACAACCGCATGCACGGCTCCGGCTGGACGGCGAACAACGAACTGGTGATGGGAAGTCTGGGACGTATCGGTCTCGACGCCAACTACCAGCGGTCTGGTATGTCGATCGACACCGGCGTGAGCCTCACCACTCCGCTGGAGGGTATGGAACGTCTGTCCGGGAACCTGCGCAATCAGCAACAGCGCGACGGCGCCTGGGTCGCGCATGCCGACCTTCGGTACGTCGACAAGCAGTTCTCGATGGACGGCAAGCTCGGAATCCAATCTCCGCAGAAGATCGTCGAGCTCGAAGTCAGGTCTCCCTACCAGTACATGGGACACGCTCGCGCCTCGGCCGGCTATTCCGGGTCGGCCAGAAACTTCCAGGCGTCGGCCGAAGTCGGTCACAATATGCTAAGAGGCAACATCACGGCGGCAGTGACTTCGAACACCGACAACGTCAACAACATGAACGTGCAGCTGACGATGACGACCCCGTTCCGCGAGTTGTCTTCGCTGAGACTTGGCGGCCGCCACGTCAGAGACTCCCGCGACCACACCACTTCGACGGCCAGCTGGGAGGTGAACCGACACCGCGGATCGGCCCTAGCCGACATGAGAGCTCGCAGTTGGGCCGACTTCGACGGACGTTACGAGATCGAGTACGCCCCCGGTCGCAAGATGGAAATGACGACTTCCCTCAGAGTCGACCCGAAGATCATCGCCACGGCGTCGTTCAAGAGCCCTTTCGACGCGGCCCGTCTCGTCACGGCCGCCTTCAACCAGGAAGGAACTCTCGACAATTTCCGCGCTTCCGCCGAGGTGTCGCACAACACCGTCAACCGTTACTCGTCGTCGCTGGAGGCCACGGTCAGCCGTGACAACATCCGCAGTTCGTTCCTGTTGACCACTCCTCACCGCCAGGTGGAACGCGTCGCCGCCACGTTCAACGCCGCCGGACGCCCGTCTCAGTTCAACATAGACTCGGCCGTCCAGGTCAACGACAAACGCATGGCCAAGACTCTGAACTTCCAGCTGGATCTCAACCGTCCAAGAATGGCGATCACCGGAACTCTGGTGACGCCGTACGAATCCATACGTCGACTGACTTACACTGTCAACCACGACGGACCGGCCAGTGAATTCACCAACAATCTCTCCATCAACATGAACGGCGCCGAGATAACTGCCAGAAGCGAATTCCGTCTTAGCGGACCGAACGCCAAGTTCGAGCTGCGAACTCCGTACCGACCGGTCTCACAGATCTCTCTGACCCACACCACTAAGCCGGGCCGATCGTTCAACGGCTGGCAGAACGCCGCCACCCTGGTGATTGGAGGCCGACAGTACACGGCCGGATCGGAGATGGGATGGAGAGGCAAGCAGCTGAGAGCGAGTGCCGAGGTCCGTGTTCCGGAAGAGTACAGCATCAGTCTGGTACACGACGCCGAGTCGACGGCTAACTTCAACTCCGAGCTCACCGCCAAGATTGCCGATCGACAGATCCGCGCAACGACTCGTCTCGTCACCGGACCGTACCACAGTATCGACTTCAACGCCGCCTTGGACACGCCCTACCCGGGATACGAGAGATGGGGAGCCACGTTCAAGAATGAACCGCAGCCGCCCAGCGGCTATCGGGCCTCCGCCACCCTGACGACCCCACTGCGGGCATTCCCCCGTGCCTCGGCCGAGCTGTCGCTATCGACTTCCGACGACGGAATGTCGACGTCCTTCAACGCCCAGCTACCGTTCCGAGCCGTCCGCCAGATCCAGTCCCGTCTCAACTACCGCGGTAACCCCGAAGACTTGACTGCCGACGCGTCGGTCAGCGTCGACAGCCGCACCGTCACCGGCACCGTCACGTTCAAGAACAACCGTCGCGTCACCGAAGGAACCCTCGCCGTGCAGACGCCGTTCGCCGAGCTGTCCAAGTTGAACGGCGACTTCCGGTTCAGCGGCCAGGCTGAGAACTTCGTGACGTCCGGCCACGCCGAATACACGTCGACGGTCCTTCCCGACATCGGCAGTCCTTCGTTCCGCGTGGAGCACACCGGTTCCAGTCTGAGAAACATCCGTACAAGCGGCGAACTGACCGTCAAGACCGGACGCCACTCGATGACACTCAACCACAACGGCAACGACATCACCGACTTCCGGTCCAACGTCAAGGTAACGACACCGGGATACGTCGGCAACAATGGCCGCGAGGAGTCCTACGAGGCGACGGTCGAACACCGGCAGAACGCCGGAACGACGTCCGTCTCGATCAGTGGACCGTCGTCGTACAGTCTGTCGCTGTCGAAGCGCGGTTCACTGGCCGACATGCAGATCAGCGGCGAACTCCTGACGCCGATACGCGGAGTCGGCCGCATCGCCGTCAACGCCGGAAGCCGCTACGACCAATCGCGTTCGTCCGTCGAGTCACGTGCTCAGGTGGAAACCCAGATTCCCGGCTGGGAACGATTGACTGCCGGAATTACTCATTCCGGCAATTCCACCCGGAATTTCCAGACCACCGGCTACCTGGAAACATCGAAACCAGGCTACCAGCGTATGTCTGCCAGTGCCAGCAACACCATGCTACGCAACAACGGCTATCGTAGCAGTGCTTCGATCGAGACGACCATTCCGGGCTACAACAAATTCGCCGTCGGCATGGAGCTGTCGCCTCGCGGCCGAGACAGCTGGGCATGGTCGGGCAGTGCCGAGACGCCGTTCCGCGGATACGAACGCTGGTCGGCCAATTTCGAGCACACTCCGAACCAGAACGGATTCCAGACAACCGGACAGCTCACCAGTCCCATCCGCGGCTACCAGTCGTTCGGAGCAGTAATCAACCACGTCGGCAATTCGCCCGGACAGTTCCAGACCACCGTCCAACTGAGGACGCCGTTCAGAGAAGCACCGGTGGTCGACATCACCGTCAAACATCGCGGAATGTCTATCAGGGACTTCGACAGCGGATTCGTCTTGTCCTACGGCAACAACAGGAAAATCGAATCGTCAGCCATGTACCGCGGATACCATAACGACTACCAGGGAAGAGCCATGCTCGCTACGACCATGTGCTCGTACTTCCAGGACTTCGAAGTGTCGGCCGCTCACAACCGACAGCGCCCGGAGGTCAAGAGTGGGTCGCTGATGGTCAAGGTCAACAGCGTCAAGAAGATCGACCTCGACTACAGCTACACTACTGGCGGCGATCGTAATATCAACATCAACGTCCGCAGTCCGCAGTCGATCTCCACCGAGGTCAACGTCGACCCGAGCGGCCGAGGCTCGGCCGTCATCAACTGGGACCAGCGTACTCAGGTCCGCTTCGACTTCGCGCTGAAGAACGTCGTCACGTCGTCTCTGACCGACCGTTATCTGTCCTTCCGCACGACCGTCCCGACTTATCGTCGCACCGTCGGCTTCGGCGTCGGCTACACGAAGTCGGACGAGCGCGTCGGCAGCCGCGGCGAGCTCTACTGGGACCGCGACTCGCGGCCCGACTTCTCGTACGAGATCGAGGGAACGGCAACCAAGTCGCCGAGCGGCGAACCGATCGGCTACGACGGCAAGTTCAAGGTGGTGTCGGCTCTGTTCAACACCGACTCGTCGCTGTCGCACCGCGCACTCTACAACGGTCGCCGTTACAGGTCGGAGATCGTTCTGGACGCGCGCGAGAAGTTGACCATCAAGAGCGATCTGAACCTCGCGGCCCCCAATGCCGACTTCACTCACGTCATCACCATTCAGCATCCAAGATTCAGCAAGGACGTCACCATAACGACCGAACAGACACCGAGCAGTGTCCGTACGACGTTGGACTACGAGCGCCAGACGTGGACGATGGAACGGGCGTTCAACGTCCAGTCGTCTCGAAACGGTCCGATGTACTCGGTGGTCTGGCGGCTGACCAACCCGGCCAGCCGCTTCGACGTCCAACTGGGAATCGACCACAGTCAGTCGATGGTCGACGGTACGAGCAGCGGAACGATGTTCGTCAAGTACTTCATGGTCCGTGAGAACCAACTGAAGACTCTCGGATCGATCGGATATCAGCTTAACAAACCGCGCAAAGAGTTCCGCCTCAACGTCTCAACTCCGATCGACACCATGTCGCTGTCGACGGTCAACCGCGAACTGGACCTCGACAACGGAATCGTGCGCTACGACGTCAGCATGCAGTGCACGCACGGCATGTTCAAGACAGTTCTGGACTACAGCCGCCCGGAACGCAGTCTCGGACTGAAGCTCTACGACGGTCCGGACAGCTACGCCGAACTGTTTGCGCAGGCCCTGTCGCTGACACAGTCGTCGTTGGAACTGTCGCACACCAACGGCAACGACAAGATCACCGATCTCCAGCTGTCGACGTCGTACGACGACCAGGAACGCCTCGTCACCGGACGTACGTTCATTCGTCCGCGTCTCTCGTCCGACATCCAGACCAGCCTCGGTCAACTACGTGGACAGATAAACGCCGCTCGTCAGAGACTGCGTACCGAGATGTCGGCGTTCCAGTCTTCGATCGACTACGACCGGCGTATCAAGAACCACCTGATGCAGTCGTCGGTCGTCGAACCGGTGACGAAGATCGTCGACTACGTCCGCGACGAATTCGACGTCAAATCGAACCAGATTTCGGACGCCTTCAACGAGAAGTATCGCAACAACGAATTCTACATCCGCGATATCTACCAGGCTCTCAGCCGCCACATTGACAACATCAGTCGTCGCACGGCCTTCCTGAAACGCCAGTTTTCCGACTGGTCCGATAGCGTTTCCAGACGCCTGTCAGACTACTTGGATTCGATCAGCCGCTGGATGGAACAGAAGAAACGCGAAATGAACGACTACTGGTCAAGTGTCGGCCACCAGTGGCGTCAGATCCAGCCGAACTTCGACCACATCCGTCCACATCTCGATAGATTCATCGAATCGGCCAAGACCAAGTTGAACGAGTTGTACGAGAAGATGATCAGCGGTGTTTGGTATCGGGAATTCATGTACAAGATCGAAGAGTTCAAGGCCAGCAAATACTACATACCTCCGTCGGAATGGCAACAGAGACTTGAGGTCGTGGCCGACAAGATAGACGACTGGCTGTCGGACGTTCTCAACAAACACGAAGTACACTACGTTCGCAACTGGCTCGTTGCAGCCATTCAAGATAACAACTGGCTCTACAAGTTCCTCGGTCTTGAACAGCAAGTCAACGAGTTGATCGAGGAATTGAGAACGATGACCTGGGACAAGATCAAGACGAAACTGCGCCAATTTGCCAACGACTATTTCCAACTGGAGAAGACCAGATGGACTGTTTGGGATCCGCGTCGTGGAGAATATGTTTTCCAGATCTACATCCCATTCGACTTGCCCGACGCCGACATGTTGAAACGATTCGATCCGCGTCCAGTCTTGTCGCAGACAAGGAAGTGGATTCGTCGTCAATTACCCGATGAGAATACGACACTGATTGACATCGCCTACATGTACAAACCGCCGTCCGACCCACGTGACTGGATTCCACCATTCAAGAGCCACGCCAGTCTGTTCGGTGCTCAGCACTACATGACCTTCGACCGTCGCTTCTTCGAGTTCGCCGGCGACTGCTCCTACCTGCTGGCCCGCGACTTCATCGACGGAACGTTCAGCGTCATCGTCAACTACGACCGTCCTTCGAGCCGGCTGCCGACCAAGAAGTCCATGACGGTCATCGCCGGCGGACAGCAGATCGAGATCTTCCCGGACGCCAAGGTCACCGTCGACGGATCACGCGTCGAGATGCCGGTCCGCGTCGGCAATTCGACCGTCCAGCGTCACGGCAACATGATCAGCGTCCGAGACGACTGGCGCGGTGTCGACGTCACCTGTGACCTGGCCCACGACCACTGCACGCTCGCTGTATCCGGTTGGTACTTCGGAAAGACGGCCGGTCTATTCGGCACGTACGACAACGAGCCGTCAAACGACTGGATGAACGCCGACCGATCGACGTCCACTCGTCCCGAACTGACCGCCGACAGCTGGTCGGTCGGCCAGCGCTGCCGCCCGGTCAACCGCGCCGTCGACGTCCGACCGGACGTCGATTCGCGCCGCTACCGCGCATGCGCCGAACTGTTCGACAACGGCAAGTCGCATTTCCGCTCGTGCTTCAAGCACGTCAATTCGTCGGCTTTCATGACGATGTGTCTGAACGACATGCCGATCGGCGACAACAGTCTGGAGGCCGAGACCGACGTCTGCAAGACGGCCGCCGCCTACGTCACCGAGTGCCGTCGACGTGAGATCCACATTCGCATGCCGAAGAACTGCATCCGTTGCGAAGTCGACACCGAAACTCCGACCGTCTTCCACGAACTCGAGAGCGTCACACTCGACTCGGACGACAATATCCCAGACGCCGCCGACGTCGTCTTCGTCGTCCAGCACGCCCCGTGTAACCGCGACATCGTCCGCCGTGTCGCCGGACTGGCCATCAACATCGACAAGGCCATGGATGCCGAGGGTATCAACGACGTCAGATATGCAGTCGTCGGTTTCGGAGGCAAGCAGAAGCACTTGACACCGGCGCACGTACAGACTATGGACGGACAGATCTTCAACAGCGCCAACAAGTTGTCGTGGGCTCTCAACAATTTCGACAGCGAACCGAGCGACGATGCCGACGCTATGGCCGCCCTCAGCTACGCAGCTCGTCTGCCGTTCGCCGCCGGCGCCTCCAAGACCGTCATCCTGATCGGTTGCGATTCGTGCCGCGAAAACAAGATCCGCTACAGCGACATCCAGCGCATCCTGCTCAACAACGACATCCATCTGCACGTCCTCGTCCAGGACATCATCCGACTCAAGTCCAAGTCGCCGAAGACCGCCTACATCTATGGCGTTGACCAGGCGACCGTCTACACCCGTAAAGACGTGTCCGGTGACGACTTGACGGGCGAACCGGATCTGCGTCGCTACATCCGTCTTCCGAAAGACCTGTGTGTCGCGCTGACGATGGACACCGACGGATCAGTCTTCAGTGCTCGTCAGTGGCTCTACAGCCGGCCTCCGATTCAGAAACAGTTCATCGACGTTCTCGTTCGCACGGTCGCTCGCAAGGCCCAGCCGACGGACTGCCAGATCTGCGAATGTCTGGCCGATGAATCGTACAGCGGAGTCAGTCAGTGCCGCAGTTGTCATCGCCCGGATCCGTTCTATTGGATGACGCCGAACTTTGACGACGACGACGAAAACAGCGACGACTCGTCGCCGCCGACTTCGGTCGACATTTCCAACAACCGACCACCAGTCGTGAGTGTAACCGGACGTCCACCAATCAGAGTCCCCCGTCCTCCAGCGAGAAGACCGCCGATACGTCGTCGCCCTCGTCCGTATCGTCGTCAGAACCGTCGACTGTCTGTCGCTCGCACCAACCGCATGCGCAGACGTCATTAGACACCACAGTGTGTTCAGGCTTTAATTTCTTTATTTGTCTATCGCTAGCAGGCAGACAGACTAATACAAAACATTGCATTGTAATATAGAGTAAAAAGACTACATAGCCCAGGGCGTAAATGAATTGTAATGTCTAAATGCAACAATAAATTTCTCTGTCACATTATTGTTTCAGTTATAGAAATATTATGCACTTCGTTGTTCCGTTTAAAAAGAACGCTTGTGGGCAAAACTATAGAAGTAACTAAATGACATTAGGCCTATATTGCCGAACATTTGAACAAAAAAAAACTTGAATGACTTACATGACATTGATGATTTTTTTCTCTGTAGAATTTCATTTTCTTAGACTCAGTAGATCTGTCTGTACTATTCTCTGTTATTAACTATTAAACAAGCTAATATTCATTATTTATTTACTGTATTTATTGCCTAAAATGCTATGAAATAAAAGCTCACTG
>Ga0316596_1000041_pt1 | contig 13587 bp, 9 predicted proteins | sample S_170502SBrCrA_R_FD_207793 | JGI IMG/M metagenome (GOLD analysis project Ga0316596, IMG submission 207793) | Metatranscriptome of rhizosphere microbial communities from salt marsh grasses in Alabama, United States - S_170502SBrCrA (Metagenome... | ecosystem: Host-associated > Plants > Roots >... | reverse complement strand
GTGGACCCGGTCACCGGCGACCCGCACACCCAGCACACAACCTATCCGGTGCCCTGCCTGATCCTGGACGAGGTCCCGTCGCGGCTCTCCACCAATGGCGGCATCAGGGACCTCGCCCCGACGGTCCTGGCCCTCATGGGGCTGCCGATTCCGCCCGAGATGCACGGTCGACCCCTGCTGCTGGGGCCGGCGACCCTCTGATACCCCGGCGGACCCCTCGACCATCCGCTGGCGGGAGGTCCGAGGTGTGCTCGGTTTGACCAGGCGAGCCGGTGCGGTTAGCGTGACGCGCTTTGTCCCTGGATCGGAGACCCGATGCAGCCCTATCTGGACCTGCTGCGAGACGTCCTCGAGCATGGCGTCGACAAGCCCGATCGAACCGGTGTCGGGACCCGCTCGGTGTTCGGGCGCCAAGTGCGCTTCGACCTGAGTGCCGGATTCCCCCTGGTGACCACCAAGCGCATCCATCTGCGGAGCCTGATCCACGAGCTCCTGTGGTTCCTCTCGGGCTCCACCGACAATCGGGTGCTCAAAGCGGCGGGGGTCTCCATCTGGGACGAGTGGGCCGCGGGGGACGGGGACCTGGGGCCCATCTATGGGGCCCAGTGGCGGAGCTGGCGTTGCCCGGACGGTCGCGTCATCGACCAGCTCGCGGAGCTGGTCGAGACCCTGAGGGCCCGTCCGGACTCGCGTCGTCTGGTGATCTCCGCCTGGAACCCGTCGGACCTGCCCGACGAGACCCGAAGCCCCCAGGCTAACGTCGCGGCCGGGCGCATGGCGCTGGCCCCCTGTCACTGCCTCTTCCAGTTCTACGTGGCCAATGGGCGGCTGTCCTGTCAGCTCTATCAGCGCAGCGCCGACCTGTTCCTCGGTGTCCCCTTCAACATCGCGAGCTATGCGCTGCTCACCCATCTGGTGGCCCAGCAGTGCGACCTGGAGGTGGGTGAGTTCGTCCACTGCTTCGGCGACCTGCATCTCTACCGGAATCACCTGACCCATGACATCGTCTTCGCCCAGCTTGCCCGCGAGCCCCGGCCCCTGCCGCGCCTGCGGCTCAAGCGCCGGCCCCAAAGCCTGTTCGATTACCGCTTCGAGGATATCGAGATCCTGGAATACGACCCCCACCCATCCATCCGCGCCCCCATCGCCGTGTAGCCCGGGGCGAGCCTGATGGAGCTGTTACAGGACTACGGTCTCTTCCTGGCCAAGACCCTGACCCTGGTGTTGGCGCTCGGTCTGCTGATCCTGCTGGCCAGCCGCGCCCGGCACTCCCTGAATCGGCCCGAGGGTGAGCGCCTGGAGATCCTGGACCTCAACGCCCGTTACCAGGATCTGGCCCGGGCGGTGAAGCAGTCATCCCTGCCCAAGAAGGCCTACCGAGCCTATATCAAGGCCGAGCGCAAGCGGGAGAAGGCGCGCGAGAAGCAACGGGCGGGGCCGGACGGCCGGAAGCGGCTCTTCGTCATGGACTTCAACGGGGACATCCGCGCGAGCGAGGTGGCGGCCCTGCGCATGCTGGTCACCACCGTGCTCATGGACCATCGGGACGGGGATGAGGTCCTGGTGCGGCTAGAGAACGCGGGCGGGACCGTGAGCGAGCACGGCCTGGCCGCCTCCCAGCTCGAGCGCCTGCGCGCCCGGGGTGTCCACCTCACCGTGGCCGTGGACAAGGTCGCCGCCAGCGGCGGCTATCTGATGGCCTGCGTGGCGGACCGGATCGTGGCCGCCCCCTTCGCGGTGCTGGGCTCCATCGGGGTGCTGGCGGAGCTGCCCAACTTTCACCGTCTGCTGGAGCGCAACGGTGTGGACTTCGAGCTCCATACGGCCGGTGAGTACAAGCGCACCCTGACCCTGTTCGGAGAGAACACGGAGGCGGCCCGCCAGAAGCTCAGGGAACAGCTCGAGGAGACCCATGCCCTGTTCAAGGGATTCGTCGGCACCTACCGGCCGAATCTGGACCTGGCCCAGGTGGCGACCGGTGAGTACTGGCACGGCCAAAGGGCGGTGGAGCTGGGTCTGGTGGATGCCCTCCAGACCAGCGACGACCTACTGCTCGGGCGCAGCGAGACCATGGACCTCTGGCACCTGAAGTACAGCGCCCGCAAGAAGCCCCTGGAACGGCTGCTCTCCAGCATCCAGGGCCTGATCGGCGGGCGTCTCGGACCCCTTGTCTAGCCAGGCCCGCGGAGATGTGTCCCATGCCGAGACTACCCAAAGACCTGGTGATCCATTTTCAGGCCCCGCGGGGCTGGGAGCCCCCCTTCCACATCCATTTCTGGGACAGGGTTCCCGGGGGACCCGCGAGTGGGTGGCCGGGCGAGCGGATGGAGCCGTCGGTGGGCCGGTCCGGTTGGTACCTCTTCCGGTTTCCCGAGACGGAATCGGTCCGTCTCGTCATCTCAGATGCGCTGGGGCACCAAACCCCGGACCTGGCCCGAGATCGGGACGGCTGGCTGGATGCCCGGGGACACTGGCACGATGCGGCCCCCGCGGAGAATCCGCGCGGGACCCCATCCGCCGCCGCCCCGACGCCAGCGGCGGTTCGCGGGGCCGGCCAGCCCCGGTCGGTGGTCGCGTCGGCCGCCACCCTGGCCCCGATCGCCGAGCGCACCGACTTCCGGGAGGAGACCATCTACTTCCTGATCACCACCCGCTTCTACGACGGCGACCCCTCCAACAACTTCTTCTGCCGGGACCGTATCCGTTTCGACGCGTCGGGGCGTGCCATCGATCCCCACTGGCGGGGGGACTTTAAGGGTCTGATCGAGCGGCTGGACTACATCCGCGACCTGGGCTTCAGCGCGATCTGGATCACCCCCCCGGTGGAGAACCGATCCGGCCTCGATTATCACGGCTACCACGCCTACGACTGGACCCGCATCGACCCGCGCCTGGAGTCCCCGGGGGCCAGCTACCAGGACCTGATCGATGCCGCCCATGCCAAGGGGATCAAGATCATCCAGGACGTGGTGGTCAATCACTCCTGCCAGTACGGGATCCGGGGCCAGGTCCACGTGGACCATCTGCCGATCAAGTACTACGTACCCCAGGGCTCGGAGCAGGGCCATGTCGACCACGGCCCCTACCAGGGCAACCTGGGCAACTACGCATGGCCGAACCGGGACGACATCGACAACCCCCTGGCCCCCGGGTGGTGGCGGGATCGCCATGGGCGGGACCCGGAGGGCCGGGAGCCGCTGGAGGACCCCAGGAGCGGCGAGATCGTCCCGAAACCCGGCTACCAACCAGGCCGCTTCTTCGGTATCGACCCCGGAACCCTGGATCCCGAGTGGTATCACCAGGACGGCTTCATCTGCGGTGGCGACTGGGAGAGCGCCCATCCCCTGCAGCACAGGCACATCGCCGGGGACTGCATCGACCTCGCGACGGAGCGGCAGAACGTCAAGGACTACCTGATCGGGGCCATCAAGCGATATCTCGACATGGGTGTGGACGCCCTGCGCATCGACACCGTCAAGCATGTGGAGCGGGGCAACCTGCTCGAATATGTCGACGCCTGGAAGGCGCACAAGCCGGGGCTCTTCGTCTTCGGTGAGAATCTGGTCAAGGGCTATGGCTGGGGGGACCTGGGGGGAGGGGACAATGGGCCCTCCGAGATCCGGCCCTGGTGGTACACCCGGTTGGGCCGAGACCCGAGGGACCCCAGATCCGGGCCAGATTCCGGCTTCTCGGTGCTCGACTTTGGCCTGTTCTCGACCTTCCGCGACACGGTCAGCAAGGGGACCTATGGCGGCACCGCCCAGATCCTCTCCATGGACTGGATCTATGGCGATGTCACCACGCTCGTGACCTTTCTGCAGAACCACGATGTGGGGCCGGACAACGACTTCAAGTATCGATTCAAGGGCGAGCAGTGGATGGCGGCGGCGGCCTACAACCTCATCTGGACCGCCCGAGGCATCCCCTGCCTGTATTTCGGCGAGGAGATCGAGTTCATGAAGGGGGCCCCCCAGGACGTGGAGGGCGAGCGGGACACCCTGGACCAGACCGGTCGGGCCTATTTCGGGGATCATCTCGTCCCGGAGCGCATCGCCGAGACCCAGTCCCACCCGCTCTACCGGCACATCCAGCGGCTCAACCAGATCCGGCGCGCGATCCCCGCCCTGCAGAAGGCCCCCATGAGCCACGTGGCGGAGTGGGGGAGTGGCATGAGCTTCATCCGGGATCTGTCCGAGTCCGGAAGCTACGCGGTCGTCGGGCTCGCGATCGGCGCGGACCAACAGATCCGGGTCGACGGGGTCCGCGACGGGATCTATAGCGACGCGGTGACCGATAACCAGATCCAGGTGAGCGGCGGGCACATCGCCTTCGGGGTGCGCGCCAACTCCGCCGGCATCTATGTACTCGACGGTCCGGGCAAGATCGGGCGGGAGGGTCCCTATCTCCGCTGATTCCCCGGTCCTGCTCCGGCCAGGTCCGGTCGTCGCAGTCCTGGGCCGCCTCCCGCCGGTCATGGCGGGCCGGGGACCGCTTTCGGCCCTATACTGGCGCCCAACGCATCCCAGGTAGTCTCCCGATGGAAGAGCCAGTCGAAGGTCCCGAGACCCCGCGCAGACGTCCCCGCGGCATCTATCTGCTGCCCAATCTGTTCACGACCGCGGCCCTGTTCGCCGGCTTCTACGCGGTGCTGGCCGCGGCGGCGGGGCGGTTCGAGGCGGCCGCGCTGGCGGTGTTCGCTGCCATGCTGCTCGACGGCTTCGACGGTCGGGTCGCCCGTCTGACCCACACCCAGACCGCCTTTGGGGGCGAGTACGACAGCCTGTCCGACATGGTGGCCTTCGGGGTTGCCCCGGCCCTGGTGGCCTATCACTGGGGCCTCGCCGGTCTCGGCAAGCTCGGATGGCTCGCCGCCTTCGTCTATACGGCGGCGGCGGCCCTGCGGCTCGCCCGCTTCAACACCCAGGTCGAGAGCACGGACAAGCGCTACTTTCAGGGGCTCGCCAGCCCCTCGGCGGCGGCCATCGTGGCGGGGGCCGTGTGGATCGGTGCGGATCAGGGGATCGATCCCGCAGACGTGGCCTGGCTCCTGGCGCTGGTCACCGTGGCAGCCGGCCTGCTGATGGTGAGCAACTTCCGCTATCTCAGCTTCAAGCAGCTCAATCTGCACGGACGGGTCCCCTTCATGCTCGCGGTCGGCGTGATGCTGGCGGTCGCCTTGATCGTGATCCATCCGCCCGTGATCCTCTTCCTCGGCTTCCTGCTCTACGCCATCTCCGGTCCCGTCTGGACCCTGGTGAGCCTGCGTCAGCGGCGCGCCCTGCGCCGGGGGCGTCGCCCGGGCCAGGGGGGGAGCGGGTCCTGAGATGGTGCGCCGTCCCTTGGGGATCTGGATCTTCGTCGCGGTCGCGGTCCTCATCGTCGGGGCGGCACTCTACTGGGACGGACAGCGGCGCCAGGCCCTGAAGCGCGTCGCCGGCGAGCTCGGCTTCGAGCTCGTCGCCGGTCAGCACCCACTTCCCGCTTCCCTCGACCGGGCTGGCTTCTATCTCTTCACCCAGGGCCCCCCGTTGGTGAAGGACCGAATGGAGGGCCAGCGCGGGGACTATCAGGTCTCGATCTTCGACTTCAGCTTCGCGGCCGAGAAGGGGGAGGAGGGCGGCCGCGACCTGCCCGTGGCGGACGTGGGCCAGGTGGAGAACCGCATGCAGACCGTGGTCTGGCTGCAACGGGGCGGCCAGGTCCTGCCGGACCTGGATCTCAGTCCGACCCGCCAGGTCCTGCGGCGAATCGGGGCCCGGTCCGCCCTGCGGCGGATGACCTTCGATGGGCGCGCCGATTTCGATGACCGGTACCTGCTGTTCGTTCGCGACCAAACGGCCGCACGCCGGATCTTCACGCCCCGCGTCATCGACGCCTGGGTCGGCGATCCGGGCTGGTTTCTGGAGGGGCGGGGTGAGCAGTGGCTCGTCTATCGGCTGTCCGAGGTCGTCCCACCGGGTGAGATCGCCGCCTTTCTGGATCGGGCGATCGGTCTGATCGAGCGTCTCGCCACGCCCGGATCCCCGTCCAGGTAACCGGAACGGGGCGGTTCGGGCCCCGGTGTGCCGGGATTCAGCGCAAGATTGCCCCCCTCTTTGATCCAACTCAGTCCGGGGTGGACCGTTTTCCGTTTTACTTAGACTCCGAGACCAAGGCGTCCTCCGGGCCGCCGGGTCTACAAGAACGATTCGCGACAACGAGACGGATTCGATCGGCACCGCGGGTTCTCAAAGGGCCCTCTCGGCCGAGAGCCGATCTCACCAAGCCGCCGAAAGGAGAGTTCTGTGAAGCGATTCGCTGCCCACGGGGCCTGGGCGCCGGTCCTGGCCGCCTGTTTCTGGCTTGCCGGGATAGGAGGCGCCTGGGCGGACCAGCCTGACGCCAAGTCAACGGCCGACCACAGCAAGTTCGAGGAGCTGGCGGGCCCCTTCGCCACGGGGCCGGACGTTACCCGGGCCTGTCTCCAATGCCATACCGAGGCGGCCGAGCAGGTCCACAAGAGCATCCACTGGACCTGGAATCTTGATCAGCCGCAGACAGGCCAACGCCTGGGCAAGCGCTGGGTGGTCAACAACTATTGTCTGAGCCTCACGGCGAACTATGCCCGCTGCACAAGCTGTCATGTGGGCTACGGATGGAAGGATTCGAGCTTCGACTTCAGCTCCCAGGAGAACGTGGACTGTCTGGTCTGCCACGACACTACCGGGACCTACGTGAAATTCCCCACGGGTGCCGGCCATCCGCCTTACGAGGACACCCCTTTCGCCGGCAAGGTCATTAAGGCTCCCGACCTCGTGCAGGTGGCCCAGAAGGTCGGAAAGACGAGCCGCCGCAGCTGCGGCGCCTGCCACTTCAAGGGCGGTGGCGGCGAGGCGGTCAAGCATGGGGACATGGACAGCTCCCTGACCGACCCGCCTAAGTCATTGGACGTGCACATGGCGCCCGATGGACTCGATTACAGCTGCTCCACCTGCCACGAGTTCAAGAGTCACGAGCAGGCGGGGAGCCGCTATCTGATGAAGGCCAAGTCCGAGTCGGGCGTCAGCCTGCCGGGCCAGGAGAGCAACAGGCCCGCCTGTGAGTCATGCCATGGACAGTCACCGCACAAGGCCGGGGTCGGCGACAAGCTCAACACCCACGTGGACAAGGTGGCCTGCCAGACCTGCCACATCCCCGAATTCGCCCGCGGCGGTAAGGCCACCAAGATGTTCTGGGACTGGTCCACCGCCGGGCGGCTCGATCCGCAGGGAAAGGCGGTCGTGGAGAAGCAGGGGGACCTGGTGGTCTACGACGGCAAGAAGGGGACGTTCCAATGGGGAGAGAACCTGGTGCCGGAATATCACTGGTTCGACGGCAACGTGCGTTACACCCTGCTCGGCGAGACCATCGACCCCGGCGATCGAACGGAGCTCAACAAGCTCTCGGGCGGCTACGACGACCCGAAGGCCCGCATCTGGCCCTTCAAGGTCATGCGCGGTCGCCAGCCCTACGACAAGGGCAACGACATCCTGGTGGTGGGTCACCTGTTCGGCAAGGATGACGCCGCCTTCTGGAAGACCTTCGATTGGGACAAGGCGGTCAAGGCCGGGATGGAGGAGGCCAAGCGCGTCGGGCAGACCACCGCGGACTACAGCGGCGAGTACGGTTTCGCCGATACGCTCATGTACTGGCCGCTCACCCACATGGTGGCGCCCAAGGATCAGGCCCTGGGGTGCGCCGAGTGCCACTCCAAGGACGGGCGCCTCGCCACCCTCACGGGGTTCTACATGCCGGGGCGGGACAGCAATCCCTGGATCGACCGCATCGGCTGGCTGCTGGTATTGGCGACCCTCGCCGGGGTGCTGCTCCACGGCCTGGTGCGCCTCGTGACCCGCAAGCGTCAGGCCTAGGGGGTTAGCCATCATGAGTCAGGTCAAGCTGTTCACCGGTTTCGAGCGTTTCTGGCATTGGAGCCAGATGGCACTGATCTTTGGGTTGCTCTTCACGGGCTTCGAGATCCACGGCACCTATGAGGTCCTGGGCTTCCAACGGGCCTACGAGACCCACCAGATCCTCGCCTGGACCCTGATCGGGCTCTGGGTGCTGGCCATCTTCTGGCACATCACCACGGGCGAGTGGCGCCAGTACGTCCCGACCACCAAGGGCCTGGTGCCCATGGTCCTCTACTACGCGTACGGGATCTTCTCGGGCGAGGCGAAGCCCTACACCACCACCCGGGCCGCCAAGCACAATCCCTTGCAGCGTCTCGCCTATCTGGCGTTCAAGGTCCTGATCGCACCGGCCCTGTGGATCTCTGGGCTGCTGCTCCTCTTCTACACGAGCTGGAAGGGGACGGCCCTGGGCGGGGTGCTGCCCCTGCAGTGGGTGGCCTGGGTGCACTTGGCGGGGGCCTTCGCGCTGCTGGTCTTCCTGATCGGGCATGTCTACATGGCGGTCACCACCGGCGATCCCTGGCACGCCTATCTCAAGGCCATGGTCACAGGGTACGAGGACCTGGAGGGGGAGCAGGGGAGGTCCCGGGTCGGCTAGTGAGTAGCACTCGGAAGGGGGGAGGAGGCCACGGCCCGCGCGAACTTGCTTCGCGCGGGCTGTGTTATCCTCGCGCCCCTGCCGATGTTGGGCGCCGCACCATCCATGGAAGGCATACCACTCCACTGAGATGAAAAGCGAACGAGGACGATGAAGAACCAGAGCACCCGCTTGCTGCTACCCACGGGCGTCTTGGCGGCGGCGATGACCGTCCTGACCGCGCCCCTGTGGATCCTGGTTTCGGCCCCGGTCCGGGCCCAGGAGCCAGCGCCGTTTCTGCCCCAGCCCCCCGGGGCCGGGCAGCCGCCACCCGGCGCCCAGATCATCCCGCCGCCCGCCACGTCCGGCCCGCCCTGGGTCCTGGTGGAGCGGCGCCCGGTGGGCGGCAATACCACCATCGGCGGCACCGTGGTGCCTACCCAGGAGATCACCTTCACCGCTCAGATGCCTGGTTCCGTCCAGCTCATCGCCGGGGCCGAGGGGGATTTCTTCAAGCAGGGGGCGGTGCTCGCGGTGATCGACGACAGCGAGATGCGGGCCAAGCGGGCGGCGGCCATCGCCCAGATCAGCAACGCGGAGTCCGCCTATAGGAACGCGGAGGTCCAGTACCAGCGGGAGCGCAGGGATCCGACCCCGCAGGGCGGCAACATGATGAGCCAGATGATGCCGATGCCCTTCTTCGGGGACGACAAGCCCACGGGCGTCCAGCGGGGTGCCACGCTGCACCAGTACGGGACCCAGATCGAGCAGGCCCGAGGGGCCCTGATGGCGGCCCAGGCCCAGCTCAAGGAAATCGACGCCAAGCTCCAGGACGTGCGCAGCATCGCGCCCTTCGACGGCTATATCGTGCGCAAGCACGTGAACAAGGGGGACACGGTGCAGCCAGGGCAGCCCCTTCTGTCCTTCGCGGACATGGGTCAGCTCCAGGTCCAGGTGGACATACCCACCCGGCTTGCGGCGCCCTTGCAGCCGGGGTTCACCACCCAGGTCAAGCTCGATGATCCGAAGCAGTCGGTCGTCATGGGCCGGGTGGCTCAGGTCTTCCCCATGGCGGACCCCACCCGCCACACGATCCGTGTGAAGCTGGACCTTCAGCCTGGGTCCCCCGCGAAGGCCGGAATGTACGCCGAGGTGCTGGTGCCCCAGCCGATGTCCGAGCAGGGACCCCTGCCCGTCATTCCGGTCTCCGCGGTGGTCTACCGGGGTGGCCTGCCCATGGTCTACGTGCTTGACGCCCAGGAGCAGCCGCGTCTGCATCTTCTGCGCCTGGGAGAGCAGTTCGGCGACACCGTCACGGTGCTCACGGGCCTCCAGGGAGGCGAGCGGATTCTCTTGCGACCACCCCGCGAGCCCTAGCCGGAGCCCCCGTCCCCGAGCCAGCGGGGCGGTCGCGCCGGCCTGTCCTCGACCGGCTGCCGGCCACCGTTTCACGCACTGATCGCAGGGACGTCCATAGCCTCTGCGCGCTTTTGGGGGCAGTAGCGTCGGCTTCCCGATGCTCGGGCGTTCCCAGATCCGTTCTCTCGACATAGGCGACAGGATCCATGTCAGACACCGATTCCACCCCCCCGGCGGCATCCAGCGGACATCAACAGGGTCTCGGACTCGCCGGCTGGATGGCCAAGAGCTTCATCCATTCGCCCCTATCCCCGCTCCTCTTCCTGGCCATGCTGGGAATGGGGCTGCTCGGGCTGGTCGTGACCCCGCGCCAGGAGGACCCGCAGATCTCGGTCCCCATGATCGACGTCTTCGTCCAGTTCCCCGGCGCCTCCACGGAGCAGGTGGGGAGCCTCGCGGTGGAGCCCCTGGAGCGGCTCCTCTCGGAGCTTCCAGGGGTCAAGCACGTCTATTCGGCGAGCGAGCGGGATCAGGGGATCATCACGGTCCAGTTCGAGGTCGGCGAGCTGATGGGCCCCTCGCTCGTGAAGGTCCACGACAAGCTCCAGGCCAACGTCCAGGTCCTGCCCCCTGGGGCCCTGCCACCGCTGGTGCGGCCCAAGGGGATCGACGACGTGCCCACGGTGACGCTGACCCTCTGGTCCGATGTGATCGACGATGCGGCCCTCCGTTCCCTGGGGGCCAAGTTGTTGCAGAGCCTGGCACAGATTCCCGATGTGGGTCAGGGCTTCGTGGTGGGGGGACGTGCGGAGCAGATCCGGGTTGAGGTGGAGCCGCAGCGTCTCGCGGGCTTCGGGGTGAGCTTCGAGCAGATCGCCGGGACCATCAAGACCGCCAACGCCGAGCAGCGAACCGGGGAGGTCGAGGCCGACGAGCGCCATCTGACCGTCTATACGGGCTCTTTCCTCCAGAGCGCCTCGGACGTGGAGCGGCTGATGATCGGCTCCCACCAGGGAGCCCCCGTCTATGTCCGCGATGTGGCCAGGGTGACCCTGGCGCCCGAGGAGTACCGCCAGCAGGTGAGCTATTACACGGGCTCGGCCTACCCCGGCGAGGCCCGGGCCGACGGCATGCCCGCGGTGACCGTGGCCCTCGCCAAGAAGGAGGGCAGCAACGGGGTCACCGTGGCCAATGCCATCCTGGAGAAGGTGGAGCAGATCAAGGGTCAGCTGATTCCCGACAACGTGCGTGTCGAGGTCACCCGCAACTACGGCCAGACCGCCAACGACAAGGTCAACGAGCTGATCTTCAAGCTCTTCGTCGCCACCGGCGCGGTCACCGTCCTGGTCTTCTTCGCCCTGGGGCTCAAACCGGCCATCGTGGTGACCCTGGTGATCCCGGTCGTGCTGCTGATGACGGTCTTCTCCGCCTGGCTCATGGGTTACACCATCGACCGGGTGAGTCTGTTCGCCCTGATCTTCGCCATCGGCATCCTGGTGGACGACGCCATCGTGGTGGTGGAGAACATCTACCGGCGCTGGCTGATGAAGGGGGCGACCGATACCGAGACGGCCGTGGACGCGGTGGCGGAGGTGGGCAACCCCACCATCATCGCGACCTTCACGGTGGTCGCGGCGCTGCTTCCCATGGGCTTCGTCTCGGGGCTCATGGGCCCCTACATGGAGCCGATCCCGGCCCTGGGCTCAACGGCCATGCTGTTCTCCCTGTTCGCGGCCTTTGCCTTCACACCTTGGCTTGCGATGCGCATCAAGCCGAGCCTCAAGGCGCTCGAAAAGGCGGAGCGGCGGGAGCACAAGACCGCCGAGGCCCTGGATGGGGTCTTCCGGCGCATCCTGGTCCCGCTGATCGAGCACAAGTCCCTGGGGTATCTGTTCCTGTTCGGCCTGATCGGCGCCTTCTTCCTCTCCGTCCTGCTCTTCTATGCGAAGGCGGTGCCCTTCAAGATGCTGCCCTTCGACAACAAGCCGGAGTTCAGCGTGGTCCTGGACATGCCCGAGGGCACGGCCCTGGGCCGCACCATCAACACCGCCCGGCTGCTCGCGGAGCGGGTGCGCGAGATCCCCGAGGTGGTGGCCGTTCAGACCTATGCGGGGACGGCCAAGCCCTTCGATTTCAACGGCATGGTGCGTCACTACTACCTGAGGCAGCGTCCCTGGCAGGGGGAGGTCCAGGTGCAGCTGACCGACAAGCACGAGCGCAGCCGCACCAGTCACGAGATCGCCCTGGAGGCCCGGGCGCTGCTCACCCCCCTGGCCCGTGAGGCGGGGGCGCGGATCACGGTGGTGGAGATGCCGCCGGGGCCGCCGGTGCTGCAGGCCGTGGTGGCGGAGATCTACGGTCCGGACGGACCCACCCGCCGGCAGGTGGCGGCGGACATGACCCGGCTCTTCGAGCAGGTGGACAGCCTGGCGGACGTGGACAACTACATGCAGGAGCCACACGAGGTCCTGCGCTTCGAGGTGGACGCGGAGAAGGCGGTGCGCCTCGGGATCTCGGTGGATTCCGTGATCCGCAACCTGGACATGGCGCTCGGCGGCTTCAAGGCGGGCGACGTGAAGCGCGGCAGCCTCCTGGAGCCGACGTTCATCGTCATCGAGGTGCCGCTCGCGGTGCGCGCCAACCTCTCTCGGCTCGCCGATCTACCGGTCCCCTCGGCAACCGGCGAGGCCGTGCCCCTGTCCGAGCTCGGTCGCTTCGTCAAGCAGCCCGCGGACCCCATCGTCTATCACAAGGATCTGCGCCCCGTCGAATACGTGGTGGGTGATGCCGTGGGCAAGCTCGGTGCCCCCCTCTACCCCATGCTCGCGATGGAGGAGCTTCTCAAGGACTACAAGACCCCCGACGGTCAGACCATCTCCGGCACCATGTTCACCGGCGCCCCGCCGGACAACGGCAAGAGCGGCTTCGAGTGGGGCGGGGAATGGACCGTCACCTACGAGACCTTCCGGGACATGGGCCTGGCCTTCGGGGTCGCCCTGGTGCTGATCTATATGCTGGTGGTGGCGGAGTTCGGCAACTTCGTGACCCCGGCGGTGATCATGGCGCCCATCCCCTTGACGCTGTTGGGCATCGTGCCCGGTCACTGGATCATGGGCGCGGACTTCACCGCCACCTCCATGATCGGCTTCATCGCCCTGGCCGGCATCATCGTGCGCAACTCCATCCTGCTGGTGGACTTCTCGATCGAGGAGGTGGCCAAGGGACTCACCGTCAAGGAAGCGGTGATCAGCGCGTGCAAGGCGCGGACGCGCCCGATCCTGATCACGGCCCTCGCACTCGTGGCGGGATCCAGCGTGATCCTGACGGATCCCATCTTCCAGGGCATGGCCATCTCGCTGCTCTTCGGGGTGCTGGTCTCCACCCTCCTGACCCTGGTGGTGATCCCCCTGGGTTGCGTGAGCGCCGGGCGTCACCTGGTGCGGCACTAGTACAGGTAAGCAGAAATACAGAGACCGTTACCGTCAGGCGGTCAACGGCTTGCCGTGGTAGGTCCAACGGAATGGCTTCGCCATCGTTGCGTTGAAGTAGTCGATGAAGGCGCGGATCTTGGTGGCCAGGTCTTCTTGAGAGTGGAAGTTGCCGCGACGGATGACCTTGCGCACCAGGATGGAGAACCAGACCTCGATCTGGTTGAGCCAGGAGGCATGCTTGGGGGTGAAATGCAAGACGATCGGATGGCTTGGGTCGCTGAGAAAGGCC
>Ga0316596_1000040_pt1 | contig 13770 bp, 28 predicted proteins | sample S_170502SBrCrA_R_FD_207793 | JGI IMG/M metagenome (GOLD analysis project Ga0316596, IMG submission 207793) | Metatranscriptome of rhizosphere microbial communities from salt marsh grasses in Alabama, United States - S_170502SBrCrA (Metagenome... | ecosystem: Host-associated > Plants > Roots >... | reverse complement strand
GCCGGGCGACAACGTCAAGATGACCGTGAGCCTGATTGCGCCGATTGCGATGGAAGACGGTTTACGCTTCGCGATTCGTGAAGGTGGTCGTACCGTGGGTGCCGGTGTTGTGGCGAAGATCATTGAATAATTTAGGTACTGAGTAAAAAAACATGGCAGCTAAAAATCAAAACATTCGTATTCGCCTGAAGGCCTTCGATCATCGTCTGATCGACCAGTCTGCACGCGAGATTGTTGAGACCGCCAAGCGTACTGGTGCGCAGGTCAAGGGTCCAATCCCTCTGCCGACCAAAAAGGAACGCTTTACTATATTGATTTCACCGCACGTCAATAAAGATGCGCGCGATCAATACGAAATTCGTACACACAAGCGTCTGATGGATATTGTTGATCCAACAGACAAGACAGTCGATGCGCTCATGAAGCTGGATCTGGCTGCCGGTGTGGATGTTCAGATTAAGCTGCAGTAAGCGAGTAAGCTGGGGTTAAGAAAATGACAATTGGTTTAGTCGGTCGCAAAGTGGGTATGACGCGCGTCTTCACAGAAGAAGGTGCATCGATACCTGTGACAGTTATTGAAGTAGAGCCTAACCGTGTGACTCAGTTGAAAACTGAAGAAACGGATGGTTACCGCGCCGTGCAGGTGACTACTGGCACTCGCCGTGCTTCTCGCGTTACCAAGCCGATGGCAGGACATTTTGCCAAGGCTGGGGTGGAAGCAGGACGTGGTACCTGGGAGTTTCGCCTGGCACAGGGTGAAGGCGATGAGCTGGCCGCAGGTGCTGAAATCAAAGTGGATATCTTTGAAGCTGGTCAGAAGATTGACGTTACTGGAACTTCCATAGGTAAAGGTTTTGCCGGTGGTGTTAAGCGTCATAACTTTCATATGCAGGACGCGACTCACGGTAACTCACTGTCGCATCGTGCGCCTGGCTCGATTGGGCAAAATCAGACGCCGGGTCGTGTTTTTAAAGGTAAGAAAATGGCCGGTCATATGGGCAACGTCCAGCGCACTGCGCAAACTCTGGAAGTTGTCAGAGTTGATGCGGATCGCAATCTGATTCTGGTCAAGGGTGCTGTCCCTGGTGCTAAAGGTGGCAACGTTATTGTTAAACCAGCAGTGAAAGCACGCTGAGGGTAAAGTGATGGAATTAAGTTTAACGACAGCAACGGGCAAGGCGTCAACAAAGTCAGTAAGTGTATCTGACACTGCTTTTGACCGTGAATTTAATGAAGGTTTAGTGCATCAGGTGGTAACTGCCTATTTGGCAGGTGCGCGTGCAGGGACTCGTGGTCATAAATCACGCTCTGATGTCAGAGGTGGCGGTATCAAGCCCTGGAGACAGAAGGGTACAGGTCGCGCACGTTCTGGTACTATTCGCAGCCCAATCTGGCGTACCGGTGGCAAGACCTTTGCTGCCAGGAATCAGGATTGGTCGCAGAAGGTTAACAAGAAAATGTACCGTGCCGCGATGCAGGCCATTTTGTCCGAGCTTGTGCGTCAGGAACGTCTGGTCATTGTCGATAAGTTCGACATGGATGCCCCTAAAACCAAGCAGCTGGTCGAAAAACTGACAGGTCTGGGTTTGAATGATGTCATGATCGTCACTGCGATGCTGGATGAGAATTTACTGCTGTCTGCACGCAACCTGCACAAAGTGGGTATGGGTGAAGCAGACAACATGAATCCTGTTTCACTGCTACGTCATGAGAAGGTATTGATGACGGTTGACGCAGTGAAAAAGCTTGAGGAGATGTACGCATGAATCAGGAACGCTTGATGAAAGTGCTGGTAGGACCACACGTCTCTGAAAAGGGCACGATGCTGGCTGACAAGCATAACCAGGTTGTATTTAAAGTGATTCCTGATGCAACCAAGCTGGAAGTAAAGAAAGCGGTTGAAAATTTGTTCAAGGTTGAAGTGAACAATGTTCAGGTCGTTAACGTTCGCGGCAAGATGAAGCGGACTGGTCAGAATTGGGGTAAGCGTAAGAACTGGAAAAAGGCTTACGTCAGTCTCAAGGAAGGCCAGGATATAGACTTCATCGGTGCTGAATAAAACGGTTTAAGGAATTTTGGTATGGCAGTCGTTAAAACAAAACCAACATCTGCTGGACGACGTTTTGTCGTCAAGGTAGTGAATCAGGATCTGCATAAGGGTGAGCCATATGCGCCACTTCTTGAAAAGCAGAGTAAGACCGGTGGCCGGAACAACCTTGGGCGTATTACAACCCGTCATAAGGGTGGTGGCCATAAGCAGCATTATCGTTTGATCGATTTCAAGCGAAACAAGGATGGTATCGCCGGTAAGGTAGAAAGAGTTGAATATGATCCAAATCGGACTGCAAATATTGCGTTAATGCTGTATGCGGATGGCGAGCGTCGGTATATAATCGCGCCCCGCGGCATCAAGGCAGGAGATGAGTTGATGTCCGGCCAGGAAGCGCCCATCAAGGCAGGTAACTGTATGCCACTGCGGAATATCCCAGTGGGTACGACTGTCCATTGTGTTGAATTGCGTCCAGGTAAGGGTGCCCAGCTGGCACGTAGTGCTGGTACTTCAGTTCAGTTTGTTGCTCGCGAAGGTCGTCACGCGACGATTCGTCTGCGTTCCGGTGAAATGCGTAAGGTGTTGTCTGATTGCCGCGCCACCATTGGTGAAGTTAGTAATACTGAACATAATTTGCGCAAATTAGGTAAAGCCGGTGCATCCCGCTGGCGTGGTGTTCGTCCTACCGTTCGCGGTGTGGTAATGAACCCGGTAGACCATCCACATGGTGGTGGTGAAGGTCGTACCTCTGGTGGTCGTCACCCAGTAACACCCTGGGGTGTACCAACCAAGGGTTATAAGACCCGAAAGAACAAGCGTACAAGTAAATTAATTGTGCGTCGTCGTAATCAGAAGTAATTGAGAGAGTAGAAACGTGCCACGTTCTATAAAAAAAGGACCATTCGTTGACCTGCATCTGTTGAAGAAAGTTGAGACGGCGCATGAGTCACAAAGCAAGAAGCCGATCAAAACCTGGTCGCGCCGTTCCATGATCTTGCCGGACATGATTGGCTTGACTATCGCAGTTCATAACGGTCGTCAGCATGTGCCTGTGCTGGTTTCCGAGAACATGGTAGGTCATAAATTAGGTGAATTTGCCCCGACCCGTACCTATAAAGGTCACGTGGCAGATAAGAAGTCTAAATAAGAGGTTACACGATGGAAGTTGCAGCTCGCTTAAAACATGCACGCATTTCTCCGCAGAAGTGCCGTCTGGTTGCTGACCAGGTGCGCGGTATGCCGGTTGAAAAAGCCCTGCAGTTATTGGCATTCAGTCCTAAAAAGGCCGCGGCGATCGTCAAGAAGCTTCTTGAGTCGGCCATTGCAAATGCGGAACACAATGAAGGTGCTGATTGATGAGTTAAAAGTCAGAAGTATCTTCGTTGATGAAGGTCCTACTATGAAGCGGTGGCGTCCACGTGCGAAAGGCCGTGTTAACCAGATTTTAAAACGTACCAGTCATATAACTGTGACGGTTGCAGAGCGGTAAGAGAGAGACGGATATGGGTCAAAAAGTACATCCAACCGGCATACGCCTCGGCATTGTAAAGGACTATACGTCCAAGTGGTTTGCCGAGACTAAAGACTATGCTAACTACCTGAATAGCGACTTGAAAGTTCGTGAATTTCTAAAGAACAAATTGTCGCAGGCATCTGTTAGCCGTATCCAGATTGAACGCACAGCTGGTAACGCCAATATTACGATTCATACCGCCCGTCCTGGACTGGTGATTGGTAAAAAAGGTGAAGACATCGAGCGCCTTCGCCATGAGACTGCGAAAATGATGGGCCTGCCAAGTGTGCACATCAATATTGAAGAGATTCGCAAGCCAGAGCTTGATGCACAGCTTGTTGCGGAAGGCATTGCGCAGCAGTTAGAGCGTCGTGTCATGTTTCGTCGCGCCATGAAGCGTGCGGTTCAGAATACCATGCGCCTGGGTGCGCAGGGCGTCAAGATCAACATCGGTGGTCGTTTGAACGGCGCTGAAATTGCACGTAGCGAATGGTATCGCGAAGGTCGCGTACCGCTCCACACACTCCGTGCAGACATTGATTATGGTTTCGCAGAGGCCAAGACTACATACGGCATCATTGGCGTAAAGGTCTGGATCTTTAAAGGCGAAGTGATTGGCAAGCAGGAAGAAGCTGAACCTGCAAAAGCAGCCGCCAATTAAGTTAAAGGGTTAGAGAGATGCTTCAACCGAAACGTACAAAATTTCGCAAACAGATGAAAGGTCGTAACCGTGGTCTAGCGGTTCGCGGTAGCAAAGTCAGTTTTGGCGAGTATGGTTTAAAGGCAACAGGACGTGGTCGTATTACGGCGCGTCAGATCGAGGCGGCACGTCGTGCAATGTCACGTCATATCAAACGTGGTGGAAAAATCTGGATTCGTATTTTTCCGGATAAGCCAATTACTCAAAAGCCGCTGGAAGTTCGCCAGGGTAAAGGTAAGGGTAATGTTGAATACTGGGTTGCTCAGATTCAGCCAGGTCGTATGTTGTATGAAATGGAAGGTGTGACTGAAGATATTGCGCGCGAAGCTTTTCGTCTGGCTGCTGCCAAGCTTCCGATATCCACAACGTTTGTAACTCGGACGGTGATGTAATGAATGCGAGCGATTTGAGAAGTAAAAGCGTCGTCGATCTTAATAAAGAATTGATGGAGCGTCTGCGCGAACTGTTTAGCCTGCGTATGCAAAATGGCACCGGGCAGTTAACGCGTCCACATCAGGTAAAAGCTGTACGTCGTAGTATCGCACGTATTAAGACCATCCTGAATGAGAAAGCAGGTAAGGCAGAATGAGTGAAAAAGCAAAAGTAGAGCGGACCGTCACTGGTCGTGTTGTCAGCGATAAGATGGATAAATCTATCACTGTGCTGGTCGAACGCCGTGTTAAGCATCCGGTTTATGGGAAGTATGTGAAGCGCTCTAGCAAGGTACATGCTCATGATGAAAATAATGAGTGTAATGCCGGTGACCTGGTCACAGTAAAAGAGTGCCGACCACTCTCTAAAAGTAAGAACTGGACGCTGGTTACAATCGTAGAACGAGCCAGCTTGGCGTAAGCGAACAGATTAGGAATTGCGGAGTCTGTCATGATTCAGATGCAAACTATGCTCGATGTTGCTGATAATAGCGGAGCACGTCGTGTAATGTGTATTAAAGTATTGGGTGGTTCTCATCGCCGTTATGCGGGTGTGGGTGACATTATCAAGGTTAGCATTAAAGAAGCTATCCCCCGAGGTAAGGTTAAGAAGGGTGATGTTTATAATGCTGTTGTCGTTCGTACTCGGAAAGGTGTGCGCCGGCCTGATGGTTCGCTAATTCGCTTTGATGGTAATGCGGCAGTCTTGCTGAACACTCAGTTACAGCCGATTGGTACACGTATCTTTGGGCCTGTGACACGTGAACTGCGAAATGAAAAGTTCATGAAGATTATTTCACTGGCACCAGAAGTGTTATAGGCGGAGATTGAGGCCATGAAAAAGATTAAAAAAGGCGACGAAATTGTCGTTTTGACAGGTAAAGATAAGGGCAAGCGTGGAAATGTTTCACGTGTATTGCCTGATGCGGAGCGCGTACTGGTTGATAACATTAACGTTGTCAAAAAGCACCAGAAGGGTAACCCACAGATGGGAACACCGGGTGGCATTATTGAAAAAGAAATGCCAATTCATGTTTCTAATGTGGCATTAGTAAACCCGGCTACCGGAAAAGCTGATCGTGTCGGCTTTAAGGTGCTCGATGATGGTCGCAAGGTACGTTGTTTTAAATCCAATGGTGAAGTTGTAGACGCGTAAGCGTTGGGTGAACATGATGGCTAGGTTACAGGAATTCTATAAAGAAAATGTCGTCAAGCAATTGATGGACGAGTTTAAATACAGCAGCGTGATGGAAGTGCCGCGTATTACCAAGATCACACTTAATATGGGTGTGGGTGAAGCCCTGGTTGATAAAAAGGTGATGGATAACGCCGTTTCCGATATGACCAAGATCTCCGGACAAAAGCCAATCGTCCGTAACGCACGCAAGTCTGTTGCAGGATTTAAGCTGCGCGAAGGCTCTGCTGTTGGTTGTAAAGTCACCTTGCGCAAGAGCAAGATGTATGAATTTCTTGATCGACTGATTACGATTTCATTGCCACGCGTACGTGACTTTCGTGGTTTGAATCCGAAGTCGTTTGATGGCCGTGGCAATTATAGTATGGGTGTCCGTGAGCAAATTATTTTTCCTGAAATTGACTACGATAAAATCGATGCAATTCGAGGTATGGATATCACCATTACGACAACGGCAAAATCTGATGAAGAAGGTCGCGCATTGTTAGCGGCTTTTAATTTCCCTCTTAAGGGCAAGGCATAAGGAGCGGCGGCAAGATGGCTAAGAGTTCAATGTTAGCGCGTGAAAAGAAACGTAAAAGCGCTGTAGACAAGTACGCTGACAAGCGCGCCAGCTTGAAAGCAACAATTAAGAATCCAAGCGTTAGTTTTGAAGAACGTATGGAAGCGCAGCAGAAATTACAGAAGTTGCCACGCGATGCAAGTCCAAGCCGCATGCAACGTCGTTGTCGAGTGACAGGCCGTCCACATGCGGTTTATCGCAAGTTTGGTTTATGCCGCAACAAGCTGCGTGAAGCAGCAATGCGTGGCGATGTGCCTGGTTTGCACAAAGCTAGCTGGTAAGATTAGGAGTACACCACGATGATGACCGATCCAATTGCTGATATGTTGACGCGTATTCGCAACGCACTTGCAGCTAAGAAAGCCCAGGTGATTATGCCAAGGTCTATGCAAAAGATGGCGATTGCACAAGTATTGAAAGACGAAGGCTATATTGCTGATTTCGCGCAAGATGAAGCGAATGGTAAGCCTGTTATTAACGTTGAATTAAAATATTATCAGGGTAAGCCTGTTATTGAAAAAATTCAGCGTGTTAGTCGCCCAGGTCTGCGAATTTATAAAGGCAAAGATGAACTGCCAAAAGTAATGGGTGGTTTAGGTGTGGCAATTATTTCCACTTCGGCTGGTGTTATGAGCGATCGCGCTGCACGCCAAGCCGGCCATGGTGGTGAAGTACTGTGCTACGTACAGTAGTAGTGAAGGAATTTTGAGATGGCAAGATTAAATCCGATTTCAATTCCCTCTGGCGTTCAAGTAACGCTGAGTGAACAACAGATTTCTGTAAAGGGAAGTAAGGGTGCTATGGAGCACAATATTCACCCTGCAGTTGATGTGTCACAAGATGGTGAAGTATTGAGCTTCGCTCCACGCGAAAATCAGATGGGTGCACAAGCCCAGGCTGGTACCGCTCGTGCGGTGATTCAAAACATGCTGACAGGTGTCAGTACTGGTTTTGAAAAGAAGCTTGAACTGGTTGGCGTGGGTTATCGTGCACAGGCACAGGGTAAGGTACTAAATCTTACTTTGGGTTTTTCACACCCGGTAAATTATGAAGCACCGGAAGGAATCACGATAGAAACACCTACTCAAACAGAAGTTTTAGTAAAAGGTATAGACAAGCAGAAGGTCGGTCAGGTGGCTGCCGAAATTCGTGCCTACCGTCCACCTGAGCCTTATAAAGGTAAAGGTGTTAAGTATGCGGACGAGCATATCGTCCGTAAAGAAGCCAAGAAGAAATAGTTTATTTTTTAGGATTTGGCAATGGATAAGAAAGTTGCTCGTATACGTCGCGCTCGCCGCACTCGCGCTAAAATTAGCGAACTGGCAGAGGTACGTCTTTGTATTCACCGGACACCGCGTCATATTTATGCGCAGGTGATAGGTGCAGATGGTGCTGCAGTAGTTGCCAGCGCTTCAACCGTACAGGCGGACATCAAGAGTCAGGTAAAATATACCGGCAATACCGATGCAGCGGCAGCGGTTGGTAAAGCGATTGCGGAAAAGGCAAAAGCGGCTGGCGTTACCAAGGTTGCATTTGACCGTTCCGGGTTTAAATTTCATGGCCGGGTAAAGGCGTTGGCAGACGCTGCTCGTGAAGCCGGTCTGCAATTCTAAAGGAAGATACCGATGGCAGGTTTTGAAAATACACAGAGTTCAGACGGTCTTCAGGAACGTTTGGTCGGGATTCGTCGCGTGGCCAAGGTGGTCAAGGGTGGTCGGATTTTTGGTTTCTCAGCATTAACCGTAGTTGGTGATGGTCAGGGACGTGTTGGTATTGGTCGAGGTAAAGCTCGCGAAGTACCAGTTGCCATTCAAAAGGCGATGGAAAACGCACGTAAGAATATGGTCAATGTTGAACTGGTAGAAGGCACTCTTCAGTATCCCATTACCTCAGAGCATGGTGCGGCTAAAATTTATATGCAACCAGCTTCCGAAGGTACAGGTGTCATTGCTGGTGGTCCTATGCGTGCAGTATTTGATGTGGTCGGTGTGCATAATGTTTTGGCTAAATGTATTGGTTCAAGCAACCCGATTAATGTCGTTCGTGCAACGATAAAAGGTCTTGCCAAAATGGCATCACCAGAGTCAGTTGCAGCAAAGCGCGGCAAGAAAATTAAAGAAATTCTGGATTGATCGTCATGGCGACAAATAAAACTGTAAAAGTAACCCTGACTCGTAGTCCTTACGGCAAGATTAAGTCACATCGTGAATGTGTGCGTGGCCTGGGATTGCGTCGTATGCACCAGACTGTAGAAGTGGAAGATACGCCTTGCACTCGCGGTATGATCAACAAAGCATATTACTTGCTAAAAGTTGAGGAGAATTAATATGCGCCTGAATACGATTAAACCGGCGGAAGGATCAAAGCGGGATGCAAAGCGTCTTGGGCGTGGTATTGGTTCCGGACTGGGTAAGACAGGTGGCCGTGGCCATAAAGGTCAGAAATCACGTTCAGGTGGTTTCCATAAAGTCGGATTCGAAGGCGGTCAGATGCCGCTGCAGCGCCGCCTACCAAAAGTGGGTTTTCGCTCACGCCTAGCGATGGTGACAGCGGAGATTCGTTTGAATGAATTAAATGGCATTGATGCAGATGTTATCGATCTGGTTGCACTGCAAAATGCCAATATTATTAATAAAAGTATCAAGCGTGCCAAAGTGATGTTATCAGGCACAATTGACAAGGCTGTTACTTTAAAGGGTATCCGTGTAACGAAAGGTGCCCTCGAAGCAATTACCGCTGCAGGCGGAAAGGTCGAAGAGTAATAAATCATGTCTACTTCGCGCTCAGCAATCGCCGAATCAATGGCGGCAGGACGTTTTACTGAGCTGCGGCAGCGGATATTTTTTCTTATCGGCGCCTTGCTGGTATTTCGTATTGGGTCGTTTATTACTGTTCCTGGTATAGACCCACATGCATTAGCAGCAATGTTTGATCAGCATCAGGGTTCAATCCTTGACATGTTTAACATGTTTGGCGGTGGCGCCCTTAAGCGTTTGTCTGTGTTTGCACTGGGCATCATGCCGTATATTTCGGCATCGATAATTATTCAGTTGCTGACCAAGGTGCACCCCAAGCTGGAACAGCTAAATAAAGAAGGTGCTGCCGGGCGAAGAAAGATTACACAGTATACTCGTATGGCTACGCTGGCATTGGCAACCTTCCAGGGTCTTGGTGTTGCTGTGGCCTTGGCCCGCCAACCAGGCCTGGTTTTACATGATAATTTGTATACGTTCTATTTTACTACAGTGGTAACACTGGTGACTGGAACAATGTTTCTGATGTGGTTGGGTGAACAAGTTACCGAACGTGGCATTGGTAATGGCATCTCCATGATTATTTTTGCCGGTATCGTTGCTGGCCTGCCTCGCGCCATTGGTGGAACGCTGGAATTGGGCCGGACTGGTGAAATGAGCCACGGCGTGATCCTGTTATTGTTTGTGGTTACGCTGGCAGTTATTGCCTTTGTTATTTTTATGGAACGTGGCCAACGACGGATTACGGTGCATTATGCCAAGCGCCAACAGGGCAGAAAGTTGTATGCGGCACAGTCTACGCACTTGCCCTTGAAGATTAATATGGCGGGTGTTATCCCTCCCATTTTTGCGTCAGCCATTATTTTATTTCCGGCTACACTCGCTGGCTGGTTTGGCGGCACGAAAGAGGGTGGTGGAATTAGCTGGTTACAGGATGTCGCTACTATGCTATCGCCTGGTCAGCCGATCTATGTAATGTTATATGCGATAGCGATAGTTTTTTTCTGTTTTTTCTATACGGCGTTGATGTTCAACCCGAAAGAAACGGCAGATAATTTGAAGCGGTCTGGCGCTTTTATCCCTGGCATACGTCCAGGGGAACAAACGGCAAAACATATCGATACTATCTTAGGTCGGTTGACACTGGTCGGTGCGATTTATATTACCGCCGTTTGTCTGTTACCAGAGTTTTTAATCGTAGCGTGGAATGTGCCATTCTATTTTGGTGGTACATCCCTGCTGATTATTGTGGTAGTTGTGATGGATTTTATGGCACAGGTGCAGTCGCATCTGATGTCCCATCAATATGAAGGCATGATGAAAAAGGCCAACCTGAAAGGGCATGGCAGTTCGGGCTTGATGCGTTAGGCCTGAGTGACGGGAGCAGAGAAATGAAAGTTCGTGCATCAGTTAAGAAAATTTGTCGTGAATGTAAGATTATCCGCCGCAACGGTGTTGTGCGGGTGATTTGCAAGGATCCGCGGCACAAGCAGCGTCAGGGCTGATTTAGTGGCCTATGGTGAGATTTTGTCTTGCTGTAGGGGTGAGATATAGGTAAAATTCCCCGTTTTCGCACCATGAGGTGCGGACGGTAGATGTATTGGGTTTTAAGGAGTGGCTAATGGCCCGTATTGCTGGCATAAATATTCCAGATCAGAAACATACTGAGATTGCACTGACATCTATATATGGTGTTGGTCGCCATACGTCTCAGCAGATTTGTCAAAACGCCGGTATCAGCCCGACAGTGAAGGTGAAAGACCTGACTGAGGCAGAACTGGAGACTTTGCGTACAGAAGTAGGCAAATTTACGGTAGAAGGTGACTTACGCCGTGAAGTTTCAATGAATATCAAGCGGCTCATGGATCTTGGCTGTTATCGCGGAATTCGTCATCGCCGTGGTCTGCCTGTCCGTGGACAACGCACCAAGACAAATGCACGTACCCGTAAAGGTCCGCGCAAAATGGTCAAGAAGTAATTAAACAGGTCAATATTTATGGCAAGCAAACCCGCATCTCGTACACGCAAGAAAATTAAACGCGATATCTCTGATGGTATTGCCCATATTCATGCGTCTTTTAATAACACAATCGTAATGATTAGTGACCGGCAGGGTAATACACTTTGCTGGGCAACTGCTGGTGGTTCAGGCTTTCGTGGCTCACGTAAAAGTACGCCATTTGCTGCACAGGTTGCTGCAGAGCGAGTTGCAGATACAGCTAAAGAGTATGGCATGAAGAACCTTGAAGTTTGCGTCAAAGGCCCGGGGCCTGGTCGTGAGTCAGCAGTTCGTGCTCTGAATGCAAAGGGCTTCAAAATTACAAACATCGCGGACGTGACACCAATTCCACACAATGGTTGTCGTCCACCCAAGAAACGTCGCGTTTAATAGCGGAGAATTACATTGGCTAAGTATATCGGTCCAAAGTGTCGCCAGTGTCGTCGTGAAGGCGAGAAACTGTTCCTCAAAGGCGAAAAGTGTTTTAGCAGCAAGTGTGAGATAGAAAAACGTCCTACACCTCCTGGTCAGCATGGGGCGCGCCGTGGACGCAACTCAGACTACGCGATGCAGCTGCGTGAAAAGCAAAAACTCCGTCGTACCTATGGGGTTTTGGAAGGTCAGTTCCGCAATTATTATAAAGATGCGGATCGTCTTAAAGGCTCAACAGGTGAAAATCTCTTACAGCTACTTGAAGCTCGCCTGGATAATGTCATCTATCGCATGGGCTTTGGTGCTTCTCGATCAGAAGCCCGCCAGCTTGTACGTCATAATGGTGTCACGGTAAATGGCCAAAAAGTCAACATTCCTTCATACAGTGTAAAAGCTGGTGATACAGTTGGTGTCTCGGCCAAAGCGGCAGGGCAGTTACGTATAAAAGCTGCCGTCGAAATGGCTCAGCAGCGCGGTATTGCAGACTGGCTTGATGTCAATGCGGACAAGCTTGAAGGCGTATTCAAAAATCTGCCTGAACGTAGTGATCTGTCAGCAGATATTAATGAACATTTAGTTGTGGAGTTGTACTCCAAGTAATCAGGTTGCTGAAAAACGATCTTAAAACAGATTGTTTCAGCAAAGGGATTAAGTATTTAACTGAAGAGGCAATCGATGCAGGGCTCAGTTACAGAATTTTTAAAACCACGCATTGTTGATGTACAACAAATCAACGATATGCATGCCAAGGTAACACTGGAACCGCTGGAAAGAGGTTTTGGACATACTCTAGGGAATGCATTACGTCGTATCTTGTTGTCATCTATGCACGGTGCTGCAATTACAGAGGCAGAGATTGAAGGTGTTTTACACGAATACACTTCAATTGAAGGTGTGCAGGAAGATGTTGTTGAAATTCTTCTCAACCTGAAGAACGTTGCGATTCGCCTAAGTAATGCAAATGAAGCTCGGCTGACCATAAATAAAAAAGGTCCAGGCCCGGTAACTGCGGGTGATATTGCAGTTGATCATAATGTTGAAATCATTAATCCAGAACTCGTCATCGCTAACCTGACCAAAACAGGTGAGTTGAACATGGTATTAAAGGCAGTGCGTGGTCGCGGTTATGAGCCCTCCACTGTTCGTATTAACAATGACGATGAAGAAGACCGTCCAATTGGACATTTGCAACTTGATGCAAGTTTTAGTCCTGTGCGTCGCGTCTCTTATGTTGTTGATAGTGCACGTGTTGAGCAGCGGACAAATCTGGATAAACTTATTATTGAACTTGAGACAAATGGTACGATTGATCCGGAAGAGGCAATTCGTACCGCAGCGACGATTCTTCAGGATCAGTTGTCTGCATTTGTTGACTTGTCTAGTAAGCCTGAGGTACAGGCGGCTGATAATGAACCAGAAGTCGATCCAATATTGTTACGCCCGGTTGATGATCTGGAACTTACTGTCCGTTCAGCTAATTGCCTAAAAGCAGAACAAATCTATTACATTGGAGACTTGATTCAACGTACAGAAGTTGAATTACTCAAGACCCCAAATTTGGGCAAGAAGTCATTAACAGAAATTAAGGACGTCCTGGCAACACGCGGATTGTCGCTTGGTATGCGTCTGGAAAACTGGCCACCGAGTGCATTGAAAGAAAAGCGTGAAGATAAAGCCGGTATCCTGTAACTATTAATCGTTTTAGAAGTTTAAGGTAAAGTATCATGCGTCATCGTAAAAGTGGTCGTCAGTTAAATCGCAATAGCAGTCATCGTAAGGCTATGTATCGCAACATGTCTGCATCACTGTTTGAGCATGAAATGATTCGTACAACATTGCCGAAGGCCAAGGAATTGCGTCGGGTTGCTGAACGTCTAATTACGATGGCAAAGACAGATAGCGTTGCTAATCGTCGTCTGGCTTTCTCCCGTCTACGCGACCGCGATATGGTGACTAAGCTATTCAATGAACTAGGTCCACGCTATCAGGCAAGACCTGGTGGTTATCTGCGCATTCTCAAGTGTGGTTTCCGTGCTGGTGATAATGCACCCATGGCAATTGTGGAACTGGTAGATCGTGTCGTTGTTGAATCATCAGCTACAAATAATGAAGCGACTACTACTGCATAGTAATAG
>Ga0316596_1000039_pt1 | contig 13805 bp, 25 predicted proteins | sample S_170502SBrCrA_R_FD_207793 | JGI IMG/M metagenome (GOLD analysis project Ga0316596, IMG submission 207793) | Metatranscriptome of rhizosphere microbial communities from salt marsh grasses in Alabama, United States - S_170502SBrCrA (Metagenome... | ecosystem: Host-associated > Plants > Roots >... | reverse complement strand
TTCTATGTCTCATTGGAACGTCTACTCCCCTTCTTCGATGGATTCTTCAGGTGGGACAAAGTTATCAAGCTTCATTCCTAACGAGAGCCCCATCTCCGATAACACTTCCTTGATTTCATTCAATGATTTTCGCCCGAAATTTTTAGTTTTGAGCATCTCCGTCTCTGTTTTTTGGACCAATTGGTAAATTTTTAGAATCTCTGCGTTTTTAAGGCAGTTGGCGCTTCTCACAGAAAGCTCGAGTTCCTCTACGCTTCGGTACAGATTGTCATTGAATGCTGGCTTTTCCTGTTCATCGTCATCAGAATCATGCTGCGGCTCGGCATCTTCATCAAAATTAATAAAAATACTTAATTGTTCCTTGAGAATTTTTGAACCGTAGGCGACCGCGTCTTCGGGTGAAACGCTACCATCCGTCCACACTTCAAGTGTCAATTTATCGTAGTCCGTGCGCTGTCCAACGCGCGCATTACCGACGACATAATTTACGCGTTGGATGGGTGAAAAAACAGCGTCAATGGGGATTGTTCCAAGCGGAGCATCCTCGTCCTTGTTGGCCTCTGAGAGCGCGTATCCTTTGCCGACCTTCACCACCATGTCCATCTTGAGTTTTCCATCACCGGTAAGTGTGGCAATATGTTGGCTGGGGTTCAGGACTTGGATGCGACCATCATCACTCTTGATGTCGCCAGCGGTGACCGCACACTCGCCACTTGCATCAATGTGTATGGTGCGCGGCGTTGCGTCGTCCATTTTTAGCCGAACCTCTTTGAGGTTCAAAATTATTTCAGAAACATCTTCAATAACGCCAGGAACCACGCTGAACTCATGTTCTACGGAATCAAACCGGACAGATACGATGGCAGCACCGTATAAGGAGGAAAGAATCGTTCTCCTGAGAGAGTTTCCTAACGTTATGCCGAACCCTCGTTCCAACGGCTCACAGACAAATTTCCCGTAAGCCTCGGTGCTGCTGACGCGGACTTTGTCACACTTGATCATCTCACGCCAGTTCATATACATAAGTTCGTTTTTAGACATTACGTTTTCTCCAAGTGGAATTAGATAACAATGCAGTTTATTGACTCGAGTGGCTCGATATTGTGACAACCTTCAAGGCGGTTATTTAGAATAGAGCTCAACAATGAGTTGTTCCTGCATCGGCAGAGTAAGGTCTTCGCGAACTGGGAAACTTTTAATTTCTCCCTTGAATTTCTCTTTATCCACAGAGATCCACTGTGGCAGTCCCCGGCGAACAACCGCATCCAGGGAATCAACAATTGCTTGCACGGTTCTGCTTTTTTCAACGACTTCGACAACATCACCGGTATTAACCAGGTAGCTGGGTATATTGACGCGCTTGCCATTCACCAGGAAATGGTTGTGTCTTACAAAGTGGCGTCCCTGAGTACGGGAATTGACAAACCCGAGACGGTAAACCACATTGTCCAACCGGCGTTCAAGAAGGACCAGAAGGTTCGTACCGGTAATCCCTTTTTTACGGTCTGCTTTTTTGAAAAACAAACGGAACTGCTTTTCAGAAAGCCCATACGCATTCTTTACTTTTTGCTTTTCTCGAAGCTGGATTCCATAATCGGATGGTTTTCCGCGCCTTCTCTGTCCGTGTTCTCCGGGCGCATAACCTCTACGATCAAAAGCACATTTGTCCGAGTAACAACGGTCGCCCTTTAAAAATAACTTCATATTTTCACGTCGGCAAATCCTGCAGACGGAGCCTCTATATCTTGCCAAATCGACCTCCTTTTAAATCAGACCGACGCGTTTCATAAATCGTGTTGTAGAAAACGCAGTGGGTCCCATGATTACACCCTTCTTCTTTTGGGTGGCCGGCATCCGTTGTGAGGAATAGGGGTAACATCTTTTATCATGGTAACATTGAAACCAGCCGCTTGAAGGGCGCGGAGCGCAGATTCCCGACCGGCACCAGGTCCCTTCACGTACACCTCGACACTTTTCATCCCGTGTTCCATGGCTTTTTTTGCAGCGTCTTCGGCAGTCATTTGTGCTGCAAAAGGAGTGCTCTTGCGAGATCCCTTAAAACCATGGATACCCGCACTGGACCACGAAACGACGTTGCCCATGGCATCGGTGATGGTGACGATGGTATTGTTGAAGGTGGATTGAATATGAACAACCCCGCTGGAGATGTTCTTTCTTTCCTTTTTCTTGGTCTTTGATTTTCTCGGCATTTATTTGTTCCTGAAAAGTGATTGGTTACTTTTTAGCCGCACCTTTTTTCTTAATCGCGGACTTTTTGGGGCCTTTCCTTGTCCTGGCGTTAGTGCTGGTCCGTTGCCCATGCACCGGCAAAGATCTTCTGTGCCTCAGCCCCCGATAGCAACCAAGATCCATCAGCCTCTTGATATTCATGGAAACTTCGGATCGAAGTTCGCCCTCTACTTTATGTTCACTATCGATTACCTTGCGAATGCTGTTGATTTCAGCTTCGGAAAGATCGTCTGTGTTGGTATTTGGGTCAATGCCAATCTTGCTGAGGATGCGATTGGAGGTTGTTCTGCCAATACCGTAAATATAGGTCAGTCCGATTTCAATCCGTTTACGTCTAGGTAAGTCTACACCGGCGATTCTTGCCAAAGCTCAACCTCCTCTAACCTTGTCTCTGTTTGTGTCTTTTGTTCTCACAAATTACTCTTACGGTTCCCTTGCGCTTGATGATTTTGCATTTACTGCAAATTTTTCTAACGGATGCCCTGACCTTCATTTTTCGCTCCTTTTAAACGGGCGCTTTCAGAGAAGTTCGAAGCTTTCGATGGTTCCTTCCGAAATGCGTCTATTGGTCACTTATTTTGACCGATATGTGATCCTTCCACGGGTAAGGTCGTATGGGGATAGTTCCACCGTAACCTTGTCTCCTGGCAAAATTTTGATGAAGTGCATTCTCATTTTTCCGGAGATGTGAGCCAGGACCTGATGTTTGTTTTCCAGTTCAACTTTAAACATTGCATTAGGTAGCGTTTCAAGTACGACGCCTTCTACTTTTATGGCCTCTTCCTTCGGCATTCCCGTCTCCTGAAATTATTTAATTAAGATCATGATGTTATCACTTAGCGCCGCCCTCGAATACCACCTTTTTTCAAAAATCCTTCGTAATGCCGGGTTAGCATATGCGATTCCATCTGCGCAACAGTATCAATGGCCACCCCGACGACGATCAGCAAAGCTGTTCCACCAAAATAGAACGGCACATTGAACCTTGAAATCAAAATGGAAGGAAGAACGCAAACCGCAGACACATAAACGGCCCCCCCTAGCGTGATCCGCGTCAACACACGATCAATGTAATCGGCCGTACGTTTTCCAGGTCTTATGCCGGGGATATATCCTCCATTTTTTTTCATGTTATCGGCAACATCAACCGGATTGAACGTTACTGCAGTGTAGAAATAGCAAAAGAAGAAGATGAATCCGACATAGAGCAGCTCGTAAAACAAATTTCCAGGTCTCATGGAGTCAGCAATGGCTTTCATCCATGGAATCGTGATAAAACTGGCAATGGTTGCCGGAAACATGATAATCGAAGAAGCAAAGATAGGCGGAATTACACCGGATGTATTGATCTTTAAGGGGAGATGCGTACTCTGCCCTCCATACATTCTTCGCCCGACAACTCTTTTTGCATATTGAACCGGAATTCGTCGCTGGCCTTGTTCGACAAAGATGATGAATCCCACGACCAGGACCATTAAGACCAGCAAAATGATCAGTCCGAAGATGTTCATTTCACCAGTTGAGATGAGCCGGAATGTATTCATGATGGCCGACGGCATTCTTGCTACGATGCCGGCAAAAATGATCAGCGAGATTCCGTTTCCGATTCCCCGTTCTGTAATCTGTTCACCAAGCCACATGATAAAGGCGGTACCGGCAGTAAGTGTCAAAACCGTCAACAGCCGGAACCCCCACCCAGGAAACATCACAATCGGTGCGCCGCCAGGTGAAGTCATGCTTTCCAGCCCGATGCTGATGCCAATTCCTTGGATGATACTCAACACAACGGTTCCGTATCGCGTGTACTGGGTAATCTTTTTTCGCCCCTGTTCGCCTTCATTTTTTAAACGCTCAAGGTGAGGGATCACCACTGTCAGCAACTGCAGGATGATTGAGGCGCTGATGTAAGGCATGATTCCGAGAGCGAAAACAGAGAGTCTTTCCAGTGCACCACCCGAAAACATGTTGAATACGCCAAAAATGGTTCCTTCCATTTTTGCAAAAAAAGATGCCAGCGCAACAGTATCTATTCCAGGTGTTGGCACGTGAACACCGATTCTGTAAACAAAAAGCAGGGCAAGTGTATACAGAATACGTTTTTTCAGTTCGGGAATCTTAAAAATATTTCCGAATCCACTGCCGACCATGTTTAGATAACCTCGATCTTTCCGCCAGCAGCCTCAATTTTTTGCCGGGCACTTTCGCTTACTTTGTTTATCTTTACGGTCAGCGGTATCTGAATCTCACCTTTTCCGAGAAGTTTAATGCCATCACGGTCGCCTTTAACCAATCCATCCCTGACAAGAGCCGCTTCGTCGACAACCGCTTCGGTTTCAAAACGATTCAGATCCTGAACGTTGATGATGGCAAAGACTTTTTTAAACGGATTTTTGAATCCTCTTTTGGGTAAACGGCGATGAATGGGCATCTGTCCACCCTCGTAACCCGGTCTTACGCCTCCGCCTGAACGCGCGTTTTGTCCTTTGCTGCCTCTACCAGCAGTCTTCCCGCGGCCAGAAGCGACACCGCGCCCTAAACGTTTACGATTTTTATTTTGACCTTTCTCAGGCGCCAGTTCGTAGAGTTCCATTGACTATTTCTCCTCAGCAACCACCAAGTGAGATACTTTCTCGACCATCCCTCTTACAGACGGCGTATCTTGCAGTTCGACGGTGCGATTAAGTTTAGTGAGTCCCATCCCTTTTAGCACCTTGCGATGTTTTTCCGGGCGGCCAATCATGCTTTTTACCAGTGTGACTTTAAGCATTTTACTCATGGTTAATCTTCCTTATTTCAAATCCTGCACCTTGAGTCCACGTCTGGCGGCAACCGACTCGATACTTTCAAGTTGTTTCAGCCCGTCCACAGTAGCCTTGACCACGTTATGGGGATTATTGGTTCCCATACATTTGGTCAGAATATTTTGTACCCCGACGGCCTCGAGAACGGCACGTACCGCGCCACCGGCAATGACACCAGTACCTTCTGAAGCGGGTTTCAACATTACGCGTCCAGCACCGTATTTTCCGACAACGGTAAAAGGGACAGTACCTTCGCTCAATGGGACTTTAACCATTGATTTTTTTGCTTTTTCAACGCCCTTTCGGATAGCTTCGGGGACTTCTCCAGCCTTTCCTAGTCCGTAACCGACGCTGCCTTCGCCGTCGCCAACGACCACGATAGCGCTGAAGCTAAAGCGTCGTCCGCCTTTGACCACTTTTGCCACGCGGCTAATGTGAACGACTTTGTCGATCAGCTGATTTTCTTCGGTATCTTGCTTGAACAACGGTCTGCCTCCTTAAACTGGTGTATGCTAGAAATCCAATCCCGCTTCCCGGGCGCCATCGGAAAAGGCCTTCACTCTCCCGTGATATAGAAAGCCGTTACGATCAAAGACGACTTTTTTAACGCCTTTATCCATTGCCCTCTGCGCAAGCAGTTTGCCGGTGAAGACAGCTTTAGCGGTCTTGCTTTCGAATGTAGGCTGATCTTTGACCGTTTTTTCGTTGCTGCAGGCTGCCACAATGGTGTTGCCGGTAGTGTCGTCTATGATTTGGCCGTAAATATGTTTTGAACTACGAAATACGGTCAGTCTAGGCCTTTCAACCGTGCTAACGATCTTTTTACTGACTCTCTTCTTTCTCTTCAGCCAAATTACTTTTTTTGCGTTAGTTGAGCCCATTTATCATTTCCTTGATGGCCGCTCTGCACTCTTTTCGGCCCTATAAGACATCGCATGTCTGGTCAGCGTTTATTTGGTTCCGGTTTTTCCCGCTTTCCGTTGAATGTGTTCGTCCGCGTATTTGATGCCCTTGCCTTTGTAAGGTTCGGGTTTTCTCAGTTTCCGAATGGACGCAGCTATCTGGCCAACTTTTTCTTTGTCGATGCCCATGATCTTGATAACATTGTTTTTATCCACACTGGCGCTGATTCCATCGGGCATTGGGAAGTCAATGGGGTGTGAGAAACCAAGATTCAACACAATTGAAGTACCTTTCATCTCCGCGCGATAACCGATCCCGTTAATTTCAAGTGTTTTTTCAAATCCCTTGCTAACACCGTCGACCATGTTGGCTACCAGACTGCGGGTCAATCCTTGAATGGACCTGTTTTTTCGGTCTTCCTGATCAATTGTAACTGAAATTTTATCATTCTCGATCGCCAGTTGAACGGCAGGGTGAATGGTCCTGCTCAAAGTTCCTTTCTCCCCCTTGACGACGAGTTCGCGGTCTTTGAATACGACACTTGTTTTACTTGGAATATTAATAACTTTTTTGCCAACTCGAGACATTTGTACACCTCGCAATTACAGCCTGTCCGCGGCTAATTATATTTCAGATCGGTATTGATCATTTGACCCAACGTAATGGGGACTGATCACCAGACTGTGCAGAGCACTTCACCGCCGATATTCTTCTCTCTTGCAGCCTTGTCCGTCATCACTCCGTGGGAGGTGGACATGATGGCAACACCCATACCATTGTAAACGGGCTTTACCGATTTTGCGTTGAGATAGCACCGACGACTGGGTTTGCTAATCCGCTCAATGTTGATAATCGTATGCTTCTGCGTCCCGGTATACTTAAGGTAAACGCGAAGAACACCCTGTTTTCCGTCACTGATGAATTTGTAGTTCCGGATGTAACCGGCTTCCTTAAGAACTTTGGCAATTTCGGTTTTAATTTTTGAACCGGGTATGTCCACGCTGTTGTGCTTGGCTTTCCCTGCGTTCCGGATTCTGGTTAGCATATCGGCAATCGGATCGCTCATCGATATTTCCTACTTTTTTGATTTTTAAATTGGTTATTGATTACCAACTGGACTTAACGACGCCTGGAAGCCTTCCCTGGGAAGCCATGTTACGAAAGCAGATGCGGCAAATGCCAAACTTTCTTATGAATCCCCGTGGCCTTCCGCATATGGGACACCGGTTGTAAGCCCTTGCACTGAACTTCGGTTTCCTTTTTGCCTTTTCTCTAAGTGATGTCTTCGCCAATGCTTTCTCCTTATTACTATCAGGCGGAATTAGTTCCGAAAGGGCATACCCATCAATCTGAGGAGTTCTTTTCCCTCTTCATTGGATTTAGCCGTCGTGACAATGCTAATGTTGAGACCTTTAATTTTATCGATTTTATCGTAATCAATTTCAGGGAAAATAAGCTGTTCTTTAATTCCCAATGAGTAGTTTCCAGAGCCATCGAAGGCTTTTCCAGAAATGCCTCTGAAGTCCCTGACACGAGGCAGTGCCACATTGATCAGCTTGTTGAGAAAATCGTACATACGATTTTTCCGCAACGTAACCATGCATCCAATCGGCATCCCCTCCCTCAGCTTGAAAGCGGCGATCGACTTTTTGGCCCTTGTGACGACAGGCTGTTGCCCGGATATCTGTTTTAATTCCTCAACAGCGGAGTCAATGATTTTTATGTTGTGGATAGCTTCGCCCAGTCCCATGTTGAGTACAACCTTAGTAATTTTCGGTATCTGCATGGGGTTTGTATAATTAAACTTTTCTTTAAGCTTTGGCACCACTGACTCGTGGTAATATGTTTTAAGCTGCGACATGGTTAGCCTCCGAGAGCTTACTATTCGATAACTCTTAAGCGTCTATGATCTCTTTGCATTTTCTGCAGACGCGCACTTTTTTGCCATCGTCAAGGGTCTTGTGCTGCACTCTTACCGGTTCTACACATTTATTGCACATCAGCATCACGTTAGACCAATGGATTGGCGCTTCGCTCTCGAGTATCCCGCCCTGTCTGTTTTGAGCGTTAGGTTTTGTATGCCGTTTGACGATATTTATATTCTCTACGAGAAGACGATTTTTCTTCCTGTTAACTTTAAGGACTTTGCCGACCTTGCCTTTGTCCTTGCCGCTGATGACTTTTACTTTGTCATCTTTTTTAATTTGGATACTGTCTTTGATCATTTTCTATTCTCCACAGGGCGGGGCGGACGTTAAAGCACTTCGGGTGCAAGTGAAACGATTTTCATAAATCGCTTGGCACGAAGCTCCCGGGCAACCGGTCCGAATATACGCGTTCCGAGTGGCTCACGCTGGTTGTTGATCAATACGGCGGAATTGTCGTCGAAGCGAATATATGAGCCGTCTGGCCGACGGATCTCTTTCTTGGTTCTGACCACAACAGCCTTGAGGACATCACCTTTTTTAACTTTTGCGTTTGGAATAGCTTCTTTGACGGTGACAACAATGACGTCACCAATGCTGGCGTATCGCCTTTTCGATCCTCCCAGGACCTTAATGCAGTATACCGCGCGTGCACCGGAATTGTCCGCAACCGTCAGTTGTGTTTCGGCCTGAATCATAATAATCGTCCTTTATGGCTAAACGGCTTTTTCAATGATCTCGGTGACACGCCACCGTTTATGCTTACTGATGGGTCTGGATTCTGTAATCAGCACTCGGTCCCCGATTGCGCAACTGTTGTCCTTATCATGGGCGGCGAATTTATTTCGTCGACGAATGTATTTTTTATACAGCGAGTGTTTGACCAGACGCTCGACTTGAACAACAGCCGTTTTATCCATCTTGTCGCTGACCACGGTACCAATCAATTGTCTTTGTATTCCTCGATTTTTCATGACCGCATCTTATCTCTAGTTTGATTTTTCGTTCAAAATGGTCTTCATCCGCGCGATATCTTTTTTGGTTTCCCCTATCTTTTTAGGGTTTTCCAGTTGCCCGATTTCGTGCTGAAACCGTAAGTTGAACAGAGCCTCTTTAAGATCAGCGACTTGCTTCGTAATCTCGTCGATACCAAGGTCTCTAATTTCTGTGGCTTTCATTATATCTCGCTCCTCTCCACAAACCGGGTTTTGATGGGCAGCTTGTGGGCAGCGAGGCGAAGCGCCTCTTTGGCCATTTCCCGGCTGACGCCGGTCATTTCGTATAGAACCCGCCCTGGTTTGATTACGGCCACCCACCCTTCGGGAGCGCCTTTTCCTTTACCCATACGCACCTCAGCCGGTTTCTTGGTGAAAGGCTTGTCCGGAAAGAGGCGAATCCAAATTTTACCCCCCCTTTTCACGTGGCGGGTCATGGCAATACGTGCCGCTTCAATTTGCTTCGATGAAATACTACCGCAGTCGATAGCCTGCAGTCCGAATTCGCCAAAACTCAGATTGCATCCCCGGTAGGCGGCACCCTTCATTCTTCCCTTTTGACTTTTGCGATATTTTACCTTTTTGGGGCTCAGCATTTGATATCTCCCACAAGCCTAACCACTGATTTCGGCTTTATCCTTATTTAGAATTTCGCCATGGAACACGAACACTTTGATTCCGACAATACCATAGGTCGTACGGGCTTCGGTAATTCCGTAATCGATATCCGCTCGTAATGTGTGCAGAGGAACCCGTCCTTCACGGTACCACTCCGTTCTGGCCATTTCAGCGCCGCCCAAACGGCCTGAGCAGATTATTTTGACACCCTGAGCACCGAAACGCATCGCAGACGAGACGCCCCTCTTCATGGCTCTTCTGAAGGCAACCCGTCGTTCAATCTGCATCGCGACATTTTCGGCGACAAGCTGTGCATCGACTTCAGGTTTTCTGATTTCCTGGATGTCGATCAGAACTTCCTGGCTCACGCGTCCCTCGAGTTCCTTTTTCAGCTTCTCGATCTCCGATCCCTTTTTTCCGATAACGATGCCGGGACGAGCAGTAAAGATTCGAAGTCGAACCCTTCGGGTGGATCGTTCGATTTCAATTTTTGAAACACCGGCATGTTGGAGTTTCTCTTTGATAAACTTTCGAATCCTGAAGTCCTCAAAGATGTAATCAGCATATTTCTTGCCGGCAAACCACCGGGATTCCCAGGTTTTGACGATCCCCAGCCTTAACGAGATAGGGTTGACTTTCTGGCCCAAGCTATTTCCTCCTTACTGGACTGAACCTTCTGCTAACACTACGGTAATGTGAGCGGTTCTTTTAAGTATACGAGCTCCTCTACCTCTGGCCCTCGCTTTAAACCTTTTCAATGTTGGTCCTTGATCAACAATCAGATTTCGAACCACCAAGTCATCGACATCGATACTGGTGTTCTGATCCGCATTGGCAACCGCTGACCGGACAATCTTTTCGACGATACCGGCGGATTTCTGCGGCATGAACTTCAACGCATTGATCGCCGCTTCAGCGGGTTTTCCCTTGATAGCGTCAACGATCATTCTCACTTTTTGGGGTGAGATTCGCGCGTATCGTTGTGTTGCTTTGACCTCCATTTAGGGCCTTCCTTTTTTATTTTTTTACCTTTGATTTTTTATCTGCTGCATGTCCGTAGTAGGTCCGCGTTGGGGAAAATTCACCCAATTTATGGCCAACCATGTTTTCAGTGACAAATACAGGGATAAACTTTCTGCCATTGTGGACGGCCAAGGTAATGCCAACCATTTCTGGAAGAATGGTCGATCTGCGGGACCATGTTTTAATCACTTGGTTGCTCCGCGTTCCCTGCGCTGCGTTCACTTTAGTAAGTAGTTTATGGTCAATAAAAGGACCTTTTTTTAACGAACGTGGCATAATGTCTCCTGCTTATGATGCATAACCAACTGGGCAGCCTGCCAACAGGCCTGAATTGTGCAAAAGCTTAAATGGAATGCTATTTTGTACGCCTCTTGACAATGTATCGATCCGTGCGTTTGTTTTTACGTGTCCGGTATCCCTTTGTCGGCATCCCCCATGGAGAGCATGGATGACGACCGCCAGAGGATCGTCCTTCGCCACCACCCATGGGGTGATCAACCGGGTTCATGGCAACGCCACGAACCTTGGGCCGGCGTCCTTTCCAGCGGTTTCGTCCGGCTTTGCCGAGTGATACATTTTCATGGGTCACATTTCCAAGTTGTCCCACCGTCGCCTTGCAGCTAAGCAGAACCATGCGAACTTCTCCTGATGGAAGCTTCAGCAGCGCGTAGCGGTCTTCTTTGGCCATCAGCTGGGCGAAAGTGCCTGCACTGCGTACAATCTGCCCCCCCTTACCAAGTCGCAATTCGATGTTGTGGACATGGGTTCCCAATGGAATGTTAGCCAGTGGCAGGGCATTGCCAGGCTGTATATCAGCTTCTGGCCCTGACATCACCGTATCGCCAACAGCAAGCTTCAATGGAGCGATAATGTATCTTTTTTCTCCATCCGCATAATTAAGCAACGCGATTCGGGCGGAACGGTTCGGGTCGTATTCGATGGCAGCAACTTTAGCCGGCACACCGTCTTTGTTTCGCTTGAAATCAATCAATCTATAAAAACGTTTGTGTCCGCCACCGCGTCGCCTGCTGGTGACTCGTCCATTCGCATTTCGACCACCCGATTTTTTTAGGGTCGTGATCAGCTTTTTTTCGGGCGTGGTTTTTGTGATCTCTTCAAAACCAGCATAATTCTGGAAGCGACGCCCTGGGCTGGTTGGTTTCACTTTTTTTACTGCCATTTTTAACTCCTAGCGTCTATACACCTTCAAAGAAATCAATCCGCTCACCGGGCATCAGCGTGACGACCGCCTTCTTCCAGTCTTTCCGCTTACCTAATATACGTCCCCGCCGTTTGATTTTTCCCTTAACCTGGACCGTACGTGTTTTTGCGACTTTGACATTGAATATCTTTTCGATTGCACGCGAAATCTCGACACGATTGGCACGCTTGTCCACTTCGAAAGAGACCTGGTTGAACGCTTCTTTCTGAATGTTGGTTTTTTCAGTGATAACCGGCCTTTTAATGATGTCGTATTGATTCATCAGCCCAATCTCCCCTCTATCCCTTCTATAGCTGGCTGAACAATCACCAGCTTGGGGAACTTCAGAATGTCGTAAACATTCAATCCAGGTGTCTGAAGGATTTTCACGCCTGGAATATTACGGGATGAAAGTTCTAACGCCTGGTTTCTCTCACCGGTTACGATTAGTGCCTTTTCCGCGCCGATCGTTTTTACGATTCCCGCAAACACCTTCGTTTTGATTTCATCCATATCCAGCTTGTCCAAGACGATCAGCTGCTGGTCTTGAATCTTGCTGGTCAGAGCCATCTTCAAAGCCAACTTTCTGACCTTTTTTGGCACTTTTTTGGAATAGTCCCGTGGGTCCGGTCCGAAAACGACTCCGCCCCCGCGCAAAACCGGTGATTTAATGTCGCCTTTCCGCGCTCGCCCGGTTCCCTTCTGCCGATAGAGTTTTCGGCGGCTTCCCTGGACGTCGGACCGTCGTTTGACGGATGCGGTGCCAGCTCGTTTCGCGGCAAGTTGGGCGGTAACGACCAGATGAAGGACACTCTTTTTAACCGGGATGTTGAAGATTGAATCATTCAAATCGGTTTGAGATATCACTTCACCGGCACTGTTGACTACATCGACAAGAGCCATAATGTTCCTCGTCCACTGCCATCCCCCAAATAAATTGTTTCCCTTTTTTGAAACATTATCAGGTCAGGCGGCTCGAAGTCCTGATCGTTATGCGAAAAGGACCTTGTTAATCGTTACAATCCCTGAACGGCTACCCGGAACGGGACCTTTCAGTAAAATGAGGTTCTGCTCGGGACGAATTTCAACAATCTCCAGGTTTCTTACTGTCATTGTCTCCACCCCGTACTGTCCCGGCATTCGCTTTCCCTTGATGACTTTTGACGGCCAGGCAGAGCATCCAATGGAGCCTGGTACCCTGTGGTTTTTACATCCGTGTGTCTGCCGACCACCACCGAACCCGTGGCGTTTCATTACACCGGAAAAACCACGGCCTTTGGTCTTGCCGGTAATATTAACCTTTTCGCCAACAGAGAAGATTTCGGGTCCAATGGTTTGTCCAAGGGTGAATGCGTCCGGATCATCGACCGCCACTTCCTTGAGTGTAGAAAAGCAGTTGCCACCGCTTTTGGTAAAATGCCCTTTAAGCGGTTTTATGGTTTTGTTCTCCTTTTTAGAGCCAAAACCCAGCTGCAGCGCTTTATATCCGTCTGTCTCTGCTTTTTTAATCTGGGTAACCACACAGGGCCCCACTTGCAAAACAGTGACTGGGATGTATTTCCCGTTGGACGCGAACAAGGAGGTCATGCCCAGCTTTTTTCCTAATAGTCCTTTACACATTCTCTCATATCCCGTGCTAAAGTTTGATCTCCACATCGACTCCTGGAGACAGATCTAGCTTCATGAGCGCATCTACGGTCTGCTGGGTTGGCTCGAGGATGTCAAGCAGCCGCTTGTGGGTCCGCATTTCGAACTGCTCCCTGGACTTCTTATCCACGTGGGGGGACCGAAGAACGCAGAATTTATTTATTTTCGTCGGCAAAGGAATTGGTCCAACCACTTTGGCACCGGTTTTCCGAGCGGTGTCGAAAATATCACTAGCCGACTGGTCCAGAAGCTTATGATCGTAGGCCTTGAGCCGGATCCTGATCTTGGAGTTCATTATCATGATTACAGACTCTCTATTTATTCGATTATCTCGCTGACGACACCGGCACCGACCGTACGCCCACCTTCGCGAATGGCAAACCGCAACTCCTTCTCCATCGCGATCGGGGTGATCAACTCCGCCGTGATCGCCACGTTGTCC
>Ga0316596_1000037_pt1 | contig 13851 bp, 27 predicted proteins | sample S_170502SBrCrA_R_FD_207793 | JGI IMG/M metagenome (GOLD analysis project Ga0316596, IMG submission 207793) | Metatranscriptome of rhizosphere microbial communities from salt marsh grasses in Alabama, United States - S_170502SBrCrA (Metagenome... | ecosystem: Host-associated > Plants > Roots >... | reverse complement strand
GATGCCGGGTGACAACGTGAACATGGTGGTGTCCTTGATTGCGCCGATTGCGATGGAAGAAGGCCTGCGCTTTGCGATTCGTGAAGGTGGCCGGACCGTCGGGGCCGGTGTGGTGGCGAAGATCATCGAGTAATCGATTTCGTCAGTTCGAATTTTTGGAATATTTGGAATAGGTATTAATTTAAATGGCAGCGAATCAAAATATTCGTATCAGGTTGAAGGCATTTGATCATCGACTGATTGATCAATCAGCCAAGGAAATCGTCGAAACCGCTAAGCGCACTGGCGCCGTGGTGAAAGGTCCGATTCCGTTACCAACGAAGATGGAGCGTTTTACGATATTGATCTCTCCGCACGTCAATAAAGACGCGCGCGATCAATATGAGATTCGCACTCACAAGCGTTTGTTGGATATCGTGAATCCAACCGATAAGACTGTGGATGCGTTAATGAAGCTCGATCTCGCTGCGGGTGTCGATGTACAAATTAAACTGCAATAAATAAGCATGTCGGACAAAGCAATTAATGCTGTCTGGATACTGTAGGAGTTAGTCATGACAATTGGTATAGTCGGTCGCAAAGTAGGAATGACACGCGTCTTCACGGAAGACGGGACGTCGTTGCCTGTGACCGTCATCGAAGTTGAGCCGAATCGTATCACCCAGTTAAAGACACTGGAGAACGATGGTTATCGTGCCGTGCAAGTGACCACCGGCGTACGCCGTGCCAATCGTGTGACCAAGCCAATGGCAGGTCATTTTGCCAAAGCCGGTGTGGAAGCAGGTCGTGGCCTGTGGGAATTCCGTCTCGCCGATGGTGAAGGTGAAGAGTTTGCCAATGGTGGTGAGATCAAGGTCGATATCTTCAGTGAAGGACAAAAAGTCGATGTGCAGGGCACCAGTATCGGTAAAGGTTTTGCCGGTGTCGTGAAGCGTTATCACTTCCGTACTCAGGATGCGACACACGGTAACTCATTGTCACATCGTGCTCCGGGTTCCATTGGCCAAAACCAGACACCGGGACGTGTATTCCCCGGCAAGAAAATGTCCGGGCATATGGGTAACAAGAACCGCACCAATCAAAACCTGGTCGTTGTTCGTGTCGATGCCGAACGTAACTTGTTGCTGGTCAAGGGTGCCGTGCCTGGCGCCAAGGGTGGTGACCTGGTTATCCTGCCCGCGGTGAAAACCAAGAAGGGGGCGAAATAATGGAACTGGCATTAACAACAGCAACCGGTAAAGCCTCCAGCAAAACTGTGCAGGTTTCCGACGAGGCATTTGCCCGCGATTTTAATGAAGGTCTCGTGCACCAGCTGGTCACCGCCTATCTGGCGGGTGGACGTGCAGGTACACGTGGTCAGAAAAATCGTTCCGCCGTCAGCGGTGGTGGTAGCAAACCTTTCCGTCAGAAAGGAACAGGCCGCGCCCGTGCCGGTACAATCCGTAGCCCCCTGTGGCGTACGGGTGGTGTGACCTTCGCCGCCAAGAATCAGGACTGGTCGCAGAAGATCAACAAAAAGCAGTACCGCGCTGGTATGCGTTCGATCCTGTCCGAACTGGTTCGCCAGGAACGACTGTTAGTCGTAGACAAGTTTGAAGTAGCTGAACCCAAGACCAAGGCGCTGGTAGAACAGTTAGCTAAACTGAGTCTCGACAGCGTGATGATTGTGGTCAATGAAATGGATAAGAATTTGTACCTGGCTGCACGCAACCTGCATAAGGTCGGGCTGAGTGAGGCTGGTGTCATTGATCCTGTGAACCTGGTTCGTTTTGATAAAGTTCTGGTCACGGTCGATGCATTGAAGAAACTCGAGGAGATGTTCGCATGATTCAGGAACGTTTGATGAAAGTGTTGCTTGAGCCACACATCTCTGAAAAGAGTACCAATGTTGCGACACAGGGAAACCAGGTTGTATTTAAAGTCATGCCCGATGCAACCAAACAGGAAATCAAGCAAGCAGTTGAAAAACTGTTTGAGGTGACGGTTGAAGATGTATCAGTCGTCAATATGAAGGGCAAGGTTAAACGCAATCGCTTTGGAGCGGGCAAACGCAAGGACTGGAAAAAAGCCTATGTGCGTTTGAAAGCCGGCGATGATATTAACTTCTTAGGAACTGAATAAAATGGCACTTGTAAAGGCAAAACCGACCTCGGCTGGACGACGCTTTGTCGTTAGCGTCAAGCGTGAAAATTTGCACAAAGGTGCACCGCATGCTGCGTTAGTCGAGAAAAAGAGCAAAACAGGTGGCCGCAACAACATGGGCCGTATCACCACGCGTCACCAGGGCGGTGGCCACAAGCAGTTATACCGCGTCGTCGATTTTAAGCGTGACAAAGACGGAATTCCTGCCAAGGTCGAGCGTTTGGAGTATGATCCGAACCGCAGCGCGAACATTGCACTATTGTTATACGCGGATGGTGAGCGTCGTTATGTCATTGCCACCAAGAATATGGCAGTGGCCGATGAGGTTGTATCTGGCCAGGATGCCCCAATTAAGGAGGGTAACTGTTTGCCCCTGCGTAGTATCCCGGTCGGTACCGTGGTGCACGCAATTGAGCTACGTCCCGGTAAAGGCGCGCAACTGGCACGTAGCGCTGGTACCTCCGTGCAATTAGTCGCACGCGAAGGCCGCTATGCGACCATTCGCTTGCGTTCCGGTGAGATGCGCAAAGTGCAGTCTGAGTGTCGCGCGACCATCGGTGAAGTCAGTAATTCAGAACATAATCTGATCAAATATGGTAAAGCCGGTGCCAAACGTTGGCGCGGTATTCGTCCGACGGTTCGTGGTGTAGTGATGAACCCCGTTGATCACCCGCACGGTGGTGGTGAAGGTCGGACATCGGGTGGTCGTCATCCATGTACACCATGGGGTGTGCCGACCAAGGGTTACAAGACTCGTAAGAACAAGCGTACAGATAGCTTAATTGTACGCCGTCGCAACAAAAAGTAAGGATTAGAGAAACGCTATGCCACGTTCTATTAAAAAAGGCCCCTTTGTGGACTTGCACCTGGCTAAAAAAGTGCATACGGCGCTTGCTGAGAATTCAAAGCGTCCCATTAAAACCTGGTCGCGCCGTTCCATGGTGGTACCGGACATGATCGGCTTGACTATCGCTGTACACAATGGCCGTCAGCATGTGCCGGTCTTGATCAGTGAGAATATGATTGGGCATAAGTTAGGTGAATTTGCTCCGACACGGACCTATAAGGGTCATGTTGCGGATAAGAAAGCAAAGTAAGAGGATTAAACGATGGAAGTCGCGGCTAAATTAAAGTTTGCACGTATTTCACCCCAGAAGTGCCGTCTGGTGGCAGATCAGGTGCGCGGCAAGCCCGTTGAGCAAGCCCTGCAAATTCTGGGTTTCAGCCCGAAGAAGGCTGCGGGTATTGTGAAGAAAGTTTTGGAGTCGGCTATCGCCAACGCTGAGCACAACGAAGGTGCGGATATTGACGAATTGAAAGTCAGCCGGATTTTTGTTGACGAAGGTCCGACCATGCGCCGCTGGAAACCGCGTGCCAAGGGTCGTGTTAACCATATTTTAAAGCGCACCAGTCACGTGACCGTGATGGTGGGAGACAAATAAGAGAGAGGCTTATGGGTCAGAAAGTCCATCCAACAGGTTTACGTTTAGGTATCGTCGCTGACTATACCTCCCGCTGGTATGCGGATTCCAAGGATTACGCGAATTATCTGAATTCCGATCTTCAGGTGCGCGATTTTCTCAAGAAGAAGCTATCGCAGGCATCCGTTAGCCGGATCACGATTGAACGTACCGCTGGCAATGCCAATATAACGATATATACTGCGCGCCCTGGTCTGGTCATCGGTAAAAAAGGTGAGGACATCGAGCGTTTGCGCCAGGAAGTGACCAAGATGTTGAAGCTGCCGGTGGTGCACATCAATATCGAGGAAGTCCGTAAGCCTGAGCTTGATGCACAATTGGTGGCGGAAGGGATTGCACAACAATTAGAGCGCCGGATTATGTTCCGTCGTGCCATGAAGCGCGCGGTAACGAATACGCTGCGTTTAGGCGCACAGGGCATTAAGGTGAATGTTTCTGGCCGTTTGAATGGCGCAGAAATCGCGCGCACTGAATGGTATCGTGAAGGTCGTATTCCCTTGCATACCCTGCGTGCTGATATCGATTATGGTTTTGCTGAAGCCTTGACTACTTACGGCATCATTGGTGTCAAAGTATGGATCTTCAAAGGCGAAGTAATTGGTAAGAAAGAAGATAAAGAAGAGGCTAGCGCTGCGTAAGGCAGTTAGCTGAGGAATAAGCAATGTTACAACCGAAGCGTACAAAATTTCGTAAGCAGCAGAAATTGCGTAATCGTGGTCTCGCACTGCGTGGCAATAAAGTTAGCTTTGGCGAATATGGCTTGAAGGCGACAACGCGCGGCCGTATTACTGCCCGCCAAATTGAAGCTGCTCGTCGTGCCATGACCCGTCATATCAAGCGGGGCGGCAAGATCTGGATTCGCATTTTCCCAGACAAGCCGATTACCAAGAAGCCGTTGGAAGTACGCCAGGGTAAAGGTAAAGGTAGCGTGGAATATTGGGTGGCCCAGATTCAACCGGGTCGTATGTTATATGAGATGGAAGGTGTGACCGAAGAAATTGCACGTGAAGCCTTCGCACTGGCAGCTGCTAAATTGCCAGTACAAACTACTTTCGTAACGCGGACGGTGATGTAATGAAAGCTGCGGAATTGCGCAATAAAAGCGTAGAAGATTTGAATAAGGAATTGATGGAATTGATGCGTGAGCAATTTAATTTACGCATGCAAAGAGGCACCGGTCAGCTGGCTCGCCCACATCAAATGAGACAGGTACGCCGCAGTATTGCGCGTGTAAAGACCCTTTTGCGTGAAAAAGCAGGTAGTGAAGCATGAGTGAAGCAAAACAGAAGATCGAACGCACTGTCAGTGGCCGTGTTGTCAGCGACAAGATGGACAAGAGCATCACCGTGTTGATCGAACGCCGTGTTAAGCACCCTGTTTATGGTAAATATGTGCGTAAATCTACCAAAGTATTTGCGCATGATGAGAACAACGAAAGCAAAGCGGGCGATCTGGTGACGATTGCTGAGTGCCGCCCCATTTCCAAGAACAAATCCTGGCGTTTGGTGGAAGTGGTTGAAAAGGCCACGGTTGTTTAAGGTTATAGAATAACGTTAGTTGTTAAATATTTCGGAGTAGGAACACCATGATTCAGATGCAATCCATGTTAGAAGTCGCGGACAATAGCGGGGCACGCCGTGTCCAATGCATCAAGGTCCTGGGTGGCTCCAAGCGTCGTTATGCAGGTATCGGTGATGTGATTAAGGTCAGCATCAAAGAAGCGATTCCGCGCGGGCGTGTTAAGAAAGGTGACGTCTTCAATGCGGTTGTAGTTCGCACCAAAAAAGGCGTGCGCCGTGCTGATGGTTCATTGATTCGCTTTGATACGAATGCAGCGGTTCTGTTGAACAATCAGTTGCAGCCGATTGGTACTCGTATCTTCGGGCCGGTAACCCGTGAATTACGTACTGAAAACTTTATGAAAATTATTTCTCTTGCACCTGAAGTGCTGTAAGGGGAGACAGGAATATGGCAAATAAATTTAGACAAGGCGATGAGGTGGTTGTGCTGACCGGTAAGGATAAGGGTAAGCGCGGTACCATTACAAAGGTAATCACGGAGACGGCACGGGTTGTCGTCGACAATGTCAATATCGTCAAGAAACATCAAAAACCTAACCCGCAAATGAATATTCCAGGTGGCATTATCGATAAGGAAATGCCAATTGATGTTTCGAATGTCGCAATATTTAATCCGACTACCGGTAAGGCAGATCGGGTGGGTTTCAGGATTCTGGATGACGGCCGCAAGGTGCGTTATTTTAAATCCAATGGTGAAGTATTAGACGCTTAAGGTAACGAGCAATGCCACGTTTGCAAGAACATTATAGAAGCGATGTCATCAAGAAATTGATGGATAAATTCCAATACAAGAGTGTGATGGAAGTTCCACGCATCACCAAGATCACCTTGAACATGGGTGTGGGTGAGGCTATCGCGGACAAAAAAGTCATGGAACACGCTGTTGCGGATATGGAAAAAATCTGCGGCCAGAAAGTGGTGGTAAACAAGGCACGTAAATCCGTTGCCGGCTTCAAGGTGCGTGAAGGTTATCCCATTGGCTGTAAGGTCACGCTGCGCCGCGATCGAATGTATGAGTTTCTGGATCGCCTGATTTCCGTTGCGATTCCGCGAATTCGTGACTTCCGTGGTTTGAACCCGAAGTCTTTTGATGGGCGCGGTAACTATAGTATGGGTGTGCGCGAACAGATCATCTTTCCAGAGATTGAGTACGACAAGATCGACGCGCTGCGCGGTATGGATATTACGATTACAACGACAGCCAAGACCGATGAAGAAGGTCGTGCCCTGTTAGAAGCATTTGATTTCCCGTTAAAAGGACGGGTTTAAGGAGTTTTTAGATGGCTAAAACCAGCATGGTGGAACGCGAGCGCAAACGTATCAAGATGGTTGCGAAATACGCGAAAAAACGCGAAGAGTTGAAGAAGCAAATTAAAGATCTCAACTTGTCGCCAGAGCAACGTATGGCAGCGCAGGAAAAATTGCAAAAACTGCCGCGTAATGCTTCGCCGATTCGCATACAGCGTCGTTGCCGTATTACCGGACGTCCGCATGCTGTATATCGGAAATTTGGTCTTTGCCGTAACAAATTGCGTGAAACCGCAATGCGCGGCGAAGTTCCTGGCTTACGCAAGGCCAGTTGGTAAGACAGGCCAGAGAAAACTAGGAATTAGACCAGGAGAGCACGAATTATGATGACCGATCCCATTTCAGACATGTTGACCCGTATTCGTAACGGGCTGGCTGCTGGCAAAACAGATGTGACGATGCCGCATTCGAAACTGAAGGCATCCATCGCGCAAGTGATGAAAGATGAAGGTTATATTAGTGATTTTTCAAAGATTGATGTTGAAGGCAAGGCAATGCTCAACATTCAATTGAAATACTATAAGGGCAAGCCGGTTATCGCGAAAGTGAGCCGAGTCAGTCGCCCCGGTTTGCGTATTTACAAACCAAAAGACGAATTGCCCACGGTAATGGGTGGTTTGGGTATTGCAATCGTATCGACCTCGCAAGGTGTCATGACCGATCGCGCAGCGCGCAAAGAAGGTTTTGGCGGTGAGGTTCTTTGTTACGTTCAATAAAACGGCGCTCAACCAGTAGCGTGGAGTAAAGGTAGAGAAAAATGGCAAGATTGACACCAATTCCAGTACCCAAGGGTGTTGAAGTTAGCATCAACGGTCGCGAAGTGAATGTGAAAGGTTCAAAAGGTGCGATGCAGCATACGTTGCACAGCACGGTGACTATTGAGCAAAAGGATAACGAGCTAAGCTTTTCGTCTGGCAACTCAACGGGTGCCATTGCGCAGGCAGGTACCGCGCGCGCTATTTTGAAAAACCACATTACGGGTGTTAGCGCCGGGTTTGAGAAAAAACTTGAACTGGTTGGGGTTGGTTATCGTGCGCAGGCGCAAGGCAATAAACTGAATTTAACACTGGGTTTTTCTCACCCGGTCGAATACCCGGTTCCACAAGGAATTACGATAGAAACACCTAGCCAGACGGAAGTGGTTATCAAGGGGATCGACAAGCAGCGTGTAGGTCAAGTCGCTGCAGAGATACGTGCGTATCGTCCACCAGAGCCTTATAAAGGTAAAGGTGTGAAATACGCGAATGAACGCATTGTTCGCAAAGAAGCGAAGAAGAAGTAACTAGGTAACTGACGATGGATAAAAAATCGACTCGTTTACGCCGTGCTCGCAGAACCCGCGCTAAAATTCGTGAGTTAAGAGTGCCGCGTCTGACCATACATCGCACCCCGCGCCATATCTATGCGCAGGTGATCGATAGTGATAATGACAAGGTATTGGCTGCCGCCTCGACGGTTCAGGCCGATGTCAAGGCCAAGCTGAAGTATTCCGGTAATAAGGATGCAGCGGTTACTGTTGGTCAGCTCATTGCCGAGAAAGCCAAAGCGGCAGGTGTCAGTAAAGTCGCTTTTGATCGTTCTGGGTTTAAATATCATGGTCGCGTCAAGGCGTTAGCTGACGCAGCTCGCGAAGCAGGATTGGAGTTCTAATATGGCAGCATTTGAATCATCTACCAGTACCGACGGTTTGCAAGAACGTTTGGTCAATATCCGTCGCGTCGCTAAAGTGGTAAAAGGTGGCCGGATTTTCGGTTTCTCTGCATTGACTGTGGTTGGTGACGGTCAGGGTCGGGTTGGATTTGGTACCGGCAAGGCGCGTGAAGTTCCCGCCGCCATACAGAAAGCCATGGAAGCAGCCCGTAAGAACATGGTTACGGTATCGCTCAGCGAGAGTACTTTACAGTATCCGATGATGGCGGAGCATGGGGCCGCACGCGTTTATATGCAGCCCGCTTCTGAAGGTACCGGCGTTATCGCAGGTGGACCGATGCGAGCTGTATTCGATGTCGTTGGAGTACATAACGTACTGGCCAAATGTATCGGCTCAAGTAACCCAATTAACGTAGTGCGCGCCACGATTAAGGGGCTGTCAAACATGTCATCTCCTGAAATGGTTGCTGCTAAACGTGGTAAATCAGTGAAAGATATTCTGGAATAAAACCATGGCAGATAAAAAAATCAAAGTGACATTGGTGCGTAGCATGCATGGCCGTTTAGCTTCACATAAGGCTTGTGTCAGTGGCCTGGGCCTGCGTCGTATGCATCATACCGTCGAAGTAGAAGATACACCTTGCACTCGAGGCATGATTAATAAAGTGTCTTATATGGTCAAGGTTGAGGAGAATTAAGATGCGTCTGAATTCCATTAAACCTGCTGAAGGTTCTAAGCAAGATGCCAAGCGTGTCGGTCGTGGCATTGGCTCTGGTTTGGGTAAGACCGGTGGCCGGGGCCATAAAGGTCAGAAGGCCCGCGCGGGTGGTTTCCACAAAGTTGGTTTTGAAGGCGGTCAAATGCCTATTCAACGCCGTCTGCCCAAAGTCGGTTTTCGTTCACGTCTGGCTCGGGTAACGGCTGAAATTCGCTTGTCTGAATTGAATAACATCCCTGCTGATGTTATTGACATTGCTGCATTACAGTCGGCCAATATCATCAGCCGTAATATCAAGCGTGCCAAAGTGATGGCCTCAGGTAAGATTGAGAAAGCTGTGACGCTAAAAGGCATTCCAGCTACTAAAGGCGCGCGCGCGGCGATCGAAGCTGCGGGCGGCAAAATCGAAGATTAAGGGATAAGACCGTGGCCACATCAAAAGCTGCTCTTGCGGATGCACTGGCTGCGGGTCGATTCACCGAGCTGCGCCGACGTCTGTTCTTTTTGCTCGGTGCCATCATTGTTTTCCGCATTGGTTCCTTCATAACAGTTCCGGGGCTTAATACCGTACGCCTGGCCGAGTTGTTTGAACAGCAGCAGAACACCATTCTTGGTTTGTTTAATATGTTTGGTGGTGGCGCGTTACAACGCTTGTCAATTTTTGCGTTAGGCATCATGCCGTACATTTCGGCTTCCATCATTATTCAGTTGTTAACCAAGGTGCATCCCAAGCTGGAACAGTTGAGCAAGGAAGGGGCCGCCGGCCGCCGTAAGATTACTCAATATACCCGCTGGTTTACCCTCGTGTTGGCGACTTTCCAGGCATTCGGTGTGGCGAGATTTATGCTCGGGGATAGCGGTGGGCTGGTGACGATGTCCAATCCGTTTACCTTCTATTTTTCGACGATCGTGACCCTGGTGACGGGGACCATGTTCCTGATGTGGCTAGGCGAACAAATCACCGAGCGTGGTATCGGTAACGGTATCTCCATGATCATTTTCTCCGGTATCGTCGCCGGTATACCTGCCGCCATTGCGAATACCCTTGAGCAAGTTAGTTCGGGAGCCAAGTCATATGGTTTTGTGTTCGTTCTGATTGGGATGATGATTCTGGTGATCATGTTTGTGGTCTTTATGGAACGGGCCCAGCGGCGCATTACTGTCAATTACGCCAAACGCCAACAAGGGCGTAAGCTATATGCCGCCCAGTCATCCCATTTGCCGTTGAAGATCAATATGGCCGGTGTCATTCCCCCCATTTTCGCCTCGAGCCTGATCCTGTTTCCGGCCACTTTCATCCAGTTTCTGGGTAAGAGCGGTGAAGAGGGGATCTGGAGTAGCTTGCAGGATGTGGCGACCATGTTGTCACCGGGGCAGCCGATCTACGTCTTGGTTTATGCTTTGTTGATTATCTTCTTCTGCTACTTTTACACGGCGTTGATGTTTAACCCTAAAGAGACGGCAGATAATCTGAAGCGTTCTGGTGCCTTTATTCCCGGTATTCGTCCGGGCGAGCAGACTGCTCGCTATATTGACACCATCCTCGGTCGCTTGACCCTGGTCGGTGCCATCTATATCGCCCTGGTTTGTCTCTTGCCGGAATTCCTGATTATGTGGGGAGATGCCCAGTTCTATTTCGGTGGCACCTCGTTATTGATTATTGTCGTAGTGGTAATGGACTTCATGGCCCAGTTACAGGCCCATATGATGTCTCACCAGTACGAAGGCCTGATGAAAAAGGCCAATTTAAAAGGTCACGGCCGGACTGGCTTGCGCTAGTTTGCCGGGGCAAGAACCAGGAGAGTAGAGATGAAAGTTCGTGCATCCGTGAAGAAAATATGCCGAAACTGCAAAATCATACGCCGCAACGGGGTTGTGCGCGTGATTTGTACCGACCCGCGCCATAAACAGCGTCAGGGCTAAAAACCTGTCTTAAGGCAGCGTTTTTATGGAAATATTTTGTGATTGGGACCTCTTAGAGGTTGCTAGTTTGGTTGGAGATAAGTAAAATGCCCCGTTTTACGCGCTGCGCGTAACGGTCGCTTTTTGTGTTAGGAAACAGTAACTTATGGCACGTATAGCAGGTATTAACATCCCAGATCATAAGCACGCTGAAGTCGCTTTAACGGCGATCTATGGTGTGGGCCGTACCCGGGCTCGTCAGATCTGCGGGGCGGTGGGGATTGAGACATCGACCAAAATCCAGGATCTGGACGAAGATACCCTGGAGAAGATTCGTACCGAAATCGGCAGAATCATGGTCGAAGGTGATCTTCGCCGTGAAGTTTCCATGAATATCAAGCGCTTGATGGATATGGGTGCATACCGTGGTGTGCGTCATCGTCGTGGATTACCCGTACGTGGTCAACGTACCAAAACCAATGCCCGCACTCGCAAGGGTCCGCGTAAGCTGGTTAAGAAATAAGGCATAGAGAATGGCAGCAAAAGGCACTCGTACTCGTAAAAAGGTCAAACGCGACGTCTCTGACGGTATTGCGTTTATTCACGCTTCCTTTAATAACACCATCGTGACCATTACGGATCGCCAGGGTAATGCCCTGTGTTGGGCGACCGCCGGCGGTTCCGGTTTCCGTGGTTCGCGCAAGAGCACGCCATTCGCCGCCCAGGTTGCTGCCGAGCGCGCCGGTGAGAAGGCGCAGGAATATGGCATGAAGAACCTGGAAGTATGCGTGAAAGGACCAGGTCCTGGTCGTGAATCTGCGGTTCGCGCCCTGCATGGTAAAGGATTTCGTATTACTAACATCTCCGATGTGACGCCCATTCCCCATAATGGTTGTCGTCCACCGAAGAAACGCCGCGTGTAGTTGGAGGTAGATCTTGGCTCGTTATATTGGACCTGTTTGTCGTTTATGCCGCCGTGAAGGCGACAAGCTTTTCTTGAAAGGTGAGAAATGCTTTAGCAGTAAATGTGCAATCGAAAAGCGCCCCAATCCACCTGGCCAACATGGTGCCAAGCGTGGACGTTTATCCGATTACGCTACACAGTTGCGCGAAAAACAGAAGTTACGTCGTATTTACGGGATTCTGGAAAAACAATTCCGCTCCTACTATCACGAAGCCGATCGTCGTAAGGGCTCTACCGGTGAGAACCTGTTACAGTTGCTCGAATCTCGGCTGGACAATGTCGTATTTCGTATGGGTTTTGGTGCATCACGCACCGAGGCACGTCAGATGGTCCGCCACAATGCTATCTCACTGAATGGAAAGAAGGCGAATATCCCCTCTATCCAGATTAAACCAGGTGATGTCATTGCAGTGGCTGGCAAGAGTAAAGAACAATTGCGTATCAAAGCTGCAACTGATATGGCTGAGCAGCGTGGCATCGCCGAGTGGCTTGATGTTGACTTCAAGAAATTGCAAGGCACATTCAAGGCAACACCGGAGCGCAGTGATCTGCCATCGGATATCAATGAACACTTGGTTGTGGAACTGTACTCCAAGTAAGAATTATGTGGGTTTGCTATGGCAAACCTTAGTCGACTATTTATTTAACCTGAAGAGGGCGTTTCATGCAGGGCTCAGTATCGGATTTTCTGAAACCACGTATTGTTGACGTCCAGCAGATTACAGACACACATGCACGTGTGATTCTTGAGCCGCTGGAGCGTGGCTTCGGCCATACACTCGGTAACGCATTGCGTCGCATCTTGCTGTCATCCATGCACGGATGTGCGATTGTCGAAGCCGAAATTGAAGGTGTATTGCATGAATACACCACGATTGAAGGCGTGCAGGAAGATGTGGTTGAGATCTTATTGAATCTCAAGGGTGTCGCCATTCGTATGGAAGGCGCCACTGAGGCGAATCTGACCTTGAATAAAAAGGGCCCTGGTCCTGTTACTGCTGGCGACATCAATGTCGATCATAATGTTGAAATTATCAATCCGGATCATGTTATTGCGAATCTGACCAAATCAGGTGAACTGAACATGGTGCTGAAGGTACGTGTTGGTCGTGGTTATGAACCCGCATCGGCACGTCGCAGTGAAGAAGATGAAGATCGCCCCATTGGTCGTTTGCAAATCGACGCAAGTTTTAGCCCGGTTCGCCGTGTGGCCTATATCGTTGATAGCGCGCGTGTTGAACAACGTACCGATCTTGATAAACTTATTATTGATTTAGAAACCAATGGCACCATCGATCCCGAAGGCGCGATTCGCACTTCCGCGACCATTCTTCAGGATCAACTCTCTGCATTTGTCGATCTCTCCGGCAAGCAGGAAGTGGAAGCACAGGCGCAGGAACCGGAAGTCGATCCTATCCTGTTACGTCCGGTCGACGACCTGGAATTGACTGTCCGTTCTGCCAACTGTTTGAAAGCAGAGCAAATCTACTACATCGGCGATTTGATTCAGCGCACAGAAGTGGAATTACTGAAGACACCAAACCTGGGTAAGAAGTCATTGACTGAAATCAAGGATGTACTCGCTTCGCGTGGACTATCACTTGGTATGCGTTTGGAAAACTGGCCGCCAGCCAGTCTGAAAGAAAAAGACTCAGCGGCATAATCTAAGAGTATTGAAAGGTAAAAAACCATGCGTCATCGTCTAAGTGGCCGACAATTAAATCGAAACAGCTCACATCGCAAAGCGATGTTTCGTAATATGGCGGCATCATTGCTGGATCATGAAATGATCAAAACGACTTTGCCGAAGGCAAAAGAGTTACGTCGAGTTGCCGAGCCGTTGATCACCCTGGCTAAGAAAGACAGCGTCGCGAATCGTCGCCTGGCTTTCAATCGTCTGCGTGATCGTGAAGTCGTGACCAAACTTTTTAACGAACTGGGCCCGCGCTATGAAGCCCGTCCCGGTGGCTATTTACGTATTCTCAAGTGTGGTTTTCGTCGTGGCGATAACGCCCCGATGGCGATTGTTGAGCTGGTTGATCGCCCCGTAGCCAGCGGCGCTGATAAAGCAGCGGCCGAAGAATAAGCTTAGGCCAGTTTAGCGG
>Ga0316596_1000036_pt1 | contig 13868 bp, 10 predicted proteins | sample S_170502SBrCrA_R_FD_207793 | JGI IMG/M metagenome (GOLD analysis project Ga0316596, IMG submission 207793) | Metatranscriptome of rhizosphere microbial communities from salt marsh grasses in Alabama, United States - S_170502SBrCrA (Metagenome... | ecosystem: Host-associated > Plants > Roots >... | reverse complement strand
GATAATGTGGCGATCGAAGCCGAGTTGATCACCCCGATCGCAATGGAGAAGGAGTTGCGTTTTGCGATACGCGAGGGTGGCCGTACGGTAGGCGCCGGGGTCGTCAGTGAAATCGTGGAGTAATCTTATTGAAGGAGTTTTCAGGTGCGAATCATAGTGACCCTCGCCTGCCAGGAATGCAAGCGGCGGAATTATACGACGACGAAGAATAAACGGACAACGCCCGATAAGCTGGAATTCAGCAAATACTGTCGGTTCTGCGGAAAACATACCAATCATCGCGAAACGAAGTAATTGATCTGGAAATGGCGATGGAAAATGTCCTTTGTATGCGCGAAGGGCATTCGCGGATAGGGTTTGCAGGCCAGTAGCTCTAACGGTAGAGCATCGGACTCCAAATCCGGGTGTTGGGGGTTCGAATCCCTCCTGGCCTGCCACCTTCCGCCCTTTGGTTATGTGCCGAAACAGCGAAAAGTCACTTTACTCTCGCTGACGTTGCGGGATGGAGCATGTGGGAGATTCATGGCTCGGTTACAGCGGAAAAAAACTGTAGGTGCAAAAAAACAGAAAAAAGTAAGCGATGCCGCCGCCTCTGAGGCAAAAAAGGTGGAAGTTTCAGGCGGGCCGGCGAGTAAGGCCGCGGCTCCTGTCTCAAAAAAGAAACCTTCGGCACCCATGCGGCGGGCAAGCGGAACAACTGGGAACGAGCCCCCCGGAAAGATCAGAGGCATCGTTGATCAATCCCTCCAATTTTTGCGGGAAGTAAAAGTCGAATTAAAAAAAGTTGCCTGGCCATCGAGGAAACAGACGATTGGTTCAACGGCTGTTGTGCTGATCTTGGTTTTCATAATTTCCGCGTTTTTAGGGATCGTGGATATGGGGCTCTCGAGCCTGGTGCGGTTGGTTTTGCAATAACGAGAGGCAGCCAAAGTGGCCCAAAAAAAATGGTACATTGTTCACGTTTATTCCGGATTCGAAAATAAGGTGAAAAAGGCTCTGGAAGATCGAATTGCCACATCGCCTCATCCGGACAAGTTCGGTGAGGTGGTGGTGCCGACTGAGGAAGTTGTCGAACTTGTCAAGGGTAAACGCAAGACATCAGCTCGCAAGTTCTATCCGGGCTATATCCTTGTGCAACTGGTCCTTGATGATGAAACCTGGCATATCGTGAACAATACTGCAAAAGTTACCGGCTTTTTGGGAGGGCGGGACAAACCGGCACCCATATCAGACGAGGAGGCCAACCAAATTCTCAATCGCATGGAAGCGGGCAAAGAAAAACCGCAGCCCAAATATTATTTTGATGCTGGTGACGAGATTCGAGTCATCGACGGGCCCTTTACCAATTTCAACGGCATCGTTGATGAAGTAAATCCCGAGAAGGGAAAGATAAGGGTTCTGGTAAGTATTTTCGGGCGATCAACCCCGGTTGAATTGGACTTTGTCCAGGTCACTAAAATATGAAAAGCGACTGAAACGCTGGAACAGCAAACGATTAGGAACTACGATGGCAAAAAAAGTAATGGCGATGATCAAATTGCAGGTGGAAGCGGGCAAAGCTAATCCATCACCGCCGATCGGCCCTGCGTTGGGTCAGCACGGTGTCAACATCATGGATTTTTGCAAGGCCTTCAACGCCCGAACGGCAAATGATGCAGGGATGATCATCCCTGTGGTCATAACGGTTTATCAAGACCGTTCTTTCACGTTCATCACAAAAACACCTCCGGCTGCGGTGTTGCTGAAAAAAGCTGCCAAAATAGCCAAAGGGGCCGGTGACCCGAAGCGCGATCGTGTTGGAAAAGTGACACGTACCCAAGTTGAAGAAATTGCGAAGCTGAAGATGCCGGATCTGAATGCGAACGATCTGGATGCCGCTTGTCGCATTATCGCAGGTACCGCCCGCAGCATGGGAATCGAGGTCGATTAGAAAAGGGAGTGAGGAAAAAGAAAATGCCTAAGCGGGGGAAAAAATATACTGAATCCAAAGCGAAGACTTTGAATGCATCGACCTTGAGTTTTGAAGAGGCCGTCCAAATTTCTTTGGAGTCTTCTTTCGCCAAGTTTGATGAGACAGTAGATGTCGCGGTTAGACTCGGCGTTGATCCGCGACATGCTGATCAGATGATTCGCGGCACTGTTGTACTGCCTAATGGGCTTGGTAAGGAAGTCAAAGTTCTGGTGTTTGCCAAGGGCGAGAAAGAGAAAGAAGCCCAAGAGGCCGGAGCGGATTTTGTCGGCAACGATGATCTCATTGAGAAGATCAAAGAAGGATGGTTCGGGTTTGACAAGGCCATTGCAACACCAGACATGATGGGGACAGTAGGAAAAATTGGTAAACTGCTCGGCCCGCGTGGGTTGATGCCCAATGCCAAAACCGGTACGGTGACCTTTGACGTTGCTCGGGCAATTAACGAACTGAAAGCTGGGAAAATCGATTTCCGTGTTGAAAAAGCGGGCATCATTCATGCTCCGATGGGTAAAGTTTCGTTTGGAGTAGAAAAAATCGTCCAGAATATCACTGCTTTTCTTGAAACCATCATGCGCCTCAAACCTTCTTCCAGTAAGGGGACCTATCTAAAGGGAATGGCGATCTCAACTACCATGGGACCCGGTGTTAAAGTAGAGCCAGCCCTTGTAAAGGAGCTGTTGAAGTAGTTGATTAAAGCGTTCGGGCCGTTAAGTATTTCTGTTGCCGGTGGAAGGGTAGCTGCCTGCCGGCGACAGAGTTGATGGTTCGCACATCGTCACTAATTTCATTTCCTGTTAGCTAATAATAATCCTGTCAAAGACCGTAGGTTCACGATCGGTGTGTTTAATCGGCACGGCCGGCCTACCGAGGCAGTCAGTTCGAATGAATGCGTTACCTCCGGTTTTTAGGATTTTGGAAAGGGGGTGTTGATTACTCGTGAAATTGACAGAAAAACAACAAATTGTTGAAGATCTGAAGGGAAAGTTGGCAACGACCAAAGTCGTCATCGTTACGGACTACAAGGGGCTCAACGTCGCCCAGATGACCGATCTTCGGCGAAAATTGAGTGAAGCCAACGTTGAGTACAGAGTCGTTAAAAACACACTTCTCACGAGGGCTGCCGAGGGAACGGATGCGGCCTTACTCGCCGATGTATTTAAAGGGCCGAGCGGTATCGCCTTGTCGTTCGACGACCCTGTAGCGCCGGCGAAGGTTTTGACCCAGTTTGCCAAAGACAACAAGAAGCTGGAGATCAAAGCCGGTGTCATGGATGGAAAAGTTCTCGACTTGGACGCCATCAGCGCGCTATCCAAGCTGCCGTCGCGAGAAGAATTGCTGGCACAGGTTCTCTCCGCCATGAATGCCGTACCGTCCGGTCTCGTACGAGCGCTGGCGGACGTTCCCCGACGGATGGTCAACGTGTTGAACGCGATCAAGGACCAGAAGGCAGCTGCTTGATCGGTTGAATGTCTTTAGGCCAACCTATTTGCAGAAATAAGAATAATATCCGGAGGTTAAATTTAAGATGGCTGATATTAAAAAAGAAGATGTAATTGAATTTATCGCGAATATGTCCGTTTTGGAGCTTTCCGAACTGGTCAAGGAACTCGAAGAGAAGTTTGGTGTCTCAGCCGCCGCACCGGTCGCGATGATGGCTGGCGTCCCCGCTGGCGGTGAAGCCGGTGCTGCCGAAGAGAAGACGGAATTTGATGTCATTATGACGGCTTTCGGCGACAAAAAGATTCAAGTGATTAAAGAGGTACGCGCCATCACAGGTCTTGGTCTTAAAGAGGCCAAAGAACTGGTTGAAGGTGTGCCTAAGGCCGTTAAGGAAGGCGTCGTCAAAGAAGAAGCCGAAAAGATCAAAGCCCAGCTTGAAGAAGCAGGTGCACAGGTCGAGATCAAGTAGAATTGCTATTGTATGCATAAAGGCTCAGGAGGAAGACTTCTTCCTCCTGAGCAAAATATCGGCAACCCCCCTTAATGTGTGGAGAAGCCATGTCGGAAAAGTCAGCGGTTAAACAGCGGGTTAGAAAAAACTTCGGCAAAATCCCTCAGATTGTCGAAATTCCTGACCTCATTGGTGTTCAACGGGAATCCTACAGTCGCTTTTTGCAGATGGATATCCCACCCGATGAGCGGGAGGATATGGGCCTGCAATCAGTTTTTAAATCGGTATTCCCTATTAAGGATTTTACCGGTAGTGCTTCTCTCGAATTCGTTTCTTACAGATTCGCCGAAGTCAAACACAGTGTTGAAGAATGTATCCATCGTGGAATGACATACGAGATTCCGTTGCGAATTACAGCGCGTTTGGTTGTGTATGACATCGATTCTGAGACCGGCGTGGCCAACATCAGGGATATCAAAGAGCAAGAAATTTATTTCGGCACCATTCCCCTGATGACTGACAAAGGCACTTTTATCATCAACGGTACGGAGCGGGTCGTCGTCAGCCAGTTGCATCGATCCTCGGGCGTTTTCTTTGACCATGACAAAGGCAAATCGCACTCGTCCGGTAAGATTATCTACAGCTCCCGTATTATTCCTGTCAGAGGGTCCTGGATTGATTTGGAGATCGATCCCAAGGATATCGTTCACATCCGCATTGATCGTCGGCGCAAATTTCCGGTGACGATCTTGTTCAAAGCGTTTGGGTATAGTGGCGAAGATTTGCTGAATTACTTTTACCGAACCGACACCTATATTCTCAAAAGTAAACGCTATTACAAAACCTTCAACGCTGATTTGTTGCGCGGACAGCGTGCGACCCGTGATGTCAAAGATCCCGAAAGCGGTGAGGTTGTGGTGAAGAAGGGCCGCATTTTCACGCAACGCGCCATTCGCCGGTTGAAGACGGCCGACGCCCTCGAAATTCCAGTAAGCCCTGAAGAAGTTATCGGTAAAGTGTTTGCGCATGCCGTTTCCGATCCCAAGACCGGCAATGTCCTTTTCAAGGCTAACGAAGTTATTGATGAAGAAGTTCAGGAAAAGCTCTCCGAAGCCGGCGTGAAACAATTTGAAGCACTTTTCATCGATGGTGTCACAAGCAGTGACGCCATTCGAAAAACGCTGCTTTTAGATAAAGTGGATACCAAAGAAGAAGCGTTGATTGAAATCTACAGACGCCTAAGACCCGGCAATCCTGCTACCCCTGAAGTCGCCCAGGATTTTATCGACAATCTTTTTTTCAAGTCGACTTACTATGACCTCTCCGGGGTTGGGCGTATGAAAATTAATCAACGCTTGGGTATCAACAGTGAAATCAGCCTGAGAATTCTTCGAAAAGAAGATATCTTGCTGACCGCCAAAACCCTTATTGAACTTCGTGACACGCAAGGTGTTGTGGACGATATCGACCATCTAGGCAATCGCCGTGTGCGGGCTGTTGGCGAATTGCTGGAAAATCAGTACCGGATAGGGTTAGTGCGTATGGAGCGTGCCATCAAAGAGCGAATGAGTCTACAGGAAGTCGACGCTTTGATGCCGCATGATCTTGTCAATCCGAAACCGGTTTCAGCGGTTGTCAAAGAGTTCTTTGGAACGAGCCAGTTGTCGCAGTTTATGGATCAGACCAACCCCCTGTCCGAGACTACGCATAAACGGAGGTTGAGTGCCTTGGGCCCAGGCGGCTTGACGAGAGAGCGTGCCGGTTTTGAAGTGCGGGACGTTCACCCGTCTCATTACGGACGTATTTGTCCGATCGAAACCCCGGAAGGCCCGAATATTGGTCTCATTGTATCCCTTGGTACTTACGCCCGGGTAAATCAGTATGGGTTTATTGAAACGCCCTACAGTGTCGTAAAAGACGCGGAATTGACCGATGATGTACGTTTCCTTAGTGCTTTTGAAGAAAAAGATCATCCCATCGCACAGGCCAACGCCCCGATGGATGAAAAGAAACGCTATATCAATTCTCAGGTAACTTCCCGCGTAGCCGGCGAATTCATGATGGTCGAACGCGAACGTATCGAGTTGATGGACATATCACCGAATCAACTTGTGAGCGTGTCGGCTTCACTGATTCCGTTTTTGGAAAACGATGATGCCAACCGCGCCCTAATGGGATCGAACATGCAGCGCCAGGCCGTTCCGCTTTTGATGAGTGAAGCACCTCTCGTCGGTACGGGAATCGAAGGGGTCGTTGCAAGGGATTCTGGCGTTACCATTGTTGCTAAGAGAGACGGTGTCGTTGTGGACGTCGATGCCGCTCGTATTGTAATTCGGCATGATTTGGTGGAGAACGGGGATAGTAAAGGTCGCCCCGTGACCATCTATAATTTGTCGAAATTTGTGCGCAGCAACCAGAACACCTGCTTCAACCATCGTCCCATCGTCGCTAAAGGAGAGCGCGTCACCAAAGGGCAGATCATCGCCGACGGTCCTGCAACGGATCAAGGGGAACTGGCCTTGGGGAAAAATGTGACGGTAGCCTTTATGCCATGGGGTGGCTACAATTTTGAAGACTCCATTCTGGTCAGTGAACGATTGGTGCGCGACGGGGTATACACATCAATCCACATCGAAGAATTTGAAGTCGTTGCGCGTGATACCAAACTTGGAAAAGAGGATATTACACGAGATATTCCAAACGTCGGCGATGAAGCGCTGAGGGATCTGGATGAAAGCGGTATTATCCGACTGGGTGCTGAGGTTGAACCCGGCGATATTCTGGTGGGTAAGATCACGCCTAAAGGCGAGACTCAATTGTCACCCGAAGAGAAGCTGTTGAGGGCTATCTTCGGAGAGAAAGCCGGAGATGTCAAAGATACATCCCTGCGTGTTCCTCCTGGTGTACAGGGGATCGTTATCGATGCCAAGGTGTTCTCGCGGAGAGGGGCCAGTAAGGACGAACGCACCCGCTTCATCGAAGATGAGGAAATTGCTCGACGCGAGAAGGATCGTGACGATGAGATCGCTATCATAGAGGCGGCCGCCAGGGACCGTATGATGAAGATACTGGTCGGGCAAAAAAACATATTCTTCGATTAAAAAGGGAAAGAAGACCGTTGTCGCCAAAAACGCCGCGATTTCGAAAGAAGCCCTTCAAGATATTGCCCTCTCCCAAATCGAAGGAATTGTGCTGAACGATCCGCAGCAAACTGAGGAAGTCCACGATATCATAGAGAAATACCAGCAGATGGCTGAAGCGGTGCGCGACCGTTTCGAACAGCAGGTATCGCGCTTCGAGAAAGGCGATGATTTGCCTCCCGGTGTAATCAAAATGGTCAAGGTTTACGTGGCCATGAAACGAAAGCTATCTGTTGGAGACAAAATGGCTGGCCGGCACGGCAACAAGGGCGTCGTTTCACGAATCCTGCCGATTGAAGATCTACCGTATTTCGAAAATGGCAATACGGTAGATATGGTTCTCAATCCACTGGGGGTTCCATCCCGCATGAACGTTGGGCAGATCCTCGAAATTCATCTTGGCTTGGCGGCTAAAGGTTTGGGCGATCAGGTTAATCTTCTCTTGGAAGAGAACAAAACGAAAAACCTGCGCGACAAACTCGACAAAATATTTTCTGGTCAAAAGAACGCACCGGCTTTCAAAAAATTGAGTGAAGAAGAAGTTAAAGCCTTTGCTTCCAATTATATCGCCGGTGTTCACATGGCGACGCCCGTATTCGACGGCGCTAAGGAAGAAGAGATAAAGGCGCTTTTGGAAGAGGCCGGCTACGATCGGTTGGCTCAGGCCAAACTTTTCGACGGACGCACGGGAAAACCTTTTGACGAGAAGATCACCGTGGGCACCATGTACATGCTGAAACTCCACCACTTGGTGGACGACAAGATTCATGCCCGTTCGATCGGTCCCTATTCGCTGGTCACACAACAACCCCTCGGTGGTAAAGCACAGTTTGGCGGCCAACGCTTGGGAGAAATGGAAGTATGGGCCATGGAGGCATACGGGGCCGCCTTTGCCCTGCAGGAATTCTTAACTGTAAAATCAGACGACATGGCGGGGCGCACCCGCATGTACGAAAAAATTGTCAAAGGGCAGAATGTCCTCGAACCTGGTCTGCCTGAATCCTTCCGCGTCATGACCAAAGAGCTTCAAGCCCTGGGGCTGGATATCCAGTTACTGGAAGGCGAATAATTAAGGAGCGTGCCTTGGAAACGTTATACGATTTCTTCGCAAAGCCCACCGACCCAAGACGTTACGACGGGATCCGTCTGGCCCTGGCCTCTTCGGAGCAGATCCGGAAATGGTCCTTTGGTGAGATAAAAAAGCCCGAGACGATCAATTACAGAACTTTCAAGCCGGAACGCGACGGTCTGTTCTGCGCCAAAATTTTTGGCCCTACCAAGGACTACGAGTGCAACTGTGGTAAATACAAGCGGATGAAACACCGCGGTGTTATTTGTGAAAAATGCGGGGTAGAGGTCATCCAGTCCAAAGTCCGTCGGGAACGTATGGCGCATATCGAATTGGCCACACCCGTTTCCCATATTTGGTTTCTAAAAAGCCTTCCCAGTAAAATCGGCAATTTGCTCGATCTTACCCTGAAAAATATGGAGAAGGTGCTGTATTTCGACAACTATATCGTTATCGATCCCAAGGAGACACCGCTTACCAGAGGCCAACTTCTTTCGGATGAGAAATATCATGAGGCGCTTGAATTGTACGGCACCAAATTTGAGGCCGGTATAGGTGCTGAAGCGGTAAAAGTGATGCTCGAAGACATCGACCTTGATGCGCTTTACAATGAGCTTCGCACGGAAGTGCGTGAAACGGGATCCATCGCCAAGCGTCAGAAGTTGGCCAAACGATTGAAAATCGTTGACGCCTTTCGGAAGTCAGGAGTGGATCCCTCCTGGATGATCATGGACGCCATTCCTGTGCTCCCTCCCGATCTAAGGCCGCTTGTGCCGCTCGAGGGAGGCCGTTTCGCTACCTCCGATCTTAACGATCTCTACCGGCGTGTGATCAATCGCAACAACCGCCTCAAACGTCTGATTGACCTAAAAGCCCCGGATATTATCGTTCGCAATGAGAAGCGAATGCTGCAGGAGGCGGTGGACGTCCTTTTCGACAATGGCCGCCACGGACGGGTGATCACCGGTACCAACAAACGTCCATTAAAATCCTTGAGTGACACCCTGAAAGGCAAGCAGGGGCGTTTTCGACAAAACTTGCTGGGTAAGCGCGTCGACTATTCGGGACGTACCGTTATTACGGTAGGCCCTGATTTGCGTCTCCATCAGTGCGGGTTGCCGAAAAAAATGGCCTTGGAGCTCTTCAAACCTTTTATTTACTATCGGCTGGAGCAGAAAGGGCTGGTATCCACGGTAAAGAGTGCCAAGAAAATGGTTGAGCGCGAAATTCCCGAGGTCTGGGACACCCTCGACGAAGTTGTCAAGGAATACCCGGTCATGCTCAACCGAGCGCCGACGCTCCACCGTTTAGGCATTCAGGCCTTCGAGCCGATCCTCATCGAGGGTAAGGCCATCCAGTTGCATCCGTTGGTTTGCACGGCGTTCAACGCGGATTTCGACGGCGACCAAATGGCTGTACATGTTCCCCTGTCGGTGGAAGCCCAAATCGAAGCACGGGTGCTGATGCTCTCCAGCAACAATATTCTATCACCGGCCAACGGCAGTCCGATCATCGTCCCGAGCCAGGATATCGTTCTGGGCATATATTACATGACCCGCGGTATCAAGGATCTCAAAGGAGAGGGCCGTATTTTCAGTAGCCCCAACGAAGTCCGCATTGCCTATGATGCCGGAGTGGTCGGACTACACACCCAGATCGTAGTGCGGGTCGGTGGCGAACGTCAGGAGACCACGGTGGGGCGGGTGTTACTCTATGAGATCATGCCCAACGATATCGTGATGGCGTTTCATCACCTCGTGGTCGGCTCCCAGGAAGATGCCGCGTCGATTGCCGAAGCGCTGGAATCCGGGACGCCTGTTGAGGACCTTATGGATCGGTATAGCGATGCCGCCCTTGTGATGGACGAAGGCTATACGGGATTGCTGAAAGAGGGGGAATTACGAGGCATCTACAATCTCAGGGAGGAGGACGCCGAAGCGCTTTTCAACCTGGAAATCGGCGCCCATTCCGCCGCGGTTGAGGCCAACGATCGATTCCATTTCTTTGCTGCGGTGCGAAGGGAAGTCGGCGTGCCCTTTAAGGCCGTCAACCACGTTATGGATAAAAAGGCATTGCGAGAGTTGGTGGACCTTGTTTATCGCCGACTGGGTCCCAAAGCGACCGTCATTTTGTCCGACCGGCTCAAAGATATCGGCTACCGCTATTCCACCGAAGGCGGGTTGTCCATCTCTATCGATGCCATGATCATCCCGGAGAAGAAATGGGATATCCTGAAGCAGTCTGAACAGCAGGTGGTTGAAATCGGCCGTCAGTATACGGAAGGTTTGATTACCCAGGGCGAAAAATACAACAAAGTCGTGGATATCTGGGCCAAGGCGACCGATGACGTGGCCAATGAAATGATGGAGGCCATGAAGAATGCGCCGTCTCCTGGTGGTCATGTGGCCGCCGGATTCAACCCCATCTTCATGATGGCCGACTCCGGAGCGCGCGGTAGTAAGGACCAGATGCGTCAGTTGGCTGGTATGCGCGGCCTTATGGCCAAACCTTCCGGAGAGATTATCGAAACACCGATCCAGGCCAATTTCCGGGAAGGCCTTTCGGTCTTGCAGTACTTCATTTCGACCCATGGCGCCCGCAAGGGTTTAGCCGATACCGCGCTTAAAACCGCCAACTCCGGGTATCTTACGCGCCGCTTAGCCGACGTTGCACAGGATTGCGTCATTACCGAAATCGACTGCGGAACCATGATGGGGGTGGAAGTCGAACCTCTGATGGAAGGCGGCGAAGTCATCCAGCGACTGGGGGACCGTATTCTAGGGCGTTACGCCATCGAGGATATCGTCGATCCCTTTACGGACGAGGTCTTGGTCAAGGCTGGCAAAGAGGTGGATGAATCGGCCGTCCTACGAATTGAAAATTCCGGTGTAACCAGCGTTAAAATCAGGTCCGCACTGACGTGCCGCACGAAACACGGGGTGTGCGCCCATTGCTATGGCCGTGATCTGGCCCATGGTCGTCTTGTCGAAATTGGGCAGGCCATTGGGATTCTGGCAGCGCAATCGATCGGTGAACCTGGGACTCAGTTGACCATGCGTACTTTCCATATCGGCGGTACCGCCAGCCGCCGTGTGGAACAGGCAGATATTCGGGCCCGTGTCGATGGAACTGTGAAGTTCGAGGATCTAAACGTGGTAGAAAACTCAACCGGTGATCTCATCGTCATGAACCGCCGGGGAGGGGAATTCGCCCTTATCGACGAAAACGATCGTGAACGTGAACGTTTTCCGGTCATTTTCGGTGCCCACTTGTTGGTTCGGGACGGCCACAAAGTCAACGCTGGCGATCTGTTGGCCCAGTGGGATCCTTTCACTACGCCGATCATTACCGAGGTGAGCGGTACCGCCAAATTCGGTGATATTCTGCCGGGCAAGACGGTTCAGGAGAAGGTCGATCCGGTTACGGGTAAATCCAGCCACACGATCATCGAATCCAAATTGACCGATGCCCGTCCCCGCATTTCCATCAAGGACGCCTCCGGCAAAACGGCCAAACTTCCCAGTAAATCCGGTTTGGCGCGCTATATCCTGCCCACGGATGCCATTCTGATGGTGGAAGAAGGCGATCCTATCGAGGCCGGCGACATTATTGCCAAACTGCCCCGGGCGACCACCAAGACCAAGGATATCACCGGCGGTCTCCCGCGTGTCGCTGAACTTTTTGAAGTCCGTAAACCTAAAGAAATTGCGGTTCTCAGCGAAATCGACGGATATGTGTCCATCTCCAAGGGAACCAAGAAGGGTAAGCAGAAGATAACGATTTCGCCGGTCGACGTGGGCGAGAAAAAGGAATATCTTATCCCCCGGGGAAAGCACATCAATGTTTACGAGGGGGATTACGTGCGTGCCGGAGAACCTTTGATCGGAGGTGCGGCCATTCCCCAGGATCTGCTCAATATCAAGGGTGAGATTGCTTTGGCGCGTTACCTCGTCGACGAAGTTCAGGAGGTTTATCGCCTTCAGGGTGTTCGGATTAACGACAAACACATCGAAGTGATCGTGCGCCAAATGATGCGGCGTGTCAAAGTGCACGAGGTCGGCGATACGGATTTTATTACCGAAGAACAGGTCGACCGTGTGGCCTTTGAAGAAGCCAACCGTGCGGTCATTGAAAAAGGCGGCAAACCGGCTGTGGCCGAACCCCTGATTCTGGGCATCACGAAAGCCTCGCTCAGCACGGACAGCTTCATTTCGGCGGCCTCGTTCCAAGAAACCACCAAGGTACTGACGGATGCCGCCATTGGGGGCACAAAAGATTACTTGCGCGGACTGAAAGAAAATGTCATAATGGGTCGTTTGATCCCAGCTGGAACGGGATTTCCTATGTATAACGACGTTCACATGGACCAGGGCTGACATCAACCGCCTGCCGCGAACGGCAGGCGGACCCTCAGCAGTATGCCACATGTTAACTGGAACGATCCGCATTCGCGTTCAATCGTTTTAAGAGCATAGGGTTTCATTCCACGTTTGTTGGTGACAATCAGGATGGTTGACCGTCGCCAAGGTGCGGGGCACTTTGGGGCCGTGGGGGCGATCATCGTTTTCAGCATCGAAAATGCTTGACATTTATTTTCGGTATGTATACATACCTCGTTTTTTGCTGTGCAAAAAAATTTGTCCATTATTGACCATCGAATGAGGAAAAAATGCCGACTATCAACCAGCTTGTTCGCAAAGGCCGCAGACGCATCAAGAAAAAAACAAATACCCCTGCCTTGAAAGGGGCGCCCCAGAAACGGGGTGTGTGCACGCGCGTTTATACATCCACGCCGAAAAAGCCCAACTCTGCTTTGCGCAAGGTGGCTCGTGTTCGACTGACGACCGGCATGGAAGTTACGGCTTATATCCCTGGTATCGGTCATAATCTGCAGGAACACTCCGTCGTTCTTGTGCGTGGTGGCCGTGTCAAGGATTTGCCAGGTGTGCGCTATCATATCGTTCGCGGTACCTTGGATACCCTGGGCGTTGAGGATCGACGGCAAGGGCGCAGTAAATACGGCGCCAAGCGACCCAAGTAAGCGTAGCGCTTGAAAGGGAATCTTTTTTAGTAACGATCAATGGAAATGGTGTAACGTATGCCGAGAAGAAGAGAAGTTCCTGTACGGACCGTTTTGCCGGACCCCAAATACAACAGTGTCCTGGTGGCTAAATTCATCCGTTCTGTGATGCGCGATGGGAAGAAAAGCACGGCGGAGAGCCTGCTCTACGAGGCGTTTGCTATTATAGAAAAGAAGACTAGTGAACCACCCTTGAAGGTGTTCGAGAAAGCACTGGAAAACGTCAAACCGATGACCGAGGTCAAATCAAGGCGCGTCGGCGGATCGACCTACCAGGTGCCCACCGAAGTCCGGCCGGTCCGGCGTCAAGCATTGGGTATTCGTTGGATGATCGATTTTGCGCGTAAACGAGGCGAGCGCGGCATGGCAGCGCGTTTAGCAGGTGAAATACTGGATGCTGCCAATAACCGCGGCGGGGCGGCCAAAAAGCGGGAAGATACGCATCGTATGGCCGAAGCCAATAAGGCCTTCGCCCACTTCAGGTGGTAGGGCGAGCGCTTTATGTAAGGTTGCTGTTGCCAAATTCGCTGCCTATAAGCTGCTTTAAATGCAACGGCCGCTAACGAATACAATTTTTAAAAGACCCGTACCGGGGAGGAAGAGACGATGGCGAAGCAAAAGTTTGAGCGGACGAAGCCGCATGTGAATGTGGGTACGATTGGTCATATTGACCATGGCAAGACGACGCTTACGGCTGCGATCACGAAGTTGAACGG
>Ga0316596_1000032_pt1 | contig 14198 bp, 10 predicted proteins | sample S_170502SBrCrA_R_FD_207793 | JGI IMG/M metagenome (GOLD analysis project Ga0316596, IMG submission 207793) | Metatranscriptome of rhizosphere microbial communities from salt marsh grasses in Alabama, United States - S_170502SBrCrA (Metagenome... | ecosystem: Host-associated > Plants > Roots >... | reverse complement strand
TTGAGTTTTGCACATGGATTTAACGTTTTGTATGGATCCATTCTACCGCCAAAAGACATAAATGTTGTTTTGTTCGTTCCTAATTCTCCAGGGCATATGGTACGCAAGAAATTTCTCGAAGGGTCAGGAATTTATGGGGCGGTAAGTGTAGACCAAGATGTGACCGGAGATGCTCTTGAAATCGTCTTAGCCATTGCAAAAGGGGTCGGCAGCACACGGGTTGGTGTAGTAGAACTTTCGTTCCAGCATGAGACCGAGGGGGATAACTTTGAAGAGCAGGTCTTGTATGGGGGAACAATTCATCTTATGAAGGCTGTTTTCAATACGATGGTGGATAACGGCTATCCCCCCTATTTTGCCTATGCAAAGGCGATTCGGTCCTTACGTACAGTAGTTGACGTTATGGATGAGATTGGTATCGAAGCATACATCTCAGAACGCAGCAGCCGCACATGCGAGTTTGCCGTACGTATGGTAGGGCCAAGGGTCATCGATTATGATGAAATTCAGAAGGTCTTTGAGGAAACAGAAAAAGGGGAGTTTGCCGCGCGGTGGATGGAAGAATGGCAACTTGGTATGCCCCGTCTTCACCGTATGCGGCGGACCGGTGCAGCTTCAAAAATGGAAGAAACGGGCAAAGAATGGCGCGAGCAGTTTGGGGAGGGATAGCTTGAAGGGGTAGTTGCAACAGCTGATCATTCGCAATAAGCACCAGCGTCAGATTGTCAATTCAGATATTGATAAAAAGAATTGTAGTTGTCAAGACAAAAGTGTTAATTCAATTTAGAAAAGAGGAATAAAAATGGTTACTGAAGGATTAAAGGGACGCGATTTTTTGAGATTGCAAGATTTTAGCAAGGCTGAAATCGAAACAATGTTGGATGTTGGCTTAAAGCTGAAGGCAGATAATACTATGCGCCGGCTCCATGATGATCTACTACCACGGCGCACGCTTTTCATGATGTTTTTCAACCCCAGCTTACGCACAAGGAATAGTTTTGAAGCCGGTATTTATCAGTTAGGTGGACATGCGCATTTCCTGGAACCATCGTCAACTCGTCTGCCAACATTAGAAGGTGAGGATTTGGGATATGCTTCAGAACGAATCGTTGATATGGCGCGTGTTCTTTCCCGAATGGGAGATGCACTCTCGGTGCGTATTTTAGGTGATGTTGTCGGTTGGGAATATGATAAGGCGTATCGCATCATCAAGGAATTCGCCAGAGGATCACATGTTCCGGTTATCAATATGGAAGATAATATTTACCACCCTTGCCAGGGCATGGCTGATGCGATGACTCTGTGGGAGATGTTCGGCAAAAATTTGAACGGCCGTAAGATTGGTGTGAGCTGGACCTATGGTTCAAGCCCCAAGAAACCAATCGCCCCGCACCATGATTTCATGTATATGGCCAGTCTCTTTGGCGCCGATGTCGTCTTCGCAAGGCCACCGGAAATGCGTATCGATCCTGAAATTGAAGCCCAGATTAAGGCCAATGCTGAAGCGGCCGGCGGTTCATACCAGGTATCAGAGCGGATGGAAGATGCTTGTGAAGATGCCGATATCGTTTACGCCAAGAACTATGTCTGCCTCGATTTACTGCCCCCGGTGACTGAAAAGCCGGAAAAAGACGAGATGATGAAGTTATTTAACAAGTATAAGGGCTGGATCGCTGATGAAACGCGGATGAACATGGCCAAGCCGGATGCTCAATATATGCACTGCCTGCCTTGTGAGCGAGCGGCCGAGGTGTCTGATGCTGTGCTGGATGGCAAATGGGGCGACGCCTGCTATGACGAGGCTGAGAACCGCCTGCACGCACAAAAAGGGGTTATGGCCTGTATTATCCCCTAGAAATTTAGGATAACTCTTTCCTAGAAAACGGGTCTTACGCTCGGGTTTCTTGGTAAAGTAGAGAGCACAGCTCGATTTGCGCAATGTGAAAGCGTAAATCGTGCTGTGTTTTTAGAAGGGGAGCATCTCCACATTAGATCCTTACGGTTTCTTTATACCATGTTTATGCGTTCCTTATCGCTTCTGTGATAAATTGCACGAGTAAGAGGTTTTCTTGAAATATAACCTTGGTTCATGGGCGGTTTGCGCGAACCTGGGTGAACGACAGACAAGGTTAATCGTGGAAAAATTTGATGTAGTAATAGTAGGTGCCGGACCAGCTGGGGTTACTGCCGCCTATCTGCTGGCACAGGCGGGTTTTACCGTTGTCGTTATTGAACGGGGTCAAGAACCCGGCAGCAAGAACGTTTCTGGTGGGTTGATTTACGCCCAAATTTACGAAGAAATTTTTCCCAAATTCTGGGAAGAAGCGCCGGTGGAACGCGCAATCGCTGGGCATAGTGTTGTTTTCTTAGGTGAGACTTCTGCCACGGCGATGGATTTTCGGGATCAAGCCGTAGAACCACCATACAATGCATTCAGTGTTTTGCGGGCTAAGTTCGATCCATGGCTGGCGGCACAGGCGGAAGAAGCCGGGGCTATGGTGATGCCAGGTTTTACCGTTGATGATCTGCTTATAGAAAATGGACGGGTCTGCGGAGTTAAAGCTGGCGGTGATGAACTATATGCTGATGTGGTAATTGTCGCCGAGGGAACGCGTTCACAACTATTAAAACAGGCGGGGCTTCGAGACGATTTCCAGCCTAAGGATGTCTCCATTGGGATCAAAGAGGTTATTCAGCTTCCTGAACAGACTATCACGGACCGCTTCCAGTGCTTAACGGCCGAAGAAGGAGCCGCATATACGCTCGTCGGCCATACCGCAGGGGCTGAAGGTGGGGGATTCATCTATACAAACCGGGACACACTTTCTTTGGGGGTTGTCGCCAAGATCGACAGTGTCTATAAGAGTAAAAAACAACCTCATGAAATTCTCAATGAATTCAAATCGCACCCATTTGTGGCGCGTCTTATACATGGGGGTGAAGTCGTAGAATACTCTGCACAGACCGTACACCGGGGCGGTTTTCATCTCATCCCACAATTATATGGTGATGGTTATGTCGTCGTCGGTAGCGCAGCCCGGTTACTTCTTAATAACGTGATGACTTTGAGAGGCATGGATGTGGCAGTAGCATCTGCCGCTGCCGCGGCAAAGGCCGTCATTGATGCTAAAGAGAAGGATGATTTTTCCGCCGCTGGACTTGCATCCTATGAGCAGCATTTCAAAAAGACATCAGTTTATAAGGATATGCAGACTTTTAAAGATGTGTATCCCTTGTTGGAAAACAAGCGTTTGTTTAATGCCTATCCCGAAATGGTTTGCGCGATCATGGAAGATATGTTCTCGGTTGGAACACAGCCTGGAAAGAAAGGATACCGTGCGCTGCGCGACCAAATGAAGGAAAACGATATTTCATTTTGGGAAATGGCTAAAGATTTATACCAGATTGGAAAAGGGGTAGCGATATGACCCTTAACCAGATGAGTTTAGATGATTTATTAGGGCTTGATCGATATGACATAGATGATCAGAGTCATATTTCTATTGATCATTCTCGTTGTGAATTATGCGCTTTAAAGCCTTGTTTAACTGTATGCCCGGCGGCCGTTTATGTATGGGCTGACGAGAAGGTAGCAGTACGGTACGAGAACTGTTTGGAATGTGGCACTTGTACGGTTGCTTGTGAAGGGGGCGGCGAAGGTGGAATTGATTGGCGTCCTCCACGAGGTGGGTTTGGAATCAACTTTCGTTATGGTTGATTGTGTTGAGGAACGTATAGCGAGCCATAGACTTAGAGGAGACCTTTATGAAGATAGTTGCCTGTATTAAGTACTCATTGGACGTTTCGGAGGTTAAAGTCGATCCGGTGAGTAAGGATTTGAAAATGGCCGGCGTTCCTTACAGAGTTGGGAATATTGACAAGAATGTCTTGGAAACGGCTGTTAAGCTCCAGGAAACATTTGGCGGGACTGTTCACGCGATTTCGGTGGGTCCTGCAAAGGCCAAGGAGAGTTTTCGTGAAGCAATGGCCATGGGACTGGAAGATGTAACCCTGATCGAAGATCCTACTGAAGGTCAGGTAGCCCCGGATATAACGGCACTGATTCTTGCCGAAGCGATCAAGAAAATGGGAGACGTTGATGTTGTGGTCTGTGGAGAAGTTAGTGATGATGGATTTACTTACCAGGTGCCTCCCCGACTTGCAGAAGCATTGGGCATTCCTCTGGTTTCGTTTGTAAGAAAGGTAACGATAGAAGATGGAAGGATAGTGGCCGATCGCGATCTTGAGGACAGTGTTCAGACCGTATCCGCACCTGTGCCGGCTTTAATCAGTGTGATGGAAGAAATAAACACGCCTCGTCGCCCAACTTTGTTAGAAGCGATGAAAGCCAAGAAAAAACCTGTCCATCTATGGAATATTGAATCTGACCTGGGTCTAAATTCAGATGATCTTATGCAGAAAGCTGCTTTAGAGAAGGTTAAGTCGGAAGGCGTTGTCATTCATCGTAAGCAGCAGGTACTCAAAGGTGACGATCTAGCCGTAATGTCGGATGAGCTGGTGGACATTTTGTTTGCCGATAAAGTTTTGAAAGGGGGCGTATAATGTCCGGTATTTTAGTTTATTCAGAAAAACAGAATATTGCCCATGAACTACTTGGCCGGGCACGGCAAGTGGCTGACAAACAGAACAAAACGGTTTCAGTCGCTATCTTGGGTGAATCAGTTACCGGTGATATGGCATCTCTGGGGGCGTGGGGCGCTGATTCTGTCTATGTTGTGAATAGTCCACTTCTGGTTGGTTTGGGTCCTGAGACATTTACCGATGCGCTCACCGGCGTCATTGAACAAGCCGAACCGGATTTGATCGTGATAGGTGCGACAAAACCGGGCTTGGAAATATCGGCTCACGTAGCTGGTCGGCTGGATTTGGGTTGTGCATCCTTCTGTGTTGATTTTGATTTTGAGGATGATGCTGTCATCGCAAAATGCATGATTTACAGTGGCATGGGCATGAATACATATAAGATCAAGACAAAACCGGCTATGTTAACAGTGGCTCCTGCTGTATTCAATGCGCTTGAAGTAGGGAATAAGGCGGCGGAGGTTATCACGATCAATCCACCGATCAAGGAACCGGCTATGGTGGTTGTCGAGTACAAAGATAAGGCAACAGCCGGCGTTCGCTGGGAAGATGCGCCCATGATTGTCGATGTCGGTCAAGGCATGAATGATAAGAGCGATCTGGAAATTGCTGAAGAACTGGCCGCATTATTTGATGGGCAGGTCGCTTGTACACGGCCTGTATCATCGGAACGAGATTGGTTCCCAGAATGGCTTGGTCTTTCAGGGAAGAAAATCCATGCCGACCTTTGTGTTACTTTGGGCGTGTCAGGATCGATTCAGCATGTTGTCGGTATCCGCGATGCAAGAACAATCGTGGCCGTAAATAACGATGAAAATGCGGGGATATTCTCGCAGGCTGATTATGGTGTTGTGGCCGACCTACATGAATTTGTCCCGAAATTTACTGCTGTACTAAAAGCTCGTTCAGCAGAGTTGGCCTGAGGTTGTTGCTATCAGGTGTGAGAATATCATTTGGTTCAATAGAGCGATAAGTATTTGTTTGGAAATATAAAGAATTTGGGAGAGAAAGATGACAAAAAAGCGAGTGGGAATTGTTGGGGGCGGAATCATTGGCACAGCAATTGCGTATTTTTTAAGCCAGAATGAGGACGCAGAGGTGTATTTGTTTGAGAAGAATACGCTTGGCTCAGGCACGACGGCAAAATCAGCCGGAACGCATTGTCTGATTGATGATTCTCTACCCCATGAATTTTGGTCGGTTCGGTTATTTGGTTTCAAGTTTTATATGGATATGGAGGCAAAAGAACCGGGCTCGGCGGGCTTTGAACAAACCGGTACCCTATTGATTGCCCCCTATCCGGAATATGAGATGTACGGACTTCAGGCAGTTGATTTGGCTAAAGCTTCCGGATACCAGGCTGAATACTGGAAAGATCCGGAGAAGATCCACGAGATCATTCCCGATTTAACGCTTGAGGGAGTATTGGGTGCTGCCTACAGTCCAGATGATGGATTTGTCGATCCGACGATGATTTCCAACACATTGGGGCGTTGGGCGCGCGAAAATGGTGCAGATATCATGATCGCCACCGAGGTAACCGACGTTATTGTTGAGGATGGAAAGGTAACGGGTGTTGAGACCAGTAAAGGGCATTTCGATCTGGATGTTTTAGTAGACGCTACCGGACCCTGGACTCCATTCTTTGGAAAATTGGCCGGATTGGAGTTACCCATCATCCATACGAAGGCCGAAGTATTTATCCTGGAACCGCAGGAAAGCCTCGGTTACCCGTTTCCTGTACTCAAGTACCCGCGGTTCTATGCACGCAAAGATAAGGAAAATGTTTTCATCTGTAAGGCTCATCTGACGATGGATTTAAACAATCCGGAACATGCCGGTGTTTGGAATCCGGATGAACTGCCGATGACAGGTGGCACCGATCCCTATTTCTGGGATTTCCTTACGGAAGAACTGTTGGTTCATTATCCGCGACTGCTTGAATCATCGGTTGTCAATGATTGGGTTGGTTACCGAGCGGAACCTAAAGATTTCATGCCAATCCTGGGCGAATCCCCGGTAGAGGGTTACGTATTAGCCATTGGCGCCGGCGGGAACGGGGTTATTGAAGGTCCAACGATTGGTCGGGATATTGCTCGCTACATCATGACCGGTGAAAAGTCCTGGTTTATCGAGAAACTACCCTTGTCACGCTTCGAGGGTGAGAAAGAAATAGAGCAACACCATAAGGTCACCTGGTAATAATGAAAAGGCCGTATTTGTAAAACCGGCTTCTATAGATACAAAGAGGGACAGCATGGTTGGAGCTGTCCCTCTTTGGCTTATAGGAATTAATTCTTCTGCTTACTGATTATTGAGGATGGAGAAATGATTGATTTGCTGCTTAAAAAAGCTTATATCGAAGGAGAACCAACTTTAGTCGATGTGGCTGTTGATGATGGGATGATAATTGCGGCCGAACCCAACTTATACCTTGCTGCTCGTCAAGAGATATTTGTCAACAAGCGACTGTTAATCCCGGCATTTGTGGAAAGCCATTTGCATTTAGACATTGCTTTGATGAACGATTGGCGATTACCTGGCCGGGTGGAACCGTACCTGTCTCATTATGGTCTCAACCAATCGATGGAACGCCAGAGACGCCAGTTCACAGAGCAAGACATTGAGGATAGGGCCTCTACGGCATTAGAAATGGCTTTGCAAAATGGCGTGACCACATTACGGGCTCAATGCCATGTTGACCGAGAAGTTGGTTTAAAACATTTAAAGGTTCTCCAAAAAGTTAAGGAAAAATTTGCCGATCGGGTAACTGTACAGATCGTAACATTCCCACAACAAGGTTTGATCAACCATCCTCAAAACAAGGATCTGTTTCGGGAAGCATTCCGGAATGGTGCCGATGTGATGGGTGGGGCCAGTAATTTAGACATTATGCCGGATGGATCAGTTGACTGGCGAGGGCACATTGACGCTGCTTTTGATCTGGCAATGGAGTTGGATGTCGACCTGGATATTCACGCTGATCTTGGCATTCCTCAATCCGTCTCATTTGATGAGTTGGAATCGGTGTATATTGCACAACAGACAATTGAACGCGGTTACCAGGGACGGGTGACGATAGGGCATGCCTGTACTTTAGGCGTCGCTACGCTGGAAGTGGCGGAAAGAGCTATTGATCTCCTTAAGGAGGCAGAGGTAAATATTATTAGCCAACCAGATCTCTACCGCTTAGGTCGTGAAGATGAGCGGAATGTTCGACGTGGATTGACGCGCGTGAAAGAGCTGTTGGCCGCCGGCGTTAACGTTACTTATGCCTCTAATAATGTGAGAGATGCGCTGCGCCCCATGGGTAATTTCGATCCTTTGGAAGAGGGTTTGATTTTGTCTTATGGAGCGCATATGGACACGATTGAAGAATTTCGCGCCATCATGCGCATGAGCACTTATAATGCGGCGAAAGCGCTACGCCTTCCTTACTATGGTCTTGAACCGGGATGCACGGCCGATTTTGTTATTTTGGATGCCCCATCGGCACCGGCCGCAATCATTGGGCAGGTGGAAAAACGATTTGTCATTAAGAACGGCCGTATCGTTGCTACCAATGATGTAATCCGCTCGCCATTCAATGACGTTAGCTTCGCTGAGCCAATACTTCAACAGAGTTCCAAAAGCTAAAATTGATCTTTACGGATTCCTTATGCCTTCTTTATGCGATCCATAGGCATTGTGTGATAAATTGCACAAAGCTAAGATTTGTATCCTTGGATTATTTTTGCCTCCTGAGGTTTCAGATTAAGGAATGAGGCTGACTTGAATAATGCGTATTCTATTAATAAATCCCAACACTTCTGAGGAATTTACAAAACGGGTGCAGGCTATTGCTGATAAATATGCATCACCTCAGACGCTGCCGATCGCCGTCAATCCTGAAACTGGTCCAAGGTCCATTGAAAGCATCTATGACGAATTGCTAAGTTCCACCGCAACGCTTGAATGCGCTCTTGATCGTTTGGATGAAGTAGACGCCATCGTCATTGCTTGCTACAGCGATCATCCCACGATTTATGCCCTTCGAGAAATCACTGAAAAGCCGGTCTTAGGCATTGCCGAGGCTTCGATGTATGTCGCTTGTATGCTGGGTTATAAGTTTAGTGTTGTGACGACCAACGAAGAATGGGAACCATTACTTTGGGATGCAGTTCGTCATTATGGCTTGGCCGATCGCTGTGCTTCTGTCCGTTCAACCCGTATGCCTGTCCTGGCGCTTGAGTCCGCAAGCCCGGAAGAGACCTATCAATTAATTTTAAAAATTGCGCAGCAAGCCTTAGATGAAGATGATGCAGAAGTCATTTGCCTCGGCTGTGCGGGGATGGCCGGCCTGGACAAACGCTTACAGGAAGCCCTGGGTGTACCGGTATTGGATGGCATCGTATGCGCTTTGAAGTTATTGGAAGGAATCCTCGTTTATGGCGTTTCGACAAGTAAACGGCGCGCTTATTCCAAACCGGGTTACAAACCAGTCATTGGACTGCCGGAGAAATTTGAACACCTTTACCATACTCAAGCTGAAAACAGCTAACACGAGAACCTTAACGAGATAGTTTTTAGATCGATGAAGGAGGTTATATCGAGAAGAACCGGCTTGTAAATAACAATGATTTACTCTTTTTAACATATTCAACTTCGTTGGAGGAGGTAAAAATGAAACGTTTGTTTCTGTTACTATTTATTATTGTTTTAGGTTTAGCTGCTTGTTCAACAGCGGGCTCTGAAGCCCCCGTTCAAGAAAGCGAATCTGCCGCAGAGGAGTCTACAGAAAGCCAGGCCGCCGAAAGCGAAGCCGCCGAAAGTGAACCTGCTGAAAGTGAACCCGCTGCAGGCGAAACTGTTGATGTAATCAAAATGGGCGCTCTATACCCACTCACAGGTCCCGATGCCGGTTGGGCAGGTGATCCCTATATTCTGTCTCACCAGATGGCCATTGACGAAATCAATGCCGCCGGAGGTATTAAGTGCCTTGGTGGTGCCAAGCTTGAATTAGTGAAAGGTGACACGCAGGGTAAGGCTGAGGCCGGAAATTCAGAGATGGAACGCCTGATCACTCAAGAAGGCGTTGTCGCTGTGATGGGTTCCGCTCTAAGTGGTACAACGATACCAGCTTCTGAAGTTGCCGAGCGATACGAGGTACCATACATCGTTCCTAATTCTCTTGATGGTACAATTACTGACCGTGGTTTGAATTATGTATTTCAGACTGTGTCTCTCATGCAGAATTGGGGCATTGATGATGCAAATTGGGCCAAAGCGCATGGCGCGGAAACGGCTGTGATTACTGTTCCAAACTTTACCTTTGGAGCAGAGGTTGAAGAAATTTGGTCCAATGCACTCCCCGATGCGGGTATTGAGGTGTTGGCCAGTTTTACATACGAAGGTGACGCACAGGATTTCACTGATACCATCTTGCGTGTGAAACAGCTTGATCCGGATGTTTGGTTTGCATTAGGTAACAACCAAGCTCCACAAATGGCCAAACAGGCTAAAGAACAGGGCTACTACCCGAAGCAGGGTATCATTTCCCTGGGATCTGGTTTTGGCAGCACCTTCTTCCTCAATGAAGCAGGCCAAGATGTTGCTGATGGCTTAATTATTACCCAAGACTTCGCTCCTGTAAGTGCACTTGACGTCCCCGAAGAATTCCTGACGGCTTTCAAAGAGTATACTGGCCAAGACCTTGGTGGTACATACAATACAACCTATGCTTCTACATGGCTTTTAGCCGATGCTTTGGAAGAAGCCTGCTCAACGGATCCGAAGGTTCTGGCAGAAACTCTGCGTACGACAACCTTTACTGATGGTGAAGGTAAATGGGGATTTATGTGGCCGCAAGCTTCCTTCGATGAGAAAGGTCGTCTAAGGGAGTCTGCAACCGTTATTGCGCAATGGCAAGATGGCCAGATGGTTGCCGTTTGGCCCGATGAACTGGCAGCGGCGGAAGTGGTTTGGCCGGTGCCCGGATGGGATCAAAGAGATGGCTCTATCGTGGGTGCGGCCCTAGAACAGCCCGCAGCGGTAGAGGAAACAGCAGCCGCTGGCGAAGGCGTGATGGCTATCATCAATTCAGCTGATGTCAATGAAGCAGCGCTTGCTTCTGATTATTCGCAAGCGATCTTGAATGATTCAGCGACGGTTGTTGATACGGCCGCTTTCCAGAAAGATGGTCCGTACGTCATCGCAGTTTCACAGCAAGATGCCAGCAATGGTTGGGGTAACACATACAATGTGACGATTTCCGCTTATGGCGATCAGTTGGTGGAAGAAGGCGTATTATCCGAACCTCTGCTCACCGCTGTGACCAATGACGCCAATCAGCAGATCAGCGATATTGAGAACTTTATCGAACAGCAGCCTGATGCCATTGTAGTAGAACCACTCGGCCGTGCAGCTTCAACGACTGTGATTAAACGAGCTGTTGACGCCGGCATACCTGTCATTTTGTGCGCCAATGGTATTGAAGGCGAGGATTTTACCTCTCGCGTCGATGTTGATTTCTACGAAGTAGCGTATAAGTCTGGTGTTGGCCTGGCCGAACTGATGGGCGGCGAAGGCAAGGTGGTTGTGTTCAATGGTATCGCCGGTGTTGACTCCACTGAAACCTGGCAAGCGGCTGCATTGGATGCTCTCAGCAATTATCCCGGTGTCGAGATCATTGCCACTGAGTATGCTCAATGGAACATCGCGACTGCCAAACAGAAGATGGAAGCAATTATGGCTGCCAACCCGGAGATTGATGGTGTTTGGGCCGGTGGTGGTGAAATGGCGCTGGGTGCTGCATTAGCCTTTGAAGATGCAGGTGTTGACCCGCCCAAATTTGCCATGGTTAATGTCCCCAATGGTTTCTTACGTCTGGCGGACGAATATGGTTATGAATTCGTTGGTTCACCGGATCCGCCTTCTATGTCTAAATATTGTGTACAGGTTGCCGTAGACGTATTGCAAGGGAAAGAGGTAACTAAATTCGTCAGCTTACGGACATTGATGGATGGTGCAGATCCTTATGATCAGACAGACTTCATCCAGTGGTATGTTCCGGAATTGAATGATGATTTTATTCCTCCGGCAACTGTAGATGTTCAGTATTACATCGATGGCGGTTTTGAAAGAAAGTAAACATCTAATTTGATTTTCGCGGCAGTATTTCCGGTCGAATCTTAATAAGACCGGAAATATTGCCGCTCTATGCAAGTCGAGGGGAATTTTGTTATGGCGGGATCCGCTGATTCGAAGAGCAGAGCAGATATTATTCTTAAGCTCAACGATATCCACAAGAGTTTTGGTGGTATTCATGCGCTGGCTGGTGTCTCCTTTGATTTGAGAAAAGGTGAGGTCCATGCGCTTGTTGGGGAAAACGGAGCTGGAAAATCTACATTAATCAAGACAATAACGGGTGCCTATGTGCCTGACAGCGGCACCATCCAAATTGGTGACATGATTTATAACTCCTTAACCCCCGAGCAGGCTCGTGCCTTAGGGGTTGGGGTTGTCTATCAGGAATTTAATTTGTTACCGGATATGACGGTGTCGGAAAATATCTTCCTGACAAATCCGCCAATGGGACGATTTGGGGTAATTGATGTAAAGACACGAGATATGCAGGCTCATCGATTACTAGAACGGTTGGGTGCCCATAAAAACATTAATCCTAAAGAACTGGTCAAAAATCTCACCGTTGGTGATCAACAAATTGTTGAAATTGCCAAGGCTTTGGCGACAAATGCCGAAATTTTAATTATGGATGAGCCTTCGGCCGTTCTTCCAAGTCGTGATCTTGATCGCCTGTACGTGGTTATACATGCCCTGCGAGATGAAGGGGTTGGGATTATTTACATATCGCATCGTTTAAATGAGATATTTGATCTCGCCGATCGAGTTACCGTCCTTAAAGATGGTGAGACGATGGCCACTAAAAACATCGAAGATACAAATAATGATGAGTTGGTAACGCTTATGGTAGGACGCGAACTAACTGATATGTATCCTCCCCCCAATACTGGGTTAGGTGATGTGCTGCTGGAAACGCGGGATTTATGCATTGAAAATACAGTATTCGATGTGAGTTTCCAGGTGCGTGAGGGAGAAATCGTTGGACTTGCTGGTTTGGGCGGTAGCGGCCGTACAACTATTGCTCGCGCACTGGTTGGCCTAGCGGAGATTATCTCGGGTGAGATCGTTTATTTTGGGCAACCCGCAAAAATGAAACCCGCTTGGGCAGCCCGCGCCGGTGTTGTGTTGATCCCTGAAGATCGAAAGTCGCATGGTCTCATCCTAGATCAGAGCATGCGTTTTAATATCACCTTACCCAATCTTCCTCAGCTAGAACGTTGGCGAATCATTTTACGACGAAATGAGTGGGATCCAGTGGTAAATGCCGTTGAGGAGATGCAAGTGCGTCCACCCGATCCGGAGCTTCCGTGCAGCAGTCTCAGCGGTGGTAATCAACAGAAGGTCGTGTTGGCAAAATGGTTGATGGCAAGACCCAAGGTAATCGTTTTTGATGAACCAACACGGGGCATTGATGTGGGCGCCAAGGCGGAAATATACTTGCAAATGAATGAAATCTCCCGGCAAGGTGTCGGTATCATAATGGCCTCATCGGATTTACCCGAATTGTTGGGTATGAGCGATCGGATTCTGGTAATGCATGAGGGTCGAATAGCGGGTGAAGTGTCCCGTAAAGAAGCTACTGAAGAGGCAGTGATGCGTCTGGCAACAGCGACAGATTCAGAGCCTGCCGTCCCGAATGGAGTTTAAAAGAGTTAATCATGTCCATTACGTATGAAGATGCTCAGGAAAGCAGCAGCTCAGAAACCGGGCGTTGGAAATCGTTCGCCCGTGATAATGCGTCGATATTATTGATCTATTTTCTTATTTTACTTCTGGTTGTCATTGCCTCCGTTTTTTCAGACAGATTTCTGACCGCCTCTAACATGATCAACATTATGCGGCAGTCGATTGTTCTGGGGCTTTTAGCAATCGGCCAGATGGCTGTGCTGCTTACAGGCGGTATGGATATTTCTGTCGAACAGGTTTCGAGACTGGTTGGTTTGATCGTCGCAACCCTCTTTGCCGCTACCAGCAGTAATCCGGCAATGATCCTGCCACTGGTTTTGCTCGGGATTGTTATTGGCGTGGTCATGGGAGGGGTCAACGGAGTATTAATCACACGGACTCATGCCGTTCCTTTCATAATCACTTTTGGTGTGTCATTTATCCTTAGGGGTGTGAATCTGGCTATCGCTACCACTCCAATCCGGGGCGTGCCCGATGCTTATCTTGGTGTATATGATTCGAAGATCGGTATAGTGCCGGTGAATGTTATTGTTATGGCTCTGGTTTGGTTTGCTGCATGGATTTTCACTACGCGGACACGACCTGGGCGAGATTTATATGCCGTTGGTGGATCGGAGCGGATCGCCAGACTCTCGGCCATCTCAATAAATAAGTCTCTTGTGCTGGCCTATGTGATCAGTTCGACCTTTGCAGCCATAGCTGGACTTTTTCTCCTGGCCCGGACTGGGGTTGGCGATCCGAATGCCGCCGACGGTCTGACTTTTCAATCGATTGTTGCTTGTGCGGTA
>Ga0316596_1000031_pt1 | contig 14245 bp, 15 predicted proteins | sample S_170502SBrCrA_R_FD_207793 | JGI IMG/M metagenome (GOLD analysis project Ga0316596, IMG submission 207793) | Metatranscriptome of rhizosphere microbial communities from salt marsh grasses in Alabama, United States - S_170502SBrCrA (Metagenome... | ecosystem: Host-associated > Plants > Roots >... | reverse complement strand
CGATATCAGTGGGTACGAATATTAGGGAACGTTGACATTGACAGGGGTGCTGGCTAGACTCGGTGGCCTTGAGCAAAGGTGGGGCGACAACTTCATACCCCATTGAGCGGAAAAAGAAAAAAGCAGTCGGTCAACTATCCCCAATGGGATATCCCGGCGCCAACCCGACATCCCGAACGTGGAATTTCTGTCTCCGGTCCAGCCGACTATAGTGCCTCCCCAGACACGGGCGTCCTGCGACGAGGTCCGGGCGGAGCCATGCCGGTGCCAGGGCGGCGTCTAGATGACTTCTTATGAGGCGTCGGCCAAAAAGCGTCGGCCAGACACATAGGCCGCAAGTGGCTCGCGCAAGACGCCCAAAGCTCTACCCAAACTTCGGTCCGGCAGCCCACGGCGTGTGCTGTCAGACGCCGGGCCCAAATTGATCGGATCCCAATCTTGATCAGATTAGGTTGACCTGACCTCTACGGGAGATTCAGCGACATGGCGATCGACAAGCACCATACCCCGATGATCGATCAGCTGGAGGACGGCCCCTGGCCGAGCTTCATCTCCGGCATCAAGCGGCTGCGTGACGAGCATCCGAACGAGCGCATCAACGCGGTGACCAATGACCTGCTCGGTCAGCTGGAGCACTCCTACGAGACCCGCAAGGGCTACTGGAAGGGAGGCACCGTTTCCGTTTATGGCTACGGCGGCGGCATCATCCCGCGCTTCTCCGAGGTCGGCAAGGCGTTCCCCAAGTCGAGAGAATTCCACACCCTGCGTGTGCAGCCGCCGGCTGGCAATCACTACAGCACAGCGATGCTGCGTCAGCTCGCCGACAGTTGGGAGAAGTACGGCTCGGGTCTGGTCACTTTCCATGGTCAGACCGGCAACATCATGTTCATCGGCGCCGACACTGAGTCGACGCAGCACTTCTTCGACGAGATCAACGAGTACGGTTGGGACCTCGGCGGCGCCGGCCCTTGCGTGCGCACGGCCATGTCCTGCGTGGGCGCGGCCCGTTGCGAGATGTCGTGCACCAATGAGCTGAAGTCCCACCGCATGCTGGTGAACAACTTCACCGACGATGTGCACCGTCCGGCGCTGCCGTACAAGTTCAAGTTCAAGGTGTCCGGCTGCGCCAACGACTGCCAGAACGCCATCGAGCGCTCCGATTTCGCCGTGCTCGGTACTTGGCGCGACGACATGAAGGTCGACCAGGACGAGGTGAAGGCCTACGTGAAGGCCAAGGGCCGCCAGTACATTATCGACAACGTCATCACCCGTTGCCCGACCCAGGCTTTGTCGCTCAACGACGATGACACGCTGGCTGTCAACAACCGCGACTGCGTGCGCTGTATGCACTGCCTCAACGTCATGCCGAAGGCGCTGCACCCCGGCGACGACAAGGGTGTGACCATCCTCATCGGCGGTAAGCGCACGCTCAAGATCGGCGACCTGATGGGTACCGTGGTCGTGCCGTTCAAGAAGCTGGACACCGAGGAAGACTACGAGGAGATGGTGGAACTCGCCGAGAACATCATCGACTTCTGGGCCGAGAACGGGCTGGAGCACGAGCGCTGTGGCGAGATGATCGAGCGCATCGGGCTTGCCAACTTCCTCGACGGCATCGGTATCGACCCCGATCCGAACATGCTGAGCCATCCGCGTCAGTCGTCCTATATCCGCATGGACGGCTGGGACGAGGCCGCCGAGGCGTGGTTCGAGAAGCAGGCCGCCGGCTAATACGCTGACGCTACCGGGATCGGCCGCGGCGGGTCGGTGCAACCGACCGCCAGCCGCGCGCCGATTTCCTTCGCCGACCAAGATCAGCACCTAACTGTTTACTGATTGACTGGAGGACCATCGATGGCCAAAGAGATGCGCGAGCCCATCGAAACGGGCTGCCCGGACCCGTGGCAGTACATGCACCCGGTGATGCGAAAGAACTTCGGCCAGTGGAAGTACCACGAGCACCCGCGCCCGGGCGTACTGCGTCACGTCGCCTACAGCGGTGACGAGATCTGGACTGTCAAGGCCGGCACCCAGCGCATTCTGGACGTGTTCACGCTGCGCAAGCTGTGCGACATCGGCGACCAGCTCGCCGACGGCTTCGTGCACTTCACGCTGCGCTCCAACATCGAATACATGGTCACCGACGAGGCCAGGGTCGCGCCGCTGATCCAGGCGCTGGAAGACGCGGGCTTCATCGTCGGCGGCACCCAGAACTCGGTGACCATGATTTCCCACACCCAGGGCTGGCTGCATTGCGACATTCCCGGTACCGATGCCTCCGGCGTTGTCAAGTCCATGATGGACGAGCTCATCGACGAGTTCCGCAACGCCAACATGCCCAACCGGGTGCACATCACCACCTCCTGCTGCCAGATCAACTGCGGCGGGCAGGGTGATATCGCCATCAACGTGCAGCACACCAAGCCGCCGAAGATCAACCACGATCTGGTGGCGAACGTCTGCGAGCGCCCGTCCGTCGTCGCTCGCTGTCCGGTGGCGGCCATCCGGCCGGCCATGGTGAACGGCAAGCCGTCGCTGGAAGTGGACGAGCGCAAGTGCATCTGCTGCGGTGCCTGCTATCCGCCGTGCCCGCCGATGCAGATCAACGACGCGGAGCACTCCAAGCTGGCCATCTGGGTGGGCGGCAATCACTCCAACGCCCGCGGCAAGCCGACCTTCCAGAAACTGGTCGCCGCCGGCATCCCTAACAACCCGCCGCGCTGGCCCGAGGCCACCGCGATCGTCAAGCGCATCCTGAAGGCATACAAAGAAGGCGCGCGGGACTGGGAGCGGGTTGGCGAATGGATTGAGCGGATCGGGTGGCCGCGCTTCTTCGAAGAGGTGGAGCTGCCGTTCACCAAGTATCACATCGATACCTGGCGCGGTTCGCGGGCCAGCTTCAACAGCTCGTCCTACATCCGCTTCTGAGGCCCCGCTTCTGACCCCGCTGTGGGTACACAGCCCCATCGCGGGCAGAAGCCAGCGGCGGACCGGCCGGCTCCAGACCCGGCCGGCCGCTGCCCGCCACTCAAGAGGTCGCCCAATCCGAGGTCGATATGAAATTCGCAATCCAAGTCAACGAGGGACCGTATCAGCACCAGGCGTCCGATTCGGCCTACTTCTTCACCAAGGCGGCGCTGGAGAAGGGGCATGAAGTCTTTCGCGTGTTTTTCTATCACGATGGCGTCAACAATTCGTCCCGCCTGACCACCCCACCCCAGGACGATCGCAACATCGTCAACCGCTGGGCCGAGCTGGCCGAGCAGCACGATCTCGACATGGTGGTCTGCGTCGCCGCGGCTCAGCGCCGCGGTGTCGTCGACGAAGGTGAGATGCAGCGCAACGGCAAGGATGCGACCAACATCCACCCGCGCTTCCGTATCTCCGGCCTCGGCCAGCTGGTCGAGGCGGCCATTCAATCGGATCGCCTGGTCGTCTTCGGCGACTGATTCGGCGGGGGAGACGAACATGTCGGAAACCATCAAGAAATTTCTCTATCTCAACCGCAAGGCGCCCTACGGGACCATCTACGCCTGGGAGTCGCTGGAGGTGGTCCTCATCGGTGCGGCGTTCGACCAGGACGTGAGCCTCGCCTTCGTGGAAGACGGCGTGTACCAGCTCACCAAGGACCAGGACACCACCGGCATCGGCATGAAGAACTTCTCGCCGACCTACGCCGCGCTGGGCGACTACGAGGTGAAGAAGATCTTCATCGAGAAGGAATCCCTCGACGAGCGTGGGCTGACCCTCGACGATCTCCAGCACCTGGTCTGGGAAGACGAGGACGACGACTGGGCCGAGAAGGATTCCATCAAGCTGGTCTCGCGCGAAGAGATGACGGCTCTCATGGAAGACGCCGACGTCGTCTTCAGCTTCTGACGCACTACTAGCCGGGAGACTGGCGAGCGAGGATCACCATGAGCACCCTTCACACCGTCAACAAATCGCCCTTCGAAAAGACCTCTCTGGACGTCTGCCTGTCCCACGCCGGCGCTGGTGCCAGCGTGCTGTTGCTGGAGGACGGCGTCTACGGCGCAACCAAGGGTACGGCCGTCGAGACCCGCGTGAAACAGGCGCTCGATTCGGTCAAGCTGTTCGTGCTGGGGCCCGATCTCAAGGCGCGGGGGCTGTCCGAGGACCGCGTCATCGAAGGCATCAGCGTCGTGGACTACGCGGGCTTCGTGGATTTGGCCGCGGAGAACGACAAGGTCCAGGCCTGGCTGTAATTCCATCAACCTACACAGGAGCATCCACCATGCCCATCGAAGTCAACGGTAAGTCCCTCGAGACCGACGAAGAAGGCTACCTCGCCAACATCAATGACTGGGAGCCTGGCGTTGCCGAGGTGATGTCCAAGGAAGACGACCTGGAGCTCACCGACGAGCACTGGGACATCATCAACTACCTGCGCGAGTACTATGAGGAGTACCAGATCGCCCCCGCGGTGCGCGTACTCACCAAGGCCGTCGGCAAGAAGTTCGGCAAGGACAAGGGCAACAGCAAGTACCTGTACGGTCTGTTCCCCTACGGTCCGGCCAAGCAGGCGTGCCGTTACGCCGGTCTGCCGAAGCCGACCGGCTGCGTCTGAGTCGGCGAACTCGGCCGCTGTCGGCCGCTCTCTCGGGGCCTTCCGGGGCAGCGCCGGCAGCGGCGACGAATTGCAGCGCCGTCCGTCCGCGTCAGCATTCGACGCCGGCGAACGGCTACGCCGGCCGCCGAGTCTCTCGCGCCGGCCACTGAGCGTAAAATCGGTGCGCACGCGCGGCGCCGGTGCTCTGGGGCCGTGAATTCCGGGCTGCGCCGGACCACCAATACGACTTCATCACCGAGGCAGTGTCGTCATGTCCTTCATCTCCACCATCTACGCCTATCTGTTCTATTTCGCGGCGTTCATGCTGGTGCTCGGACTGGCGGCCAAGGTCGTGCAGTACGCCCGCACGCCCGCTCCGCTCAAGATTCCCACGACACCGGCGCCGACGACACGCGCTGGCGTGGCATTCCGGATCACCCGCGAGGTGGTCTTCTTCGAGAGTCTGTTCCGCGGCAACAAGTGGATCTGGATCTTCGGCTGGATGTTCCACTTCGGTCTGTTCATGGTCACGCTGCGCCACCTGCGTTACTTTATCGACCCGGTGTGGGCGCCGATCAAGTTTATCCAGCCCTTCGGCATCTATGGCGGCATGGCCATGGTGGTGGGGCTTGCCGGACTGTGGGCGCGCCGCTTCCTGGTGGACCGCGTGCGTTACATCACCTCGCTGTCGGATCACCTGATTCTCGCCCTTCTGATCAGCATCGGTCTGTCCGGGCTGTCGATGAAGTTCATCGCGCACACCGACGTCATCCGCGTGAAGGAGTTCTTCCAGGGGCTCTACGTCGGCCACGTCTCGACCCTGCCGGCCGACCCGTTGCTGCTGGTGCACCTGCTGCTGGTGGCCTCGCTGATGATCATCTTCCCGTACAGCAAGCTGTTGCACATGCCCGGGCTCTTCTTCAGCCCGACGCGCAACCAGGTGGATAACCCGCGCGAGCGCCGGCACCTGGCGCCTTGGGCGCGGCGGCTGGAGCAGCAGCAGTAAGCTGCGGCAAGCGGTACCGGCTCGTCCGGCGGCGCCTGATCGCCGCTCCCCGAGCCTGACGCAAAAGCGGAGCGCCGCGGCGCACGACTCAGATTTCGGAGACTTTAGACCCATGGCCAAGGCCGACTTCGAAGTTCCAGTCCTGAAGCAGTACCCCGAAATCCCCGAGATCGAGCCGGGGGTTATGGCCCACTCGTCGCCGTTCAAGGCCAAGGCGGAGTTCCAGGCCGAGCTCGGCTTCCCGGGGGAGCTGGTGGACAACTGGCAGGAGAAGGCCATCGCGAAGATGGGCGACCTGCTGGGGCGCTACCGCTCGCTGCGGGTGTACCTGGACGCCTGCGTCAAGTGCGGGTCCTGCACCGACAAGTGCCACTACTACCTCGGCACGCATGACCCGAAGAACATGCCCGTCGGCCGCCAGGACCTGATGCGCAAGGTCTACCGGCGCTACTTCACGCTGGCCGGCAGGTTCTTCCCGAAGCTCGTCGGTGCCGAGGACTTCACCGAGGAGGTACTGAACGACTGGTACAGCTACTTCCACCAGTGCTCGCAGTGCCGTCGCTGCTCGGTGTTCTGCCCCTACGGCATCGACACCGCCGAGATCTCCATGGCCGCCCGTGAGGTCATGGATCACATCGGTATCGGGCAGAAGTACTGCAACGAGATCATCGGCAAGGTCTACAAGATCGGCAACAACTTGGGATTGCCGGGGCCGGCGCTCGAGGACACGCTCGAGGGGCTGGCGGAGGACGTCTACGACGAAACCGGTGTGGAGGTGCGCTATCCCCTGGACGAGGAGGGCGTCGAAATCCTGCTGGTGACGCCATCGGCAGACTTTTTTGCCGAGCCGCACGTGGACGGCCTGATCGGCTACGGCAAAGTCTTCCACGAGGCGGGCGTCTCCTGGACGCTCAGCAGCTACGCGTCCGAGGCCGCCAACTTCGGCATGTTCATCGGCTCCTACGAGAACATGCGCCGGGTGGCGCTGCGCATCCGCGAGGCGGCCATCAAGCTCGGCGTCAAGCGCATCGTGTTCGGCGAGTGCGGCCACGCCTGGCGCGTCGCCTACAGCTTCCTCAACACCCTGGCCGGCCCCTGGGACTTCCTGGACCCACGCTACCCGATTCCGCAGCACATGCGAGTTCACCTGGGATCTGATCCAGCAGGGCAAGCTCCGGCTCGACAAGAGCCAGAACGATGACATGGTGCTGACGTATCACGACACGTGCAACGTCGCCCGCGCCTCGCGGATGGGCGATCGCCCCGGCGGGCAGTTCGAGATCCCGCGCGCGATCATCCGCGCCACCTGCAACCACTTCTACGACATGGACGAGGACACCATCCGTGACCGCACCTTCTGCTGCGGCGGTGGTGGCGGCTTGCTTACCGACGACCTGATGGAAGTGCGGGTCAAGGGCGCGCAGCCGCGGGTGGAGGCGCTGAACAACGTCATGCACGAGAAGGGCGTGACGCACATGGCCGCCATCTGCGCCATCTGCAAGAGCCAGTTCACCAAGGTGCTGCCCTACTACGGCATGGACATGGATCAGATCGTCAGCGTGCACCAGCTGGTGTCCAACGCCCTGATTCTCACCGGGCAGGTCACCGACGAAGACGAGGAGGAGGCCGCCGACGAGGCCGCCTGACGGCCGCCGGCCCAGTGCGCTAGCGCGCACGGGCATGCGGTAGGTCGTCCAGTAACGGGTCCCGGCCGACGCCGTGCCGACCAGACGTAATCGATCAGCAAGCGCGACAGCTTGCAGCGTAAGGAGCGTTATCCATGGCAACTTCCAGCGATGAAATGAACAAGCTTTCCTGGCGCCGGTTCGAGGACGGCGACAACGTCTGGGACAGTCTGACGGAGAAGATCTTCGTCCAGGATACGTCCCACAAGTGCCCGACCTACGTGCACAAGACGCCGCCTTGCCAGGGCAGTTGCCCGTCCGGTGAGGACATCCGCGGCTGGCTGCAGATCGTGCGCGGGCTGGAGCAGCCGCCGGAGGGCCTGACCTGGCAGGAGTACGCGTTCCGCCGCTCCACGGACGCGAATCCCTTCCCGGCGATGATGGGGCGCGTGTGCCCGGCACCCTGCCAGGACGGCTGCAACCGCAACGAGCTGGAAGACTTCGTCGGCATCAACGCCGTCGAGCAGTTCATCGGCGACACTGCCATCGCCAATGGCTACAAGTTCGAGACCCCGCCGCCGACCAGCGGCAAGCGCGTGGCCATCATCGGCGGCGGCCCGGCCGGCTTGGCCGCAGCCTACCAGCTGCGCCGCAAGGGCCACGCGTCCACCATCTTCGAGGCGAATGACGGTTTGGGCGGCATGTTCCGCTTTGGCATCCCGGGCTATCGTGTGCCGCGCGACAAGCTCGACGCCGAGATCAACCGCATCCTCGACATGGGCGACATCGAGGTCAAGCTGAACAGCCGCGTCGGCGTCGATGTCACCGTCGAGCAACTGGAGAAGGACTACGACGCCGTGCTCTGGGCCATCGGCTGTCAGTCCGGCCGCGGCCTGCCGGTGCCCGGTTGGCAGGACACCCCCAACTGCGTCTCCGGCGTCGCCTTCCTGAAGGCGTTCAACGAGGGCCGCATGAAGGTCACCGCCGACAAGGTGGTCTGCGTGGGTGGTGGTGACACCTCCATCGACGTGGTCTCCGTAGCGCGGCGTCTGGGCCACATCACCAAGACCGGCAAGAGCGACCTGCCCGAGACCGTCATCCACGACGGCTACGTGGCGCACGACGCCGCCGCTACCGCTGCCGCCGAAGGGGCCGAAGTCACCCTGACCTCGTTGTTCCCGCGCGCGCAGATGACCGCTGCCGAGCACGAGGTGCACGACGCCCTGCACGAGGGCGTCACCGTCCTCGACGGCGTCATGCCGGTGGAGGTCCTCAAAAGCGAGAACGGCCGTGCGACGGGCCTCAAGGTCGCCGACTGCAAGATGGAGGACGGCCGACCGACCCCGGTGGCGGGCACCGAGCGCGTGCTCGATGCCGACCTGATCGTCTCCGCCATCGGCCAAGGCGGCGACCTCACCGGCCTGGATGACTTCGACAACGGCCGTGGCCTGATGAACTCCGACAAGTTCTACCAGGTGCCGGACAAGCCCGGCCACTTCGTCGCCGGCGACATCATCCGCCCGCACCTGCTCACCACGGCCATCGGCCAGGCGTGGATCGCCGCGGAGTCCATCGACGAGTATCTGAAGCAGGCCGAGCACAAGCGCCGCCCGAAGGTCGACGTGCATCACTTCAACCTGCTGGAGAAGATGACCGAGGCGCACCTGGCACCGGAAGCGTTCAACGTGGCCGAGCGCGGCGACCTGCGTGGCACCTCCAGCGGCAATTACGCGATCCACAACTACGAGGACCGCTCCGGCGCCGAGATCATCCCGCACGACGAGCTTTTCCTCGCCCACTTCAAGTACGAGGCGCGCAACCTGCGCAAGGAAGAGGTGCCGAGCGCCGAGGAGGTGCTGGGCCACTTCAAGGAGCGCGTCATTGGCTACACCGACGAGGAGGCTGTCGCCGAAGCCAAGCGCTGCATGAGCTGCGGCATGTGCTTCGAGTGTGACAACTGCGTCATTTTCTGCCCGCAGGACGCCGTTTATCGTGTCGCCAAGGACGAGAAGACCACGGGCCGGTACGTGGCCACCGACTACGCCCGGTGCATTGGCTGTCACATCTGCGCCGATGTCTGCCCGACCGGCTACATCAAGATGGGCTTGGGCGAATAAGCCCGAAGCAGTAGCGGCCCTGGGCAACCGGGGCCGGAGCAACCCGATGACACATTTTCACCCCAAGCTCCGCGCACCGGTCGCCATCGCGCCACTCGTGCTGCTGGGTCTGCTCTGCCTGGGTCTGGCCGCGGCGGCGCAGGCCACCGGTGTCGGCGACTTCGTCGTCGACAGCTCACGCGCGGCCAAGCTCGACCACTGCGTCGAGCCCACGGAGTATATGCGCCGGTATCACTATGAGCTGATCCGTCACCAGCGCGATACAACCGTGTATGGGGGCATCCGTTCCACCAAGCACAGCCTTGCCGGCTGCGTTAAATGCCACGTCGGCTACGACGCGCAGCACAAGCCCGTCGCCGTCAATGCCAAGCACCAGTTCTGCAACGCTTGCCATAGCTATGCGGCGGTGACCGTGAACTGTTTCGACTGCCACGCCACCGTGCCCAAGGGTGAGTCCTGGAACCAGGTGACGGCCGGGGACCGTGAAGCGCTGCTCCCGGGCGTGCACCCGCAGGTGGGCGCAGCCGCCCCGGCCGCGCCCGGCGCCGCGCCGGAGAGCAGAGACCAATGAGCAGAGAAGTCGACCAAGTGAACCAGGAGCGTCGCCGCTTCATGGGTGTCGCGGCGGGCGCCGTCGCAGGCACTGCGGGTGGCGCGGGCGTCGTCGTTGCCGCCCTGTCCAGTGGCGTCTCCAGCGATGCCGCGGCCGCACCGCGCACCGAGCCCGTCAGCGACCGCCATCGCTGGGGCATGCTCATCGATACCGCAAAGTGCGTGGACGGCTGCACCGCCTGCGTCGATGCCTGCGATGAGGAGAACGGCCTGAATCTGCAGGCCGAGCCCCTCGGCGACGACGAGGCCAAGTGGCAAAACCAGCGCTCGGCTTGGATCCGCAAGGTGAAGGTGCAGGACAACGCCAGCGGTGTCGTGACCAATCTGCCGCTCATGTGCCAGCACTGTGAGCATCCGCCCTGCGTCAACGTCTGCCCCACGGGCGCGTCGTTCAAGCGTGCGGATGGCATCGTCATGGTGGACCGGCACATCTGCATCGGCTGCCGCTACTGCATCATGGCCTGCCCGTACAAGGCGCGCTCTTTCATCCATGAACAGGTGGTGCAGAAGCTGACGCGCGCACCCCGTGGCCTGGGCTGTGTCGAGAGCTGCAATCTGTGCGTCCACCGGATCGACGACGGCAACCCTTCCCCCGCCTGTGCCGACGCCTGCGCGGCCGAGGGTCACCACGCCATCCTGTTCGGCGACCTGAACGATCCCTCGGGCCCGTTGCGGCAGGCCCTGGGTGCCCAGCCGAACCGGCAGATTCGCGAGAATCTGGAGCTGAACACTGGCGTGCGTTACGCCGGTCTCTAGCAGGGCTGAAGCCGGAACGAGCGGACCTACCCAGCAGCTGCGCCAAGCAACCCCACCAAGTCCACCCGGGCCGCGCCGCGGTGCGGCCCGCGCCATGGCGGCAGAGCGCCGTCGCGGCCCAATTATCGAGACCGACCGATGGGCAAGAGAATCGTCTACCGCGAATGGCTGATCCAACCCGAGCGTTACTGGGGGTTGCTCGCCGTGCTCGCCGGCGTCATCGCCGTCGGTGGCGCCTCCGCGCTGTACATGGAGCACGAGGGCCATTGGGTCACCGGCATGACCAACTCCGTGGTCTGGGGCCTGCCCCACGTGTTTGCCGTGTTCTTGATCGTCGCCGCGTCGGGGGCGCTCAACGTCGCCTCCATCGGCACCGTGTTCAACAAACCGGCCTACAAGCCCTTGGGCCGGCTCTCGGGCCTGCTCGCCTCGGGCATGTTGGTGGGGGGGCTCTTGGTGCTGGTGCTGGACCTCGGCCGGCCGGACCGGCTCGTCGTGGCCATGACCACCTACAACTTCTCGTCCATCTTCGCGTGGAACATCTTCCTCTACACCGGCTTCCTCGCTATCACCGTCGGCTACCTGTGGACCATGGCCGAGCTGAAGGGCAACAGGTTCCAGCGCCCGGTGGGCATCTTCGCCTTCCTGTGGCGGCTGGCGCTCACCACCGGTACCGGCTCCATCTTCGGCTTCCTGGTGGGACGCACCGCCTATGACACTGCCGTGCTGGCGCCCATGTTCGTGGTGATGTCGTTCGCCTACGGGCTCGCCGCGTATATGCTAATCCTCATGACCAGCTTCCAGTGGGACGGCCGGCCCATCGGCCCGAAGATCCTGAAGCGGCTGAAGGACCTGCTCGGACTCTTCGTCTCCTCGATCCTGTATTTCACGCTCATCTACCACCTCACCAACCTGTATGGCGCGAAGGACGCGGATTTCGAGAGCTTCCTGCTGCTGCATGGCGGCATCTACACTTTCCTGTTCTGGATCGGCTGGGTGCTGGTGGGGAGCGTGGCGCCGCTGGGCATCATCTATCACCCGCGTCTCAGCAAGGACCCGAACTGGATCCTGGCCGCTTGCGCGTTGGTCATCGTCGGTGGCTTGTCGGCGATGTACGTGGTCATCATCGGCAGCCAGGCCTTCCCGCTGGAGATATTCCCGGGCAAGACCGTGCTGGAGTTCGGCGCGCCGGGCGACGTCGGCGGCGCCGTGGCGCCCTACACGCCGAGCCTTCCCGAGTTGCTGCTGGGTGTTGGCGGCGTTGCCGTGGCGATGCTGATCGTGTCGGTGGGCATCCGGGTGCTGCAGTTTCTGCCGGAGTCGCTGTCCGACAAGGATATGGACGGTCTGGCGGAGGCGGCGGTCTGAGCCGCGATCGCATCCGCCCGCCCGGAGCCGTGGCCGCGGCGCCCGCAGCAGCGGGCGCTGATCCATGTCACGGGTGGCGCCTGCCGCACCCGCACGCGCACCGGCTGAGCGCACTCGGCGCGTGACATGCCACACATCTATCTTTCCGCAGCCCGCAAGTCGTCCGGCAAGACGACGCTCAGCATCGGGCTCACTCGCGCGCTGCGGCGGCGCGGCCACCGGGTGCAGCCGTTCAAGAAGGGGCCGGATTACATCGACCCGCTGTGGCTCACCCAGGCGGCAGGCCGTGCCTGTCTCAACCTGGACTATCACACGACGCCGGCGGGAGAGATCCAGGCCGATTTCGCCCGCGCGCTGCGGGACGCGGACCTGGGCTTCATCGAGGGCAACGTCGGGCTCTTCGACAGTGTCGACGTGCTGGGCGCGCAGAGCAATGCCGAGATGGCCAAGCTGCTCGGCGCGCCCGTCGTGCTGGTGGTGGACACTCAGGGCATGACGCGCGGCATCGCGCCGCTGCTGCTCGGTTACCTTGCCTTCGATCCGGCGCTGCACATTGCCGGCGTCATCCTCAACAAGGTCGGCGGCGAGCGCCATGCGACCAATCTGCGCCGCGTCGTCGAGCACTATACGGACCTGCCTGTGCTCGGCTGCGTGCCGCGCCTGGCCGGGTTTGGCATCGAGGAGCGCCACCTGGGGCTGATGCCAAGCAACGAGGCCGATGGCGCCGAGGCGACTGTCGAGCGCATCACCAACCTGGTGGCGGCGCACGTGGACCTGGAGGCGGTGGAGCGCATCGCCGCAACGGCGCCCTCCCCATCCATCCAGCCGTCCCTCCGCGCGTTCCACCCGGACGGTGGCGGCGCCCCGGTGCGCATCGGTATCGCCCGCGATGACGCGTTCGGCTTCTACTATCCCGACGATCTCGCCGCCCTGGCCCGAGGCGGTGCCGAACTCATCCCCTTCAGCCCAGTGGCGGACACCGATTTGCCAGACGTGGACGCGCTCTTCATCGGCGGCGGCTTCCCGGAGATGCGCATGCGGGAGTTGGAAGCGAATACCGGCATGCGTGCGGCCGTGGCCGACTTCATTCGCGCCGGCGGCCCCGTCTACGCCGAGTGCGGCGGGCTCATGTACCTCGCGGAGCGCTTGCACTGGCATGGACACGCGAGCCACATGTGCGGTGTGCTGCACGCGGAGGTGGCGATGCACGACCGTCCCCAGGGGCGCGGCTACGTGCGGCTGGCGGAGACCGAGGCGTTCCCCTGGCCACGTCGGGGCGATCAGGCGGCGGGGCAGGAAATCCGGGCGCATGAGTTCCACCACTCCGCGGTGGTGAAACCGGACCCGGACTGGGTCTACGCGTACGAGGTGCTGCGCGGCCAGGGCATCGACGGGCGGCACGACGGCATCGTGCAGCACAACCTGCTCGCCAACTACGCGCACCTGCGCGACGTGGGCGGTGTTGCCTGGACCGAGCGCTTCCTCGCCCACGTCCGCGCACTGGCCTGAAGTCGCTGCCCGTCGCCGCGGGCGGACCTGGGGGCGACGCACCACCCGCAGGCACGCTATGATTTTCTGACACCCATGCCGGCGCGGCCCTCGCCGGCGGAGCAGACAGCATTGGGAAGTGAGACATGTTCAAACTGACCCCGGCTGCGGCCGAGCAAGTTCTGAAGGCGGCGAAGGAGGGCAATGCGGAAGGCTTGTCCCTGCGCCTGGCCGCCGCGCAGAAGCCAGACGGCGCCATCGAATACCGTATGGGCTTCGAAGACGCCGTTCAGGAGGACGATATCCGTTTCCAGAGCGAGGGAGTCGACCTCGTGATGGCGCCGGAGGACGTCCCCCTCCTGGACCAGGCCACCATGGATTATGCCGAGGTGGAGCCCGGCAAGATGCACTTCATCTTTCTGAATCCGAAAGATCTGCACTACAAGCCCCCATCTCAATAAGGGTCTTGGGGTTAGCTGGTAGTACCCCGTTTCAGCCAATTTTGCAGGGCGCCAACCCGGGTGGGGCCGGAGCCGAGGAACCTGGTCGAAGTCTCTGCTCGTGGTCGTGGTCGTGGTCGTGGTCGGATGCTCGACAACGACAACGACAACGAAAGCAAGATTGGGAGAAACGCTGCACTAGCCCCTAGCCCCTCATTCGTCATGGAACTGGCCAGCGAAGACACTTTCCGACTCAACGTGCT
>Ga0316596_1000030_pt1 | contig 14279 bp, 8 predicted proteins | sample S_170502SBrCrA_R_FD_207793 | JGI IMG/M metagenome (GOLD analysis project Ga0316596, IMG submission 207793) | Metatranscriptome of rhizosphere microbial communities from salt marsh grasses in Alabama, United States - S_170502SBrCrA (Metagenome... | ecosystem: Host-associated > Plants > Roots >... | reverse complement strand
TGACGATCAGGGCAAGCGGGTGGGTCGTTACGACAAGGTCCATCTGTTCGACGTCCGTCTGCCCGGTGGCGACGAACAGTACCAAGAGTCGGCGACCATCGAGGCGGGTGATGCCGTGGTGGTCTTGGACAGCCCGTTCGGGCGCATGGGTGTTGCGGTCTGCTACGATCTGCGTTTTCCCGAGATGTTTCGCCAGATGCTCGACAGAGGCATGGAGCTACTCGTGATCCCCTCGGCCTTCACTGCGATCACGGGTAAGGCCCATTGGGAGACTCTGGTACGCGCCCGTGCCATCGAAAATCTCGTCTACGTGGTCGCGGCCGCGCAGGGCGGATTTCACATCAACGGTCGGGAGACGCACGGTCACAGCATGATCGTCGACCCTTGGGGAACCGTCCTTGCCCAGGTCCCCCGAGGGGCCGGTCACATTTGCTGTGTGCTGGACAAAGACTACCAGGATTCGGTCAGGCGCAATTTTCCGACTATCGACCACCGTCGTTTGAAATGCCGTGCCTGAGGCCGCAGGTTCCTGTCTCCTGAAGATCCTGGCGGGGCCGCATCGACCGAGCCTGGCCGTACGACGGAGCCCGACGACAACCTGATCATGAACGACCCCATCGCGATCGCCCGCAGCAGCATTCTCGAGCCCGCCGGATTGGCCGACCATGACCTCGATCGCTTGCTCGAACTTTTGACGCGCTCGGCCGTCGATGCGGCAGACATTTACTTCCAGACCAGCCGGCTCGAATCGTGGGTACTCGAGGATGGGATCATCAAGGAAGGCAGCTTCAACATCGAGCAAGGCGCGGGATTGCGCGCGATGAGCGGAGAGAAGACGGGGTTTGCTTACTCCGATGAGCTGCGTTTTCCAGCGCTTGCGCAGGCCGCGGATTCTGCGCGCGCCATTGCACGGATCGGTCAAAGTGCCCAGGTTCGCATCGGCGGGGTCGCGGCGACGCGGCAGCTGTACGAGCCGACCAATCCGATTGCGAGCCTGCATGACCACGACAAGGTGGCCCTGCTGCAGCGGGTCGACGCCGAGGCACGGGGAGCGGATCCACGTGTCCGCGAAGTCGTGGCTAGTGTCGTGGCGGTTCAGGATACAGTGCTCGTGCTCTCCGATGACGGCAGCCTGGCGGCGGATGTTCGCCCGCTCGTTCGGCTCAACGTGAGCGTCGTCGTGGAGGAGGGGGGGCGTCGGGAGCAGGGTTCGAGCGGCGGCGGTGCCCGAGCGGACCTGACCTATTTCCTCGTCGAGGATCGGGCTGCCGCGTTCGCGCGCGAGGCGGTCAGGTTGGCCGTCACCAATCTGGAGTCGGCGGAGGCGCCGGCCGGCACCATGACGGTCGTGCTGGGCGCCGGCTGGCCAGGTGTCCTACTGCATGAGGCGATCGGACATGGACTTGAAGGCGACTTCAACAGGAAGGGCAGCTCGGCGTTCGCCGGACGGATCGGCGAACGCGTCGCCGCTCCCGGCGTGACGGTCGTCGACGACGGTACCTTGCCAGGTCGTCGGGGTTCCCTGAATATGGACGATGAAGGAACCCTGACCCAACAGACGGTTTTGATCGAGGACGGGATTCTGCGGGGCTACATGCAGGACAAGCTCAATGCACGGCTCACCGGTACCCACTCGACCGGTAACGGTCGCCGCGAGTCCTATGCTCACCTGCCGATGCCCCGGATGACCAATACCTACATGCTCGCAGGCGAGCGTGACCCGGAAGAGATTGTCGCCTCGGTCGACAAGGGCCTCTATGCAGTCAATTTCGGCGGTGGCCAGGTGGATATCACCTCGGGCAAGTTCGTCTTCTCGGCGAGCGAGGCCTACATGATCGAGAACGGGAGGGTGGGGCGCCCAGTGAAGGGCGCCACCCTGATCGGCAACGGGCCGGATGTCTTGACCCGGGTGACGATGATCGGGAACGACCTGAAGCTGGATCAGGGGGTCGGCACTTGCGGGAAAGAGGGTCAGAGCGTTCCTGTCGGGGTCGGCCAACCGACCTTGCGCGTGGACGGCCTAACGGTTGGAGGGACGAGCGCCTGAGAGTCCCGCTCTGGGCGCAAGGCGACACGTCTCTGCAAGCGATTCCAGATGTACCTCCTTATTTGGAACCTCCCTCATCGAAGGACTTGCCATGCCCATATCCGCCATCGAAGCGACTGCGGAACGTCTTGCGCGCCTGCGGCAAACGACTGAGGATCTACTCAAAGAGGCGAAGCGACGCGGTGCCACTGCCGCCGAGGCGTCGGTGGGTAGCAGCGCCGGACTCGAGGTCGCGGTCAGGCTGGGTGAGGTCGAGACGGTTGAGCACACCCGAGACAATGGGCTCGGCATCACGGTCTATTTCGGACATCGGAAGGGATCCGCGAGCAGCTCGGATCTCAGCCCCAGCGCCCTGCGCGACGCCGTCAAGGCGGCTTGCGTCATCGCCGAGCACACGCAAGAGGACCCCTGTGCCCATCTTGCGGATGCCTCGCTGATGGCGACGGAGATCCCCGATCTTGATCTCTATCACCCCTGGCAGCTCGGAGTGGAGGATGCGATCGAGATCGCCGCTGCCTGTGAAGATGCCGCCCTCGGGCTCGATCCGCGGATCGTGAATTCCGAGGGGGCGAGTCTCTCGACCCATACGGGCATTCAAGTCTACGGCAACAGCCACGGCTTCGTGGCCGGCTATCCGACCAGTCGCCATGGACTGAGTTGCGCCGTGATCGGTCAGCAGGGGGATAGCTTGCAACGGGATCATTGGTGGACGAGTGCGCGCGCGCCCGCCGATCTGGAATCGGCCAGGATGGTCGGAGAGCGGGCCGCCGAGCGAACATTGGCACGGCTCGGATCGCGGCGTGTTGCTACACGTCAGGCCCCGGTGCTGTTTCGCGCCGAGGTCGCGACCGGCCTGATGCGCAGTCTGGTCTCGGCGATTCAGGGTGGCAGCATCTACCGACGCACGAGTTTTCTGCTGGAGCATCTCGGGAAGCGCATCTTTCCGGAATTCGTCCGGATCCACGAAGAGCCGCTTTTGCAGCGCGGCCTTTCCAGCGCCCCGTTCGACGGCGACGGCGTCGCGACGCGGCCCAAGGACCTGATCAACGACGGGGTGCTGCAGACCTACCTTCTCGACACCTACTCCGCTTGCCGCCTGCGGATGCAGACGACAGGCAATGCCGGTGGCGTTCGCAACCTACGTATTCGGATGGGCAGTCAGGACCGCGCCGCATTGCTGCGCGAGATGGGAACGGGTCTGATGGTGACCGAGTTGATGGGCCACGGGGTGAATCCAGTGACCGGGGATTATTCGCGGGGCGCGGCTGGTTTCTGGGTGGAGCACGGAGAGATCCAGCATCCGGTGGAAGAGATCACCATCGCCGGCAACCTGAAGCGCATCTATGCGGGCTTGCTCGCGGTCGGCAAGGACTGCGATTATTCTGGCAGCACCCAGACCGGCTCCTGGCTGATCGACCGCATGACGATCGCCGGCCAGTAACACAGCGGCGCTGCAGCGGGCGAGATCTCCCGTTCAGCCGCTCAGGGAGCCGTCGACTTGCTCCGGTCTTCCCGTCCGACGTCCTATGTACCGCCGTTCCATGTCCGTATCCGCAGCGCCGCAGATGACACCTTCAGATGCTCTTGCGCGGATGCTGGGTCTGATCGAGTCGGCATCCGAGTCCGCCTCTGCGCTCGCATTCTATGCGTTCGTCAATACCCTCGAACATCGGAAGGCGGGTTGTGTTCAAGCTGAACAAGCTCCTGGATCTGCTTCCCGAATCGACCACTTGCCTACGGCCTGACCGAGCTGCCGGTCGCGGGTGAGGTGGGCGATCCCCGTTGGAACGCCGCCAAGGCAAGGATGAACGCGCTCATCCGTCGGGGCTGAGGAGACTTGCCGCTCATATCGGCTTGAGCTGTTCAGGTTCGGCTTCAATATTCGACGAGATATGAACAGCCCCGGCGGCTGTTGACGAATCCATGCAATCACAAGCGAGGGGCCGATGGGGATGTCAGTGCAAACGCTTGGTGTCGTCGGCGGCGGGATCGGCGGGCTTGGGGCTGCCTGGTTGCTCGACACCCGCTATCGGGTCACGCTGATCGAACGCAATCGCTATGTGGGTGGACACAGCCACACCCTCGACGTCGAGGATCCCCGCGGTCCCTTTCCGGTCGATACCGGGTTCATGGTCTTCAATCGGCGCAACTACCCGCTGCTGACGGCCCTGTTCGAGCACCTTGGCGTGGCGACCTACCCGACCAGCATGTCATTTGCCGCCAGTCTCGAGGGCGGGCGTGTTGAATATGGGGGCGATAATCTGAATACGCTGTTCGGCGCGCGCCTGAACCTGTTTGACTGGCGGTTTCTTCGGATGCTCAAGGATGTTCTGCGATTCAACGCCTCGGCGAAGGCCTACATCAACTCCAACCCGGGGACGACCCTCACGCTCGGTGATTTTCTGCGCCGCGGGCGTTACTCGGAGCGATTCAGCAACCACTACCTACTTCCCATGGCGGCGGCCATCTGGTCCTGCCCGGCGGAAGACATGCGTGCCTTCCCGTTCTTGAGCTTCGCGCGTTTCTTCGCCAACCACGGCCTACTCGATCTCTTCGATCGACCGGATTGGGAAACGGTGAAAGGTGGCAGCCGAACCTATGTGGAAGCGATGCTGGCCCGGTTCCGGGGCCGTTGTCTGACCGATACGCGCGTGGCCCGGGTGCGCCGTGGAGACGCGGGCGTGGAGGTCGAAACGGCCACCGGTGAGCGTCTGAGCTTCGATGCGGTCGTGCTCGGCTGCCACGCCGATGAGGCCCTATCGCTGATCGACTCACCCAGCGCGAACGAGCGTGATATCCTTGGAAGCTTCCGTTACCAGGCAAATCAGGTGTTTTTGCATACGGACGCGACGCTCATGCCGAAACGCCGGCGCGTCTGGTCATCCTGGAATTATCTTCAACAGCCTGGCGACAATCCCGGACGTCCGGTGACCGTTACCTACTGGATGAACAGCCTGCAGGATCTGCCGGGCGGGCGGGATGTCTTTGTCAGCCTGAATCCGCAGGTCCTGCCGCGCCGTGACGCGATCCTGGCGGAGCTGACCTACCATCATCCGATGTTCGATGCCCGTGCGACAGAGGCCCAGCGCCGCTTCTCCGAGATCCAAGGCCGAGACCGGATCTGGTTCAGTGGCGCCTATCTCGGGTACGGGTTCCATGAGGACGGTCTTCGCGCCGCGCTGGCGGTCGCCCGCGACCTCGATGTCCACCCGCCTTGGGAGTCGCGGTCGGCCTCTGTGACCCCAAGACCGGTCGACGTGTCGCGTCGCATCGAGACGGTGGTCTCGTGAGTGCCGCGGCGGGTCGAGTCATCTTCGGCGATGTCATGCACCGGCGCCTCTTTCCGGTCCGCTACCGGTTCGTCTATCGGGTCTTTAGTCTGTTGCTTGACGTTGAGCGGGTCGGCGAGGTCGCGCGGGATTGCCGGTGGTTTTCGTATAATCGATTCAATCTGTTTTCCTTCTACGAGCGTGATCACGGCCCGCGCGATGGGCGTCCACTCCGGCCGTGGCTGCTCGAGCGGCTGCGCGACCTGGGGCAGGACATCGACATCGCCCGCATTGAGCTGCAATGCTTTCCACGCGTCCTCGGGTTTGTATTCAATCCGCTTAGCGTCTGGACGTGTTTCGACCGCTCCGAGCAGCCGGTCGCCGTCTTGTGCGAAGTCAACAACACCTTCGGTGAGACTCACAGCTATCTGTTACACCGCGACGGCGCGCCAATGAGCTGGCCGATTCGCCATGGGCATCGAAAAGACTTTCACGTCTCGCCCTTCGTCGCCATGAACGCCGACTATCATTTTCGGTTCTCGCGGCAAGGGGAGCGTCACGCGATCGTCATCCGAGAGTATCAGGACGAGCTCCTGATGTTGGTCGCGGTTCAACAGGGAATCGCCGAGGAGGTCACGGACGCCAGGCTGTTGCACGCGGCGGTCGCCTACCCGCTTTTGACGTTGAAGGTCGTCGTGATGATCCATTGGCAGGCATTGAAGATCTGGCTCAAGGGAGGGAGCTACTATCCCAAACCGGCCCCGCCGAAAGAGGAGGTGTCCTGATGTCCGCAGAGGAGTTGGTCGAGGAATCCGCCTGGCGCTGGTCGGGTTGGTCGAGCCGCCTGATCGGTGGGTTCTGTCGCCATCTGGCCTTCGGCCAGCTCTTGATTCGTTTCCCCGACGGCAGCGCCTCCCTGCATCGCGGTCGATTCGGTGGCGCGAGCGGCGCGCTCGAGATCCGGTCGCCATTGCAGATGGCGGCGCGATTGCTGACGCGCGGCGAAGTGGGGTTCGGCGAATCCTATGTCGAAGGCCACTGGACGACCCCCGATCTCGCGTCATTGCTTGAGGTCCTTTACGACAATATGGAGCACCTCGGGGCGGGTCCGAGAGGGATGCGCTGGTCCCGTCTCTGGGATCGGCTGGCCCATCGTCTGCGCGACAACCATCCCACCAACAGTCGTAGGAACATCGCCCACCACTACGACCTTGGAAATGAGTTCTATCGGCTCTGGCTCGACCCGAGCATGACCTATTCCTCTGCGCTCTTCGCCGACCCGGCTCGCGACAACATGGAAACGGCCCAAGAGCGCAAGTATCAGCGGCTGTTGGACAAGCTGAACGCAGCGCCAGGCGATCATATCCTGGAGATTGGGTGTGGCTGGGGCGGTTTCGCCGAGCTGGCGGCGCGTCGTGGTCTGCGCGTGACGGGTGTGACTCTGTCGCGTGAGCAACTTGCTTACGGGCGCCGGCGTCTCGCTGCGGCAGGTCTGGCCGGTCAGGTGGATCTGAGATTGCAGGACTACCGGGACATCGAGGGGCACTTCGATCACGCGGTCTCGATCGAGATGATGGAAGCGGTCGGCGAGGCATTCTGGCCGACTTACTACCAGACGTTGCGGCGGGTGGTCCGCCCGGGTGGGCGAATCGCTCTGCAGGTCATCACGATGAACGAAGACGATTTTCCGATCTACCGAAAACAGCCCGACTTCGTGCAGCTCTACATCTTCCCCGGTGGGATGCTCCCGACCCCAGAGCGTATGATCCGCGAGGCGCAGGATGCGGATCTGTTGATTCGCGAGACGGCATGGTTCGGCCGGGACTATGCGGAGACCCTGCGACGCTGGCGCTTGGCGTTTCGTGCGGCGGGGGAAGAGATCGCGCGGCTTGGCTACGGTGCACGCTTTCGCCGGATGTGGGATTACTATCTCGCCTACTGCGAGACTGGATTCAAGACAGGCTGTATTGACCTGACTCAAACGGTGCTTGAAGTTCCAGTGCGATGAGCGAGATCGTCCTCATCAATGTCGCGGGCGAGGATCGGCCCGGTATCACCGCTGCCTTGACACAGATCCTCGCACGTTACCGAGTGCCGATCCTTGATATCGGCCAGTCGACGATCCACAACGCGTTGGCGCTGGGCCTGCTGGTCGAGCTGTCGGCGGACAGCGCCTCCTGCCCGGTCTTTCGTGACCTCCTGTTCACCGCGCACGGCATGGGGCTCGACCTGCGCTTCACGCCGATCGACCCCGAAGCCTACGAGGCTTGGGTCAACGAGCAAGGTCAGCCCCGGCATATCCTCACTTTGCTCGGGCGCGAGATCGATTCGGAGCATATCGCCCGCGTTGCCGCGGTGGTCGCCGACTACCGGCTCAATGTCGATCGAATCTCGAGACTCACCGGTCGCATTTCACGGCGCGCGCCGGGCCGCCATCCACTCGCCTGCGTGGAGCTCTCGGTGCGGGGTGCGGTGGCCGATCTCTCCGACCTGCATGCGGCTCTGCTCGCGCTCGGTCAGGTCCTCGACGTCGATGTCGCGGTGCAGGAAGACGATATCTTTCGGCGCAACCGCCGTCTGGTCTGTTTCGACATGGACTCCACCCTGATACAGGCGGAGGTCATCGATGAATTGGCCGCGGCCGCCGGCGTCGGTCCAGAGGTGTCGGACATCACCGCGGCCACGATGCGAGGTGAGCTCGACTTCAAGGACAGCTTTCGGCATCGAGTTGCGCTGCTCAAGGGACTCGATGAGTCGGTCTTGGTCAGGATCGCCGAGCGGCTGCCCATCACCGAGGGCGCCGATCGGCTGATCAAGAGCCTGAGGCTACTCGGCTATCGCATCGCCATTCTCTCCGGCGGTTTCACCTATTTTGCCGATCATCTCAAGCGGCGGTTCGGCATCGACTACGTCTTCGCAAACCGGCTGGAAGTCCGCGATGGCAAGCTGACCGGGACGGTCTCCGGCGAGATCGTCGACGGACCCCGCAAGGCGGAGTTGTTGCGCGAGATTGCCGCCCGCGAGGGGATTCGCCTGGAGCAGGTGATTGCCGTGGGCGATGGGGCGAATGATCTTCCGATGCTCGCGATCGCCGGACTCGGTATCGCCTTCCACGCCAAGCCGATCGTCACCAGGCAAGCGCGTCACTCCATCGCCAACGTGGGGCTCGACGGTATCCTCTATCTGCTCGGAATGCGCGACCGCGACCTCGATGTGCTCGCCAGGGTAGGGCAGCAGCGCCCCTAAACCGAAGGTGTCGCCACAGGATCATGCGCCACGCCCCTTTGCAGCCGCGCTGATGCCTTTTCAGGCTCGTTTCATGGGTGGCTCTTCTCCGCCAAAGAGGGGTGGATAAAGCCCACTGTCAGATGCTCCTCGAGTGCCCGGGGCTCCATCGGCGGCGCCAGCAGGATCCCTTGGGCGCAACGGCACCCGATCGCGAGCAAACGCTCGGCCTGATCTCGGGTCTCCACCCCCTCGGCAACCGTATCGAGGTCGAGTGCATCCGCGACGGCCAACAGGGCCAAGACGGTTTCGGCTGCTTCGGGATCCTGATTCATTCTCGCGACGAACTGGCGATCGATCTTAAGTGTGCTGACCGCAGAGCGGCGCAGATAGGTCAGGGAGGAAAATCCCGTGCCGAAATCGTCGAGGGTCAGGCGCACCCCGCAGTCCTTCAGGACGGCGATCTGGGTCCGATAGTGCTCACCGTATTCCATCAGAGCCGTTTCGGTGAACTCGAGCTCCAGAGCTCCGGGATCAATCCCGGATTCCTGCGCCGTTGCGATGACATCATCGGCCAGACTGCCTGAGCGGATCTGCTGAGGAGACACATTGATGCTCATGCGCCCGAATCGGAGCCCGCGGTCGATCCAGCTGCGGGCCTGCCGGGCTGCGGTGCTCAGCACCCAACTGCCCAGGAGATGAAAGAGCCCACGGCGCTCCGCGAGGTGAACGAAATCCCCCGGCGGAAGGATCCCTTCGACGGGGTGGCGCCAGCGCACGAGCGCCTCCACCGCGATGATTCGGCCGTCGGAGAGCTCCACTTGGGGCTGGTAATGGAGAAAGAGCTCGCCGTTGTGCACGGCTTGGTCGATCCGATCCGTCAGCGCAGCATCTCGGCGAACCTGTCGGGTCATGGCGTCCGTATGGAAGGCATAAGTCCCGCGGCCATTTTTCTTCGCCTTATAGAGCGCGACATCGGCGCGTCCCAGCAGGGTTTCCATGTCCACTCGGTCCGGTTTGGGTACATCGACAACGCCGACGCTTGCCCCGCACATGATCAGGTGGCCATCGATTGAATAGGGCTGAGCAAGTTGCTCGACGATCTTTCCTGCCAGGATCGCCGCATCCGTTGTGCTCTGGACATCGAGCTGGATCACCGCGAACTCATCGCCTCCGAACCTGGCCACCGTATCCATGCCTCGAACCAGACCTGATAGACGCTGTCCGACCTCTTTGAGGAGCTGATCACCAGCCGGATGGCCTAAGGTGTCGTTGACCTCTTTGAAGCGGTCGAGGTCCAGGAAATGGAGCGCAAAGCCACGGTCGGCACGCCGTGTCGAGGTCAACCGCTTGGCGAGCTGGGCTTTGAACAGACTGCGATTCGGAAGCCCTGTCAGGCTATCGTAGTAGGCCAGTCGGTGGATGTGCTCCTCGCTGCGCTTGCGTTCTGTGACGTCGTGGAAGGTCACGACCACGCCCATGGCGGATCCGCCGACGCGGATCGGGGTCGCGCGATACTCGACTGGGACGGAGGTCTCACCATCGCGTCGGCGAAAGGCGTCGTCGCTCACAACGATGTCCTGGCCGGTCTGCATCACCGTGAGCATGGGGCATGACTCGGCGTCGATGTCGCCGCCGTCGGCGCCGGGGTGGGTCACCGCAACGCAGGGTTTGCCCACGAGCTCAGCGGGCTCATAGCCGAGCATGCGTGAGCCCGTGGGATTGATAAAGGTGATGACTCCTTCGGCATTCAGCCCGAAGACACCCTCGTTGGTCGATTCCAGGATCAGTCGCGCACGTTCTTCTGCCGCCAGTCGTGCGGCACGATCGCGTGCCTGTTGCAGTGCGACCGCGACCAACGCGGCGCCGTGGGCGATATAGATCAGCTGCTGCTCATCGGGTTTGCCCGCCGCCCTGGAGTAGACATCGAGGGCACCCAGCACCTCGCCATTCGCATCGCGGATCGGCTCGGACCAACAGCCGCGCACACCGGCGTCCTCGGTTGCGCCCGAGAGGGACTGCCAGTAAGGATGATAGAGGACGTCAGTGATGACAAGCCGCTCGCCCACCGGGTGGACGTTCTCGGCTCCGGCAGGTTGGCCCGTGAGTCGGTCGATCGCTTCGACGAGTCGACGCGGGAGACTCGGCGCGGTGCCGACACGCAGGCGATGTGTATCACTGTCCATCAATAGAATCGAGCACATCAGGCTCTGGTCGAGGGCCTCGATTGACATGGCGATCGCGTCCAAGGCCTCCTGAACCGGGGCACCTGCGGCGATCAGGCCCATGATGCGCATTCGGTCTTCGTGAAGCATCCAGGCACGTTGGACCTCGGTCACATCTTGCACCGTGCCCCGGATGCGTACGGCGTGACCCTCGACTCGGTCGACGATCGCATGCTCGTGAAGGAAGCGGACCTCGCCTTCCGGCAGAACGATTCGATGCTTGAGGTCGAGGACACTCATGCCCTCAAGAGCTTTCTGGACCGACTGCTCGACGTGAGTGCGGTCGTCGGGATGAACGCAGTCAAGAAGGCTCTGATAGGCGTCATCGAAGCCTTCTGTTGGGATGGCGAAGATGCGGTGGGCCTCTGCGGACATCCTCAGGCGGTTGTCATTCGCATCCCATTCCCAGGTTCCAAGATGGCCGAGACGTTGGGTTTCTTCGATGACGCGTTCCCTTTCGCGTAAGCCGTCTTCGATCTTGGCCCTCTCGCTGTGCCATTGTGCGACCTGCCTGTCGAGTGCGCGGCGGACTTGCTGGTAGCGCCACGCGAGTCCCCCAACCGCAAGGACAAGAACAGTCCCCATGAGGATAAGGCCGAGACCGCCGGGCCAGGCGACCGGGGGTTCATGCGGGTACGCCCAGCCGGGAGCCGGCATCCAGAGCATCAGTAGAGTCCAGGCCCAAGGCGCATTGGGCCTGTGAGGGTTCGGGGTCTCGCTCCGAGTCTGCATCCGGGATACTATCCGATGGTCATTGTTGGTCGGGGAAATCCGGATCGTTGTCAGCCGCACCCCGGATACCTGGATTCTCGCTCTTTGGAGGAGCGTGGCCAACCCTGCACCGAGGGAACTGACCCGGTTGCCATGAACTTTTCGTAGCTGACCGGGCAGTCAGCCCGGGATCGGCTTTCGGTCTGATCGATCCACCCATCCGACGATCGAGCTGTCTATCCCGCAACCGTGGCCTAGGCCACGGTTGCGGCAGTATCGGCATTGCTTGCGCAGTGGGATAATGGTGCCGCGATGATTCAGGACGCAGTGCCCAACGGGCCGAGACCAGACGATGCATGACCCAGAGCGGACCTATCGGATTGGCCCCATCCATTTGGCGCCGAACATCCTCCCTCGGCATGGTTGGACCTTCCTCCTGGGAGCCTTCCTTTCCATTGGCTTGATGACGTTCATCTCGATCGGTCAAGCATATGTGCTGAATGAGCACCTTGGGGTACCCACCTCTGAGCAAGGCACAATCAGCGGAAACTTGGTCTTCTGGACTGAGCTCGTTGCGCTCGCGTTCTTCATACCAGCCGGGATACTCATCGACCGAGTCGGCCGTCGTCCCATCTATACGGCGGGTTTTCTCCTGCTGGCCATGACCTATGCTCTGTATCCCTTGGCGACCTCGGTTGAAGATCTCTACGCCTACCGGGTGATCTATGCACTGGGCGTGGTCGCAGTCGCCGGCGCATTGTCGACCGTGCTTGTCGATTATCCGGCGGAGCGTTCCCGTGGGAAGTTGGTTGCGCTCGTCGGCATGTTGAGCGGATTGGGTATCGTCTTTACGAATCAATTCTTCGGTGCCTTGCCCAATCTGCTGAGCGACGCCGGATTCAGTGGAACCGAGGCAGGTCTCTTGACCCATTACGCGATCGCGTCGCTCGCCGTCCTGGCCGGCGGGGTATTACTGCTGGGACTGAAGAGTGGGACGCCTGTCAGCAAGGAAGAGCGTCCCGGCATCAGGGACCTCTTAATGAGTGGCTTTCATCATGCGAGGAACCCACGCATCTTGCTGTCTTATTCAGCCGCATTTATCGCGAGGGGAGACCAATCGATCAATGCCACCTTTCTGGTGCTATGGGGCACGACTGCCGGCATCGCGACGGGTATGGACACCGCTGAGGCGGTCAAGAAAGGCACCATCATCTTCGTGATCGCGCAGATTTCGGCACTTTTTTGGGCGCCGGTGCTCGGCTCGGTGCTGGACAGAATGGACAGAGTGACCGCCCTGGCCATCTGCATGCTGCTTGCCGCAATCGGCAATCTGTCTGTCATCCTACTCGATAATCCGCTGGCGTCTTACGGAATCGTCATCTTTGTTCTCTTGGGTATCGGCCAGATCAGCGTGTATCTGGGAGGTCAGTCGCTGATAGGCCAAGAGGCGCCCAAGGCGAAACGGGGTTCCGTCCTCGGTGCCTTCAACATCTCCGGCGCGATCGGCATCCTCCTGATCACCTCATCCGGCGGCCGCCTATTCGACACCATTGATCCGCGCGCGCCGTTCGTGGTCGTGGGAGTCATCAACGTTCTGTTGTTTGTTGCGAGTTTGTATGTACGCCTACGCTATCCAGCCAAGCCGATTACGAAAGCCATGAACGACGCACGCTAAGCGGACGTGGCGCGAAGATCGTGTGTGTCGGATTCGACTGCTCGCAACGGAGTGGTCGGGGTGACTGGATTCGAACCAGCGACTTCTGCCTCCCGAAGACAGCGCTCTACCAAGCTGAGCTACACCCCGAGTTCGGACACAACGTCAATGAGTACGGTTGACCGAGAAATCGGCCAGGCTCTCCAATGCCGCAGTTGCGGGGCAGGGGGGGAATGCGGCCAGCGCAAGCTTGGCGCGGTTCGCGTAGCCTTCCGCAAGCCGGGTAGTGTAGGGGATGGCATCTGTTGACGCAATCGCCTCGATGACCAGATCCATCTGGTCGCGCCCACCCTGCTCGATGGCCTGCCGCAGCAGCGCCCGCTGGTGCGGCGATCCCACTGCCATGGCTCGGATCACCGGGAGGGTCGGCTTGCCCTCGTCGAGGTCGTCTCCCACGTTCTTGCCCAGCTCCCCGTTTTCCTTGCTGTAGTCAAGTGCGTCATCGATGAGCTGGAAGGCGATCCCCAGGTTCAGGCCATAATTTGCCGCAGCCTCCTCGACGCTGGTGGTCGATTCGGCGAGCACGGCTCCGAGTCTGACCCCGGCTTCAAACAAGGTTGCGGTCTTGCGGGTTATGACCTCCATGTAACGGGTCTCGTCGGTATCCGGATCCCGTGTGTTCAGGAGCTGCAGTACTTCCCCCTCGGCGATGCGATTGGTTGCATGTGACAGGATATCCATGACCTTCATGCGGCCGACGTCGACCATCATCTCGAAGGCGCGCGAGTAGAGAAAGTCACCGACCAGGACGCTGGCTTCGTTGCCCCAGACGACATTAGCCGTCTCCCGGTTCCGTCGCAGCTCGGATGCATCGACGACGTCGTCGTGCAACAGGGTGGCCGTGTGGATAAATTCGACCACGGCCGCAAGATCGATGTGCCGCCGCCCGTTGTAGCCGCAGGCGCGCGCGGCCAACAGGACGGATAGGGGGCGAAGCCGCTTGCCTCCGCTGTTGACGATATAGTTGCCGATCTGGCTGATCAGCACCACGTCCGAACGGAGTCGCCGCAGGATCAAGGCATCCACGGCCTTCACGTCCTCGGCGACTGGCTGACGAAGCGTGGAGATATCCATGAGGTGTCGACGGG
>Ga0316596_1000029_pt1 | contig 14292 bp, 11 predicted proteins | sample S_170502SBrCrA_R_FD_207793 | JGI IMG/M metagenome (GOLD analysis project Ga0316596, IMG submission 207793) | Metatranscriptome of rhizosphere microbial communities from salt marsh grasses in Alabama, United States - S_170502SBrCrA (Metagenome... | ecosystem: Host-associated > Plants > Roots >... | reverse complement strand
GGCACAATCACGGGTATGCTGACCGACGGTTTAGGGTTATTGGGAGGCACCCTCATTTTCATCTTATTCCTCAAAGCAGCTCCGGATGTGCTGCTTGGCTTTGGCTTCGGAGCCACGCTGATCGCCCTCTTCATGCGCGTCGGCGGGGGTATTTATACCAAGGCAGCCGACGTCGGCGCCGACCTCGTTGGTAAGGTCGAAGCCGGTATGGAAGAGGATGACCCGCGCAATGCGGCCGTGGTCGCCGACCTGGTTGGCGACAATGTAGGCGACTGCGCCGGCATGGCCGCCGACATTTTTGAGTCCTACGAAGTAACAATTGTCTCCAGCCTGATCCTCGGCCTGGCGCTGAGCGCCCTGACCGGTGAAATGTTCTGGATCATTCTGCCCTTGCTGGTTCGCGGCATCGGCGTCATCAGCTCCATCTTAGGCACCTACGCCGTTTCACTCTGGAACGTAGAAGACGCGGAAGAAGCGATGTACAAGAGCTACGAGCTGTCCAGCGGCTTCACTATTGTGGCTACCTTCTTACTTGCCGTCTTTTATGCCAGCGCGCAAAACCCTACAAACGGCATGCTTTCACATCTGTCATTGGGGGCATTAGTCGCCGTTGGCGTGGCCCTAGCTGTCGCTTTTAATCCATTAACTGCGCTGGCCACGAGCACCAACAGTTTCCGCGTGCGTAACATTGCCAAGGCGACCTTCTTTGGACCGGCCTTGGTGATCCTGGAAGGGCTTTCCTTAGGTTATCTATCGAGCGTATGGTCGGCCATCGTCATCGCCATCAGCATTTCGGCGGCTATCCTGGTTTACACCGTTGTCTATCCGGTTGCTTTCTACGTCCCGACAGTCGTCGTCGGCCTGTTGATCGCCGGATATTTCATCATTCGTGGCTATTTAAACAAGAACCTGGTTAACGGTTTCTTCTACGCCATGTGGACGATGGTCGCGGCGCTGTTCCTGATCAGCATGCAGGGTGAAGGCGTCGCCTCTGGCGATCCTTTCCTCTACATTCTCTTCGGCGTTTCGCTAATTGGCGTAGGTATGCTGTCGCACACCGGTAATAATGTCAGCATGGATACGTTCGGTCCCATCTCCGACAACGCAAATGGTATCGCCGAATTGACCAGCGATGAATTCACACCGGAATCGCGCCAGATCCTGGCCGATCTCGATGCCTCGGGTAACACAACCAAGGCCATCACGAAAGGCATCGCCATCGGTTCGGCCGTTATCGCCGCATTATCTCTGTGGGGAGCATTTTTTACCGATATCGAACGCGTCATCCCGGCCGAACGCTACGCGGACTTTGAGCGGGTTATCAATCTCGCCAATCCGACCGTCTTTGTCGGGCTGCTCATCGGCGGCGCCTTACCGCTGCTCTTCGGCGGCTTGTTGATCAAAGCCGTGAACCGCGCTGCTGGCTACATCATGTCCGAAGTCCGGCGCCAGCTGAAGATCCCAGCGATCATGGACGGCACGCAGGAACCGGACTATACGGCGGCCGTAACGATCTCGACGAAGTCAGCGCAAACGGAATTAATTCCCTTGGGCCTGATCGCCATCCTGACGCCCATTGCCGTAGGCCTGCTGCTCAAGGAACAGGCGCTGGGCGGATTCCTGGCCGGCGTCATCCTCTCCGGGCTCTTACAAGCGGTGTTCATGGCTAACTCCGGCGGCGCCTGGGACAATGCCAAGAAATACATCGAAGATGGCTACTATGGCGGTAAGAACAGCGAGAACCACAAAGCGGCCGTTGTCGGCGACACCGTCGGCGATCCACTGAAAGATACGGCGGGGCCGGCCCTGAACCCGATGATCAAGGTCATGAACCTGGTCGCCCTGATCATGGCCCCCATCGTCGTGCAGTATACGGGTATGTCACTGCCGCTCCTGCTGGTTGTGGCTGTTTGCATCGGCCTGATTATCTGGGCAGTCGGACGCAGCGATCGCCACGAAGGCGCTTTGGAAGATACGGAACTGAAGGCCCAAACAGCTCCTGCACCGGCCGACTAACTGCTTTATTAAGTTCTGACATTACCCCGGAAACGGAACTGCTGCTTTCAAGCACTTCCTAAGAGGAAGTTTCCGGGGTAATCTTTTACGCCATCCTTGCAGCCTGGGACTGATTGTTTCAGGCTGTTTTCTATTGGTATTATCCCGGAAATTTGTCTCAAATTTTCAAGTCCATCAGAATGGAAATTTCCGGGATAATTTTCGGACTGCTTTATTGTAATTGTTCTGTAATCTCATCACCTGCCTGTTCCGTTATACTAAGTTAGACAGGTTCATGATGAAATTAGGAATGCTTCTACTTTTGATGTTGATCACCCTTGCTGCCGCGGCCTGTACTGCGGTAGGCGGGCAGGATACGGCCGTGCGTAGCGGCGCGAATCAAATTGAAGCGGAAGCAGAGCCCCCTGCCACCACGGAAGGACCAGCACCAATAATTACCCCCGTCCCAGCTCCTCTGCCAATCATCGTCCAAGCCCCCGGTTGGGACAATCAAACCTGGATCAACACCGATGCCCCCCCTTCAACTGGAGGATTTGCGCGGCCAAGTGGTGCTGCTGGAGTTCTGGACCTTTGGCTGAATTAACTGCCGGAGGGTGATTCCCTGGGTCAGGGAATGGTACGAAAAATATGAGGGGGATGACTTCACGGTCATCGGCATGCATTACCCCGAATTTGGCTACGAAGAAGAATACGAGAATGTTCTCCAGGCCACGAAAGATTTGGGAGTCGCTTATCCTGTCGCCCTTGACAACGACGGCCGAACCTGGCGCGCTTATCACCAGCGCTATTGGCCCACGCGGTATTTAATCGATAAGCAGGGCAACATCCGCTACACCCATATCGGCGAAGGCGCTTACGAAGAAACGGAACAGTTCATCCAGGCGCTGATGGCCGAGCCCGATCCCTGACAATAAACTCAAGGTTTTTATTCGCCAATCCAGCCGCCTTAGAGTTATTATCCAGGGGACGCGGACGAGAACTGATGAAAACGGATGAATAAGGGTACCGCGGCTACGGGTTAAGATTCCTCACAATGGCTTGGGTATTCTCCCATGATCTCTTACAATTCATAATGATGTGGTCAGGTGCCAGGCATTTTAAAAATGCCTGGCACCTTGTTAAGATGAGGTAACTATGCGTTTGGGAATTATGTTGGGCTACGCCGCGGGGCAAATAGACCTGCCCGTGGAACTGGTACAAACGGCCGATGAGCTGGGCGTCTATGCTGCCTGGACGGCCGAAGCGTACGGCTCCGACGCAGTGACGCCTCTAGCCTGGTTGGGCGCTCTGACGAAAAATATCAAGCTGGGCACGGCAATCATGCAAATGCCGGGTCGCACGCCGGCCAACGCGGCGATGACGGCGATGACCCTCAACCAGCTCTCAGGCGGCCGTTTCCTGATGGGGCTAGGGCTGTCCGGTCCCCAGGTCGTGGAAGGATGGCATGGTGTCAGTTATAAAATGCCCCTCACACGAAGCCGCGAATATGTCGAGATCGTGCGCAAGATTTTCGCCCGCCAGGAAAGGCTAAATTACGACGGGAAGCTCTATCAGATTCCCTACAAAGGTGAGGACGCTACAGGCCTAGGGAAACCTCTACGCAGCACCCTGCACGCCCAGCCGGATATTCCTATTTATCTAGCAGCAATCGGGCCTAAAAATGTAGAACTGACGGCCGAAATCGCCGACGGTTGGCTGCCGATCTTCTTCTCGCCCCAAAAGTTCAAGGCGATTTACGGGCCGTCCATCGCCGCGGGTTTGGCTAAAGCAGGTAAAAGTCCTGCAGATCTAGACATCGCGCCCACGGTCTCCGTGGTCATCACCGACAACCTTGGTGAAGGATACAATATGTTACGGCCGATGCTGGCCCTTTATATCGGTGGCATGGGCGCCAAGGGTAAGAATTTTTATTACGACCTGGCCGTACGCTACGGTTATGAAGCCGAAGCAGAAGCAATCCAGGAACTTTATCTGGATCGGAATGTCGGCGAGGCGATGATGAAAGTACCTGAAGCCTTGATCGACGAAGTAGCCCTCGTCGGGCCTAAGGAACGCGTTCGCGAGCGACTGCAGCCGTGGATCGACAGCCCGGTGACGACGATGAACCTGACTGTTTTTAACACAGGCACACTGCGCACAATGGTTGAATTGGTTGAAGAGTTAAGTTGATGGAAAGTTGGAAGACATTATCGCGCAAAACGATTCTCGATAAAGGGAAATATCTGCGCGTTGAGGACCATACAATTGAACTGCCGGACGGCCGCATTATTGAAGATTGGCCATGGATTGTAACCCCAGATTTCGTGAACGTGCTGGCCGTCACACCACAGGGACAATACCTCATTTTCCGGCAGACAAAATACAGCATAGACGGCACTTCCCTGGCTACGATTGGCGGCTATATTGAATCGGAAGAAGATCCATTAGCAGCCGCACAAAGAGAGCTGCTGGAGGAAACGGGTTATACGGCCGAGAACTGGACCTCATTAGGCAGCTTCCCTATTGACGGAAATCGCGGCGCGGGCGTCGCCCATTATTTCCTGGCCACGGATGCGCAGAAAGTGGCGAAAATCGATGCCGACGATCTGGAAGAACAGGATCTGCTGCTGCTGGGAAAGGATGACTTGCAAAAAGCGCTGAAAGCGGGCGAGTTTAAACTGCTGCCATGGATGGCTATTGTCGCCTTGGCTTTGCAATATTAAGTGATGGAAAGCGATCGTAGAATCACAATTCCCCTGGATGACATCGAAGATGGCGATTGGTATGCCCTGCGCGGGCCGGTAGCGATTGAGGGGCAAGAAGCGCTTTTTGTAAAACTGCTCAAGGCGCTGGATCGAGAACGACCGTTGACCGGCCAGAAATACAACCGCACCATGCGCAAATATGTCATGGAAGGACTGCCGTGGTTAAACAAAGGGCAGCTACTCAGCGTCTATGAGGAGCTGTGCGAAGCGGGCAAGATGACGTTTGATCCCGAAATGCGCACGGCGCTGCAGATGAAACCCACGCGCTCGCAGGCCGGGGTGACCGTGGTCACCGTGCTCACCAAGCCCTACCCCTGTCCCGGCAAGTGCATCTTCTGTCCTACCGATGTGCGCATGCCCAAGAGTTATTTGCATGATGAACCGGGCGCGCAGCGTGCGGAGCGGCATGGCTTTGACCCTTACACCCAGACAATCGCCCGTATCAGGGCTCTGGAACAGATCGGCCATCCGGCGGAGAAAATAGAACTTCTGATCCTGGGCGGTACCTGGTCCAGCTATACACGCGAGTACCAGGAATGGTTCGTCAAGCGCTGTTTCGACGCCATGAACGGCATGGATTCAGAAACGCTGACCGAGGCGCAGATGATCAACAGCGAAGGCAAACGGCGCAACGTCGGCCTGGTGGTAGAGACGCGGCAGGATCGCATCGATGTTGAAGAACTGCGCTGGCTGCGCTCTTTGGGGGTAACCAAGGTGCAGGTGGGCATCCAGAGCCTGGATGAACGGATCCTGGCGATGAATAACCGCGGTCATGATGTGCAGGCCACGCGCGACGCTTTCCAACTGCTGCGCCTGGCCGGTTTTAAGATTCATGGTCATTGGATGGCTAACTTGCTGGGTGCGACCCCGGAAAGCGATGTGCAGGATTACGGACGCCTATGGAGCGACCCGGCCATTCGCCCGGATGAACTGAAGATTTATCCCTGCATCCTGGTAGAAAACGCCGAGCTGTACGAATACTGGCAGCGCGGTGAGTACATGCCTTACAGCGAAGAAGAGGTGCGCGACGTACTGGTGGCCTGCATGACCCAGACCCCGCGCTGGGTGCGCCTGAACCGCGTGATTCGTGACTTTCCCACCACCCATGTTGTGGCCGGCAACAAGAAAGCCAATATGCGCCAGATCGCGCAGAATAAGATGAAGAAAGAAGGGCTGCCGCTGCGTGATATCCGCCAGCGCGAAATTCGGCGCGAACGGGTCAGCCGCGAGGATCTGCGTTTACGCGTTGATAGTTATGAGACGGTGGGCACAACGGAGCATTTTCTGAGCTTTGAAACGGCCGACGAACGCATCGCCGGTTTTCTGAGACTTTCCTTCCCTGACCACGAGCAGCCGCATCCTTTACCGGAGCTGGAAGACCACGCCATGATCCGCGAAGTGCATGTCTATGGCCCGGCGTTGGACCTGGGAGAAGAGAGCCGCGGCGAGGCGCAGCACATGGGTTTGGGCACCGAGCTGGTCGAGACAGCTAAACAGATGGCGCGCGAGGCGGGATACGAGCGCCTGGCGGTGATCAGCGCCATCGGCACGCGCAACTATTATGCGAAGCTGGGTTTTGAGTTGAACGGGCTGTATATGACAGCGGCGTTGCGACCATAATGCGAAATTTGCAGCACAACCTGAAGGTTATGCTACAAAAAATGGGCGTTTGTGCTGCCAATTAATTTGCGGCTTGATCGACGATATCGATTTCCTCGCGCACGGACTGGGCGACCTGATCATCGGCCGTTGCTTGGGCAAGTGCCGCTTCCGCTTCCGGTGAAAGCTCGATTTTCAATGGTTCCGCTCCATAGCGTTTCAACATATCTCTTACTTCCAGCCATTCGGCGTCTCTCAGGTAAACCACGATCGCCGAATCATCTTGTCCCAGCTTTTCGTCTAAGAAGGGTTTAATATCACCCAGCTCTCCCTTACCTTGACGGCCGATCAGGGCACCAATCGCACCCCCAAGAATGGGACCGCCCAGTAAAACGCCGATAGCCACGCCTCCCAAGGCGCCTTTCCCCGTGGTCAGGCCGTGCTTGTGATAAACCTTCAACTTGCCCTTCTCATTGCGATAGACGGTTGAGGCCATCTTCAGGTCAATCATCTCCGCATTCTCCATGGTCAGCAGAGTGTTGTAGACGTATTCGGCCGATTCCTTATCGTCGAAGGCGGCGATGACCAGCGTATAGGTTTCTTCTTGGGACATTATTTACTCTCCATCTAAAACAGAAGCTATGAGCTGCTTAATAATCATGCCAGTCATCCTTGTTTTTTCTTCGGGCATCACCGACATACATGGCAATACCGATGATTCCCAGGAACAAACCGGTAACGGAAGCAACATAGGATAGGAAATTCAAGAAAAAAGTCGATTCCAGTACGCGGATTGCCATCAGGAAAGGCAGGGCGGCGCCAATCACCAGGAGGATGACAGCGATGATGAAAAGCCGGTAAGATTGTCTGTTCATGTCTCAGCACCGTGCTGCGGGTCGAATAACCAGCAGAGCACGGTGTGGTCGTCTTCAGTCGCGATCATCGGCGGCTTCTTCACATCACATACGCCGGGGATCATGTGTTTACAGCGCGGGTTGAAGCGGCATCCCTGTGGGGGATTGACCAGGCTCGGCGGTTCACCAGGTGGCACATCACGCATGACCTGGGCGTTATGGGCATCTGGGTCCGCGGAAGCCTCCATCAGGGCTAGCGTATAGGGATGCTGGGGATTACCCAACAGTTTTCCCATTTTTGCGAACTCAATGATTTCACCGGCATACATAACAAAGATGTACTCTGAGAAATAACGCACTGTCGACAAGTCATGGGTGATGTAAATAACAGCCAGATTATGCGTCTCTTGCAAACCACGTAATAGTTTAAGGATCTCTACACGCACCGAGGCATCGAGCATAGAGACAGGCTCATCCGCCACAAGCAGTTGGGGATCCAAGATCATGGCCCGGGCAATCACGACACGCTGCTGCTGGCCGCCGCTTAACATGTGCGGGTACTTAGGCAAAACTTCTTCAACCGGGGTGAGCTTTACCTCGGTCAAGGTTTTTCTGATGCGCTCCAGGCGCCTTTCTTTATCCTTGATGCCGTTGATGATCATTGGCTCTTCTAAAATGTGCTGGACGGTCATGAATGGCGGCAAAGCGCCGAATGGATCTTGTTGGACATAACCTATTTTAGAACGGTATTCTCGTAAATCCTCCCCCTCAGTTTCGGTGAGCTTCATACCATCGAAGACGATATCGCCTTTTGTCGGCCGATTGATGCCAATGATCGTCTTCATCAAGCTGGACTTTCCACAGCCGCTCTCCCCGACACAGGCCATGGAATCCCCTTGTTTCAAATCAAAGGTTACGCCATCAACGGCTTTAACAAAGCCGGCATGCCCAAAACCAAAGCGTTTCAGTTCATACCAGACATGTAGATTTTGAATCGAAAGCAGGGCCCCATTTGATGAGGGTTGCATTTCAGTCTCCGACATTTTCCATTCCTCCCACATGCAGCCAACATTTCACCTGGCGATTGCCAATTTTCACCATAGGGGGTTCCTCATCACACTTCTCGAACCGTTCTGAACAACGCTCGGCGAACCGGCATCCCTGCGGCGGATTCACCAGACTCGGCGGCTGACCGGTTATAAACTCCGGCTCGACATCGGCGCGCAAACGCGGCACGCTGGCCATCAACTTACGGGAATAAGGATGTAAGGGCTCATTAAAAAAGTGATAGGAATCGCTCACTTCGACAATCTGGCCGGCGTACATCACGGCGACGCTTTCGGCCAATTCACTAGAAGTAGCGATATCATGCGTGATCAGGATGAAACTGGTCTCCATCTGTCCCTTGACCCGTTTCATCAAATTCATGATATTTGCCTGGGTCAGGACATCCAGGGCGGAAGTCGGTTCATCCAGAATCACAAGATCCGGCAGAGTAACCAGGGCCATAGCCAGCGCCGCGCGCTGGCGCATACCGCCGCTCAACTCAAACGCATAGCGGTATAAAAAGTCCGTTGGTACGCCTACATGTTCAAACATTTGTGCGGCCTGCGACATGGCCTCTTTTTTATTCAATCCCAGGTGAACCATGGCCGGCTCTGCTACCTGATCGCCAATGCGGATAACGGGATTGAGAGCATTCATAGCCGCCTGAGGCACCATGGAGATGCGTTTCCAACGCACAGAACTGCGAAACTCTTCGTCGTTCAGATCCATGATGTCTCCACCGTTCAGATATACCTTGCCGTCATAGGTTTGTACATTACGCGGCAGTAAGCGCAAGATCGCTTTGGCCATGGAACTCTTCCCGCAACCCGATTCGCCAATGATCACCGTGGCATGGGTTCGCTCTAAATTGAAGTCAACTTTATCAACAGCCTGGACGACTCCGGAGCGCGTTTTAAAGTAAAGACGGAGATCTTTTACTTCCAGTAAATTACCGTTTTCTGAAGCCATAATGTTAGAGCTCCCTCAATCTGGGGTTAAAGATGCGGTCCAGGGCAAAACCGACGAGCGCGAATCCAAAACCAGCGATCATTAATAAAATTGCCGGTTCCAAAATCCAATAATAAAAGCCATTAAACAGAGCGCCTTGTTTGAAAGCATCTTCGATGACCTTGCCCCATGTTGGTAAAACAGGATCGCCGAGACCTAACACGGCCAGCGCCGCTTCCAGGAACACAAAGGCCGGAACGAGCGAAATGAGATCGGGAATTGTCAGCGGCAGAACCCGGGGAATCATATAGCGAAAGATGATGCGCATATCGCTGGCCCCATAGGACTGGGCCGCCTCAATATAGGGCAGTTCCTTCACCTGCAGGAAGATCGCACGATAATTCTTAATGGCCAGGCCAAAAATACTCAGCAAGATGACTACCCCGAGCATCAACCAGATGCTGCGCGAGTAGAAAGTCCCGACCATAATTAAGATGGGCAAGAGCGGTAAAATGGCGTTGACCTCCGTCATGCGTTGAATAGCCCCATCTAACTTGCCACCATACCAGACACCAATCGCGGCGATACTCATTGTCGTTACGGTTGTGCCCACAGCGGCTAGCAAACCAAAAGCCATGGCAATGGGGATGCCCCACAACAGAGCGACCATCAGGTCCCTACGCCGGTGGTCAGTGCCGGCCCATCCATGAATCAGACCGTAGGATACGAAAGTCAGGTCCACTTCCGAATCATCTTCAAATAGCAGCGTACTGGCCTCCAAGATGTAGGTGCCTTTCAGCACTTGCAAACCTTCCTGTTCGGGATCGTCAAAAAGCCCCTTATTAGCGGAGACACCATCTATCCCGGTCTGGCGCTCGAGACGGCGCTGTAAGCGCGTGTCTTGAGAAAAACGGAAGGAACTGGAAGGGGCTGATGAAAATTCACCGGCGCGGATCTCACGGCCGTCGGGCGTGATCCACAACATCTCCACGAAGGGTTGTTTTTCATTGTAACGAGCCTTGGCGAAAATGTTAATTTCAGAGGGAAATTCATCGTAGGGGAAATCAAACTCAAAGGTGTATTTCACCTCCCTCGTGCCTTCTGACAGCTGTTCAACAACTGGGTTACCATCCCCTTCCGCGGTGCTGAAACGGATAGTTTCAGGGAGTTTTCCTTCAACAAACCAGTTTTTCCATTTGGGCCAGGCGTTGCGTGGTGTTTCTCCCCACACATCTTCTCCCCCGCGCCAGAGACGCACAGCCTCGCTGTATGGGATGCGGATGGGCACCACGACAGAGCCAATAAGCAACAGACCGATGATTATCAAGCCGACGACGGCCGAAGGATATTCTCTAATTTGCTGCGAAAAACGTCTGAGCTGGTTCATCGTTTTTCACCCCCATCGGCAACGCGCACACGCGGATCCACAAGGGCGTAAATAAAATCCAGCAGGAAAACGGTGATTGCCAGCAAATAGGCGTAAACAACCACATTGGCCAATATGACCGGCGTATCATAGACGCCGATAGCCCTGAAATAAAGCTGGCCGATACCCGGCCAATTAAAGACCGTTTCCAAGATGATTGCCCCACCCCACAACGTAATCAAAAGCAGGGCAAAACTGGTAATAATATTGGGCAGCGTCGGTCGTAGAACGTAACGCCGTTCAATCATGCCGTCAGTCAACCCTTTAGCCTTGGCCATCTGCACATAATCTTCGCTGGAATAAATCAAGAAAAAAGTGCGCCACTTGTAAGTGGTTAAGAAAACGGTGCTGATCAGCACCGCCAAGACGGGCAGGATCATGTGTTGGGCCAGGCTCAGGCCATACTCAACCGGATTATCCGGCGGTGGCGCGCTGACCATGCCACCATAGGGGAGTACACCCATCAAGCCGGCAAAAATTAAAATCAAAAATAGTCCATAGAACCAGCCCGGCGCAGAAGAAGTAGGGGCCAGTCCCAGAACAAGTTTATCGGTAAAACTTCCGTAGCTGCGCGAGAGTGCCAGTCCAAATAACAAGGCGAGGAAAAACACCAGTAAATTGGCTGTGCCAAATAAAACCAGAGTTGAAGGGAGACGCTCAAGAATAATATTGCGCACCGCCCGCGAACCGCTGTCGCTGGTTATACCATCCGAAAATCCAAGATTGAGTGTGAGGGCATCCTTCAAGTAGGCGAAGCTGCGCAGGATGAAGGGTTGGTCCAATCCATAACGGCGCTCCTGGATGGCGATCGTCTCATTCATAATCTTACTACGTTCAGCTTCAGCTAGTTTTTGAAATTCAGGGTTTGTTGTGAGCGTGAGGGCCACCGATTCACGAATTTGGCCGCGCCGGATTTCATCGACATAGCCGCCCATATTGGCGATCAAAACAGTCAGATAGACGCCTATGGCAACGGTGAAAAACAACGCCAGCAGCTTCATAGCTGAATAACGAAGCAGCCGAACCGTTGCCTGTTTCCGCGCCTGGCGCTCGACATTTTCAACCTCTTGCAGATCAACTTCAGTCTGCAGCATGTCCTCCTGTCCCAATTCTGGTTGTATTGCTTCCTGACTCAAAGTATCACCCTCTTCCCTTATCTGCCCAGCGAAATTACCAAAGCAGACCGTTTACCCCCATAAGATGCACGGGTTATAAAAAAATAAAATTAAGTATTTAACGGGGGTGCAAAACCATATCCTAGTTATAGCACAGATCCTCCCAAGATAGTTTAAAACGACCTTGAGAGGATTCTGTGAACTTTGCAGCATTCATTTAGCTGCTCTGTTGATATAGTGGGATCGGCATTAATACCGATCCCACTATTAAACACTTAACCACAAGGGGCTAAGGGGCTGTTACAAATGGGAATTCACCCAGGCTAGCCAGAGCCACCAGGTTGGAAACGACCACGATATCGAGGCGGTTCGAACCTTCTGCCAAGGCGCTGGTCGTGTCCGGACTGAGCGTCACTACCCACAAGCCATCGCTGTCGGCTTCGGCCAGACCCTGCTCAACCAGGGTACCGGCCGCATCAAACAGCAAGTACTGGACATGGGAAATGTCATCCACAGCATAGGGTTCGCCATTGGCGTCAATGTAAACGTCGAAGGTGGCTTCGTCACCGATCGTCACACGGCCGGGTCCGTCAACTTCGATAACGGGAATAGCCGGTGGACCGAAGCGGTGCCAACGGTTGGCCGCATCGGGAGTATTCGGATTGTTAGCCAGAACGGCTTGTCCCTCAACCGGGAAGACACCCTGCAGGAAGTAGGGGCCGGTACCGAGATAATAATGGCCGTAACGACGGGCAAACTCTCCCAGGTTGCTGTAAGCCGTAGCTGCATCCTCAGCGGAGACATATTGCCCCAACGTCGCTGCATAGGGAATGAACCCTTCTTCCTGGGCGGTGGCCAGTTCAGTGGCCAGGACCTCCAGGGAAGGACCGGCGATCAGGCTTGTCCATTCAATTTCGTTGGCGTCCGCCTTATCCGTTGTAAAGGCAAAGCTGCCATCACCCTCACCCATCAGCATCAGGGCCATATTGTGCCATGCCGCATCACCAAAGTCATAAGCGCCGCCACCTTCCTCGCTGGGGAACCAGCCGACAGCGGATATCTCAGCATCCAGGCTGGGGTTATCGGCATAGTGCTCGATGACCAACGGATCCTCGGAAACGATGCGCACACCCTTAAAGGCGGAGAGGAACTGTTCCAGATCAGGAACCAGGTTCTCATCGTAGTAAGGGCTGGCTTCATTACCCAAGTCGAAATTGATGATCATGCCCATGACGAAGTCGGCTACGCTTATTGGCGTCCCATCATGCCATTTGACGGTCTCAAACATATCTTCGGGATAGTACACCGTGCTCTTGTAAACAGCGGTCTGAGTCTCGGTGTAATAATCACCGGCGGTGATGAATGTCTGGTTCTCGGCATCCCAGGAAGCCCATGCATCGTCAGGAACGACAATTTCCGGTTCGAAAGTTAGGTCGACCCAATCGAGTGTTTTACTCATTGGGAAACCTTCCTGCACGACGATTTCGGCACGCTCGGCGCGGGACGGCCAGCGCAAACCGGTGTTGGGATCGGACAAAAACGCCTGATCGGTAACACCGTTCTTGATCATACTGTCAAAGACCCAGTTCGATCCGCCGATGGGATTGTAGGGCTCGACCCAGATATCGGGCAGGGCGATGGTCATCGAACCACCAGGTTCCTCACCCTTATAGGTCGTCCAGGGCCAGAGGGCGGCGCCGCTCAAACCGGCAGCCAGGTCGGTCGTGGCTTCAACTTGATCGCTGAAGGGTACGAGAGTCGTGCGGCTGGTAACCCAGACTCGCGGCGACATTTCCATGGCCAGGGGCAGCCCTTCGCGCATCAAAGCGATCTTCTCATCGATGTTAGAAAAATCGTTATTAAAGAGAGCCAGGGAAATTTCGCTCAGGCGCTCCGGTGTCTCAAAGACGGCCTGGTTTTCCCAGGGCAGTACACGGTCGGTGTAATATTGTTCAAACGCGTAGGGGGACTCGCGAGCGATTTCCGACTGGCTCCAGGCGCCGGTGTACCAGTTCCAGAGGCACTCGGCCGGATTTGACTGGATCCAGATCGTGCTCAATTCACCGGAAGTGCGCTCAACGCGCTCGACCTCAAAGCCCAGTTCTTCCATCTGGTTGGCGAAGTAGTTGCCAATTTCCAGACGCGTGTCCTCAGTGCGGATGAGACCAATCAGCTTGATCGGCTCGCCATTGTAGGTCCATTTGCCGTCGACAAGTTCGGCGCCCATGGCTTCCATCTCAGGAGTGATAATCTCACGCGCTTTCTCCAGATCGTAGGCATATTTGGACTCTAGCTCACGAACCTCGGCGGCAATAAGGGCGCGATCGAGGCCGGCTTCGGCATGGGGGACAATCTTGGGGATTGCTAAACCGCCGTACAGCTCATCAGCCACGTAATTGCGGTCGATGGCGTAGTTCATGGCCTCGCGAATCTTGGCATTGTTGAACGGATTTAAAAGGGTCTCGTCGGTGCAAACACCACCATTGAAGAAAATCTCGTCAAACAAACCATACTGCGTACGCGTCTGGATATTGCCGGCATCG
>Ga0316596_1000028_pt1 | contig 14394 bp, 28 predicted proteins | sample S_170502SBrCrA_R_FD_207793 | JGI IMG/M metagenome (GOLD analysis project Ga0316596, IMG submission 207793) | Metatranscriptome of rhizosphere microbial communities from salt marsh grasses in Alabama, United States - S_170502SBrCrA (Metagenome... | ecosystem: Host-associated > Plants > Roots >... | reverse complement strand
GCCCGGGGACAACGTGAAGATGACGGTGAAGCTGATCGCGCCGATCGCGATGGAAGAGGGCCTGCGCTTCGCGGTGCGCGAGGGCGGGCGCACGGTGGGCGCCGGCGTCGTCGCAAAGATCATTGAGTGATCGGGTAGTCACAATGGCCAACCAACGAATCCGCATCCGGCTGAAGGCGTTCGATCACCGGCTGATCGACCAATCGGCTCGGGAGATCGTCGATACCGCGAAGCGCACCGGCGCTCAGGTCCGCGGTCCGGTGCCGCTGCCGTCGAAGCACGAGCGCTACACGGTGCTGATCTCGCCGCACGTCAACAAGGACGCGCGCGACCAGTACGAGCTGCGCACCCACAAGCGGTTGATGGACATCGTCGACCCGACGGACAAGACCGTCGATGCGCTGATGAAGCTCGATCTCGCCGCCGGCGTCGACGTGCAGATCAAGCTGAGCTGAGTAACCGGGCCGCCCGCGGATAGGCGGGCAGGGCCCTTGAATCGAGGAAGCGAAGATGACCATCGGACTGATCGGACGGAAAGTCGGGATGACGCGCGTCTTCAACGACGACGGCGCGAGCGTGCCCGTCACCGTCATCGAGGTGACGCCGAACCGCGTGACCCAGCTCAAGGACGCCGACGTGGACGGCTATCGCGCCGTGCAGCTGACGGCCGGCGAGCGCCGCGCATCGCGGGTGACCAAGCCGATGTCCGGTCACTTCGCCAAGGCCGGCGTCGAGGCCGGCAGCGCGCTGCGTGAGTTCCGCCTCGCCGACGGCGAGGGCGCGGACCTGTCCGTCGGCGGCGCCGTCGACCTGTCCCTGTTCGAGGCCGGTCAGAAGGTCGACGTGCGGGGCGTGAGCAAGGGGCGCGGCTTCGCCGGCGGCATCCGCCGGCACAATTTCCGCGGCCAGGACACCACCCACGGCAACTCCCTCTCGCACCGTGCGCCGGGCTCCATCGGCCAGTGCCAGACCCCGGGCCGCGTGTTCAAGGGTAAGCGGATGGCGGGGCAGATGGGCAACGTCAACCGCTGCCAGCAGAACCTGGAGGTGGTTCGGGTCGATGCCGAGCGCAATCTGCTGCTGGTCCGTGGTGGCGTGCCGGGCCCGGCCGACGGGCGCCTGATCGTGACGCCGGCGGTGAAGCAGAAGAACAAGGGTTGATCGCATCATGCAATTGACATCGCGAAGCGGCACCGGCGTCGACGTCTCCGACGGCGTCTTCGGTGTGGACTACAACGAAGCGCTGGTGCACCAGGTGGTCGTGGCCTACATGGCGGGCGCCCGTGCCGGCACCAAGGCGCAGAAGAACCGTTCGGCGGTCAGCGGCGGCGGCTCCAAGCCCTACCGGCAGAAGGGCACCGGCCGTGCCCGCGCGGGCACCACCCGTGGGCCGCTGTGGCGGGGCGGCGGCCGGACCTTTGCGGCACAGCCGCGCAGCTACCAGCAGAAGGTCAACCGCAAGATGTATCGCGGCGCGCTGCGCTCGATCCTCTCGGAGCTGGCCCGCCAGGAGCGCCTCAGCGTCGTCTCCGAGCTGTCGCTGGAGGTGCCGAAGACCAAGGCGCTGGCCGCGAAGCTGCGCGAGCTGGACCTGGCCGACGTGCTGATTCTGGTCGAGGCGCAGGACGACAAGCTGGCGCTGGCGGCGCGCAACATGCCCCACGCCGACGTCATGACCGTCGCCGAGGTGGACCCGGTCAGCATGATCGCCTTCGAGCACGTGCTCGCAACCGAGGCCGCGGTGCGCCAACTGGAGGAGCGCCTGTCATGAACCAGGAGCGATTGATGAAGGTCCTGCTGGGCCCGGTGATCTCCGAGAAATCGTCGCTGGCGGCCGACAACAACCGCCAGTTCACGTTCCGCGTGGTGCCGGACGCCACCAAGCGCGAGATCGGGCGGGCGGTCGAGCTGCTGTTCGACGTCGAGGTCGAGCGGGTGCAGGTGGTCAACGTCAAGGGCAAGCAGAAACGGTTCGGCGCGCGCCGCGGGCGGCGGCCGGACTGGCGCAAGGCGTACGTCAGCCTGAAGGCCGGCCACGATATCGAATTCGGCGGCGGCGCCTGACGGCCCGGCGCGGGAATGGGATAAGCAAGCATGGCAATCGTAAAGACGAAACCGACCTCGCCGGGGCGCCGCTTCCAGGTCAAGGTCCGCAATTCGGCGCTGCACACCGGCGGACCGGTGGAGTCGCTGGTCTCGAAGAAGAGCCGCAGCGGCGGTCGCAACAATGCCGGCCGGGTGACCGTGCGGCACCGCGGCGGCGGCCACAAGCAGCGCTACCGCATGGTGGACTTCAAGCGCCGCAAGGAGGGCGTGCCGGCCGTCGTCGAGCGGCTGGAATACGACCCCAACCGCAGCGCGAACCTGGCCCTGCTGAAGTATGTCGACGGCGAGCGCGCCTACATCCTGGCGCCCAAGGGGCTCGCGGTCGGCGCGCCGGTGGTGTCCGGTGAGACCGCGCCGATCAGCGTCGGCAACTGCCTGCCGCTGCGCAATATCCCGGTCGGCACCGAGGTCCACGGCGTCGAGATGCGGCCCGGCAAGGGCGCGCAGATCGCGCGCGCGGCCGGTGCCTCGGTGCAGCTCGTCGCCCGCGAGGGCCAGCACGCGACGCTGCGGCTGCGCTCCGGCGAGATGCGCAAGGTGCACGCCGACTGCCGCGCGGTGATCGGCGTCGTGGGCAACGGGGAGCACAGCCTGCGCAAGCTGGGCAAGGCCGGCGCATCGCGCTGGCGGGGTGTCCGCCCGACCGTGCGCGGCGTGGTCATGAACCCGGTGGACCATCCGCATGGCGGCGGCGAGGGCCGGACCTCCGGCGGCCGCCACCCGGTCAGCCCCTGGGGTGTGCCCACCAAGGGTTACAAGACGCGCAAGAACAAGCGCACCGACGGCCTGATCGTGCGCCGTCGCGGCCGCAAGTGATCGACGCGAGGATTGAGTCAGTGCCACGTTCCATTCGAAAGGGTCCATTTGTGGACCACCATTTGGCCAAGAAGGTCGCCGACGCCGTCGAGCAGAACAGCAAGCGGCCGATCAAGACCTGGTCGCGCCGGTCGATGATCCTGCCCGAGATGGTGGGCCTGACGATCGCCGTGCACAACGGCCGGCAGCACGTGCCGGTGTTGGTCAACGAGAACATGATCGGCCACAAGCTCGGCGAGTTCGCGCTGACCCGGACCTTCCGGGGGCATGCCGCGGACCGCAAGGCGAAGAAGCGCTAGGAGACACCGACGATGCGAGCCCAAGCCACGCTGAAATACGCGCGCATCTCGGCGCAGAAGGCCCGGCTGGTCGGTGATCAGATCCGCGGACAGCACGTCGAGAAGGCCCTGAGCGAGCTGACTTTCAGCACGAAGAAGGCGGCGGGAATCCTCCGCAAGGTGCTGGAGTCGGCGATCGCCAATGCCGAAAACAACGAGGGTGCCGACGTGGACGAGCTCCGGGTCGCCGAGGTCCAGGTCAACGAGGGCCCGACGATGAAGCGCATCCGCGCCCGTGCCAAGGGTCGCGCCTCGCGCATCCTGAAGCGCACGAGCCACATCAGCGTCACCGTTGCGGAACAATAAGCCGGAGTATTCCTCATGGGACAGAAAGTACATCCGACCGGGATCCGTCTCGGCATCGTCAAGGACTGGACGTCCACCTGGTACGCGGACTCCAATCAGTACGCGGACCTGCTGAACAACGACCTGATGGTGCGGGACTTCCTGAAGAAGAAGCTGTCCGGCGCATCGGTGAGCCGCATTCAGATCGACCGGCCCGCGAAGAACGCCCACATCACGATCCACACCGCTCGTCCGGGCGTCGTGATCGGCCGCAAGGGCGAGGACATCGACAAGCTGCGCGCCGAGGTCTCCAATCTGATGGGCATCCCGGTGCACATCAGCATCGAGGAGATCCGCAAGCCGGAGCTTGACGCGCAGCTGGTCGCGGAAGGCATTGCGCAGCAGTTGGAGCGGCGCATCATGTTCCGCCGCGCGATGAAGCGGGCGGTGCAGTCGTCGATGCGCGCGGGCGCCGGCGGCATCCGCGTGAACATCGCCGGGCGCCTGAACGGCGCGGAGATCGCCCGCTCCGAATGGTACCGCGAGGGGCGGGTGCCGCTGCACACGCTGCGCGCGGACATCGATTACGGCTTCGCCGAAGCCCGCACCACCTACGGCGTCCTCGGCGTGAAGGTCTGGATCTTCCGCGGCGAGGTGTTTGAAGACATGCAAGAGGACGCGGCGCAGGAGAAGCGCTCGCGGCGCAAGGGCTGAGCCATGCTGCAACCGAAACGTACCAAGTTCCGCAAGCAACAGAAGGGGCGCAACCGCGGCCTCGCCCAGAGCGGCGCCCAGGTCTCCTTCGGCGAGTTCGGCCTGAAGGCCGTCGGTCGCGGACGCCTGACGGCACGCCAGATCGAGGCGGCACGGCGCGCCATCACCCGCCGGGTTCGCCGCGGCGGCAAGCTCTGGATTCGGGTCTTTCCCGACAAGCCGATCTCCAAGAAGCCCCTGGAGGTCCGCATGGGTAAAGGCAAGGGCAACGTCGAGTACTGGGTCGCCCTGGTCCAGCCCGGGCGCATGCTCTACGAGATCGAGGGCGTGTCCGAGGAGCTGGCGCGCGAGGCCTTCCGGCTGGCGGCGGCCAAGCTGCCCGTAGAGACCCGGTTCGAGAAGAGGACGGTACTCTGATGAAGGCCAACGAGTTGAGAGCCAAGTCCGTCGACGAGCTGGAAAAGCAGCTGCACGAGCTGCTCAAGGAGCAGTTCACGCTGCGCATGCAGCAGGGCACCGGCCAATTGAGCCGCCCCTCCCAGTTCAAGGCGGTGCGCCGGGACATCGCCCGGATCAAGACGCTGATCAGCGAGAAGCAGGCGGGTAGCCAGGCATGAGCGAGCAGGTATCGAATCGGACGGCCACGGGACGCGTGGTCAGCAGCGCGATGGACAAGACCGTCACCGTGCTCGTGGAGCGACGGGTCAAGCACCCGCTGTACGGCAAGTTCATGCGCCGCTCGACCAAGCTGCACGCCCACGACGAGAGCAACGAGTGCAACGCCGGCGACTGGGTCCGTGTCGAGCAGTGCCGGCCGTTGTCGAAGACCAAGTGCTGGCGTCTGGTCGAGGTGCTCGAGAAGGCACGTTGATGGTTTTGCCCCGCGCAGGCCGGGCCGCATGAAGGCCGGCGGCGGAGTGCACGAAACAAAGGGTAGGGCGAGAAGATGATTCAAATGCAAACCCGCCTCGGCGTGGCCGACAACAGCGGCGCCCGTTCGGTCCAGTGCATCAAGGTGCTGGGCGGCTCGCACCGCCGCTACGCCGGCATCGGCGACGTCATCAAGGTGACGGTGAAGGATGCGATCCCGCGGGGCAAGGTCAAGAAGGGCGACGTGTTCAACGCCGTCGTCGTGCGCACGCGCCAGGGCGTGCGCCGTCCCGACGGCTCGTTAATCCGTTTCGACGGCAACGCCGCGGTGCTGCTGAACAACCAGCTGCAGCCCATCGGCACGCGCATCTTCGGCCCCGTGACGCGCGAGCTGCGTGGTGAGAAGTTCATGAAGATCATCTCGCTCGCGCCCGAGGTGCTGTGACCGGGCGGCCCGCGGCAGCGCGACCGGCGCCGACACTGTAAACCGAGGTACAAGGGGTCATGCGAAAGATCAAAGTGGGCGACGACGTCATGGTCGTTGCCGGTAAAGACAAGGGCAAGCGCGGCACCGTGCTGCGCGTCGTCGATACCACGCACGTGGTCGTCGAGAACGTCAACATGGCCAAGAAGCACCAGCGCGGTAATCCGCAACGGGGGATCCCCGGCGGCATCGTCGACAAGGAGATGCCGATCGCGATCTCCAACGTCGGCCTGTACAACCCGCGCAAGAACGGCGCGGACCGCGTGGGCTTCAAGGTCTTCGAGGACGGAAAGAAGGTCCGGGTATTCAAATCCGACGGCGAAGTCGTCGACGTCTGAGTAAGCACCGATGAGCAGGTTACAGAGCATCTATCAAGAGGAGATCGTCGGGCAGCTGAAGGAGAAGTTCGGCTACTCCAGCGTCATGCAGGTGCCGCGGATCACGAAGATCACGCTGAACATGGGCGTCGGCGAGGCGATCAACGACAAGAAGATCATGGAGAACGCGGTCAGAGACCTGACGCAGCTCTCCGGTCAGAAGCCGATCGTCACCAACGCGCGCAAGTCCGTGGCGGGCTTCAAGATTCGCGAGGGCTGGCCGATCGGCTGCAAGGTGACCCTGCGGCGCGAGCGCATGTACGAGTTCCTCGATCGCCTGATCAACATCGCGATCCCGCGTATCCGCGACTTCCGCGGGCTCAGCCCGAAGGCATTCGACGGGCGCGGCAATTACTCGATGGGCGTGCGCGAGCAGATCATCTTCCCCGAGATCGACTACGACAAGATCGACGCCCTGCGTGGCCTGGATGTGACCATCACGACCACCGCGGGCACCGATGAGGAAGGTCGCGCGCTGCTCGACGCATTCCGCTTTCCATTCAGGACCTGAGGCTTATGGCTAAGAAGAGCATGATCGCGCGGGAGGCCAAGCGTCGCCAGACCGCGCAGAAGTTCGCGGCGAAGCGCGCCGAGCTGAAGCGGATCGTCAACGACCGCAGCGCGGAGCCCGAGCAGATCGACCAGGCGCTGAGCGCCCTGCAGAAGCTGCCGCGCGACGCCAGCCCGACACGCCAGCAGCGCCGCTGCCGTGTCAGCGGCCGGCCGCACGCGGTGTATCGCAAGTTCGGCCTGTGCCGGAACAAGCTGCGCGAGGCGGTCATGCGCGGCGACGTGCCGGGCGTCGTCAAGGCCAGCTGGTAGACCCGTCGCCCTAGGCCCGGTGCCGCGGACCCCCGGTCGCGGAGCCGGTGCTGCAATCAATCGGTATTGGGTATCGCGCCCGCTGGTGGCGGTCTGACCCGGGAGAGACCTATGAGTATGTCTGATCCGATCGCGGATATGCTGACGCGTATCCGCAACGGTCAAGTGCGCGGCAAGATCACGATCTCGATGCCGTCGTCGAAGCAGAAGGTGGCCATCGCCTCGCTGCTCAAGGAAGAGGGCTACATCGCCGACTTCTCGGTCGAGTCCGACAGCGGCAAGCCGCAGCTGTCGCTCAAGCTGAAGTACTACCGCGGCAAGCCCGTCATCGAATTCATCCAGCGCGTGTCCCGGCCCGGGCTGCGCATCTATCGCGGCAAAGACGAGATCCCGCAGGTCCGTGGTGGGCTGGGCGTCGCCATCGTGTCCACTTCCAAAGGGCTGATGAGCGATCGCGCCGCCCGTCGTGAAGGCCACGGCGGCGAGATCGTCGCGCTCGTGGCGTAACGGGGGTAGGGTCATGTCGAGAATTGCGAAGGCCCCGATTTCGGTCCCGTCCGGTGTGGACGTGAAGATCGACGGGCAGAGCGTCACGGTGAAGGGGCCGAAGGGCAGCATGTCCTGGAGCGTGCATCCCACCGTCAAGCTGGCGGCCGAGGACAAGGAGCTGCGCGTCGAGCCCATCGCCGACAAAGGCGAGCATTGGGCCATGGCCGGCACCACCCGGGCACTGATCAACAACATGGTGGTCGGAGTCAGCAGCGGCTTCGAGCGCAAGCTCACGCTGATCGGCGTCGGCTACCGGGCGCAGGCCAAGGGCAAGGTGCTGAACCTGAGCCTCGGCTACTCCCATCCGATCGACTATCCGGTGCCCGAGGGCATCGAGATCGAGACCCCGACGCCGACGGAAATCCTGGTCAAGGGTGCGGACAAGCAGCGGGTTGGCCAGGTTGCCGCCGAAATTCGCTCGAAGCGGCCGCCGGAGCCCTACAAGGGCAAGGGCGTGCGCTACGCCGATGAGCACGTCGTTCGTAAAGAAGCGAAGAAGAAGTAGGGGGTGACCATGGACAAGAAGGCAGCAAGGCTACGGCGGGCGACCCGCGCCCGCGCCAAGATGCGCGAGCTCGGTGCCTATCGGCTCTGCGTGTTCCGGTCGCCCCGGCACATGTATGCCCAGGTGATCTCCCCCGATGGCGATCGCGTGGTCGCCAGCGCGTCGACCGTGGAGAAAGAGTTCCGCAGCAGCGCCGAAGGCTACTCCGGCAACCAGGGGGCGGCGGCGGTCATCGGCAAGCTGATTGCCGACCGCGCCCGCGCGGCGGGCATCGAGCGCGTCAGCTTCGACCGCTCCGGCTTCAAATATCACGGTCGTGTGAAGGCGCTGGCCGACGCGGCGCGCGAAAACGGTCTGCAGTTCTGAGGGGGCATCGATGGCAACGTTCAATCCCAAGGCAGAAGGCGACGAGCTCCTCGAAAAGCTGATCTCGGTGAATCGGGTCGCGAAGGTCGTCAAGGGTGGCCGCGTGTTCGGCTTCGGCGCGCTGACTGTCGTCGGCGACGGCAAGGGCCGTGTCGGCTTCGGCACCGGCAAGGCGCGCGAGGTGCCGGTGGCGATCCAGAAGGCGATGGAGTCCGCGCGCAAGAACATGGTGGACGTGAAGCTGAAAGGCGCCACGCTGCAATACCCGATGATGGGGCGCCACGGCGCGGCCAAGGTCTACATGCAGCCGGCCTCGGAAGGTACCGGCATCATCGCCGGCGGTGCGATGCGCGCGGTGTTCGAGGTGGTCGGCGTGCAGAACGTCCTGGCCAAGTGCATCGGCACCAACAACCCGATGAACGTGGTGCGCGCGACCATCAACGGCCTCGCCACCATGGGCGACGCCGAGGCGGTTGCCGCGAAGCGCGGCAAGACCGTCGAAGAGATTCTGGGGTGATCGAGATGGCCGACAAGAAAACCATGAAGGTGAAGCTGGTGCGCAGCCTCTACGGTCGGCTGAAGAGCCACCGCGACTGCGTTCGCGGTCTGGGCCTGCGGCGGATGCATCAGGTGGTCGAGGTCGAGGACACCCCGGCAACCCGCGGCATGCTGAGCAAGGTCAGCTACATGGTCCACCAGGTGGAGGAATGACGGCATGCGACTGAACGAATTGAAGCCGGCGCCAGGCAGCCGGCAAGCGCGCAAGCGTGTCGGCCGCGGCATCGGCAGCGGTCTCGGCAAGACCAGCGGTCGGGGGCACAAGGGGCAGAAGTCCCGCTCCGGCGGCTTCCACAAGCTCGGCTTCGAGGGCGGCCAGATGCCGCTGCAGCGCCGGCTCCCGAAGGTCGGCTTCCGCTCGCGGAAGTCCCTCGTCAGCGACGAGGTACGCTTGAGCGAGCTCGGCCGCATCGACGGCGACGAGGTCACGCTGGAGGCGCTGCGCGCCGCCGGGCTGATCGGCCGCCAGATCAAGCACGTCAAGCTGATCAAGTCCGGCGCGGTGGAGCGGGCGCTGCGGGTACGCGGCATGCGCGTGAGCGCCGGTGCCAAGGCCGCCATCGAGGCGGCGGGCGGCTCGGTCGAAGACTGAGGCGCGGGGTCCGGAGCGTCAGCTCGCCACAGTGCGGTCGTGCGGTCCGGGTAGCGAGTCATAACGGCAGTAGCACACCATGGCAAAATCCAGCGCCTCCGTCATGCAGTCCCTCGGCGGGATGGGCAAGTTGACCGAGCTGCGGCAGCGGCTGCTGTTCGTGCTCGGGGCCCTGCTCGTCTACCGCATCGGGACCTTCATCCCGGTTCCCGGCGTCAACCCGGAGGCGCTGGCGATCCTGTTCGACCAGAACCAGGGCTCGATCCTGGGCATGTTCAACATGTTCTCCGGGGGTGCCCTGAAGCGGGCGAGCATCTTTGCGCTCGGCATCATGCCCTACATCTCGGCGAGCATCATCATGCAGCTGATGTCGTCGGTGATCCCGAAGCTCGAGCAGCTGAAGAAGGAAGGCGAGGCGGGCCGGCGCAAGATCACGCAGTACACGCGTTACGGCACGGTCCTGCTGGCGACCTTTCAGGCGATCGGCATCTCGGTGGCCCTGCAGGGACAGACCGCGGGCGGCTCGCCCATCGTCGTGACCCAGGGAGTCGCGTTCCTGTTCACCGCGGCGATCTCTCTCGTCACCGGGACCATGTTCCTGATGTGGCTCGGCGAGCAGATCTCCGAGCGCGGCATCGGCAACGGCATCTCGCTGATCATCTTCGCGGGCATCGTCGCCGGCCTGCCGTCCGCCGTGGGCGGCACGCTGGAGCTGGTGCGCACCGGCGAGATGAACGCGCTGTCGGTGCTCGCGCTGTTCGCACTGGCGCTCGCGGTAACGGCCTTCGTCGTGTTCGTCGAGCGGGGCCAGCGGCGGATCACCGTCAACTATGCCCGCCGGCAGCAGGGGCGGCGCATGATGGCGGCGCAGAGCACGCACCTGCCGCTGAAGCTGAACATGGCGGGCGTCATCCCGCCGATCTTCGCCTCGAGCATCATCCTGTTTCCAGGGACCCTGGGTCAGTGGTTCGGGCAGTCGGAGAACTTTCGCTGGCTGGCGGACATCACCGGCAAGCTAGCCCCCGGCGAGCCGATCTACGTGATCCTGTACGCGAGTGCGATCATCTTCTTCTGCTTCTTCTATACGGCCCTGGTGTTCAACGCGAAGGAGACGGCGGACAACCTGAAGCGCTCCGGTGCCTTCATCCCGGGCATCCGTCCGGGCGAGCAGACCGCGCGCTACATCGACACCGTGATGACCCGGCTCACGGCGGCCGGCGCCCTGTACATCACCGCCGTCTGCCTGCTGCCGGAGTTCCTGATCGTCGGCTGGAACGTGCCGTTCTACTTCGGCGGCACCTCGCTGCTGATCGTCGTCGTCGTGGTGATGGACTTCATGGCGCAGGTACAGGCCCACTTGATGTCGCATCAATACGAGGGGCTGATGAAGAAGGCCAACTTGAAGGCACCGGGCGGGGGCCTGATGCGCTGATCGGCGCCAGCGGTCCCGCGTCCCACTGCAACCTGTTTCCCCGGAGTGATTTCAATGAAAGTCCGCGCATCCGTCAAAAAGATCTGCCGCCATTGCAAGGTGATCCGCCGCAACGGCTCCGTCCGTGTGATCTGCAAGGATCCCCGGCACAAGCAGCGTCAAGGTTAGTCCTTGTCTGGATTTGACCGGGCGACGAATTTTGTTATAATTGACGGTTTACGCTCGGCGGGTGACCGTCCGTCCTGAGGAGCACTAAGCGCATGGCCCGTATCGCTGGAGTCAACATTCCCGACCGCAAGCATACCCGAATCGCACTGACATCCATCTATGGTATCGGGCGCTCGCTGGCGGAGCGCATCTGCGAGGGTGCGAACGTCCCCGCCGCGACCCGGATGCAGGATCTGAGCGAGGAAGAGGTCGAGCGCCTGCGTGCCGAGGTGGCCAAGTATACGGTGGAAGGCGATCTGCGGCGCGAGGTCTCGATGAACATCAAGCGCCTGATGGACCTGGGGTGCAATCGCGGCATCCGCCATCGTCGGGGGCTGCCGCTGCGCGGGCAGCGCACGCGCACCAATGCCCGCACCCGCAAGGGTCCGCGCAGGCCCATCAAGCGTTGATCCTGCGGCGTCGACCGCTGCATCCATAGACATCCCCGGGTCCCGGCCAGCGCGTTTCAGCGCTCGGAGAACAATTAGTGGCTAAGCCAGTACGAACCAAGAAAAAGGTCAAGAAGCAGGTGGCGGACGGCATCGCGCATGTTCACGCCTCCTTCAACAACACCATCATCACCATCACCGACCGGCAAGGCAATGCGCTCGCCTGGGCCACGGCCGGCGGCTCCGGCTTCCGCGGATCGCGCAAGAGCACGCCCTTTGCGGCCCAGGTCGCGGCCTCACGTGCCGGCGCTGCGGCGAAGGAGTTCGGCGTCGTGAACCTGGACGTCAACGTCAAGGGCCCGGGGCCGGGCCGCGAGTCCGCGGTGCGGGCCCTCAATAACGCCGGCTTCAAAGTGGCCAGCATCACCGACGTCACGCCGATTCCGCACAACGGCTGCCGTCCGCCGAAGAAGCGCCGCGTCTGACGCCGGCGATCACGGGAGAACAGACTGACATGGCAAGGTATACGGGACCAACCTGCAAGCTGGCTCGGCGCGAGGGCGCCGATCTCGGGCTCAAGAGCCGTGCGCGCGCGCTGGAAACCAAGTGCAAGATGGAAAAGGCACCGGGGCAGTCCCAGGAGCGCCGCCGCCGCATTTCCGATTACGGGCTGCAGCTGCGTGAGAAGCAGAAGGTGCGCCGGATGTACGGCGTGATGGAAAAGCAGTTCCGCAATTACTACACCGAAGCCGCTCGGCGCAAAGGGGCTACCGGCGAGAACCTGCTGCAGCTGCTCGAGACCCGCCTGGATTCGGTGGTGTATCGCATGGGCTTCGGTGCCACCCGGGCGGAAGCCCGGCAGCTGATCAACCACAAGGGCATCGTCGTGAATGGCCAGGTGGTCTCGATCCCGTCCTACAGCGTATCGCCGGAGGATGTGGTGGAAGTGCGCGAGAAGGCGCGCAAGCAGGTGCGTATCCAGAACGCCCTGGCACTCGCCGAGCAGTACGGCTTTCCGGATTGGATCGAGGTGGACAGCAAAGCCTTCAAGGGCACGTTTAAGCGCATTCCCGATCGGGTGGACCTTCCGTCCGACATCAATGAATCGCTGATCGTCGAGCTGTACTCGAAGTAAGCGTACTTCAGGGGAGTTCTAATGGCCGAAGCCGGCACCGGTTTTCTCAAACCTCGCATTGTCAAGGTCGAGCCCGTCGACGGGAGCGCGCATCGAGCCAAGGTCTCGATGGAGCCCCTGGAGCGCGGCTTCGGTCATACGCTGGGTAACGCTCTGCGGCGGATCCTGCTGTCGTCGATGGAGGGCTACGCGGTCACCGAGGTTGAGATCCAGGGCATCCTGCACGAATACACGACCATCGAGGGCGTTCAGCAGGACGTGCTCGAAATTCTGCTCAACCTGAAGCAGCTCTCGATCACGCTGCACGAGCGCGATGAGGCTACCTTCACGCTGACCAAAGTGGGGCCCGGCCCCGTGATGGCGTCGGACATCGCCATCGACCATACCGCGGAGATCGCGAACCCGGATCTGGTGATCGCGAATCTGACCGGGTCGACCGAGCTCAGCATGACGCTGACGGTGCGGCGGGGTCGCGGCTATGAGCCCGCCACGCAGCGCGAGGCGGAGGCCGGTGAGGACCGCCCGATCGGCAAGCTGCCGCTGGATGCGTCCTTCAGCCCCGTGCGCCGCGTTGCCATCGAGGTGGAATCCGCGCGCGTGGAGCAGCGGACCGACCTGGACCGGCTGGTGATGGATATCGAGACCAACGGAACCATCGACCCGAAGGAGGCCATTCAGAAGTCGGCCTGGATCCTGCGCGACCAGCTCTCGAGCTTCGTCGATCTCGACCAGTCGGTCAGCGTGGAGCCGACGGTGGACCATACCCCCGAGGAGCCGCCGTTCGACCCGATCCTGGTGCGGCCGGTGGACGAGCTGGAGCTGACGGTGCGCTCGGCGAACTGCCTGAAGGCCGAGAACATCTATCTGATCGGGGACCTGATCCAGCGCACCGAGGTGGAGCTGCTGAAGACGCCGAACCTCGGCAAGAAGTCGCTGACCGAGATCAAGGATGTGCTCGCGACCCGTGGTCTGTCGCTCGGCATGCGCCTGGACAACTGGCCGCCCGAGAACATCGAAGAATTGATGGTCAAGTAACGAGCTGGATATACGACAATGCGCCATCGTAAGGCTGGAAGACAACTGAATCGAAACAGCGCCCATCGCGAGGCGATGTTTCGCAACATGGCGGGGTCGCTGATCAGGCACGAGCTGATCAAGACCACCTTGCCGAAGGCAAAAGAGCTGCGCCGCGTCGCGGAGCCGCTGATCACGCTGGCGAAGAACGACTCGGTGCATCACCGGCGCCTCGCGTTCGCCCGTCTGCGCGACAAGGAGGCGGTCGGCAAGCTGTTCTCCGAGCTCGGGCCGCGCTACGAGACCCGTCCTGGCGGCTACCTGCGCATCCTCAAGTGCGGCTTCCGCCCCGGCGATGCCGCGCCGATGGCCTACGTCGAGCTGGTGGACCGGCCGGTCCCTGAAGCGACCGACGAGGACGAGGATTGAGCGGACCCGCCCGGGGATGGCCCCGGTGATCCCCGCAGGACTCTGGGCCGGGCTCGCTCCCGGCCTTGTCGTGTCTGGACCCCGCGCTCGGCGGCCCATGATTCCTGCCACGCCGCCCGGCGAGCAGGACACGGCCCGCACGGGGAGCTGAGCCCCGATGCATGCGCTGCAAGTCGGTCCGCCCCCTCGCCGTATCGCGCTGGTCACGGATTTCGGTGAGGGTCCCTATGTCGGTCAGGTCCGGCTGGTCCTGTCCGCGCTGATCGGCGACACGCCGGTGGTGCCGTTGATCTCGGACCTGCCGCCGTTTCGCCCGGACCTTGCCGGGGCCCTGCTGCCGGGCCTGATGCGGCGGATGCCCCCGGCGACCCTGTATCTGTGTGTCGTCGATCCGGGTGTCGGCAGT
>Ga0316596_1000027_pt1 | contig 14487 bp, 12 predicted proteins | sample S_170502SBrCrA_R_FD_207793 | JGI IMG/M metagenome (GOLD analysis project Ga0316596, IMG submission 207793) | Metatranscriptome of rhizosphere microbial communities from salt marsh grasses in Alabama, United States - S_170502SBrCrA (Metagenome... | ecosystem: Host-associated > Plants > Roots >... | reverse complement strand
GACGGGTTGCGGGCCATTAAGGAACATCTCTGCAGCGATTACCGGGCGCTGTTTTGCGACAAGGCGGGCAATGACGAGCGGACGGCCTTTCTCTACGACAGCCTCAAGATCTCCCTGTTGGAGATGGTGGGGGAGGTGGCGGTACCCGAAAAGGACCAGCGTTTCATCAAACTACCCGGAATCGACCGGAAGTTTCACGGTTTCGACCGCAATCCCTACCTGGCCGGTTTCCGCGCCGGCTCCTTTGAGTTTGTGGTGGCCAATGTGCATCTCTACTTCGGTAACGATACCCAGGCCGATCGCGAACGCCGTTCTTTGGAGGCCTATGCGGTCTCCCGTTGGGGCGATCTGCGCAGGCAGGACAAGGATCGCTATGTGGAGCATTTCATCGTGCTGGGTGACTTCAATCTGCCCCGGGTCGAAGCGGGTGATCTGATCTATCGGGCACTCAAGCGACGGGGCCTGAAGCTGCCGGATCACTCCTCACAGATCGGTTCCAAACTGGCCGAAGAGAAACATTACGATCAGATCATGTTCTTCCCCGGTGCTACCGCGGACGCGTACTCGGGGCTCCGAGGTGTGTTCGATTTCGACGGGGCGGTTTTCCCTCGACTGTGGCAGGAGCGCAAGCCGGATGATTTTCGCAAGTATCTGCGCTATTACCTGTCCGACCACAGACCGATCTGGGCCCAGTTTTCAATCGAATAGGCTGCTCAATCGCCGTTTTTAGCCGCCGGTTCCTTGGTTTTAGGTTTGGCTCGTTTCAAGTCGCTGCCGTCACAGTCCTGATCGATGCCATCATCCATGATCTCTGGTGCCCCTGGGTAGATGGTCGCATCGTTGTCGTTGCAGTCGACGCTGGTGGGGAAACCGTCGGCGTCGAGGTCGAGCGGCTTTTCTGCCTCTTCTTCCCGCATGCCTTCAGGGTCTTCCTCCGCGCCGAGATAGTCGGTGAGAGAAAGTTCGAAGATGTTATAGGAACTGCCCTTCTTCTTGTCCGGTGATTCCGTTGGTTGCGACTCAGTACCACTATCGCTGCTGGTCGAAGATGTGTCTGTGGTATCGTCGAGGCTGTAGTCGGGGGAGGTGGTGCCACCGATCGAGCCCAAGTTCGCGAAAGAGTGAGCGTCATTGTCTTCGATCTGTATGATGGCGACCGGGGGGTCACCCAGTTCGGCTTGATTGTCGGGATTGGCTAGGATGAAATTGAAGATTTCGTCCTCTTCAAACACCGTATCGTCCCGAATAGGGATTTCGACCGAGAGGGTTTGAGTGCTTTCTCCGATCGGGAATGTCAATCTACCCGAGACCTGGTCATAATCCGCGCCTGCGGTTGCGCTGCCATCCTGGGTGGTGTAGTCCACACTGGCCGGTTCGCTCAAGTCACCTGAACGACTCACCTTGACTTCGAGTAGGCTGTCGTCTTCAGAGGTAGTGTAACTCGCCTTGTCCATGTATATCATGGTCAGTGAGGGGTCCACATCGTCGTTCAGGATGGTGATCGAGGTGACCTCGGGATCGTCGAGGATCTCAGCCCCGCCAGTGGGGTTGTCGAGCTTCAGGTAGAAGACTTCGTTAGCCTCGAATTCTTCGTCGTTATGGATTTCGATCGTGATCACCTTAATCTTCTCACCCTCTTCGAAGGTGACGGTCCCCTCGGTGAAGCCGTAATCCGAAGGACTGTTGGCGGTCCCGTTCTCGGTTGAATAATCCGCCGTCACCGTTCCGTCATAGCCATCGACGCGAATGACGTTGATGTCAACAGTGGGGCTGCCCTCGTTGACATTGTAGTTAGATGATTCCAACGACAGGATGCCAGGTCCGTCATCATCCAGAATGGTCGCGGTGGCCAGGGTTCGATTGCCAAGGTCCGCACCGCCGCTCGGATTGAACAGTTCGATCAGGAATTGCTCATCAGACTCATCCAGGCCATCGTCGTTGATTTCCACTTCAAAGGTGCGGGCGGTCTCTCCATCGGTAAAGTTCAGAAGGCCGAAGGCTTCAATATAGTCAGAGTCCAAACCCTGCATGGCGCTTTCATCCAGGGTCTGATACTCGACAGCCACGCTGCCGTAACTACCACCGATCCGATATACCGTGACCAGCAGCTTCGGGGTGGTTTCATCTACGATGTAGTTGTCCGAGCTCAAGATGAAGACACCGGCCCCGTTAGGATTGATCTCTTTGACCAGCCAATCGTAAGCGGCTGCGATGTTCAACATGCCGTAGCCCGCCGTATTGTCGTCACCGAACTCCTCGATATCGGTGGCCGATTCGGTGAGAGCGGATTCGAGTTGGCTGACCGTGGCCTCGGGATAAGCGCTCAGCAGTTGGGCCAGTGCACCGGCCACATGAGGGGAAGCGAACGAGGTACCCGTGACGACGTTGTATTCGAGGGGCAGTCGGTCGGTGGTGAAGACCCCACCACCCGGGGCAACCAGTTTGGGATAGATGCCGCCATCGCAGGCGCCCGGGCCCCGGCTGCTGGTGAACTCCACCACATGGGCTTGATTGACCGATCCCACGGAAATCGTTTGGGGATCGTTGGGTGGGCTGATGCTGGTTTCGGGATCGGGGCCGAAATTACCGGCGGAGAAGACCACAGAGATACCCGCGGTCTTAAGTGCGGCGAGATCATCAGTGAATTCCTGTACGCAGACATTGATAAAGTTTTCGATGCCCCAGGAGTTGTTGACGATGTCCGGAGCGTCGTCGGTCGAGGGGTCTCCGTCTGGATCGAGTATCCACTGATAGGCCTCATGGATTGAACTGATGTTGGCACTGCCGGTATTATCGAAGATCTTGGCGGCTATCCACCGGGCGTTGGGGGCTACACCGATCTGGTTGCCGCTGTTGTCCCCGCCGAGAATGAGCCCCGTTACCTGGGTGCCGTGACCGAGTGGGTCGACCGGGGCGGTGTATTGCTTGTAGGGATCGAACCAGCTGTTCGTGCCACCACGCCATCTTTCGTTGAGATCGGGATGTTCGACATCGACCCCGGTATCCAGGATACCGACCACCACCCCCTGGCCGCTGTATCCATAGTCCCACAGGAGAGGGGCATTGATGTCCGTCAGATTCCACAGGGGGATGGCGGTGATCTCTTCAGTAATGTCGGCGGCAATACTGATGCTGTAATCCTGTTCGATTCGGGCAACGCCTTCGAGTTGCAGGAGCTCCGGGATCATATGGGCGGGCACGCTCAAGGCCAGGGCGTTGATGCCCCAGAGTTCTTTTGTCGGGCGTTCGAGGCCCTTTGATGCAAGGAATTGGGTCAGGGTCTTGGCGGGTGTTTCGAGATTTTCGTGTAACCGCTCGAGCATCAGCAATCGGGTTTTTTTCTTACGTAACAGCCTGAGTGCATGTCGATTCAATCCTTTGGCCTGGAGAGAGTGAGAGACATCCTTGCGCAATACCTCGGTGTCAAGCTTGTTGTCGAAGCGAATGATGATCCGGGTCTCAGTGTCACTGTTCGCTTTCTGCATGGCCTGTTGAAGGCTGGTGCCAAGGATGGCTGACTGACTCGCAGGAATGGACGATGCCAGTACCCATAGCGTAGATACCATGACGAGTTTGCTTAACCACATCCTGCTGCGCCTCTCATAGATTCGTTGTTTGTTTTTTAAAAAGATTATGTTAATCAATTAATTAACGGTATCCAATTGGATTTGGTGAGTTAGGATTAATCCTAGCTATCAACTGATCCGGCGAATATGGGAAGATGTGTATTCAGAGGCATTAAACATTGACGCCTTTTTACCGCAAATACGATTTATAGAATATTGTAGTAAACCCCAATCCAGTATAGTGAGACATATCCAAATTGTGGGTAGATATTCTAAAGTCCAATGACAAAGTGTGACAGGCGTATAAGCATATTCTGATAAAACTGACTAGATAACATAACCAAAATGAGATGACAAGGTGGTGGATTTGCACCTGCTAGTCACCGTGAAGAAACGGATACTAAGAAGTTGTCTCTTAAATATCGGCGCTAACCATTTGAATATATTTCACTCTGTGTAGATATTCCGTAAAATGTGACTGGTCGAGCTACCATTAAGAGACGCCATATCCATAGAGTGCTTAAAGTAGTGGTAAATTCGATTATCGATCATTAAAGTATGATTAAATAGGCTGTATCCGACATTAGGGTTATCCCTGATTGCTGTATGCCCGGCCATCAAGGCGGCAGGGTTTGCATGCTGACTTGACCATGAACACGAGAGCTGTATGTGGCAATATGGTTGAAAACAATTCCAAAATCGGAGAGCACTGCATAAAGGTGCTGTTCTGAGTGCAGGGAAATTCAAACAATAAATTTCGCAGATTCCTTATGAATTACACAAACCCCTTTTTCGTTGTTGCTTTTTCGCTTCTACTGGTTTCCTGTGCGAATACACCCGACATCAAAACGGATAACAGAGCCCTTTCAGAGGCTTCCGAAGCCATCATACAATCCAATACGCCACCTTCTGCTCTGCCCGAGCCTGAGGAACAGGCGGAAATGCAGGATGCTGTGCAGCAAGAATTGCGCCCCGTCGTCAAACACGGCACTGGGACATTCGTCAAATCGCCACGAGGTGCCGGCGCTGGGGGTGTTCCCGAACAAGGGGAAATTACGCTGAATTTTGAAGCGGTAGATCTAAGGGAAGTCATCAAGGTCATCTTCGAAGAAATCTTGAATGAAAATTATCTGATCGACCCTGCGGTCCAGGGCGTGGTGACCATCAACACGACCCTGCCGGTCAGCAAAAATGATGTCTTACCCATCCTGGAATCGATATTGGAATTGAATCAGGCCACGATGGTCTATCAAGATTCCGTCTACAAAATCATACCGACCGCAAATGCAAAGAAGATGGTGACGTCACCGAAGGTGGGAGACCTGCGCAGAGCCGGCCAAGGGATACAAGTGGTGCCACTGAAATATGTCGCTGCCAAGGAGATGCAGAAGATCCTCAATTCGATGTCTGAGAATCCGGATAACATCAAGGTCGATGAGGTCCGGAATATTCTTATCCTGAATGGTTCGGGCAGGATGATAAACAACTATCTCAATACCATTGAAATGTTCGACGTGGATTGGTTGAGCGGTATGTCATTTGGTCTGTTTCCGCTGCAACACACCGACGCGAAGACCGTGGTGGGAGACATCATGGCGATCATTGGCGATGACCAGAACGGTCCTTTGGCTGGGATGGTGCGGTTGATACCGATCGAACGTTTGAACGCGGTCATGGTGGTATCCCATCAAAACTATTACGTCACCCAGATCAAAAGGCTTGTCGACCAGTTTGACCTAGGGGTCGACAAGGCTCCGGGGCGTCGGTTGTATGTCTACCGCCTCAAGCACGGCAAGGCGGAAAACATCGCAGAGATCCTGCAGCAGATCTTTGGGCAACAAATGGCTGGCGGCCAAGAAGGGGCCAGTTTTGGTAGTACGCAGTCGAACAAGCTCTCCAATATTTCGCCTGCTGGATCCTCCGGTGTTCCCCTTGGGGCTAAAGAGACCAGGAAGCTCGATAAGTTGGAACAGATAACACCCCCCCCAGTTACGCCGGTCAGAAGCACAGCGACAGCTTCCGCTTCAGGCTCATCTGGTTCAAATGAGACTGATAGCAGTTATCCGGTCACGATCATCGCCGATAGTGATAACAATGCCATTCTCGTGCTTGCCAGTTCCCAGGACTATAGCAAGATCCAGTCCACCATCCAAAGGCTCGATGTGGAGCCGCGGCAAGTGTTGATCGAAGCTACCATCGCCGAGGTCCAACTGAATGAAAATCTCAATTACGGGGTGAGATGGTTCCTCGAGGGTGGGCTGGGTAATGGCTATACCTTCGATGCAGGATTCGGAGCGCCATTGCCTTCCGCAATTGGAGGTCAAGGTTTCACTCTGGGTATTTTCAACAGCGCTCAGGAACTTCGGCTGTTCTTCGATATTCTGGAATCTGAAACCTCGGTCAATTTTCTGTCGGCACCGCAAATCATGGTGGTAGACAATCAGACGGCCAATTTCCGGGTTGGTGATCAAGTGCCCATCACGACTCGTACCTCACAAAGTACCACGGATTCAAATGCACCCATCGTGTCGGAAGTGCAGTACCGGGATACGGGTACCCTGTTGCAGGTGACGCCGCGGATCAATGCGGGTGGTATGGTCACCTTGGAGATTAACCAAGAGGTGAGCCGTCCTGGGACTGAACCCGCGGTCGGAGGTGGTGGCAATGTACCCATCGCACAAAGGACCATCGACAGCACGGTTATCGTGCACAGTGGTCAGACGATCGTCTTGGGCGGGTTGATTCGTAATGAAAGCAGACTCTCCAAGGGGGGGCTGCCCGTTCTGAAGGATATCCCCGTAATGGGAAATCTCTTCAGTAGCACCATTGAAGAGGCGGGTCGAACCGAATTAATCGTAACCTTGACGCCAAGGGTCATAACCAATCCAAACGAGGCGTACGAAATTTCGCAGGAGCTACGTCAAAAGATCAAAGATGCGGCACGAATCGATGATGACTACCGGAAATAGTGCACTGAGTCGGCCATCAAGATGAGCAATCTCTTGTTCCCACGACAGATCATCAACAGCATCAATAGTCATGTCCGCAACTGAATGATATGAATCAACTTTCTACTGGTTTTCAGAATGACGGAGCCGATAACCTCATGTCGGTCAATCGTCCCGTTTCGCAGTTGGATAGAGCAGAATTCTGTGCCTATCTGGTAGATGACGGCAAAATCTCTCAGGCGGATGCAGACAGGTCGATGCGGCTGTATTCAGATCAGGTCGGCCAGGAATCGTTGATATCTCTAATAATCAAACTCGGTTTGATGTCCGATAAGGATTTGGCCAATGCCGTTTCAGGTTATACCTGCTTATCGATCATCGAAAAGAAGGAGTATCCGGATGAACTAGTCGAAAACGAGCGGGTTTCACTGAAGTTTCTGAAAGAAAATAAGGTATTGCTCATTGATGAGGATGAGGAATATCTGGTTATCGCCATCGCCGATCCATTCGAGCAATATGTCTTCGATGCGCTGGATCTGATAACGGATAAAAAAATCATTGTCAGGATCGGTGTTTTGACCGAAATCGAGCAGGCCCTGGATAGTCTGCTGAACGACAACATCGCCGCCAAGGCGAAGCCTGACTATTCGGCGAGTACCCATGCCGCGCTACTCAAGGACGATGTGGAGCAACTCAAGGAGATGGCGAGTGAGGCGCCGGTAATCAAGCGAGTCAACCAGATTCTGCAAAAGGCCGTAATCGGCGGTGCCTCTGACATCCATATCGAGCCGTTCGAAAACCAACTCAGAGTAAGATTCAGGATCGACGGTATGTTGCGTGACGATGACGGACCTCAATCTCAGGATACCGCTGCTATCGTTTCCAGAATCAAGATCATGGCGAATCTCAACATCGCCGAACGGCGATTGCCCCAGGACGGACGGTTCAAGGTGAGAATCCATGGCGATACGATCGATCTGCGTGTCTCCACCCTGCCGACTCTGCATGGCGAAAGCGTCGTGCTCAGGTTGTTGCGCAGGAACGACGTCGAGCTCGATTTCGGTTTTCTCGGAATCGAGGAGGGTTTGACCCAACAGATTCTCCATGTGCTCGACAATCCACACGGTATCATCCTGGTCACGGGGCCGACCGGCAGCGGTAAGACCACGACCCTCTATGCGGCACTCAAGCACCTCAACCGACCCGACAGGAAGATTATCACGGTCGAAGATCCGGTCGAGTACAACATCGACGGCGTCAATCAAATACAGGTCAAGGCAGACATCGGTCTGACATTTGCCAACGCCTTGCGATCGATCGTTCGACAGGACCCGGACATCATCATGATTGGTGAGATGCGAGATCAAGAAACCGCCAAGATAGCGGTTCAGTCCGCTTTAACCGGCCATCTGGTGCTTTCCACCATTCATACCAACGATGCCGTCAGTAGTATTACTCGCTTACTGGATATGGGGGTCGAAAACTATCTGATCGCCTCGACGGTCAATGCGATTATGGCACAGCGCTTGGTGCGCAAGCTCTGCGTTAAATGTAAGCAGCCATACAGAGCCTCGGATGAGGAAATTTCAAGACTCAAACTCGATCGTTATCTGTCCAGACCGAATAGGACCATCTATCAGGCTGCGGGCTGTGAAGAGTGTGGCCATACAGGTTATTCCGGTCGGAGTGCCATCATTGAACTGCTGTTGATCTCCCCCGAAATCAGGAAGCTGATATCCAACAATGCCGATGCGGAAGAGATCTATCGAACCGCAAAAAAGGAAGGTCTTCGTGTGATGTACGAAGATGGTATGCGCAAAGTAGCTGAGGGTATTACAACGATCCAAGAAGTACTGCGTATCACTCAGGAGAAGTAGGGTGCCATACTTTTCGTATAAAGCGGTTACTTCGGATGGCGAAGTAATAAAAGGTCTTTTGGAGGAAGCGAGCAGAGAGGCAGCGATCGAAAAAATCCATAGTCTGGGGCAGGTTCCGATTCGCATCACCACCACGGAAAATGCGATTCAGTCTTCAAGACTGTTCAGTTTGAAAAAGAAACTTTCCAACGAACAGATTGCCATATTCACCAGAGAACTGTCCTCGTTGTTGAAGGCGGGAATGCCTTTGGACAGGGCGCTCTCTACCATCATTTCCCTGGCTGAGGACAAATCACAACTGTCGAAGACGTTGACGCAGGTATTGGACAATGTGCGTAACGGCAGTTCATTGGCCTCTGCATTGGAGATGCAGGATAAGACATTCAGTACCCTCTATATCAGCCTGGTGAGAGCGGGTGAGGCAGGTGGTGCCCTGGACCTGGTGCTGGAAAGATTGTCGGAGCACCTCGAAAGGAACAAAGAAATCAACGATACCTTGCTTTCCGCTTTTATCTATCCAGCGATTCTTCTGTTCGTGGCGATGTTGTCGATTTTTATCCTGCTCGCTTATGTGATACCGCAATTTTCCGAATTGTTCGAAGGGATGGGCGCATCGTTGCCTCTGGCCACGCAGATCGTGATGGTGGCAGGAGACCTGATGCAGAGTTATGGCTGGGTAGGTTTGGTCGCTATCCTGTTGGGCTGGTGGTGGCTGCGCCGTCAATTGTTGCAACCTCAGGGGCGTTATCGCTGGCATTCGAGGGTCATGAAACTACCGGTCGTAGGGGATCTGATCACGAAAGTGGAAGTCGCTAGATTCTCACGTACCCTGGGTACCTTGCTTTCTAATGGTGTTCCCCTGCTTAAGGCGATAACGATCGTGAAAGACGTCATCGGCAATCAGGTGATATCCGAAGGTATCGGTACGGTAGTGAATAGTCTGAAAGCGGGACAGAGGTTGGCGGATCCGCTCTCTGAACATACGACGTTTCCGCCATTTGCAATACACATGATTCAGGTTGGTGAAGAATCGGGTAATCTGGAGGGGATGCTGACGCAGGTGGCAGACATATTCGACAAAGAAGTCAGTACATCAGTAAAACGGGCGTTGGCTTTATTGGAACCTGTTTTGATTTTAACCCTCGGTTTGCTGATTGCCGGTATTGTTATGTCAATCCTCGTGGCGATCTTGGGTGTCAATCAATTGGTATTTTAAGAAAAAGGCAACACATGAAACATATTACAACTCAATCCCGTAGACGTGGCTTTACACTTATAGAATTGTTGGTCGTACTGGTTATCTTAGGCCTTCTGGCGGGGCTTGTCGGGCCCCGTGTCTTGAGTTATCTGGGAGGTGCGAAGAGTGATACGGCCCGTTTGCAGATAAATGAATTTGGTGCGGGATTGGATCTCTTTTATTTGGAGATTGGACGCTATCCGACATCAGATGAAGGTTTGATCGCCTTGATAGAAAAACCTTCTGACATGAGCAACTGGAACGGCCCCTATTTGAAGAAGAAAAGCATACCCAAAGATCCTTGGGGCAATGATTATATCTACGAGTCTCCCGGTGAAAATGGTCCATACGACCTTTATTCATTTGGTATGGATGGCGCGGAAGGCGGAGAAGGTGACAACGAGGATATAGTGAGTTGGTAATTGATGAAAGGTGATTCGATCAATGGCAGGGGCTTTACCCTGCTCGAGATGTTGATCGTATTGGTGATCTTGAGTCTGTTGATGACTCTGGTTCCGCCGTTATTCAGTAATGCCTTACCATCTTTAAAACTTAAAACTATCACCAATGATCTTTCTCAGGATCTGAACTATATCCGTGATATCGCCATTTTAAAAGGCAGGAAAACCTTGATTGTGCTGGATCCAGAGGCTGGAAGCTACGCCAGTGATGAGAAGGATCGAGGGGAAGCGCAGGTACTGCCAAATGATATAAAGCTTAACGCGTCGCATATAGCATTGCGTGACGTGGAAGATAAAAATCCTGTGATTGCCTTTTTCGCTGATGGCAGTTCATCTGGAGGAGTCATTACATTAAGTCGTGGAGAGCGGGCCTATTCGATAATTGTAGATTGGGTTACCGGTAGTGTTACTCAAGAAGAGGGCGGTCTGGATGAGTGACGCGATAAGCACCTCAAACAAAAAGGGTATTACACTGATTGAGGTTCTCGTTGCTTTCGTCATTCTGGCCATGGCGGTGACCGTTCTGCTGCGGATATTTTCGAGCGGAACGTCGAACATAATTGTCTCACAGCAGTATGTAGATGCAGTGCAAGTTGCCGAAATGCAACTTGCTTCCGTTGGGCTGGAAAGCGAATTGACGCCTGTGACCGAATATGGGGTCTTTGGTGGTAAATATAATTGGCAGATGACGGTTGAACCATACGCTTTCTATGAAGATGAAGAACAGGAACAGTATCCTGTATCCGCATTCAGAATCTTAGTGGAGGTTAGTTGGGTAGAACGTTCGCACACGAGGCGGATAATGCTCTCCAGTATCAAGTTGAAGAAGAATAAAACTACTACCTTGCGTTCCGGCTAATGTTGTGTGAGATCGGATTGGCAATCTCCATACTTGCAATTCAGTATATTGATATCGAGTTAACCTTGATAAGGCAGGGTGTGAATATTATGAATTATGCGTATTGAATGGTGTTTCCGTGATCAAACATAAACCAGTATGACAAATATCCGTACAAACGAAACCAGTAGAGAGGCTGGCTTTACCTTGCTCGAACTTCTGGTGTCTATAGTGATTTTGTCATTGATCGTGACCATAGCATATTCTGCATTGACGGTGGGGAGCCGGTCATGGCAAGGGGCCGCCGAAAACATAAGAGAAAATTCAACATTTCGTTTTGCAGTGCAATTTATACGAAAGAAAATCGAGCAAATATACCCAATTTACTGGAAAGACGGAGTAAAGCAGATACTGGCTTTTCAAGGCGAAGAAGATGGTGTGAAATTTATCGCACCGGCGCCACAGGGACGTGAAACAGAGGAGTATTACGAATATTACTTAGCGACAGAACAAGAAGGTTTGGATAAAGTATCATTGATGCTTTTTTTTGAGCCACATGATCCATCGGAGCAGGGTTTCAAAGTTTCGAAAGACAGTCCTTATCGAACGCTGCTGCCTGATTTGGCAATGGTAAGATATGCATATTTTGGGTCACAGGAAAACAGTGAATTGCTCGATTGGTATCAAGTTTGGGATGATGAATCGAAAGCCTATCCAATGATAGTCAAGTTGGAGATGATCAGTGAAGATAAGGAAGAATCATGGCTTGAAATTTTAGTAGAGCCAAGATCTCAATTAGATGATCAGCATTCGACGCGTTGAGATATTTATTTCGTCACGATGAGTATTCACAAAACTCATACTGGTCTGCATGGCAGACCTCATCATGACAAAGGTGTAGCCTTAGTTCTGGTGTTGTGGATTATTGTCCTTTTGAGTGTGATTGGAATAAGTCATTCGCGTAATGTCAGGTTGGATATGCAGATAGCCCGGCATCATGTTGAAAATGCCAAGGCTAGAGCGCTGGCAGAGACCGGTGTGAATCGGGCGATATATGAATTGTTTAACAAAAATGAAGAGACACGTTGGCTATTTAACGGTCAAGTCTATCAAATGAGTCTGCCGGAAGGAGAGGTTCAGATAATGATCCGTAATACTGCCGGCCTGGTCGATATCAATGCCGCCACACCCGATGTGCTTGAGACGCTGTTTAGTGGGGTTCAAATTGATCAGCAGGAAAGATCTGCTCTGGTAGACGCCATTATGGATTGGAAGGATGCCGACGACCTGAAACGGCTAAACGGGGCAGAAGACAGAGATTATGAGGCGGAAGGCCTTGAATACGGAACACCAGATCAGCCTTTTTTTAGTATCGGAGAATTACGTTATGTGTTAGGTATGGATACCTCCATATATAATACGGTTGCTCCTTACATAACTATTTTCTCAGGGCAAAGTAAGATCAATCAGTCATTTGCGCCCGAGGAGTTGTCCACTCTTTTTGATGGTACAGAAGAAATTACACTGGACAGCAATCTGAATGAAAAAATACGACAACCATTGGACGAGATGCAGCAAGAACAACAGCCGCCGGATTTCATAGAAGGCAGTGCCAGTAATACTTTTCATATTTCAACATGGGCAACAGTACTCAGTGGGGCAATGGCTGGTTTGGAAGTAGATGTGAGTACATCTCAGAGATCAGGTGATGTCTACAACATATTATCTTGGCAAGAATCGAGCCAGTGATTTTGAATTGATATGAAAGAATCAAAGACAGCATTGGGGTATTTTGTCGGACGTCCTCTAATGGATTATTGGACTTGGTGGAAGGAGGAATTGGCATCTGTGATACCCTTGCCTTTGCGCCAATTGCTGATTAATACGAATAAACTCGTCTTAGAAATCGCAGATTCGGAAGCAGAGATATATAGAATTGTCGGCAGCAAGAAAAATTCTATTGCCAGGGTAAACATAAAAGACCTGGGTTCGGTCCAGGTGGGTAGTATCATCAGAGAGGGCAATGCGACAGAAAATATTCTTATCATCCCAAAGCAGCAGGTCCTTGAAAAGCATGTAACCTTTCCGATGGCCACGGAGGAAAATATAAGGGAGGTGTTCTCATACGAGATGGATAGATTCACTCCGTGTACCTCGAATCAAGTTTATTATGACTATCATCTAGTCTCTAGAAGCAAACAGAAGTCCACAATTGAACTTAAATTGATAATCATACCGAAGGAGCGAGTGGATAATCTATTGAATGATTTGTCACAAATCGGTTTCAAGCCGCATGTACTTACTGTCGATAGTGACAAAGTAGAGAAGGAAGCTCAAATAAATCTATTGCCAATGGATAAAAGAGCAAGAAAAATCAATACATTGAAGGTCGTAAACTATTCACTCTCGGTAATGGCGGTCCTGTTGTTGGTTATGGCGCTGATGTTACCAATATGGGACAAAGTCAAATATATCGAAAGCCTTGAGCCCGAATTAGATAAATATGGCAAAAGTGCTGAAAAGATAATTACATTGCGAAAACAGGTTGAAAAGGCTGAAGAAGAGGCTTTATTTCTTGTCGAGAAGAAACAAGCGTCTATTCTGATGTTGAGAATTATCGATGAACTGACGCAGATCATTCCGGACGATAGTTGGATAAACCAGGTGGATGTTGCCGATAATGAGGTTCACGTATATGGAGAGTCAGTTTCTTCAGCGTCACTACTGCCTATCATCGAATCCTCAAAAATCTTCAGTAATGCACAGTTTCGGTCCCCCGTAACGCAAAACAGACAAAATGATACTGAAAGATTTCACTTGTCAGCTCAAATAATGCGGGAAGAAGCATTGTGATTCGTCAATTGGATCAAAAACTGCAAAAATATCTGGCAGTATTGATACTGGCCTTGATTATTGCAGCCATAGTTTTATCTATCACTATACCGGTATGGAAGGCAAACAATCATTATTCAAATATCATCGATGACATGACGCATCGCTTGGCTATTTTGAAGCGTACCACGGTTGAAGGTCAAAGTCTGGAGCCTCAGTACGAGAGACTAAAACGCTATCATTTATCAGATAAGAGATATCTTAAAAGTACCAGTAATTCTTTGGCAGCGGCAGAGATCCAGCAACTCATTAAAAGTATCATCGTGCCCACTGATGGTGAAATCCTGAGTACTCAAATAATCAACAAAAAGAGTGATGATCCCATTCGACAGATTACATTGAAGGTTAGACTGCGGGGGAGCCTCAGTTCTCTCGTTACCATCCTCTATAAAATAGAGACAGGGAATCCCTATCTGTTTATCGAAGATTTAAACATTCGAAGTCGTATTATCAACAGGCGAAGATTACGCAACAGAGATGTTGAGCAAAGTCCTGCCGTTCTGGATGTGCAGTTCAATGTGTCAGGTTACATCCGAGGAGACGAATGATGAATATCTATCGTTTGGCTAACGGGTTGACACTGATTCTTTTATTGGTTTGTACATTGTTGGGCATAGTTATCTACACGGAAATACAGGGTACGGGTATCTATAATGATATGGCCCATG
>Ga0316596_1000026_pt1 | contig 14495 bp, 28 predicted proteins | sample S_170502SBrCrA_R_FD_207793 | JGI IMG/M metagenome (GOLD analysis project Ga0316596, IMG submission 207793) | Metatranscriptome of rhizosphere microbial communities from salt marsh grasses in Alabama, United States - S_170502SBrCrA (Metagenome... | ecosystem: Host-associated > Plants > Roots >... | reverse complement strand
CTCGTCTGTACCTTTGCGTGCTTTGCGCCCTGGCGAGAAAACAGGTAGTTAAAAACAGAAAAGCCAGCATGAAGCCGGCTTTTATCTGTGTATCGAATACTGATGTCTAGCCTTCGGCAGAACTGCTTTCCGGACGGTCTACGAGTTCGATGTAGGCCATGGGCGCTGCATCACCCGGGCGATAACCACATTTCATAATGCGTGTATAACCACCGGCACGTTCTTTATAGCGTGGACCAAGTTCATTGAACAGCTTGCCCACCGCTGCATCGTCACGCAGTCGGGAGAAGGCCAGGCGACGCTTGGCAACCGAGTCTTCCTTAGCCATTGTAATCAGTGGCTCGGCAACACGACGCAACTCCTTTGCCTTTGGCAAGGTGGTCTTGATGATTTCGTGCTGGAACAGTGAATTCGCCATATTGCTGAACATCGCCTTGCGATGACTGCTGTTTCTATTCAGCTGACGGCCTGATTTACGATGACGCATGATATATACCTGATACGTTAAATTAACTGGCTTCCTTTTCCCTGATAGAAGCAGGCGGCCAGTTTTCTAGTTGAATTCCAAGTGACAGACCATGCGATGCCAGAACGTCCTTGATCTCTGTCAGAGACTTTTTACCAAGGTTAGGTGTTCTGAGCAGCTCAACTTCAGTACGCTGAATCAGGTCGCCAATGTAATAAATATTTTCTGCCTTCAGACAGTTTGCCGAACGAACAGTAAGCTCGAGCTCGTCAACCGGACGCAGCAGTATCGGGTCGATATCCGCTTCCACGTGGGCTTCAGTTTCATCTTCCATGCTCTGCAGGTTGACGAAGGATGACAGCTGGTTCTGCAGTATGGTTGCCGCCGTGCGAATTGCCGCTTCCGGATCAACAGTTCCATTTGTCTGCAGGTCTATAATCAGCTTGTCCAGGTTTGTACTCTGGGCAACACGTGCATTTTCGACGTTATAGGCAACTCTGCGAATCGGACTGTATGACGCATCCAGTTTCAGGTGACCGATAACAGAACCTTCGCCGTCATCTTTTCGGCGTGTTACAGGCTGATAACCGCGGCCCTTGGTAACCATCAGCGTCATATTGAGTTTGCCTTCCGTGTTCATATTGGCAATCACATGGTCAGGATTGACGATTTCAACATCATGACCGGTTTCAATGTCACCCGCAGTTACTACACCGGCGCCTTCTTTTCTAAGCGTAAGCGTCGCTTCGGTATTGTTATGCATGCGCAGTGCCACGCCTTTCAGGTTCAGCAGGATTTCGAGAACGTCTTCCTGCACGCCATCGATGGTGCTGTATTCGTGCACAACACCCTCAATTTCCACTTCGGTAATTGCACTGCCTTCAATCGAGGAAAGCAAAATACGACGTAGCGCATTTCCAAGTGTATGACCAAAACCTCTTTCCAGCGGCTCAAGCGCAACTTTGGCGTGAGTATCGCTGTAAGCCTGAACGTTGATGGTACGCGGTGTGAGTAATTCTTCTGACATGCCCTGTATTATCCTCTAATTGGATGCTGCACTATTTCGAGTAAAGTTCCACAACAAGCTGCTCGTTGATATCTGGTGGTAGATCGGTACGTTCCGGCACATTCTTGAATGTTGCTTCCAGCTTGTTTTCATCAAGTGTAATCCAGTCGGCAATACCCCTGGCTTTTGCCAGATTGATCGAATCAGTGATACGTGTCTGCTTCTTCGCTTTCTCGCGAACTGTTATCACATCATTCGGCTTGACCTGATATGAAGGTATGTTTACAACCTTGTTGTTTACCATGATTGCCTTGTGATTGACCAGCTGGCGCGCTTCCGCACGAGTCGCACCAAAACCGCTGCGATAAACCACGTTGTCCAGACGCGTTTCGAGCAGTGAAAGCAGGTTTTCACCGGTTGAGCCTTTCTGGCTGGCAGCGGCCTTATAGTAATTGCGGAACTGTTTTTCCAGAACGCCATATATACGACGTAATTTCTGCTTTTCACGTAACTGCAGCGCATAATCAGACAGACGAGCACGGCGAGCACCATGCTGACCGGGAATCTGGTCAAGCTTGCATTTGCTGTCCAGTGGTCGCAGTGCCGATTTCAACTCAAGATCAACGCCTTCACGACGGCTGAGTTTACATTTTGGTCCAGTATATTTAGCCACTTGTATATTCTCCGGTCTTAAACGCGACGCCTTTTGGGCGGGCGACAACCATTATGCGGGATAGGTGTTACGTCGGTGATATTCATAATCTTGAAACCGACATTATTCAGTGAACGTACGGCAGATTCACGACCAGGACCGGGTCCACGCACCATAACGTCAAGATTTTTCATGCCATAATCCAGTGCACGGGTACCGGCACGCTCTGCAGCAACCTGGGCAGCAAACGGTGTACTCTTGCGTGATCCGCGAAAGCCGGAACCTCCCGCAGTCGCCCATGCCAGTGTATTACCCTGGCGGTCAGTGATCGTTATGATGGTATTGTTAAACGATGCATAAATATGGGCAATACCATCAGATACCGAGCGTTTAACTTTTTTTCGTGTTTCAGCTTTAGCCATTACTTTAATTCCGAATATCAGGCGATTTATTTAGTAACCGGTCTACGCGGTCCCTTACGGGTACGCGCATTGGTGCGTGTTCTTTGACCGCGCAGAGGCAGGCCGCGGCGATGACGAATTCCACGGTAGCAGCCGAGATCCATCAAACGTTTGATACTCATCGAAACCTCACGGCGAAGGTCACCTTCGATCGTGTAGTTACCAACCTCTGTTCTCAGCTTTTCAAGCACCTCTTCAGAAAGGTCGCCGATTTTCTGGGTCTCTTCTATACCGGTCGATGCACAGATTTTCTGAGCACTCGTACGGCCAATGCCATAGATATAAGTCAGACCTATGACAGTATGCTTGTTCGGTGGAATGTTAATTCCTGCTATTCGAGCCATTTTTGTTCCCGTTTCAGCGCGGCAAAGCGCGCAATTTTAGCTATTAATATGTGTCAAATCAACCAGATCTAAAGACCTAACCCTGACGCTGTTTGTGGCGCGGATCGGCACAAATCACGCGGACAACACCATGGCGCTTGATTATTTTGCAGTTGCGACACATCTTTTTGACTGAGGCACGTACTTTCATCTCAATACTCCGGTAAAAACCGATTCACTAACGTTTGTAATTCTGCAGGTTCGCCTTTTTCATCAGGCCCTCATATTGATGCGACATCATGTGAGACTGAACCTGTGCCATGAAGTCCATAACGACCACGACAATAATCAACAGGGATGTACCACCAAAGTAAAACGGCACATTCCAGTACAAAATCAAAAATTCCGGCAGCAGGCAGACCAGCGTTATATAGATGGCACCAACAAATGTCAGGCGCGTCATTACTGTATCAATGTACTTTGCTGTCTGCTCACCCGGGCGTATCCCGGGAATAAACGCACCCGACTTCTTCAGGTTGTCTGCAGTTTCGCGCGCGTTAAATACAAGCGCGGTATAGAAAAAGCAGAAAAATATAATTGCCAGCGCATACAGCAGTACATAGACCGGCTGACCTGGCGCTAAAGTTCCTGCAATGTCCTGCAGCCATTCCATGCCTTCAGTTTGCCCGAACCAGCTGCCCATGGTCGCAGGAAACAGAATGATACTGGAGGCAAAAATCGGCGGAATCACACCGGCCATATTCAATTTCAACGGCAAATGGCTGCTCTGCGCAGCATACATACGCCTGCCCTGCTGGCGCTTGGCATAATTTACCGTTATGCGCCGCTGGCCTCTCTCTACGAAAACAACAAAACCCGTGACAGCTATAGCCATAACAAACAGGAAGAGCGTTGTCAGTGTGTGCAGTTCGCCGGTACGCACAAGCTCCAGAGTACCGCCGATGGCTTTTGGCAGGCCTGCAACTATACCTGAAAAAATTATGATCGATATGCCGTTACCGATGCCGCGCTCGGTAATCTGCTCACCCAGCCACATCAGGAACATGGTACCGGTAACCAGCGTGACCGCCGCAGTAAAAACAAAACCGAACCCGGGGTTCATCACCAGCGGGTTGACCCCAACCGACTGACTCTGCAAGGCAGTAGAAATGCCGATTGACTGAAAGCTCGCGAGCACCAGGGTGAAATAACGGGTATAGGACGCAATTTTGCGACGACCCGACTCACCTTCCTTCTTGATCTGCTCCAGTGAGGGCACGGTCACCGCCAGCAGCTGCATGATAATCGATGCCGAAATATAGGGCATGATACCAAGCGCAAAGATCGACATACGTCCCAGCGCACCACCTGAAAACAGGTTGAAGACTCCGAGGATGCTGCCTTTCTGCTGATCAAACAGGGTAGACAACACTGTTGGATCAATACCGGGAACCGGTATATAGGCGCCTATTCGATAAACAATAAGCGCACCAGCCACAAACAGTAAACGCTGTTTTAGCTCTTTCAGATTACCGAAACCCAGGCCTGCCATGATTAATCAAGACTGAATCAGTCCTGGATGCTCCCACCGGCAGCTTCAATCGCCTTACGTGCACCCGGTGTAACACTGATTCCCTTCAATTGAACACCTTTACTGATCTCGCCGGATGCAATGACTTTTGCCTTCTCGGTATTGGCGGGCACGATACCGGCTGCGATCAATGCCAGCAGATCAATAACATCTGCGTTTACATTTACAAGCTCGTGTAATCGCACTTCCGCGCGCGTGGTTGCCATTCTTGAATTAAATCCAACCTTGGGCAGGCGCCGCTGCAAAGGCATCTGACCGCCTTCAAAACCAACCTTGTGGAATCCACCTGAACGCGACTTCTGTCCCTTGTGGCCACGTGCGCCGGTTTTACCCCAGCCGCTGCCGATACCGCGACCGACGCGCTTGCTGGATTTCTTGCTGCCTTCAGCAGGTTGCAGGTTATTTAATTGCATGCCAGGTCCCCTTGTTAGGCTTCTTCAACAGACAGCATGTATGATACCTTGTTGATCATGCCGCGATTTTCAGGCGTGTCTTTAACCAGTACAGAATGATTAGTACGGCGCAAACCCAGTCCACGCACACAGGCCTGATGTTTTTTCAGCCTGCCCGATGCGCTCTTAATTAATGTTACTTTCAGCTCTTTATCAGCCATGTCTTTAACCCAGAACTTCTTCTACAGTTTTACCGCGCTTGGCTGCAACATAAGATGGTGATGCCATGCCGGCAAGACCATTGATGGTTGCACGAACAACGTTAACAGGATTACGTGTTCCATTGATTTTGGCCAGCACATTTCTCACACCTGCCGCTTCGAAAACAGCGCGCATCGCACCACCGGCAATAATGCCTGTACCTTCAGATGCCGGCTGCATGTAAACGTTGGCAGCACCATGCTCGCCATAAGTAGCATGCTGCAGTGTTCCGCCAATGAGGTCTACTTTCTTCATGTTCTTGCGTGCACGATCCATGGCCTTCTGTATGGCCAGAGGTACTTCTTTTGCCTTGCCATAACCAAAACCGATCTGGCCTTTGCCATCACCAACAACAGTGAGTGCAGTAAAACCAAACTGACGACCGCCTTTTACTACTTTGGCAACACGGTTAACTGCTACCAGTTTTTCAATCAGGTCGTCTTTAGATGCGGGTGCTTCTACTTTTGCCATTATTAAATCCTGTTGTTACGGTCTACAGTTTCAAACCGTTTTCACGCGCAGCATCGGCCAATGCCTTGATCCTGCCGTGATACTTAAAACCGGAACGGTCAAATGCAACCTGATCCACTCCAGCCGATTTTGATTTTTCAGCAATTGCCTTGCCCACTGCAGCCGCAGCTTCGGCATTGCCGGTTGACTTCAAACCATCACGCACGTCTTTCTGCACAGTCGATGCACTGGCGATGACCTTATTGCCGACCGGCTCGATCACCTGGGCATAGATATGCCTTGGCGTACGGTGCACACTCAGACGATGAGCGCCAAGCTCACTTATCTTCAGGCGAGTTCTTTTCGCCCTGCGAAGTCTGCTTTCTTTTTTCGATTTCATCGCGATTGCCTGCTTGCTGTATTCGCTTAATTATTTCTTCTTGGCTTCTTTACGTATTACGCGCTCATCAGAGTAGCGAACACCTTTGCCCTTGTACGGCTCAGGTGGACGGTACGCGCGAATATCGGCAGAAACCTGTCCAACTTTCTGTTTGTCAGCACCTTTTACGACAATCTCGGTCTGACTCGGTGTTTCGACACTGATACCTTCAGGTACGTCATATATGACCGGGTGTGAAAAGCCCAGGGTCAAATTGAGCTTGTTACCCTGTGCCTGTGCACGATAACCAACGCCAACCAGTTCAAGTTTTTTCTCAAAGCCCTGGCTAACGCCAACGACCATGTTACTGGCCAGAGAACGCATGGTTCCCGCCATGGCCACAGAACCATCGACACCTTCTTTACCGCTGAACTTGAGTACGTTGTCTTCCTGCTTGACCTGTACCTTATTATTCACTTCCATCGACATGTTGCCGTTCTTGCCTTTCACAGACATCGACTGCCCGCTGATGCTGACTTCAACACCTGATGGAATTTCTACCGGATTGTTCGCTATACGTGACATTTCAAAACTCTTAGATTATTTTTGATCAAACGATATCATTATGAAATCGTACAGATCACCTCGCCGCCGCGACCTTCAGTCCTGGCTTTTTTATCGGTCATTACGCCGGCAGAGGTCGAAATTATTGCAATACCAAGACCATTTAGAACTTTTGGCAACTCGTCCTTGTTTTTATAAATACGCAGGCCCGGACGGCTGACACGTTTCATTTCATCAATTACCGGGTTACCCTGATAGTATTTCAGCATGACCGTCATATTCGGCTTGGCATCACTGCTAACTGAAAAATCAGTGATATAACCTTCCTCTTTCATCACGCCGGCAATTGCCAGTTTGGCCTTGGATGAAGGCATGGTTACATCCGCCTTACCGGCAGATTGTGCATTTCTAATGCGTGTCAGCATATCAGCAATTGGATCTGTCATCATGATGTGTACCTACCCGCTTACCAGCTGGCCTTGACCAGACCTGGAATATCTCCACGCATGGCAGTTTCTCTTAATTTATTTCGGCAGAGTCCAAATTTACGGAAATAGCCATGTGGGCGACCTGTCACCCGGCAACGATTACGCTGCCTTGCAGGACTGGAATCACGCGGCAGCATTTGCAGTTGCTTTTGCGCGTCCATCTTCTCTTCAATGCTTGCGTCAACACTTTTCAGTACAGCACGCAAGGCTGCACGTTTTTCTGCGTATTTCTTTACAAGGCGTGTGCGCTTCTGCTCACGTTGCACCATTGAAATTTTTGCCATATCCGCGTTCTCTATCTCTTACTCAGTTCTTAAATGGGAAGTTGAATGCCGCCAGCAATGCGCGCGCATCTTCATCATTTGTTGCTGACGTGGTTATATTTATATCCATACCACGTATTGCATCTATTTTCTCATACTCGATTTCAGGAAAAATGATCTGCTCTTTGACGCCCATGTTGTAGTTACCACGGCCATCGAATGCTTTCGGGCTCATACCGCGAAAATCACGAATACGCGGAATTGCCACACTTATCAGGCGGTCCAGAAACTCATACATACGTTCTTTGCGCAGTGTCACCTTGCAGCCAATCGGGTAACCATCACGCACCTTGAATGATGCAACTGATTTACGCGCCAGCGTTGTAACCGGCTTTTGGCCTGATATCTTTTCCATATCAGCAAGCGCATTCTCGATTACCTTCTTGTCGCCAATAGCTTCGCCAACACCCATATTGATGGTGACCTTTTCTATACGCGGCACCTGCATAATATTCTTGTAGCCACGCTCGTCCATCAACTTCTTGACGACGGTATCTTTATAAAATTGCTGTAATCTCGCCATAATCTGAAAACCTAAACGTCAACAACTTCGTCGTTGGACTTGAAGTAACGAACCTTGCGGCCATCTTCCAGCAGCTTAAAGCCGACGCGATCGCCCTTGTTTGTTACAGGGTTGAATAACATCACGTTCGAAACATGAAGCGGCATCTCTCTATCAACAATACCGCCTTCTACACCTTGCATCGGGTTTGGCTTGGTATGTTTCTTGACCATATTGATTGATTCAACCAGTACTCGATCATCAGCCATTACTTTAAGCACCGTACCCTGACGACCTTTATCTTTACCACTGATGACAACAACCTGGTCACCTTTACGTAAACGTTTCATGCAGATACCTCCTACAACACTTCCGGTGCAAGCGAGATGATCTTCATGAACCTCTCGGTTCTGAGCTCGCGCGTTACCGGGCCAAATATGCGTGTCCCAATTGGCTGCAATGCATTATTCAATAAAACAGCAGCATTCGTGTCAAAACGTATCAATGAACCATCCGGCCGGCGAACGCCTTTTGTGGTACGCACAACAACAGCGTTATACACTTCGCCCTTTTTGACCTTGCCGCGAGGAATTGCATCCTTGACACTCACCTTGATAACATCGCCAACTGAAGCATAACGGCGATGAGAACCACCAAGCACCTTAATGCACTGCACTTTACGCGCTCCGCTGTTATCAGCAGCATTTAAAACTGTTTGCATCTGTATCATTAGTGCTTCCCGTAACCTATCTCTTCGTAGAGTCTCTTTGTTAAAGCCAGTCTATTATCAGGCTTCGCCTGCTTTTTCGACGACCTCGACCAGCCGCCATGATTTTGTTTTGGACATTGGACGACATTGCTCTATCACAACAACATCACCCTTGTTACATTCATTGTTTTCATCATGCACATGCAGCTTGGTAGAGCGTTTGATGTACTTGCCATAAACAGGATGCTTGATACGGCGCTCAATCATCACGGTTATGCTCTTGTCCATGGCATTGCTGGTCACAGAACCAGTCAGTGTGCGCTGTACTTTTTCTGCCTGAGCAGTAGATTCAGCTGCCACAGATTCAGCCACTGTTGATTCAGTCGTTTCCATTATCAGCTACCCGCCTGTGTTTTTTCAGTTAACACGGTTTTTATCCGTGCAATATCTTTACGTACAGCGCCAAAACGGTGAACTTTAGGCATATTGCCCGCACCCTGCTGCATGCGTAAGTTAAATTGTTCGCGACGTAAGTCGATCAATTCTTTTTTCAGGTCCTCAACGGACATGTTTCTGTATTCTGTTGCATTCGCCATTACATCACCGTACGCTGTACAAAAGTTGTTTTGATAGGCAGCTTGTTTGCAGCGAGACGAAACGCTTCTCGCGCCAGCTCTTCATTAACACCTTCCATTTCATATAAAACGGTACCCGGCTGGATCTTCGCAACCCAGTGGTCGACATTACCCTTGCCTTTACCCATACGTACTTCCAGCGGCTTACTGGAAATAGGCACATCGGGGAAAATACGAATCCAGATCTTGCCGCCACGCTTGATGTGGCGTGTCATGGCACGACGTGCCGCCTCAATCTGACGTGCAGTCACCCTGCCGCGCTCAGTTGCTTTCAGGCCATATTCACCGAAGCTGACCCTGTTTCCAGCCATTGCAACGCCGCGGTTTTTACCCTTGAACTGTTTGCGAAATTTTGTGCGTTTTGGTTGTAACACTTGATTATTCCTCTAGTTCGCACCGGCTACTTTGGTTGCTTCAGTATCCTGCTGCCCGTAAAGATCAAACACTTCGCCTTTGTAGATCCAAACTTTCACACCCAGGATTCCGTAGGTGGTAAGCGCTTCGGCAAATCCATAGTCGATGTCGGCGCGCAGTGTATGCAAAGGCACGCGTCCTTCGGAATAACATTCGCTGCGTGCAATTTCCGCACCATTCAATCGACCACCGACCATAATCTTGATGCCTTCCGCACCCATACGCATGGTGTTCTGTATCGAACGTTTCATTGCGCGACGAAACATGACCCGGCGTTCAAGCTGTTGTGCAATACTTTCAGCTACCAGTTGCGCATCAAGCTCGGGTTTACGAATTTCTTCGATGTTTATCTTCACACTGTTAATGTGCAGCCCGATCAGCTTTGAAACATCTTCACGCAGCTGTTCAATATCAGCGCCCTTCTTGCCGATAACAACACCTGGACGTGCTGTATGAATCGTGATTACAGCAGCACGTGTTGGACGCTCTATCTGAATTTTGCTGACATTAGCGTTTTCAAGTTTCTTCTTCAGGTATGCACGAACCTTGAGATCGGCATTCAACAGATCCGGAAAGTCTGATGATGATGCATACCACTTTGAATTCCAGTCTGCTGAAATTCCAAGACGAATACCTACAGGGTGTACTTTCTGTCCCATTACAATCTCTCTTATCTGTCAGCCACTGACACAGTAATGTGACTGGTACGCTTAATTATTCTGTTACCACGGCCTTTTGCGCGAGCTTCAAGTCGCTTCATCACCGGACCAGCATCAACAAATACACGAGACACCTTCAGCTCATCAATATCAGCGCCCTCGTTGTGCTCTGCATTCGCAATGGCTGATTCCAGCACCTTTTTCATGATAGCCGCTGACTTCGTAGTACCGAATGTCAACGAGTTCAATGCATCTTCGACCGGCAGACCGCGAATCTGATCGGCTACCAGGCGGCACTTCTGCGGGGAGATGCGTGCAAATCTGTGTTTAGCTGTAACTTCCATAATCAATTACTTCGCTTTTTTGTCTGCGACGTGGCCACGATATGTACGTGTAAGTGCAAACTCACCCAGTTTGTGACCGACCATGTTTTCGTTGACCAGTACCGGCACATGCTGCTTACCGTTATGAACCGCAATGGTCAGTCCCACCATTTCCGGGAAAATCGTTGAACGGCGCGACCAGGTCTTGATCGGTTTACGATCTCTGGTTTCCACCGCCTGATTTACCTTGTTCATCAGGTGATGATCAATAAATGGACCTTTTTTCAGTGAGCGTGGCACTTATATACTCCCAATCTCGTGTCTGTTTTGCCTGAATCTATACGAATCAGCGCTTGTAGCGGCGGCGAACAATCATGCCGTCGGTACGCTTGTTACTGCGCGTTCGATAACCCTTGGTTGGCACACCCCAGGGTGAAACCGGATGACGACCACCCGATGTTCTGCCTTCACCACCACCATGCGGATGATCCACCGGATTCATTACAACACCGCGTACCGTTGGACGAACACCACGCCAGCGTGATGCACCGGCTTTTCCCAGTGAACGTAAACCATGCTCGGTATTACCTACCTCTCCAATGGTTGCCCTGCAGTTCACGTGAATCCTGCGCATTTCACCGGAGCGTAAACGCAAGGTCGCATAAACACCTTCGCGGGCCAGTAACTGGGCGCTGGCACCTGCGCCGCGGGCGATCTGTGCGCCCTTGCCCGGCTTCATCTCTATGCAATGAACCTGGGTACCAACAGGTATATTTGACAGCGGTAAACAGTTACCCGGCTTGATGGCTGCATCCGTGCCTGACTGCACAACATCACCTGCAGTTACGCCTTTTGGAGCAATGATATAGCGACGCTCGCCATCCTGATAAACCAGCAACGCAAGATGCGCACTTCTGTTCGGGTCATACTCGAGTCTTTCCACACGCGCAGGGATGCTATCCTTGTTGCGCTTGAAATCGACGATTCGATACGACTGCTTGTGACCACCGCCAACGTGGCGCGTGGTTATACGACCATGATTGTTGCGTCCGCCATTCTTGCTCTTGCTTTCAGTTAACGAACGAACCGGAGCACCCTTGTGCAGGTCGTTATTTACTACCTTGACGACAAATCTGCGTCCTGGAGAAGTCGGCTTTGTTTTTACCAGTGCCATTTCTTCGAGCCCCTAATCTATATTCCTAGTGCGTGCCGGCAAAATCGATGTCATTGTCCGAACGAAGCGTTACATATGCCTTACGCATATCAGAACGCTTGCCCATACGACCGCCAAAACGCTTGGATTTACCCTTTACGTTAAGAATGCGAACCTTATCGACCTTGACTTTGAACAGCTCTTCTACAGCATGTTTTACTTCACTTCGAGTCGCGTCAGCAGCAACTTTGAATACATGCTGATTATTTGCATCTGCCAGCAATGTACTCTTTTCAGATACATGCGGTACCAGCAGGACTTGATACATACGTTCCTGATTCATGACAACCACTCTTCAATTGCGCGGACTGCACCAACAGTTACCACAACATGCTCATAACGAACCAGGTTAACCGGGTTCAATCCAGCCACATCGCTTACTTCCACCTGGGGCAGATTGCGTGCAGACAGGTACAGCTTTTCATCGCCCGTTTCTGTCACGATCAGGGTCTTGCTGACACCCAGGTCGGCAAGCTTGCCCAGCAATTGCCGGGTTTTCGGCGCATCTACAGTGATGTCCTGGACGACAACCAGTCGATCCTGGCGTGCCAGCTCGGATAAAATCGAGCGAATACCCGACCTGTACATCTTGCGATTGACTTTCTGCGTGTAATCACGCGGCTGTGCAGCAAATGTAACGCCGCCACTGCGCCATATCGGACTGCGTATCGTTCCAGCGCGGGCACGACCGGTACCTTTCTGGCGCCATGGTTTCGCACCGCCACCACTGACAGCAGACCGGTTCTTCTGCGCCTTGGTACCTGCACGGCCGGCGGCCATGTATGCAGTAACCAGCTGATGAACCAGGCTTTCTTTATAATCAGCAGCGAATACTGCATCAGATACAGTGATTTTTTCTTTACTGTTGTGTAACTGCAGGTCCATCGTTATCTCTACTTGTCTACCTGTTAATTAAATGCGACTGACTTAGGCCTTGACCGCAGACCTGATGATGACATCACCGCCTTTAGCGCCCGGAATCGATCCCTTGATCAACAGCAGGCCACGTTCTTCATCAACACGAACCAGCTCTAATGACTGCGTCGTGGTTTTAACATCACCCATGTGGCCTGACATCTTCTTGCCCTTGATCACGCGTCCCGGCGTCTGGCACATGCCGATTGATCCGTTTGAACGGTGCGAAATCGAGTTGCCGTGCGACATGTCCTGGGTTGAAAAATTATGACGCTTGATACCACCCTGGAAGCCTTTACCAATGCTGCGACCGGTGACGTCGATTTTCTGACCCGGCTCAAACATGCTGATGTTAATCTCACCGCCCACTTCCATTTCGGCCGCTTCATCACCATTGATGCGGAACTCCCACAAACCACGTCCTGACTCGACGCCTGCCTTGGCAAAATGCCCGGCCATCGGCCTGGTTACGCGAGACGCACGTCTTGTGCCTGTAGTCACCTGAATTGCGCGGTAGCCATCGGTCTCTTCAGTCTTGATCTGGGTGATGCGGTTAGGCAACACTTCAACAACACTGACAGGAATAGATGCTCCATCTTCAGTGAAGATGCGAGTCATACCTGCTTTTCTACCTACAACACCTATAGCCATGACGATTTCCGCTCAATAAAAAAACTGATTCTTCATTTATTTGTGAAAAACCAGCCACTTAACCGCGATCTGCAATCGCGATTAACAGATTAAATTCGTATCTTTCCAGGATCGCCACGCAAGGCGCGGCTACTCTCTTCGGTTTTCGCAGTATCCCTGACCACCTTTGCAGGCATTATCATCAAGGACTTACGATAATAAGAAACTTAGCGCCGGAACTTGAATAGTGCGTTCCACTATTTGCCCGGCAGCAAAGCCCGGGTATTATACAGGAATTTCCGACCTGCTAACAAGCGCTAAATGCGACAAATTGATGCAATTTGCTGCATTGCTGTGTGTGACCCAGCATATTCAGGGCCACTTCGGGCGCATGGATGCGCCCGCATTTTCAATCACTCATGTGATTGAAAATGGAGCTTACTGCAAATCGCATTTGCAGTAAGCGTGCACGGACGAGCCATGGATGGGCTGTTCCGTGTCTAAAAACTAGTTCAGCTTGATTTGCACATCGACGCCAGCCGAAAGATCCAGCTTCATCAGCGCATCGACTGTCTTGTCTGTCGGATCGATAATATCCAGCAGGCGTTTGTGGGTGCGGATTTCGTACTGATCGCGCGCATCCTTGTTCACATGCGGGGAAATCAGTATGGTATAGCGCTCGATTTTGGTCGGCAGCGGAATTGGACCGCGCACGTGTGCACCGGTTCTTTTTGCTGTTTCGACGATTTCACTTGCAGACTTGTCGATCAAATGATGATCAAATGCTTTAAGCCTGATACGTATCTGTTGGTTTGCCATATGATGACCTCTTCAAAGAACGACCCCGGATTCCGCCGGAGCGATTTAGTTAAAAATAATATTTCACCACAGAGACGCGGAGAACACAGAGGATTTTTTTCACCCCGTATTTACCTCAATCAATGAGGGTAAACACGAAGTTTCTCTGCGGCCTCTGCGTCTCTGCGGTTAATCCATATTACTCGATGATCTTGCTTACAACGCCGGCACCCACGGTGCGGCCACCTTCACGGATCGCAAAGCGCAAGCCTTCTTCCATCGCAATCGGCGCGATCAGGCTCACGGTCATCTTCACGTTATCACCCGGCATTACCATCTCG
>Ga0316596_1000025_pt1 | contig 14538 bp, 11 predicted proteins | sample S_170502SBrCrA_R_FD_207793 | JGI IMG/M metagenome (GOLD analysis project Ga0316596, IMG submission 207793) | Metatranscriptome of rhizosphere microbial communities from salt marsh grasses in Alabama, United States - S_170502SBrCrA (Metagenome... | ecosystem: Host-associated > Plants > Roots >... | reverse complement strand
TGGGCCGCCCGCGTAGTAGTTCTCGAAGAAGGGCAGGTAATTCAGGTCTCCATAACCGTCGCCATAACCGAGGTCCGCGGAAAGCGACAGGATGAACTTCGAGGTGAGCGGGATATAGCTGGTGCCGGAATAGCTCGTCTTGTAATACGTCAGGTCGCTCCCGGGGACGCTCACATCGAGGCGTACGGTCTGCAGGGTGCCTTTAGTCGGGAAGACCGCCTTGTCTCGGGTGTCGCGGACATAGCTCGCGCTCAAGAAGAAGTCGTTGAAGTTGTTTCCGTTCTCCTCGACGAACTGCTGTGCGAGCTGCGAGAAACCAGCCGAGAAGTCCGTGTATTGATAGCGTAAACCGAAGCCCGCGCGAGATGTGGCGGAGATGGGAAACCCGAAATTCATGCCGACGACACCAACGTCCGTGGAATAGTCGGCCCCCACGAGCTCATCGTAGTTGGTGGCCCGGTAGGAGAGCTCGAAGCCGCGGCTGATCCCATCCACAGTGTAGAAGGGGTTGAGGTAGCCGAACTGATAGAGCTGGGTGGCCTGGCTGGTATTGATCGCGAAGGACACCCGCTTACCCGTACCGAGGAAGTTGTTCTGCGTGACGCTGGCATTCAGGATGACGCCTTGGGACTGGGAGTAGCCGATGCCCGCCATCAGGTTGCCGGCGGGCTTCTCCTTGACAGTGACGTCGACGTCCACCTGATCCGCCGAACCAGGAACTGCCGGGGTCTCGATCGTGACATCCTCGAAGAAGCCGAGGCGCTGCAGACGCTCCCGGGACTCCCTCACCAGCGCGGCCGAGAACCAGGCACTCTCCAGCTGGCGCATCTCGCGGCGCAGAACCTCGTCGCGGGTTCGGGTGTTGCCCTTCATGTTGACACGCCGCACGTAGACCCGCTTGCCCGGATCCACGAAGAAGGTGACCGCGACCTGCTTGTTGGGCTCGTCGATCTCGGGGACCGTATTCACGTTGGCGAAGGCGTAGCCCTCATCGCCGAGCAGATTGGAGATGCGCTCGGCGCTTTGCGTGGTGAGCTTGCGCGAGAAGTACTCGCCGCGCCGCAACTCGATCAGCGGGAAGATACGCTCGGCCGGGATTGAGGGCTCACCCGCGAGCTTGATATCGCTCACGGTAAAGCGGTCCCCCTCGCTGATCACCACCGTGATGTAGATCTCCTTCTTGTCGGCGCTGATGGAGACCTGGGTCAACTTGATCGCGAACTGGATGAAACCACGGTCCAAGTAAAAGGAGCGCAGTGCCTCCAGATCGCCTGCCAGCTTCTGCTTGGAGTATTGGTCGTTCTTGGAGTAGAAGGAATGCCAACGGGTACGGCCGAGCTGAAACTGCTGCAGCAGCTCCTTCTCCTCGAAGGCATGGTTCCCGATGATATTGATCTGCTTGATGCGGGCGGTCAGGCCCTCGGTGACCTCGATGCGGATCGCAACCCGGTTGCGCTCGAGGGGGGAGACCGTCGACTGGACCAGGACCCCATACTTGCCGCGGGAGAAGTATTGGCGCTCGAGCTCCTGCTCGATCCGGTCCAGGACGGAGCGGTTGAAGACCCGGCCCTCCTTGAGCCCGATATCCGCCACCGCCTCGCGCAGCGCCTTCTCGTCCAGATCCCGATTTCCGACGAATTCGATCTTCGCAATGGCCGGACGTTCCTGCACCTGCAGGACCAGCACGTTTCCGTCGCGCTCGACCCGAACGTCCTCGAAAAACCCGGTCTGATAGAGGGAGCGGATGATGCTGCCGGTCACGTCGTCGCTCACCGTGTCCCCCACCTGGACCGGAAGGTAGGTGAAGACGGTGCCGGGGGAGATCCGCTGAAGCCCTTCGACGCGGATATCCGTGATCTGGAACTCCTCTGCGGAGGCCTGCGCGCCCCAGAGGCCGAGGATCAGGCAGATGAAAAACAGCGGACGCCAGCGGCGATCCAGAACCGGCGGTGAGACGCGCAAGGAAATGTCCCCGAGATGGTGTCGACCCCCAAGAGCGGGGCGCCAACGCAGGGGCCTTAGTATACGGGAAGGGTCCGGCTAGCCAAAGAGCCGGGACAGGTCGACGTAGAAGGCGAGGGTCATGAGGGCAGCCAGAAGGGCCACGCCGATCCTCTGTCCCTGGAGCTGGGCCCGCTCCGACAGGGGGCTGCCCTTCACCCCTCGATGAGAAAGTACAGGAGATGGCCCCCGTCCAGGACCGGGATCGGCAGGAGGTTGAGCACCCCCAGACTGATACTGACCACGGCCAGGAACTTGATGAAGTAACCCAGGCCATAGCTCGCGGTTCGACCCGCCGTCTCTGCGATGGTGATGGGGCCGCTCAGGTTCTCCACCGAGGCCTGCCCCACCAGCATATGACCCATGACCCGGAGCATGAGCTGGCTCATATCCAGCGTCTTGTGCACGGACTGGAAGAGGGCGTCCAGGGGCCCGTAGCGTACCTCCACGCGGTAGGGATCGAGCAGATCGTCGCGGGCCTGGACGCCCGCTCCGATGCGCCCGATGGGGGCACCGTCGGCCACAATTTCGCGGGGGGTCACGGGCAGCTCCAGCCGCTCGCCGTTACGCTCGATCTCCACCCGCATCTGGGAGCCGGGACTCTTTCGCACCAGCTCGACCCACTCCCGCCAGTCTTCCACTGGTGTCCCGTTCACCGCGAGGACCCGGTCACCAACCCGCAGGCCTGCCTGCTCCGCAGGCTCGCCCGGGGTGAGCTCGCCGATGACCGGAGGCAGCGACGGGCGCAGAGGGCCCAGACCCAGTCGCTCCAACAGATTGGGATCCTCTGGCAGCTCCGCGAGCTGCTCCCCGCTGATCCGGCGCTCCTGCTCCACGCCCGAGGCATCGCGCACCCGCACTGGGAGGTCCTCGTGCCCCAGTGCCCCCGCCATGAGGGCGAACACCGCGCTATCCCAGGTCGGCGACTTGCGGTCCCCGATCCGCAACAGCTCGTCACCTGATTGGAAGCCGGCCTCGGCGGCGATGGAATCCGGTGTAACGGCGCCGATCACGGGCCTCAGGCCCGTCTCCCCGGTGGCGAAAATGGCCCAATAGACCAGGATCGCAAAGGCAAAGTTGAACAAGGGCCCGGCCGCCACGATCGCCGAGCGCTTCCAAAGTGGCTGTCGGTTGAAGGCCAGATGGAGCTGATCGGGGGGCACCTCCCCCTCCCGCTCGTCCAACATCTTCACGTAGCCCCCGAGGGGGATCCCGGCCAGGACATATTCGGTGGAATCGGGGTCGCGCTGGCGCCGCAGCAAGGGGCGTCCGAATCCGATGGAAAAGCGCAGGACCTTGACGCCCAGACGACGCGCGACCCAGAAGTGCCCGAACTCGTGCACCGAGATCAGGATCGCCAGGGCGACGAGGAAAGAGCCTATGGTGAAAAGGAGATCCACGGTGCTGCTAAAGACTTCGTTACTCAGTGGAGGTTCCCAAGCAGCGACTCGGCAAGGGAACGGGCGCGCCGATCGATATCCATCAAGGTCTCCAGGCCCTCCCCCTCCACGGTCTCCACGGGCATGCCCTGGAGGGTGCGGTCGACCAGCTCGGCGATCTGTGGGAAGCGGAGGCGACCTTCGAGGAAACCGGCCACCGCGACCTCGTTGGCCGCATTGAGCACCGTCGGGGCCGACTCACCTGTCCTGGCCGTCTGAAAGGCCAGCCCGAGGCACGGGAAACGAGATGGGTCCGCCTCCTGAAACTCCAAGCGCCCCACGTCGATGAGGTTCAGGGGCGCCACCCCGGACTCCAGACGGTCCGGCCAGCCAAGGGCGTGAGCGATGGGGGTGCGCATGTCGGGGTTGCCCAGCTCCGCGAGCACGGACCCATCCCGATACTGGACCAGGGAGTGCACGACGCTCTGGGGATGGACCACCACCTGGACGCGGCCCGGGTCCATACCAAAGAGCCAACAGGCCTCGATGACCTCAAGACCCTTGTTCATCAGGGTGGCGGAGTCCACCGAGATCTTGCGGCCCATGCTCCAGACCGGGTGGGCACAGGCCTCCTGCGGTGTGACCGCGGCGAGCCGCTCTGCGGGCCACTCCCTGAAGGGCCCCCCGGAAGCGGTGAGGAGGATGCGCTCCACCCCCAGCCCCGGCAGGCCATGATGGAAGCCCCCAGGCAGACACTGGAAGATCGCATTGTGCTCGCTGTCGATCGGCAACAGCTGGGCCCCGCTGCTCGCGACCGCCGTCATCAAGAGGGCGCCCGCCATGACCAGAGACTCCTTGTTGGCCAACAGCACCCGCTTGCCGGACTGGGCCGCCGCCAAGGTCGGTCTCAAGCCCGCAGCACCCACGATCGCCGCCATGACATACTGGGTCTCCGGGAGGCTGGCCACCTGCTCCAGCCCCTCTACCCCACTCAGCACCTCGGGCCCGCCGGGCATCCCGGCGAGTAGCTCCGCCAACCGCGCGGCCGCTCGCCGATCCGCCATGGCCGCGAAGGGTGGACGGAACCGGCGACACTGCTCCGCCAAGAGATCCACGTTGCCATTCGCCGTCAGCGCGATCACCCGAAAGCGATCGGGATGGCGCGACACCACGTCCAGGGTACTGACGCCAATGGAGCCGGTGGACCCGAGGACGGTGACCCCAATCACTGGAGTCCTCCCGTCAAGACGAGACCGAGGACGAACACCGGGGCCGCTGCAGTGAGGCTATCCACCCGGTCAAGCATCCCCCCGTGGCCCGGCAGCAGGTGACTCGAGTCCTTGACGCCACGGCGGCGCTTCAACAGGCTCTCGTACAGGTCGCCCACCACCGAGATCAGAACGGTCGCAGCGCACAGGAGGGCAATCAAAAGGGTCCTGGACGGGCCAAGTGAGCCGACCCAACCGAAGAAGAGACCCCACAGGAGGGCGCCGGCCAAGGCACCGTAGACGCCCTCCCGGGTCTTTCCGGGGCTCACCCTAGGGGCGAGCTTGGTGCGCCCCCAGCGGCGCCCCACGAAATAGGCCAGGGAATCTGCCGTCCACACCAGGACCATGAGAAAGACCACCAGTGCATGGCCCTGAGGCTCCTGCTGGTGGAGCCCCACCAGTGCCGCCCAGGGTGCCGCCAGGACCAGCACACCGGCGGCCAGCTCCCTCACCTGGGGACCAGTCCGCAGGGCAATCTCTCGCACCATAGCGATGTGCACGGCCTGGATCAGCCACCAAAGGACCCCGGCACCGAGGAGCCAGGGCCGCAGCCCGGGCAGCAGCCAGAGTGCAAGGAGCAGGGAACCGACGAGGGCCAAATAGGCCACCCGACTGTCCCGCCGCTCGAGGCCCGCGAGCTGGGCCCATTCGCGGGCAGCGGCCAGGGTCACGAGCCCCAGGGCGAGGGCGAACGCGGGCGTGGGCAGCCAGAACACCGCCGCCAGGACCAGGGGACCCAGGAGGAAGGCCGTCTGAGTCCGCTGGCGCAGGGAGCTGGGAATCGGCAAGGTGCTAGCGCCCCTCATCGATCGTCGCCATGGCGTGGGGCGGGGCCTGCTCGCGCGCCTGCACCTGCTCCCCCGTAAGCCCGAAGCGACGCTGACGTCGCGCATAGTCGTCCAGGGCCTGCCCGTAGGCCTTGGCGTCGAACTCGGGCCACAGGAGGTCGGTGAAGTAGAGCTCCGCGTAGGCAGATTGCCAGAGGATGAAGTTGCTGAGCCGCTTCTCCCCGCCGGTTCGGATGAAAAGGTCCGGGTCGGGTTGGTCCGGGAACGCGAGTCGAGCGGCAAGTGACTGTTCGTCGATGGAGGCAGGGCTCAATCTCCCGGCCTGGACATCGGCCACGAGCCGGCGGGCCGCCTGGGTGATGTCCCAGCGCCCCCCGTAATTGGCGGCGATCTGGAGGCACAGACGGTCATTGTTGGCGGTGAGGTCTTCGGCGTCGGCGATACGCCGCTGGAGCTTTTCGGAAAAGGCGGAGCGCTCGCCGATGACCCGCAGCCGAACCCCGTTCTGCTGCAGGCGCCGCATCTCGCCGCGCAGGGTGCTCATGAAGAGGTCCATGAGCACGCTGACTTCGGAGAGGGGGCGGCGCCAGTTCTCGCTACTGAAGGCAAAGAGGGTCAGGGTCCCGACCCCTCGGCGCACGCTCTCCTCCACCACGGCCCGGACACTCTTGACCCCCTCGCGGTGGCCCCAGGTACGCGCGCGCTGGCGCTGGCGGGCCCAGCGCCCGTTGCCATCCATGATGATCGCGACATGCCTGGGCACCCGCGGGGGTCGATCGCTGCCGCCAAATTCAGCCGTGGTCTTGTCCACGATCTCGCCCTGGATCCTCCCGAGCACCCTCAGATGGACATCAGGTCCTGTTCCTTCTCCGCGAGCACGGCGTCAACCTCCTTGATGTACTGGTCGGTGAGCTTCTGAACCAGCTCCTGACCCCGGCGCTCGTCGTCCTCGGAGATCATCTTCTCCTTCGCCAGCTCCTTGAGCTCCCCGTTGGCATCCCGCCGGATGTTACGCACCGCCACCCGCGCCTGCTCCGCCTCGTGGCGGGCCACCTTGATCAGATCCCGACGACGCTCCTCGGTGAGCGGCGGCAATGGGACGCGGATCACCGTCCCGGCCGTATTTGGGTTCAGCCCCAGATCCGACTGAAGGATCGCCTTCTCCACCGCTTGCACCATCCCCTTCTCCCAGGGGGTCACGGCCAGGGTGCGCGCATCCTCAGCGGTCACGTTGGCAACCTGCCGGATGGGCATCTCACTCCCGTAATAGGTGACGGTGATGTGGTCCAGGAGGGAGGGGTGGGCACGCCCGGTGCGGATCTTCGCGAGCTCGTGGCCCAGTGCCTCCACGCTCTTGGACATACGCTGCGCCGCGTCTTTCTTGACGTCGTCGATCATCTTGAGTCACCACTCACGACCAGGGAGCCCAGATCCTCGCCACGGATCAACCGCAACAAGGCACCCGGCTCGTTGATGTTCATCACCCGCAAGGGCATCCCGTAGTCCCTGCACAACACGATTGCCGTGGCGTCCATCACCTGGAGCCCCTCTCGCAGGGCTTGATCGTAGCTGATTCGCGGGTAGAAGATCGCCGCCGGGTCCCGCAGGGGATCGGCGGAGTAGATCCCATCCACCTTGGTGGCCTTGATCAGCAGATCGGCGCCGATCTCGATGGCCCGCAGGCTGGCTGCCGAATCGGTGGTGAAGAAGGGATTGCCCGTACCGGCGGCGAGGATGGCGACCCGGCCCTCGTCCAGGTGCCGAACCGCCCGGGCCCGCGTGTAGGACTCGCAGACCTGCTCCATCGCCAGGGCGGACAAGGCCCGCGCGGCCACCCCTAGCCGACCCAGGGCGTCCTGCATGGCCAGGGCGTTCATCACCGTGGCCAGCATCCCCATGTGATCGCCCGTGACCCGATCCATGCCCCGCGCCGCCAGTCCGGCACCCCGGAAGAGGTTGCCCCCTCCGACCACCAGGGCCACTTGGACGCCCGTGGCAACCAGGTCGCGCACCTCCCCAGCGAAGCGTTCCAACGTATCCGGGTCGATACCGGACCCGTTGGAGCCCTGAAGGGACTCCCCGCTCAGCTTCAGCAGGATGCGCTTGTAGGGAAGTCCATCAGGGCGGATGGAGCCGGTCATGGGCCGTTCACCTGTGCTGGTGCTGAACTGGGCGAGGCGATGAGCCCGGGTTGGGAGGCGCGGTGCTGCCCTTCCCGGGGCGAAGCGAGTGACTAGGTGCCACGCACCTGGGCCATTACCTCCTCGGCGAAGTTCTCGGTGCGCTTCTCGACCCCCTCCCCCACCTCGATACGGGCGAAGCGCCGGACCTCGGCGCCTGCCTGCTTGAGGAGCTTCTCCACCGTGGTGTCAGGGTCCTTGACGAAGGCCTGGCCCACCAAGGTCACCTCCTCCAGAAACTTCCTCACCCGCCCCTCGATCATCTTCTCGACGATGTTGGCAGGTTTACCACTGTCCAGCGCTTGGGCGCGGAAGATCTCCCGCTCCTTCTCCAGGGTCTCTTCGGGCACCTGGTCCGCGCTGACACAGAGGGGGTTGCTGGCCGCGATGTGCATGGCAAGGTCCCGGCCCAGGGTCTCGTCCCCGCCGATCAGTTCCACGATCACCCCGATCCGCTGGCCATGACGGTAGCTGTAGAGGTTGCCCTCGACGCCGTCGAAGCGCACGAGCCGCCGCACCTGCACATTCTCGCCGATCTTGGCGATCAGGGCCTCCCGGGCGCCGTTGACCGTGATGCCTGAGTCGCCCGCCAGCGGCATCTCGGCCAAGACCGCCGCGTCGCTGGCCTCCGGGGCCAGGGCAGTGCGGGCAACCGCGGCCGCGAAGGATGCGAAATTGTCGTCCTTGGCCACGAAGTCGGTCTCGCAGTTGATCTCCACCAGGACACCCTGTTGGGCCCCCGGGGCGATCTCGATCATCACCACCCCCTCGGCGGCGATCCGACCGGCCTTCTTGGCGGCCTTGGCCTGACCGGATTTGCGCATCGCCTCGATGGCGGCCTCAATGTCCCCACTGGCCTCCACAAGGGCCTTCTTGCAGTCCATCATGCCAGCGCCCGTGCGCTCGCGAAGCTCCTTCACCATCGCCGCTGTGATCGCCATTTGAACAACCTCGCCCCTTGGGGGCCTGGAAATTTGAGAGGGGGATGAGCGGGCCAGCAGACCGGGGGCAGGTGCCATCCGTGAGCGAACCCGTTTCAGGGTTCGCTGGCCCCTCGCGCGCCGCAATCCAGCCCGCTGCCGGCCCTAAGGGCCGGCCCGGCAGCGAATCAGGCCGGCTCTTGGGCCGGGGCAGCGACGTCCACGTACTCGGACGCGCGACCGGACAACATACCCGCGGCCGTGTTGCGCCCGTCCAGTACCGCGTCCGCCGCCCGCGCGATGTACAGGCGCACCGCACGGATCGCGTCGTCGTTGCCGGGGATCACGTAGTCCACGCGGCTCGGATCGTTGTTGGTGTCAACCACGCCAACCACCGGGATACCAAGCTTGTTGGCCTCGGTGACGGCATTCTTCTCATGACCCACATCGATCACGAACAACGCGTCCGGAAGCCCCTCCATGTTCTTGATACCGCCCAGGCTCTGCTCCAGCTTGTCGCGCTCCCGGGACAGATCCAGCGCCTCCTTCTTGCTGAAACGCTCGATGGTGCCGCTGTCGAACATGGACTCCAGGTCCTTGAGCCGCTTGATAGACTGACGGATCGTCTTGAAATTGGTCAGCATGCCGCCGAGCCAACGATGATTCACGAAGGGCATACCGCAGCGCAGCGCCTCCTCGCGGATCGCATCTCGCGCCGCCCGCTTGGTGCCTACGAACATGATGCGACCACCGTTGGCGGCCAGGGTGCTCATGAAGTTCATCGCCTCCTGGAAGAGCGGGACCGTCTTTTCCAGGTTGATGATATGGATTTTGTTGCGGTGACCGAAGATGAAGGCACCCATCTTTGGGTTCCAGTACCGCGTTTGGTGGCCGAAATGGACCCCGGCCTCCAGCATTTGACGCATTGACACGTCGACCATTGTCTACACCTCTTGGGTTCGGGTTATGCCTCCACGCGTCCCAGGCCGCAACCCAAAGGGGCACCCAGCGGTATGTGTCGACGCGTGTGTGGTTGTTCCGCCGCATTGGCGGCGGGCCTCGACTCTCTCGATTCTTTGGTATCGGGTCCAAAAACAAAGCGAAAAACCAGATGTTTTTCGCTTCGCGGCGCGCAGGCCGGAACTTTGTCTCAGGGGCCACAGACCCAAGGTGGCCACTGGTTTGCGGCAGCGCGAGGGCTTATATACCATAGCGTGCTTGGCCTCGGCAATCGCCTCCAGAAAATAACCTAAGCAATTCCGAGAGATCCGCAGCAGACGTGGACGCATCCGGCGCGACAATGAGCGTACAGATCAAGACTCCCGAGGCGATCGAGCGGATGCGCACGGCCGGACGCCTGGCGGCCGACGTGCTCGACATGATAGAGCCCCATGTCCAGCCGGGGGTCACCACGGACGAGCTGGACGCCATCTGCCACGACTACATCACCCGGGTCCAGAAGGCCATACCCGCGCCCCTCAATTACCGGGGCTTCCCGAAGTCGATCTGCACCTCGGTCAACCACCAGGTCTGTCACGGCATCCCCGGAAACAAGCGCCTCAAGCGCGGTGACATCGTGAACATCGACGTCACCGTCATCAAGGACGGCTATCACGGCGACACCAGCAAGATGTTCTTCGTGGGAGAGCCCTCTGTGCTGGCGCGCCGACTGGCGAACATCACCCGGGAGGCCATGTTCCGCGGCATCCGGGCGGTCCGCCCGGGCGCCACCCTGGGGGACATCGGCCACACCATCCAGCAATTCGTGGAGTCCCAAGGCTACTCCGTGGTGAGGGAGTACTGCGGGCACGGGATCGGGCGGGAGTTCCACGAGGACCCCCAGGTGCTGCACTACGGCAAGCCGGGAGAGGGCCTCATGCTGCTCCCGGGCATGTGCTTCACCGTGGAGCCCATGGTCAACGCCGGCAAACGCTTCATCAAGCTCCTGCCTGACGGCTGGACGGTGGTCACCAAGGACCGCAGCCTCTCGGCCCAATGGGAGCACACCATCCTGGTGACCGAGGACGGCCACGAGATCCTGACCCTGAGGGCGGAGGAGCGCGGCCCGGACGGCTCACCGTGACGCCCGCACCCAACCCCCTGGCCTCCTCCGCAGCCAGCCACCAGCCCGTCCATCCCGACCCGCTGCTCGTCGCCTCTCGGCAACGGCTCCGGGCAGTGACCGAGGCCCTGTTCGAGCAATTCGACCAGGGCGTACCGGTCGGCACCTTGGTCCGGGCCCGCAGCGACCTGACCGACGAGGTCCTCCGGGATGTCTGGCGGGCCCATTTCGGGGACCCTGAGGATCTCTGCCTGGTGGCGGTGGGTGGCTACGGCCGCCGGGAGCTCCACCCGGCATCGGACCTGGACGTGCTCATCTTGGTGGAGCCCGCGACCGAGGACTCCCTGCGGGAGCCCCTGGAGCGATTCATCACCTTCCTCTTCGACCTGGGGCCCCAGGTGGGGCAGAGCGTTCGCAGCGTCGAGGACTGCGTGGCCGCCGCCAGGCATGACGTGACCGTCATGACCAGCCTGATGGAGTCCCGGCTCATCTGCGGCGGACCGGAGCTCCTGCAGCGCATGCGCGAGGCCACCGGACCCGATCGCATCTGGGACAGCGAGCAGTTCTTTAACGCGAAGATGCAGGAGCAGCAGGCCCGCTGGCACAAGTTCGGCGACACCGCATATAACCTGGAGCCAAACATCAAGGAGAATCCCGGGGGACTGCGGGACATCCAGGTCATCGGCTGGGTGGCCAAGCGTCACTTCGCCGCCGTGACGCTCCATGACCTCGTGACGCATGGCTTCCTCACGGAGCCCGAGCATCAGGCCCTGATCGAGGGCCAGACCCACCTCTGGCGCATCCGCTTCGCCCTCCACCGGCTCAGCGGGCGGCATGAGGATCGTCTCCTGTTCGACTATCAGCGCACCCTGGCCCGCCAGCTCGGGTTCTGTGACGGCGAGCACAACCTGGCCGTCGAGCAGCTCATGCAGCAGTACTACCGGACCGTGCAGGAGCTCAACCGCCTGAACGAGATGCTGCTCCAGCACTTCCGCGAGGCCATCCTGCTGCATGATCACATCGGCCCCCCGGTCCCAATCAACAAGCGCTTCCAGACCCGCAGCGGCTATCTCGAGGCGACCTCACCGAACGTCTTTCGCCGCACCCCCATCGCCCTACTGGAGGTCTTTTATGTGCTCCAGACCCACCCCAATCTACTCGGGGTAAGGGCGAGCACCATCCGGCTGATCCGCGAGAACCGCCACCGCATCGACGACGCCTTCCGGGCGGACCTGCGCGCCCGCAGCCTCTTCATGGAGATCCTGCGCTCGCCGACCGGGCTGACCCGGGCCTTGCGGCGCATGAACCGATACGGGGTCCTGGCGGCCTACATCCCGGCCTTCGCCAACATCGTTGGGCGCATGCAGTACGACCTCTTCCACGTCTACACCGTGGACGAGCACACCCTGACCCTGCTGCGTAACCTGCGCCACTTCACCATGCCGGAGCACGACGCCGACTTCCCCCTGTGCAGCGCCATCTCCCGGCGTATCCCCAAGCTGGAGCTCCTCTATTTGGCTGGGCTCTTCCACGACATCGCCAAGGGGCGGGGCGGCGACCACTCCCAGCTCGGGGCCCGGGACGCCTGGGACTTCTGCCGCCTCCACGGACTGGGCGAGTTCGACAGTCGCCTGGTGGCCTGGCTGGTGGAGCGGCACCTGCTGATGTCCATCACCGCCCAGCGCAAGGACCTCAGTGACCCCGAGGAGATCCAGGCGTTCGCCGAGCAGGTGGGCGATCCGACGCGGCTCGATTATCTCTACCTGCTGACCGTGGCCGATATTCGGGCCACCAATCCCGAGCGCTGGAACAGCTGGAAGGACGCCCTCCTGCGGGAGCTCTATCAAGAGACCAGAAGGGCCTTGCTGCGCGGACTGGAGCACCCTCAGGTCCAGGACCAGCTGATCGAGCAGAAGCAGGCGGAGGCCAAGCGTCTCGTGGCCCGCTACGGTGGCGACCCCGAGGCCTGCACCCCACTGTGGATCAAGTACAGCCTGGACTACTTCCTTCACAGCTCGCCCGACGAGATCGCCTGGCAGACTCGAAAGATCCTCGAATCCGACCCGGGGGACCTGCCGCTGGTTGCGATCCGCCCCTTGACGGCGCGGGGGAGCACCGAGATCCTCATCTACGCCCACGACCATCCGCGCGTGTTCGCCCGTACCACGGCCCTGCTGGACCAGATGGGCCTCAGCATCATGGACGCCCGGGTCATGACCACCGACGAGCAGATGACGTTGGACAGCTACCAGGTCCTGGACCAAGGGGGCCAGCCCGTCGACAGCAGCGATCGCATGGAGGAAATCCGTCAGGGCCTCACTACAGTCCTCAGCGAGCGTGCGCGGGGCGGTATCCAAGTGGCGCGCAGCCTACCGAGACGCCATCGTCACTTCCCAATCGAGACCCGGGTGAGCTTTTCTGCGGACGAGACCAACCGTCGCACGATCATGCGGCTGAACACCCTGGACCGGCCAGGGCTTCTAGCCGAGGTGGGGGCCGTATTCCAGGATTGTGGGATTCGGCTGCGCAACGCCAAGATCGCCACCGTCGGGGCCGAGGTGGACGATGTCTTCTTCATCACCACCGGCGACGACGCCCCCGTCACCTGCGAGACCGCCCTCGCCTGTCTACGACGCGAGATCCACAATCGACTTGAAGACCATGGTCCAGCTTGACTTAGACGATGACGTGAGGTCGCGCCCCCGGACGATCAGAGCGATGGGAGGCGCGCTGCTACCCCTGGTGCTGCTCATTGCGTCGGCGCCCGGCTTTGCGGAGCCTGGGACCTTCGGGCCGGACGGGGCCACTACCGCCCCCCCGGAGGAGTCGAGACCCTCGCAGACACCGGACGGTTCGACCCCGCAGGCCTCGAGCCAGGATCCGGGCGCCCGTTGGCTCGACGAGGTGCGCGCCCAGCGTCAGGCCTGGGAGGACCGCCGCAAGGCAAATCGGGAGGCCTTCGAGGCACGGCGCCGGATCGCCGATCCCTGGGGCTCGGCCCAGCATGATGCGTGGGAGGACGAGGTCAAGCGGCGCCGCGAGACCCGCCGCCAGCAACGGGAGCAGGAGTGGGACCGGTTCCGCGGCGCTGGCCCCTACCAGCCTCAGCACCCTTGGCCCGAAGGGATCGAGCCCCCGAGCGGCTATCCGCCCCCCGCGGCGCCGGGAAGCCTGCCGGGCGATCAGATGACCTTGCATCGTGCCCCGTCGATCCTCTCGGAGCCCCAGGGCCCCGGCATCGTCTACCCACCCCAGGTCCCCCCCCGGGGTCTCTATGCACCACCGGACTGGGACAACCTCTGGTATTACCGGGGCTACTGAGCGAACGGCCTCCACCTGCGCAGGCAGGATTTGAGCACCGTCACGGCATTGCTCAGCGCTCCCCGGGGACCCCATAGTAGGCGACAGAAGGCGCCAGGTCATCCATGGACCGGGCGGTCGGCGCGTTCAATCGACGCGTCCCGGGTGCTCCCGAGGGACTCCCCCCGCTCTCAGGGCCTGGCCTCGATGAGCTCCAGTGCGTTGCCGTCCGGGTCACGGCAGAAGAGGGCCCTTCGCCCCGAACGGCTGAGCGTGTAGGACACCTCGGCGGCATCCAGGCAGACCGTCAAGGGCCCCAGATCCGCGACGGTCATGGCCAGGTGTCGATCGCGCCCTCCATGGGACGGCCGCCCCTCTACCGGGTCCGGATTCGGCAACTCGAGCAGGTGGACCTGGCCTCGACCCACCCGCAGCCAGGCACCGGGATAGCCCAGGTCGGGGCGCTCCGGGATCACCTCCAGGCCGAGGAGGTCGCGATAGAAGCGCAGGGCGCGCTCTGTATCGGCCACCAGGATGCTGGCGTGATGGAGCTCCAGGATCTCCGGTCGAGTGGTCAAGGCGTCCTCCAGGGGCACGGAGCCCCGGACTCTCGGGTTCGAGATCGGGTTCGAGTTTCGAC
>Ga0316596_1000024_pt1 | contig 14552 bp, 17 predicted proteins | sample S_170502SBrCrA_R_FD_207793 | JGI IMG/M metagenome (GOLD analysis project Ga0316596, IMG submission 207793) | Metatranscriptome of rhizosphere microbial communities from salt marsh grasses in Alabama, United States - S_170502SBrCrA (Metagenome... | ecosystem: Host-associated > Plants > Roots >... | reverse complement strand
CGCTCACGTCCTGTGCACAGCATCGGCTCGCGAATTTCGCCGGCCGAGGGGTTCAACTGCTCTTTTTAGGGTGATCCCAACTCGGCGCGGTGCCGAGGAGTGTTGCCAGGATGGGCGTTGCGTTGCGTGAGCGCGCCTCCCGGAGCAGTGCCTCCAGGTCAGCGTTGGGTCTTCCTGCAAGCACCAGCAGTAAGGGTGTGCCGACAGCGACGGTGGCGATCGAGGCTGTCGAGGTCTGGGTTGGGCGATAGCCGAGATCGGAGCAGGCCACGGCGATGTCGGCAATGTCGAGATCACGATGGGCTGGCAGGATGGCCAGAGACTGGTTGCGCACGCTAAGCACCTGTCGGCTCCCTTGCTCGCGGGCGGATTGTTGTTGTGTACGCCGGCGAACTCGGAGAGGTTACGCGCCATGGCGGCGCCACCTCGCGCCTGTGCGGCAACGCGAGGACCTGGTGATCCGTCGAGAACTCGCCGTGGACCCTAACAAGTCTGAGGAGGGGGCCGTGAGCGGAGTTTTCTGCAACGCAGGTCGGAGTATTCGTTATCCCCTATCGGAAAACCAGTAAATAGTCTCGCCGGTGCGAACTGGCCGATCATAGGGCCCGCTCGACACAACACTCGACACAAAAACGCCGGCGAGGAGCCGGCGTTGGTCTGCGGGAATCGGGACAAGCGACTACACGCCGCCCGAATGCACCGTCTCGTAGTAGAGCTTCTCCAGCTCTTCCTTGTGCTTGGCCTCTTCGTTGGCCAGATACTCGAACAGCTCTTGGATCGGACCGGGAGCCGCGGAGTCGGCCAAGGCGCGGTAGTGCGTCATAGCCAGGTGCTCACGGCCCATGGCGTATTGGAGCACGGCCTGGTCGTCCGGCTCATCGCCCAGATCGGGGGTCATGATGGCGTCGGCGAACTTGCCGTCGGTGACCGGGCGCTCTACCTCGGCCTGAATGGCGTCCTTGATGTCGTCGCGCTCGGCGAGGTTGGTGAACAGATCGTAGTGGCCCTGTTCTTCCTTGGCGAGATCCTCCACCAGCCAGCGGAAGTTCTTACTAACCTTCGGGGTCAGGTCCGTGTAGAAATCCCGTGCGCTTTCTTCGAAGGACGTGGCAACGGTGAGCACGTCCTTCATGGTCGTCATGGACTTGATCTTTTCGTAACTTGAGGAATGGCCTTCTTTCATGCGGCTTTCTCCCGGATGGAGAGGTGTTCGTTAATGCTGGCCGCGACCTTGTGCCCATCGGCCACTGCTGAGACGACGTCCGGCCCGCGCACCATATCGCCCGCGGCCCAGAGCCAGTCGACGGAGGTGCGGAGGTTGTCGTCCACGCTGAGACGACCGCGGACCCATTCGAGTTCCTCGGTCAGTGCCTCGCCGAGCAAATTGACGTCCGCCGACTGACCAATGGCCTCGACGATCATGTCGCCCTCGTGAACGATCTCGTCTGTCTCGTCGTATTTGGGTGCGAAGCGGCCCTTTTCATCGAAGATCGACGAGACCTTCAGCGTGCGCAGGCCGGTGGCGCGGCCGCGGCTATCCTTGAGCACCTCCTGCGGACCGCGGGCGTCCAGGATCTCGACGCCTTCTTCCCCGGCCTCCTTGATCTCTTCGGGGTCGGCGAGGAAGTGGTCGAGATCCTCCAGCGCCGTCAGCGTAATGGCGACCTTGCCGTGCTTCTGCTTCTGCAGCCTTGCCAGCGTGCGCGAGATATCCATGGCGACATTGCCGCCGCCGATGATCACGGCGCGCCGGGGCACGGGAATGCGGTTGCCGTCGGCGATCTGACGCAGCAGATTGACCGCTCGATAGACGCCGTCGGCATCGCTGCCTTTGACCCGTGTGGAGCGGCCGATCCACAGACCGACCGCGATGACGACCGCGTCGTACTCATCGCGCAGCTGGTCCATGCTGATGTCGGAGCCGACCCGGGTGTTGTACTGGATGTCGACGCCGACGGACTGGATTACCGCAACGTCATCGTCGAGCTTATCGGCGGGCAGGCGGTAGTAGGGGATGCCGTAGCGGGTCATGCCGCCGGCGGCGCCCATGGCCTCGAACACCTTGACCTCGTGGCTAGCCTTGGCCAGGTCGAAGGCGGCCGTGAGCCCGGCGGGTCCGGCGCCGATAATCGCGATCTTCTTGCCGCTCGGGGAGGTCTGCTTGTCCTCGGCTGCGATCTGCTTGACGCGCTCGGGGCTTACGGCGTCCATCGCGTAGCGCTTCAGCCAGCGGATGGCGATGGGTTCGCCGCGGTGGCCAACGGAGCAGGCGATCTCGCAGCGGTGGGTACAGACACGGCCGCAGGTGTGGGCGAAGGGGTTGGTGCGGTAGATCTCGCGCACCGCTTCTTCGGCGTCGCCGCGCCAGAGGGCGCGGATGTATTCCGGCGCGTGCATGTGGGTCGGGCAGGCGTCATGGCACATGCCGCATTGCACGCAGCGAGAGGCCTCGATGATGGCCTGGTTGGCGTCGTAGCCGGCAACGATTTCGGCGAAGCTGCCGACGCGCGCCTCCGGGGCCATCTCTGCCATGCGGGTGCGATCATGGCTCACCATGTCGCTCTCGTCGTGCTTGGCCCAGCCCTTGTCGTAAGCCACGCCATGGATGCCGTTGCTGTCCGGCAGCATGAAGTAGCTGTCCAGCTCCGGGTCGGTGCAGGTGTGGACGTACTCGCGCGAGAGCGAGATGGACCCGGTGGGGCACAGGTCCACGCACAGCGCGCACCAGCAGCAGCGGCCGTAGTCGATGGCTGGACGCAGGTTGCGGATGCCCTTGGCGGGATCCTCCGGCAGGCCGGGCACCTCCACCATGGTGATGGCGGCGTTGTCGCAGACCTTCTGGCAGGTGCTGCAGCCGACGCACGCCTCCCAGTCGTTCAGGTGGAAGCCGCGGTAGTTGGCGGACGCCGGGCGCGGCTCCAGCGGCTCGGTGACGGGCTTGCGGCCGAAGAACTGCAGGTTCTTCAGCGGCGCCAGGATGCCCCCGGGGTCTTTGTGATCGATGGTTTCGTACTTCTCGTCGGACATCAGCGATCCACCTCCGGCGGACAGGCATCGAGGGAAAACATGATCTGCGCGACATCTTCGATGCGGGCGCCGACGGCGAGGCGCTCGAGCACCTGCACCGCGTGCATCTGCGACGGGCCGCGTACATGGGTTCGGTAGGGCCGTTCTCCGCCGTTGGACACGACGTACCAGGAGAGTTCGCCCTTAGACGACTCGACGCGGGTGAAGGTGCTCCCCGCGGGCACGTTCCACGCGAGCGGGTTGGGGATCGGGCAGCGGATCGGCCCGTGGATGTCCGTCAGCTTGGCGAGTACTTGCCGGACGATCTTGATGCTCTCGAACAGCTCCTTGCGCCGCACCAGCGCCCGCGCCCAGGCGTCGCCGGCATGTTCCGTTGGGATATCGAAGTCAAGCTCGTCGTAGACCAGGTAAGGGTCGTCCCGGCGCACGTCGAAGGCCAGACCCGTGGCCCGCAGGTTCGGACCGGTCACCGCCCAATCCAGCGCCTGTTCCTGGCTGATGATGCCGATATCGCGTGCACGCTTGACGAAGACCTGGTTCTTGAATAGCAGGTTGTCGTAGTCGGGCAGCCGGGTTTCCAGGTAATCGACGGTGTCCGAGACACGCTCGATCCAGCCGGCCGGGGCATCGCGGCGCACCCCGCCCGGGATGTTGTAGATATGATACACCCGCCCGCCGCAGAGCTCCTCGAACAGGTCCAGGATCAGGTCGCGGTCGGCAACGCCCCAGAAGCTCGGGCTGTACATGCCTGTGGTGGCCGCATGGCCGCCGAACGTGAATAGGTGCGAGGCGAGCCGGGACAGCTCCAGCTGGAGCACACGCAGGTACTGGGCACGCTTCGGCACCTCCAGCCCGCACAGATCCTCCACTGCGAGGCAGTAGCTCACCTCCATCGGCACCGGGTCCGGCACGCAGATGCGTGGTGTGATGGCCAGGTTCTGAATCCACAGCCGGCCCTCCATCAGCTTCTCGAAGCCGCGGTGCAGGTAGCCGGCGTCGGCGCGCCCCTCGATCACCCGGTCGCCGTGCAGGCGCAGCTTGAAGGCGTAGTTACCCTCGATGCCGGGGTGGTTCGGGCCGATGTTCAGCTCGTACTCGTGACTCGGCGGCTGGCGCTGGGCCTCGTAGTTCTCGGGTCTCACTGTCGACCTCCGTTTCCGCTCGCCGAACCTGACGCGGCATGCTCGATGGGCTCATCGCCCGCTTTGCGGCTGAAGCGCTGCTCATCCGGGCGAATGGCGATGCCGCCGCCTTGGGCCACGAGCTCCTGCAGCCATACCGGGTTGTAGTCCTGCCAGTCGAAGTGCTCGTTGACCCAGGCCTCGGAGTCGAAGTCCTTGCGCATGGGCGGCGGGCCGTCCCATTCCGTAAGAATGAACTTGCTCATGTCCGGGCTGCCCTCGAAGAAAATGCCGAACATCTCGTGGATGTCGCGCTCGAAGAAGGCCGCTGGCGGGTAGATGTCGTAGACCGAGATATACAGTCCCGGCTCGCGGGCAATGCGCGTGTGGGCCGACACCAGCGACTGCATCTCGTAGGACCAGACGTGGTACACCAGCTCGAACTGCCGGTCCTGGGGCCAGTCCACGCAGCTGATGGCCGACAGGTGCACGTAGGACGCGCGGCCCCGCAACAGCTCCAACAGGGCGGGCAGGGCATCGGCGGCGACATCGACCCTGAGCCTACGGGACGATTTGCGCCGGATCTCGATCCCCTCGAGCTCCGTTAGCAGGTTGTCAAGCCAGGTGGAGAGTTCTTTGCCTTCCGCCATTGGGTTGGCCTCGTTGCTTGTGTTGGCGCGGTCGCTTCGGGGTTATGCGAAGACGCGGATGGGGTCAGGCCAAGACGTGCGTGGAGTCACGCCAAGACGCCGATGGGGTCACGCGAAGGCGCGAAGGCGCGAAGGCGCGAAGGGGGAAGATGCGAAAGGGTTTGAGCGGGGCATTGTTACTGTTCGCCATCGTGTTTGTGCAATTGAGGAACTTGGTGCGGCTTCGCGATTGATGCGCAACTTTGACGCCGCAAGGTCGCGATGGTTGTTGACGACTCGACGGATGCCCTCTGTGAAGGTTGCTGCGCCGAAATTGATGACCAAACCGAGGCGCAGGTCCATGAGCCGGAGGTAGGTCAGCAGTTGCTTCATATGCAACGGCGCAATAGTCTCCAGGGACTTCAACTCGATCACTAGGCAGTCGGCAACCAGCAGGTCGATGCGCAGTCCCTCATCGAAATGGATTCCGTCGAAATCGAACTGGACCTTCTTCTGCCGTTCAGCCTTCAATCCCTTCTTCTGAAGCATCTTCGCAAGCACAGCCTCATACACCGACTCAAGTAGCCCTGGCCCCAGATCCTTGTGCAGCCTGTAGGCAGCATCCACGACGATGCGCGAGACGTCCTCTACGTCTAATGCAACCTCCAGCGGCGGCCTGCCTGAGTCACTTCACGCCCTGGCTTGCCAACCCGTAATCCTCCACCTCAGACCCCGTCGCGTCTTCGCATGAAACCCAAAACCATTCAATGCCGATCTGCCTTCGCGTCTTCGCGTGACACCAGAAAACTTTCCGTCCGCGGCTTACCTTGGCGTCTTCGCGTGACATTCATCGCCCTAGCGCCGGTATTCCAACTCGCCGATGTTCAACTTGATATCCAGGGCTTCCATGGGCCTCTGATGCTGCTCCAGCAGTGCCGTATGCTCGCCGCGGGTCTCGGGGCCGATCAGGCTGTAGTGCTCCGCCTCGGCGATGATGTCCGTGGGCGTCTGCCAGGTCTCGCCGAACAGCCGCTGCTGGTGGCCCAGGTAGTAGTCGTAGCGGCGGTAGTAGTCTTCCCAGGCGTTGGCCTCGCCGTTCTTGATGTTCTCGATCAGATCGCGAAGCCCGGCGATGACCGCCTCCGGCCGCGGCATGCAGCCGGCGATGTACATATCCACCGGCATGTAGTCGTTGAGCTTCTTCGCCGTCGCGTAGCTCTGCCAGTACATGCCGCCGTTCACCGTGCAGGAGCAGATGCCGATGACGTACTTGGGCGAGTTCATCTGTTCGTAGGTCAGGATGACGCGCTTGAGCGTCTTCACCGACACATAGCCCGTGACCAACAGGATGTCCGCCTGCCGGGGCGTCACCATGGGCTGGATACCCAAACGCTCCATGTCGAATCTGGAGGTCATCGCCGGCGGTAGCTCCACGGCGCCGCAGCCGGTGCAGTAGTGCAGCATGAACAGCGATCGGGATTGCGCAAAGGCGATGAGTTCGTCGAAGACCCGGGCCAACGGATTGGTGCGCTTGCCGGCCTTGACCGGCAGGGGGTCGCCGGGCCGGGCGAGTGGCATGGTGTCGGTCATGGGATCAATCCCTCTCAGCTGCGTCGAATAGGGCGATTACAGGTGGCTGGACGCGGCGTCGGACTACACCATCAGGAAGGCGAGGCCCAGCAGCCCGATCATTGTCGGCCACTTCCAGAGCAGACGAACCATGTCCTCCGTGCGGTAGCGCGGGAACAGAAAGGCGATGGACATCGGGATCGCGACCACTGCGAACACCTTGACCAGGAACGTAACCCAGTTCTCGCCGCCGCCCAGGAACAGGGTCGTGTAGAGCACGCCGGCGGTGTAGAGCTGGAAGCACTGCATCACGAACAGACCGCCCAAGAACTTGCCGCCCATCTCCACCATGGGGCCGGTGGCGATCTCCGCCGGCGCGACGTAGATCTCGAACGGCTGCTTGCCCAGCATGCCTTGCAGCGCAATGATGCCGGCGAGCGCCAGCAGGGGGTTCTGCACAATACCCCAGGTCGCGATGCCGCCCGCCTGCTGGATCTCGACAATGTGCACCAGGTTGGTCGTGCCGAAGATGTAGGCGATCCCGAAGGCGACGATGACGAAGGGGATGTCGTAGGCCAGCATGGCCGTCAGCGCGCGGGAAATGCCGATGGAGCCGTTCGGGTTGGCGCACTGACCGACGCCGAGCGCGAGCCCGAGCGACGGGATCATGGTGATGTACAACAGCGCGATCAGGCCGCCCTTCTCGGCGATGCCGTTCATGCCCGGCACCGGCAGCAGCGTCTCCGCGGCCACATAGCCGCCGATGGCCATGACGATGCCGATCTCGTGGATCAGTCCGTGGGAGATCTGCGTCTGCTTGCTGTGCAGCTTGACGATGTCGTACAGCGGCTGAAAGAAGGGCGGGCCGACGCGCCGCTGAAGCCGCGCGCCGATCTTGCGCAGCATCAGCACCATGCCCATGCCGACGATGAAGGCGATCAGCGGCATCAGGGTGAGCTCGATCAGGACGTGTTGCCAGCGCATCTGTTGGATCTCAATAAAGAAGTCGGGAGTACCGACCGAGGATTCGGCTCGATGTTACGCGGGATGCTGCGCGGATGATTTGACGGGTCGCGGTGCTGGCACCCCATTCAGCATCCCGGTGACACTGATGCCCTCGTTGAGGTCGGGCCAATGCACGCCTTGGCCGTCCCCCAAGATCTCAAAGCACTGGCGTTGTTCGGTAGTCGCCTCCGACAAGCGTCAAGACCAGGTGATGGGGACACTGATCCTCCGACCGTCTTTCAGACCGGCAATGATCTCGTGCTCTGTGACCCTCAAGTCTTGAATCAGGGGTTCGACGTAGTCAGCCACGGTGCTCATGCCAGGCCTCTTTGATGACGGGTAGGTTGTTTTTGATGGTTCGCCGCAGCCCGTTCAGCTCTTGTGCCGAACCCCCTGCGTTGCGTGCCAGTGACACGCGTTCGAGCCAAAACTTGCAGAGTTTTCGTTCCCGTTGAATGTGAACTTGCATCGGCTCGCAACAATCGAAACTGTAGAAAAAATAACGGTGTGGCCCCGGTCCGATTCTTACCGTCGGCATCGTTGACTGCCTTCGTTCGACCGAGGGCCGAAACCGATTAAATCACCACCCAAGCCAACATCAGCGCCGCCGCGGTCACCACTAGCAAGGTCGGCTGCACGTAGCGATAGATGCCGGTGGTGCCAAACGATAGGATGTCTACGCTGGACTTCACGGTCCCTTCCAGCCAGCGGAAGCCGCCGCGATACCAGCCGCCGATCAGGTTCATCAGCCCCGCATAGAAGTTGTCGCTGTAGTGGTAGCGATTGGCGGCCGTCAAAAAGTGGCCGCCGGCATAGTTGTCGAGCTGATGTACCCGCTTCGACTTGCCGCCGAAGCCGTAGAACACCAGCGCCCCGACGCCGAAGCCCGCGAACAGCACGCCAACCAGCCAGACCATATCGATGGTCCCCTGCGGGCTCTCGACACCGCCCAGGGTGTAGTTGACCCTCTCCAGACCAAGCGCCGCCTGTACCTCCGCGACCCACGCGAGGGCATGGCCGGGGAAGACGCCCGCCAGGAAGACCACCGTCGACAGGCCGAGCATCGGCGCCAGCATGCTCACGGGCGCCTCGCGCACATGCTCGTGCTCAATGCGCAGCTGACCCAGGAACATGTTGTGAATCAGCTTGTAGACCGACAGGATGGTGCCCAGCGTGCCGATGACGGAGGCGACGAACAGAAAGGGCATACCCTCGGCGATGAGCGAGCGGTACACCAACCACTTGGACACGAAACCCGCCATCGGCGGCAGGCCGGCCAGGCTGATGATGCCGATCAGCAGCACCAGGAAGGACAGCGGCATGCGCGTGAACAGACCGCCCATCTTGTTCAAGTCCGCCGTTCCGGTGCGGTACATGACCGCGAACACGGTCATCAGCAGCGCCGCCTGGGTGATGGCGTAGTTGAACACGTGCAGGAGCCCGCCGGCGGAGCCGATGGCGGACCCCACCAGCACGCCCAGCAGCATGTAGCCGCCCTGGCCGATGCCGTGCCAGGCCAGCAGATAGCGGGCGTCGTGCTGCTGCAGCGCGGTGTAGGTGGGGAAGATGATGGTCAGCGCCGCGATCCAGCACAGCAGCTCCCGGGCACTGATCAAGGTGTACGGAACCTCCATTTGCACCAGCCGCCCGATGCCGACCAGGGCGACGAACACGACGATGATCGCGTACAGGCCCATACGCGCGGAGATGGCGCCCAGAAAGACCGAGCCCGGCCCCGGTGTCTCCGCGTAGGCCGGCGCCTGCCACAGATGCAGCGGAATCAGGCCGAGCTTGACGCCGAATCCGGCCACCAAGAGCCCGACCAGCACCCACAGCTGGCCGTTGCTCATGCTCGGCACCGCGGCGGCGAAGTCCGCGTAACTGAACGAGCCGGTGATGCTGTACACCAGCGCGAGCGCGCCGAGCACGGCCATGGCGCCGGAGAAGGCGTAGGAGACGTAGCGCAGCGCCGCCTTGGCCGCGACCCCGCCGGCGACGGCCATGAGCAGGAAGCTGGCCCAGCTCACCAGCTCCCAGCCGATGAACAAGGACAGGAATTCGCCGCTGCCCAACAGCAGCAGCATGCTGAACACATTGGCCGCGAGCGCCACATGGAAGGCCCAAAGGCTCTGTCCTTGCGATTGGTGCAGACGCTGCCAACTGCCCCCCGCGTACCAGGCGGAGACGAAGCCGGCGCCGATGGTAATCATGGCGAAGAACCACGACAGGGCGTCGTAGCGCCAGCCCAGGCCGTGGCCGAGGATGTCGAAGCCGAGCGCGGCGGCCATCGGCTCGCCGCGCAGGGTACCGGTCTCCAGCAGCAGCCAGAACTGCAGCGCATAGCCGAGGGTCAGCAGCGGACCGGCGATGCGCCAGCGCCCGAGCAGAATGGCCAGCAGCAGCGTCGCCGCCGCGGCCCCGAACATCAGGTCCAGCGGGGTCAGCGTACCGGGCAGGGGCAGCGTCGGCAGGGCCGGTAAGGGCAGGGCGGGAAGCTGCATCGGTGCGATTCTCCGGAACTGTCAGCGGGCTAGCCGATCACCTAGGTCATCACTTCGTAACGAATTAGAGACAACGCAAACGCCGGACGGCGGATAAGCGAAGCGCACCCGCCATCGTGACCTGTGGGAGCGGCGTCCCGCCGCGACTGGCCGCCCGTCGCGCCGAGGACGGCGCTCCCCGGGGAGTGCATGGGGAAGTGCACGGGGAAGCGCACGGAATAACGATCATGGCCTGCTTGGGCGGCTGCATCAGCTTGCCTCGTGGACGGGCGAACCCGCGGCGACCGCCGCACTCTTGGGTGGAAACACGGTTCTGATGTAGACCTCGCGATCGGCTGCCTGCGACGCGATACCGCCGAGCCAGCCGGACACCCGGCCCACGCCGACCGTCGCCACCAGCAACAGCACGCCCGCCGCCGAAGCGATGCCGAGGTCCAAGAGCTTCGGCCGTGGAGGCGCCGGCGCATCCGCCTCGCCCCGGGCATAGAGCTTGATGACCAGCCGGAACAGGTAATTCGCCTCCACCGCCGTACCGATCAGGATCAGCGCCAGTGCGCTTAGGGAAAGCGTCGTCGATTGTTCCGCCAGACCCATCACCACCAACAGCTTCGCCCAGAAGCCCGGCAGCGGCGGTACGCCGATGAGCGATAGCGCAAATAGCACCATCAAGCCAGATGCAATCGGGGCCGAGCGCGCGGCGCCCACGAGCCGCTCCAGCGAGCCGCCCCAGCGCGTCGCAAGGCCGAATAACGCGGCCTTGATGACAAGGTGGTGTAGCGCCAGCGCCAGCCCGGCGAGCAGGCCGGCGGTACCCGACAAAGAGAAGCCGATGAACACCAGCCCGAGCTGGCCGATGCTGGAGTAGGCCAGCATCCGTCGCAGGTCCCTTGCCCGCCAGGCGGCCAGCTCAGCGGTGACGAAGGCGAGCGCGCCGAGCAGCAGCATCAGCTGCGCCGCCCCCGTGCCATCGAAGGCGAGCACCAGCAGCCGAACCACCACCAGCACCGCGAGCTTGGACACCAGCGACGCCAGCAAGGCGCTGATGCGCGTCGGCGCGGTGGCGTAGACCTCCGGCACCCAGGTGTTCACCGGGAACAGCTCCGCCTTGACGCCGAAGCCGATCAGCAGCAGCGCGAAGGCCGCGAGCCCGTTCGGGCCGGCCAGCGCGGTGGGTGCCAGCTGCGCGATCTGCGCCAGGTTCAGCGTGCCGGTCTCCAGATAGATGATCGCGATGCCCACCAGCGCCAGCACGGAGCCGAAGGCGGACAGCAGCAGGTAGCGCACCGTCGCGATGTACGCGGCACCGGTGGCGCGCAGGGTCACCAGTCCGAAGCTCGCCACCGCGGTCAGCTCGTAGAAGACGTAGATGTTGAACAGGTCGCCGGACAGCGCGAGACCCGTACCCGCCGCTGCCAGCAGCAACATGACCGCGTCGCGTCGTATCGGGTCCGGATCATCCTCGCCGCGGGACCAAAACAGCAGGACCAGGATCGGCACCGCCGTTGCGAACAGCAGCGCCAGCTGGTCAACATAGAAAACAATTCCGAGCGGGGGCGCATAGCCGCCGATGGCCAGCATGTAAGGCGTGTCGCCGAAGCTGATCCAGAGCTGGATCAGCAGGTAGGCCGAGACGGCGAGCGTCGCCGGACCCAGCAGCAGCGCCAGCGGCTTCGCGACCCGGCCCAGCGGCTGCAACAGGAATGCCGCCAGCAGCGGCAGGACCACTGGCAGGACCGTCTGGCCCTGGGTGACGGACAACAGGTCGATCATGATGCGGCTCCAGACCGATCAGCGGTGGAAGCCTGGACCGGAATCGGCGGCGGCAGCGGGCGCTCGATGGTCGGCGCTTCCCAGCTGCCGTCCGGCGCGATCCCGGCATCGCGGCAGATGTCCTGTTCCAGGTGCCGGCGCAGCTCGCGCACGTCGAGCGTGCAGTAGATGCGATAGACCTTGAGCAGCGTCGCCACCGCCAGGGCCTGCACGCCGACGCCGATGACGATGGCGGTGAGCACCAGCACCTGCGGAATCGGGTCCACCATGGGCGTGCCGGCCTCGTGCACCCCAAGGATCGGTGCTACCGCCTCGTTGCGCCAGCCGGCCAGCACCAGCAGCAGGTTCACGCCCGCCTCGGCGATCACCAGCGCCAGCACCATCCGGAACAGGTTGTTCGACATGACCATGCCGAGCGCGCCGATGCCGAGCAGGCCGTAGGCGCCGACGTACATGACGACCTCGAAACTCAGGTGGTCGATGCCAAAGCCGTTCATGACGGGCGATCCCCCGGGTGTGCGGGGTCATGCCGCGGCGCGGCCGGCTGCTCGGCGAGCTGGGTCATCAGCCCGGCCAGCTCGGCGCCGACCTTGAGTCCCACGGCGATGGACAACAGCGGCAGCGTGCCTGCCGACAGCAGCTTGCCGAACACGCCCTGGCTCAGCATGGGTTGCAGGAAGTTGCCGTTGTCCACCAGTGCCCAGAGCCCGAGCCCGATGAAGCCGACGCCGGCGAGCCCCTCGATGAACGCGATGGCGGTGTGGTTCATGCCGCCGGAGCCGTCGGCGCCGGGTCGGGCCAGCACCAGTACGAAGAAGGCCGCGGCGAGGATCACCCCACCTTGGAACCCGCCGCCGGGTGTCAGATGGCCGTGCAGAATGATGTAGAAGCCCACCACCAGAAGCAGCGGGAAGAGCAGGTCGGCCCCCGTGCGCAGGATGAAGCCGCCCACCGGGTCGTTAGCCCCTGCATGGCAATCCTTGTTCCCGCGCACCAGCACCAGGCCGGCGGCGGTGGCCGCGGCGAACAGGATCGACAGCTCGCCCAGCGTGTCGATGCCGCGGTAGCCGAGCAGGACAGCGGTGACGATGTTGGAGGCGCCGACCTCATCCGGGGCTTTGGCCAGGATGTCGCCGCCAATCAGCATGGCGGGCTCGCCGAAGCCGAGCTCGCTCGCGATGATCAGGAGCAGGAAGGCCAGCCCGCCCGCGAACAGGAGTGCGGCGATACTACGCATCGGTCTTCTCCCGTTCGGTCGGACGGTCCGATGTCACGCCGTCCAGCTGCCAGAGCCCGAGACGCCGCAGCCCCAGCGCCAGTACCACGCCGGACAGGCCGGCGCCCACCACGGCCTCGGTCATGGCCACATCCGGCGCATGCAGCAGCACGAAGAGCACCGCGACGCCGAGCGAGACGGTGCCGGAGACGGCCACCGCGCCGATCATGTTCTCCAGCACCAGCACGAGCACCGCGGACACCAGCACCAATACGACAATGACCAGCGCGAACAGGGTTTGCAGATCGATCTCCATTGGCTCAACTCCCCGCTTGTTCCGGCGCCGTGCCAATTGCATCGGCGGGTGCATCGGCGGTGATCTGGCGCTCCGCGCCCTGTTTCCCTGCGCCCGCCTCGGACGGTGCCGTCCAAGGCCGTACACCCACCAGAAACAGAGCGCGTGCGATGGTGGAACTGCCCACGGGGCTGGTGAACAGGATGAACCCGGCGATGCAGACCACCTTCGCCCACCAAGCCGGGTGCAGCAGCCCGACGCCGATCAGGAAGCACACCGCGCCGAGCGTGGTCGACTTGGTGCCGGCCTGGATGCGGTTGTAGACGTCCGGCATGCGCAGCACGCCGAGCGCGCCCAGCGCCAGGAAGGCCGCGCCGAGCAGCAGGAACAGGTCCGCGATGAGTCTCATGCGGAGTCGCCCTCCTCGTCGCCACGGTTGGCCTCGATGGTGCGTGCGATGGCGACGACGAACACGAAGGCGAGCACGCCGAACACCAGCGCGATGTCGAGATAGAGGGGCGTCGCGAAGAACACCGCGAACCCCGCGATCCCGGCGGTAGCGGTGACCGACAGCACGTCTGCCGCGACAATGCGGTCCGCGGCCCCTGGACCGAGCAGCATACGCAGCAGGCCCAGCAGCAGCGCAATGCCTATCAGTGCGAACGCCAGCAGCTCCAGCGAATTCAACGTCATTTCAGGAACCCCTTGATGGTGCGCTCGAAGCCGGTCGCGATCACGCGCGTGGCCTGCTCCAGATCGGTGCCCGGCGGGCAGTCGATCCAGTGCACCAGCAGCCGGTCGCCGAGCACGCGTATGGTCAGGGTGCCCGGGGTCAGCGTGATGCTGTTGGCGAGCAGCATCTTGCCCAGCGAGGACTTGAGCTCGGTGCGGACCTCGACGACGGCGGGGCGAATGGGCAGCGCCGGCGACAGGACGCGGCGCGCCACATCGAAGTTCGCGGCCACCAGCGCGACGATGAAGCGGATCAGATACCGCACGAGATAGACAGGCGCCGTCGGCGTCAGCCGCATACCGGTGAAGATGCCGAGGCGGGGCCAGGCGATGACGGTCACCAGCAACGCGGCCACCGCGCCGGCGATGAGCTCCTGCGGGTCCAGCGTCCCGGCGAGTAGAACCCACAGCAGGAGTGACACGGCGAAGGTGAACAGAAAACGAGCGATGCCCGGGCGGGTGTCCGAGTCGACCGGCTGAGTTCGCTGCGACACGTTGGAGAACCTCAGCTGACGGTGGTTGGGGCTGGCCATGGTGCGAGCAAACGCGGTGCTCGCCGAAGAGACGAGCGGAGCAGCCGCTCGGCGCCAATGGTGCGTTGACCGTTGTCATAGCAAGCAGCGACGGGGCAGAGGCTAGCACGAAGTCGGGATCGGAAAAATAACGAGTCGATGAAAGAATCACCTG
>Ga0316596_1000023_pt1 | contig 14553 bp, 6 predicted proteins | sample S_170502SBrCrA_R_FD_207793 | JGI IMG/M metagenome (GOLD analysis project Ga0316596, IMG submission 207793) | Metatranscriptome of rhizosphere microbial communities from salt marsh grasses in Alabama, United States - S_170502SBrCrA (Metagenome... | ecosystem: Host-associated > Plants > Roots >... | reverse complement strand
GTCACACTTTGAGGCTGATTTTGCCCGAAGAGGCCATTCAATGTTTGTGGATGTCAGAAGGATGTCGTCTGAATGACTGTGCCAGCTCCATCAGGAGGATACGAGCAGTCATACCCTCACCACAGAATGCCAGTTGTGGCAGAGGCAGCGGCGATAGATATATTAGAGATTGGTAATCATCTAAACTAACAATATGGCTATTTTGATCCAACAACAAAAAACCATTCATCTCGACACACTGGCTGTGAATCCCTGGCTGTACGACGTACACCTTTCCCCACCCCCCAGAAGATTTATCTGTAGCAACCGATTGACGAGACTGCAACAGCCTCCACTCCTATCGGAAATCAACTAAAGGGAGAATTTTTTCCATGAGACGTAAAACCACAACGCTTGCGTTGTACGGGCTTCTTTGCGCCATTTTCGCCACTAACGCCTTCGGCCTGAATCTGATTGTCAATGGCGTGAACAAAGACGGAACCACAAGTTTAATCACCGAGTACCGCTGGGTAGTCGAGGAAGACACCACCTATCATCCGGAAGATACGGATTTCACCCGGGACATCAACACCCTTGGGCTGAACTTCCATGCCAGTTATATGCCGGTGGTCGCAACCGGCAGTGCCGCCGATATCACCGGTATCACCCTCGACCCCGCCAAACACTATTTTGTCTCGGTGTTGCCCGATCCGACCCTGACCACAAAGTACTCCATCGGCGGGGCCCAGATCGCTCCGGGACAGACCGATGTCACGGTGCACGTGAACGCCAACCCGATTCCCACGGCGCAGATCACCTTCTTCGTGTTCGAGGACGACTATCCCCTCAACAACGCCCCCGATCTGCCGGAGGAAGAGCCCTGTGTGGGTGACAATATGTGCATGGACGGCTTTGCCATTCAACTCGAGGATGCCGGCGGCAGCTATGGTGCCTCTGCGGGTCGCGCCTCTCAGGATGCCTTCGGCAATCCTATCGGAACCACCTATGTGTTGAATCCCGACGGGACCTTGGCGTTGGATGCGGACGGCCTGCCGATCGTGGATGTGTTGGGCGACGGCGTGGTCTATACCGGTCCGGACGGCCGCGCCACCATTAAATACCTGGCGCCGGGTAAGTACGGCACCCTTATCGTGCCCCCCGCCGGCATGGGTTGGCAGCAGACCACCACCATCGAAGGCACCAAGGTCATCGATGCCTGGGTCAAGGCCAACGAGCCGCCGTTCTTCGCCGAGTTCGGCCCTCCCGGCGAGCACGTCTTTGCCGGCTTCGTCCGGCCGTTCGAGGATCGTACGGTCTTGACCGGCGGCAGTACCCTCAAGGGTCAGATCGTCAACAACCATATGTCCCGTCCCCCCGAGTATACCTTTTATCGCGGCTTTCCCTTCGACTGGACCACCGCCTGGGTCGGTCTCAACGATCTCAGTCAGGGCGCCATCGGCAAGGCCATTTATGCCATGCCGACCGACGCCAGCGGCAACTTCACCATCACCGGTGTACCGGCCGGCGACTATGAACTGGTGGTATTCGATTCGAATCTGGATCTGGTGATCGCCCTGTTGCCGGTCAGCGTCAATGTGGATGGTAGTTGCAGCACCCTGACCGGCAGTTGCAACCTCTCGGAGGTCTCTGTATTCAACTGGTTCGCACGGATGGAGAGTACGGTATTTCTCGATTTGAATCAGAACGGTTTCCGCGATCCTGGTGAGTCAGGTATCCCCGACCAGGCAGTCAACCTGCGCTGGAGAAGCGGTAATCTCTATCAAACCGCAGTCACCGACATCGAGGGTTATGTGCCTTTCGATCAGGTTTTCCCCTTCTTTCATTGGTTGGTGGCCGAGGTGGATTTCGCTCGTTTCAAGGCTACCGGCGCGACCTTCGTGGTTGATGCGGGCGGTCCGGTTTTGCCCCATAACGACTGGGTCTGGCCTTCTTTCAATGTACTGACTCCTCAATCCCAGTGCATCGATGATGCTAGCGGTACCGGGGCCACTGTAGCTTACGATCCATTGACCGGCACATGCCCTCTGGGTAGCGAAGCCATCAACATCAACACCCCAGACCACAACAATCTGTCTCGTACCGAGATGGGTCCGGTATTGACCCAGGGGTATCAAGCCTTTCTCGGCCAGACCAACGTCATCGAGTGGGGCAAGGCTGCTTACCAGACCGCCGAGAACGGCGGTATCTCAGGTATCGTCTACTATGCGACCACCCGAGCAGAGGATGATCCGGAACTCGGTGTCGCCGAGGCCTGGGAGGCGGGTATCCCCAGAGTGACGGTCAATCTCTATCAAGACAGCAACTGGGATGGTGTACCGGATACGGTCGATCCCATCCTCACCACCACCACCGACAGCTGGGATGATAATCAACCCACCGGTTGTCAGGGCGAGACCTTCTACGGCGGTGAGGACCTCAATGGGGATGGCGTCATCGATGCCGCCGATGTGGCTATCGATCCGACCCGGGCCGCGGCTACCGACTGCTACGATGGTCTGCGCAACTTCAACCAGCTGCGTCCCGGTGTCTTCGATGGCGGCTATGCCTTCGGCCCCACCTTCGACTGTACTGTCGATTTCGGTGGCACCTGTCCTGGTTTCGTGACCATTCCCGATCCGATCAACGCTCCGAACACCGGTTATCTAGCGGCTGGCATCTATATCGTGGAGACAGTAGCGCCGGCCGGCTACGAGATCGTCAAGTCCCAGGACAAGAACGTGGATTTCGGTGACGACTACGAGGCGAGTCTGCTGTTGACCCCACCGCCCTGTGTGAACTGGGCCGACGTGGATGGCGATACCTTGCCTGGCTATACCGTACCGGGCGAACTCGCCCTGTTCCCCGGGGTAACCGCACCCTTGGCGGGCCAGCAACTGCCACTGTGTGACCAGAAGCAGATCATACTCACCGACACGGTGAATGCGGCGGCGGACTTCTTCCTGTTTACCGAGACGCCGATCGCCGCCCACTTTGTGGGCATGATCCTGGACGACACCGCCAACGAGTTCAACCCAGCCTCGCCGCAGTTCGGTGAGAAGTACGCGCCGCCCTTCGTACCCGTCTCATTCCGTGACTGGACCGGACGGGAGATCGTGCGCGTCTATGCCGACGAGTGGGGTCGCTACAACGGGTTGGTGCCTTCCACGTATACCCAGAATCTACCCCTGCCCAGCGGCACCTCGCCGAACATGCTGACTGCCTGCATGAACGACGCGGGGCCGATCCTGGATACCCGGGTCGGGTCACCGACCTTCGGGCAGATGATCACCGATCCGAACTTCAACCGGCAGTACAGCCAGTTCTGCTACACCTTCCAGTACATGCCGGGTATCACCACCTATCTGGATACCCCGGTGGTGCCGGTGGCGGCCTTCGCCGGACCGGATCAGTTTCAGCTCGACTGCGAGTTGCCCAGTGCCACACCACGTATCTATTCGGTCAGCGGACCCCAAGGTGGGCCAATTGTCATGGCGGCAGGTGATCTGGTGACTATTACTTCCATGGGTTCGGTGGAAGTACCCAATCCCGCCTACGACGGGCCCAACGGAATCCAGCCCAAGACCATCCTGCGTGACTATGGTTTCGGCGGTACCGCTGGAACGCTCAGCGTCGGAGGCGTGGACATAGATCCGGCCAATGTGACCTGGGCAGCCGATGGCGGCAGCATCAGCTTCGCGGTACCCGCCGATCTGACTACGGGTGAGCTCATCGTGACCCGAGCCGATGGCAATGCCACCCCGATCGGTGTGACCCTGTGGGTCAATTACACCGCCAAGGACCCCTATGTAGTGCATCAGGTACAACCCAGTACGGACCCGCAGGCGCAGCCTATTCAGGATGCCATCGATCTGGCAGCCGAGGGCGATATCATCCTCATCGCACCGGGCAACTATCCGGAGCTGACGGTGATGTGGAAACCGGTGCGCCTGCAGGGCTGGGGTGAGGGTTCGGTCACCCTCAACGCCTCCCAGTCACTGTCCGACCGGCTGCTGCAGCAACGCCAGACCATCGCCACCTTGTTGACCAACGAACTGGTTGAACTGTTGCCGGCTCAACAAGGCGTGTTCGATCCCAACGCCATCGAACCCAACGTCCTGCGTACCGAGGAGGGGGCCGCCATCCTGGTTCTGGGTAATGAGAAGACCTTCGAACTGGACAAGGACGAATTCCCCCTGGCGCGCATCGACGGTCTGACCATCACCGGTGCCTCCGGTGGCGGTGGCATCATGGTCAATGGCTACGCCTATGATCTGGAGATCAGTAACAATGTGATCTCCGGCAACCAGGGCTTCTTTGGCGGCGGTATCCGCATCGGCCACCCGGAACTGTTCCTGGAGACCAATCAAGGATTGGAATATCAGGATTCATTCAATGAACGTATCCAGATCCACCACAACAGCATCAACCGCAACGGTGGTCTGGGTGGTACCGGTGGCGGCATCGCCCTGCACACCGGGGCCGACGACTATGCGGTGGTGAACAACCACATCTGTGGTAATTTCACCATGGGTCAAGGCGGCGGTATCGGTCAGCTGGGTCTGGTGGAAGACGGTAAGGACGACGATCTGTACGGTGGTGTCATCGCCAACAATCAGATCCTGTTCAACCAGAACTTCAACCAATCTCCGGGCGCCTGGAACGGTGGCGGTGTCTTCATCACCGGTGGCCCGAATCCCAACGGTCCGGATCTGCTCAGCACCGGATCGGGTTCGGTGCTGATCAACGCCAACCTGTTCCAGGGTAACCTGGCCGGGGCCGGCGATGGCGGAGCCATCAGTCTGCTGCAGGTGAACGGTGCCGATGTAGAGGCCAGTAAAAAACCGGAAGACTGGTACAGCGCGGACGTGTTCAACAACCTGATCGTGAACAACGTAGCGGGTCTGGCCGGTGGTGCGATCGCGCTCAAGGACACCACCCGCAGCAACCTCCTGCACAACACCGTTGCCTTCAACGACAGCACCGCAACCGCAGGACTGGCGTTTACCCCGGGTATACCGAATCAGTCCAATCCGCAACCGGCCGGAATCGTCTCGCGTCCGCATAGCGATCTGTTGTTTGCCAATATCGACGTCAAGGTGGAGCCACCCTTCAATGCGCCGTACTCCAATCCTCGGATGGAGGACAACATCATCTGGCACAACCGTTCCTTCTATGTCTGGGTGGACGATGCCGCGGATCCGCCATTCTATGGTCTGATCCCTGACGTCAATGCCGGTCAGCCCGAGGCCTACTGGGACCTGGCGGTACTGGGAGTCAATGGCGGTTATCTCAATCCGATGTACGGTATCCTCACCTCGCTCGTTGATGAGGTGTTGAGCGCCGATGGTGCCGACGGACCACTGGCCACCGCCACCGGTCATCTGTATGACGTCTCTAACGACACCGCCGATCCGCTGTTCGTAGCCGAGTACACCAATGGTGCGCGCAACGCGATTCAGCAGATCGAGATCAAATCGGCCATTCAGATCCAGCCGGCCCTGGACGAGGGCGGCAACTTCATCGACGTGCGCTTCGGTCCTTTGACCCGTGTGCTGGAGACCCTGGATGCCACCACGCCGGTACCGCTCGTGCAGTCCACCGAGTTGATCGGTGACTATCACCTGCAGGCCGGCTCTCCGGCCATCGATGCGGGCGACGCCAGTGCACTCGATGACTACCCGGTGGAACTCGGTAACGACTACGACAGCGAGCCTCGCTCTGCAGGTACCGCGGTCGACATCGGTGCTGATGAGACCCAATAAAGATAAAACCTCAGGGTCAGAAAAGCTCCCCGCCAGTCCGTGGCGGGGGGCTCTTAAAGGAGAAGATTCATGAATATACGTGCTATTTGCAGGACCTTGCTGCCGCTGGCCTGCGCCCTGACTTTCGCACCGTTGACCGCGTCCTCAGCCGTCTTGGTGCAGTGCCCGGGTGACACGGACGGGGATGCGATTCCCGATGCCGCGGATGCGGATCCGAATGTCAAGTGTCTACACCTGGTCGGTGGTGACGGTTTCGTCAACATGGCCGACGGTTATCTGCAGTACATCTTCGGCTTCGCCGATGTTACCGGGATACCGTCCGATCTGGTGCTCACCGAGGGGTTGTTGGCAGCCGAGTTTCCGGCTCCCACCATCGTCCAGGACGAGGGCGATCTCTATTACCTTACCCTGACTAACGTGGGTATGGTGATGCGTCCGGACCTGTTCGATCCCCATACGGTGCACTATCACGGCTTACCCAATGCCTCACCGGTGTTCGATGGCCTGCCGGAGAGTGGTCTGGCCATCGGCATGGCCGCCAGCCTGACCTATTTCTATAATGTGCAGGAGCCCGGTACCTACATGTACCACTGCCATGCGGAGGCCACCGAACACATGCAGATGGGCATGCTCGGCAGCCTATATGTCAGGCCCGCGCAGAACAAGACAGGTTGTGCGGATTTGTCCTGTCCGGTGGCCCGACTCGGGGGTAACGCCGACACCACCGCACCACTCGGCTATGCCTACAACGACGGGGACGGCTCCACCGCCTATGACGTGGAATATCCGGTGCAGATCGGCTCCTTCGACAAGGAATTCCACGACGCCAGCCTGAACGTCCAGCCGCTGCCCTTCGCGGCCATGAAAGACGACTATCCCATGCTCAACGGTCGGGGTTATCCGGATACCGTGAGTCTGACCCCACCGACCGGCCCCGCTCAGCTGGAAAACGGCGATATCCTGTCACAACCGGTGCATACCCTGATCCAGGCAACCGCAGGCCAGCGTATCCTACTGCGGGTATCCAACCTGAATATCACCCGTTACAACACTCTGGCGGTGGCCGGACTCAACATGCAGGTCATCGCCCGGGACGCGCGCCTGCTGCGGGGGCCGGACGGCAAGGACCTGTCCTATATCACCAGTTCGCTCACCCTCGGTGGCGGTGAGGCCGCCGATGTAATCATCGATACCAGCGGTGTGGCCCCGGGGACCTATTTCCTCTACAGCGCCAACCTGGAGTTTCTCAGCAACAACGAAGAGATCGCCGGCGGCTTGGGCGGCATGTTGACCGAGATCCAGATCAACTAGGGACGAGAGAAAACAAGACCATGACAAAGAGTATTATGCGATTTACAGCCACGGCCCTGTTGTTGGCAGGTTTCCCGCTGACGCTCCCGGCCGGCATCGATGGCTTGACCGGGACCAACTTCAGTTTCACCGCCAAACAGGACTATCTCAGTACCGCGGATGGCGGCAGCCTGCTGTTCTGGGGTTACAGCGACGATGGCGGCACTACCCTGGGACTGCCCCAATATCCCGGACCGACCCTGATCGTAAATCAGGGCGATACCGTCAGCATCACCCTGACCAATACCTTGAACGAGCCGGTCTCCCTGCTGTTTCCCGGTCAGACCGGGGTTACCGCCAACTGTAGCAACGGCGGTGCCGACGGGCAGTGCGTAGCCGGTAAATTGACCATGGAAGCCGGCATCGACGGTGACGAGGTCACCTATGTCTTCAGCGCCGATCAACCCGGTACCTATATGTATCACAGTGGCAGTCACATGGATCTGCAGCTGGAGATGGGGCTGCTCGGTGCCCTCATCGTGCGTCCGAGTCTGGGCCCGGACTATGCCTACAATCATGCTGCAACCCGTTTCGATCATGAGTACCTGTTCCTGCTTACGGAGATCGATCCGAGAATTCATCTGCAGGTGGCGTTGAACCTCAAGTCTCTGGTCGACAACGCCGACTACTTTCCGGTCTATTGGTTGCTCAACGGTCGCACCGCCCCCGACGACATGTCCCCGGCGTTCGCCGACTGGCTGCCGACCCAGCCCTACAACTCGGTACCACGCATGCATCCAGGTGAAAAGGTCTTGATGCGGGTGGTCGGCGCGGGCCGTGACCTGCACCCCTTCCATCACCATGGCAATCACGCCAGCATCATCGCCCGGGACGGACGTCTGGTCGAAAGTGCACCCGGTGCGGGGCCGGATCTGGCTGAGCAGGTTTTCACTACCAGCACTGTACCCGGCAGCACCAGTGACGCCATCTTCGAATGGACCGGTGAACATATGGGATGGGACATCTACGGCAGCACCGTCGACGATCCGGCACTGGCCCATGACTGTTCCGACGCGGTCAACAATACCACCGGTGAGGCCGTTCCCGACGGTTACGCGGATGCCACTTCAGACTACCCCTGGGAGTGGTGCGCCGATCACGACAAACACTTTCCGGTGACCCTGCCGGAGACTCAGGACCTGTTCTTCGGTGCCTGGTGGAGCGGCAGCCCCTATCTGGGCAGCCTGGGTGACCTGCCTCCGGGGGAGGGGGGGCTCAATCCCAACGGTGGTTACAGCTACATGTGGCACTCCCACACCGAAAAGGAGCTGACCAACAACGACATCTACCCGGGCGGGATCCTCACCATGATGATCATCGAAGCCCCCGGTGTGGTCATCGAATAGGCGAGGGAGAGTTACGATTATGACGAAATACCGACGTTTGATTGGCGCACTGATTACCGCCAGCGGCCTGTTGGCCGGGCCCGCCGGCGCCGCCAGTTTCGACCTGCTGGCCAGGGAATTCATCAAAACCCTGCCGCTGCAGGACGGCACCACCCAGGTGGTTTCCATCTGGGGACTGGAGCAAGGCACCGCTTGTCCCGCCGCAACGGACCCGGTTCCGGAGTGGAGCGGCGCGCCGTTGTTGTCCGTACCCTCGGCCGACACCAGTCTGACCATCAACCTGCTCAACTGTCTGGGCGAGCCGACCTCACTGGTCGCTCCTTCTCTGCCTAAGGCGTTGAATCCGATATTCATCACCGACGCCCAGGGACGTTCCCGTGTCGTATCGATGGATGCAGAGGCGCCTGTCGGCGGTACGGTGAGCTATACCTGGAGCGACCTGCGTCCCGGTACCTTCCTGCTGCACAGCGGTACCATGCCTGGCAAGCAGGTCCCGATGGGGCTGTTCGCCGTTGTGACCCAGGATGCCGATGTGGCGACCGCCTATCCGAATATCGGCTACAACGGCGAAGTGGTACTGATCTTCAGCGAGATCGATCCGGTGTTGAATACGGCGGTGGCGGACGGCAGCTATGGCACTGCGGCCTATCCCACCAGCATCAAGTACAAGCCTCGCTATTTTCTGGTCAATGGCAATCCGGCAGGGGACAGTGTGTTGCCGGCGGCGTCGGTCAACGGCACCACCCTGGTTAGAATGGTCAATGCCGGTCTGCGCAGTCTGACCCCTACCATCAAAGACCTGCATTGGGATCTGGTGGCGGAGGACGCCAATCCCTATAACTATGCCAAACACCAGTACTCTGCCCGTCTGCCCGCCGGCAAGACCATGGATGCCGTGTTTATCGCGGGTGCGGAGGGTACCTATGCCCTGTACGACCGCCGCATGAGCCTCACCAGTGATCTCAACCTGGCAGGTGGTATATACGTGGATCTGACGGTGGCTGCCCAGACTGCTGCGCCGATAGCCAATCCGGATGCCTATCCCGACGCCACAAATGTCTTACTCGAAGACGGGGTGCTGCAAGTGGCCCTGACCTTGGACCAGGACGGGATAACGCCGCTGACCGGCGTCCTGGCCAACGACACCGATGCCCTGTTAAACCCACTCACACTACCTCCTGCAGCGGCCATTCTGGTCAGTTCGGTCACTTACGGCAGTCTGGTCTTGAATGCCGACGGCTCCCTGACCTATACACCCGCACCGAACTTCAACGGAATAGACAGCTTCACCTATCGGGCTAATGACGGTACCCAGAACAGTAACGAGACCACGGTCACCCTGACGGTTGACCCGGTTCCCGATGCACCACTCGTCGCTGCTGATGCATACGAGACGCCGACCAACACACAGCTCGTCGTGGCGGCACCTGGTGTGCTTGAAAACGACACCGACGTGGACGGCACCGGGATCAGTGTGAGTACCGTCGATACCACCTTGACATTAGGCAGCGTCGCGGTCGGCCCGGATGGTTCGTTCACCTATGATCCGCCTCAAGACTTCACCGGAATCGACAGTTTCGCGTATACGGCGATCGGAGCCGGTGAAGGCGGCTTGCCGGGATTGGAGAGTGATGCCGCCACCGTGAGCATCACCGTTGTTACACCGGTGAATCTGCCGCCGGTGGCGGCCGATGACTTCGCCAGCACCACGCGAAATGTCAGCATAGGCATTGCGGTGCTGGCCAACGATTCCGATCCCGACGGCACCTTGGATGTCGGCACGGTCACCATCGTCGATCCGCCGGACCAGGGTGGTTCGGTCGTTGTGAACGCGGACGGCACCGTCACCTACACCCCGAAGAAAAACTTCAAGGGGACGGAGATCTTCACCTACACGGTGAACGATGACAGTGGTGCCACCTCGAACCTGGCCAACGTGGAAGTCAATGTGACCAAGTAGTCGGGTTCCACGGCTGTGTGGACAGGCGTCATCGTTTGGTTGACGCCTGTCCACAGCAGCTCAAACAGGAAACTCATGATCTCGATTAATGTTTTTTTCTCCAAATACGGCCTTTTGAGCCTGTCTGGATTGATCTTTTCGACATTGCTTATGCCGGCCTGGGGAGAGGGCCTCGGTGATCAGTCGCTTGCTGACTCGGCCACCCTGTCAGTGGACGATACCGAGGCTGCCAAACCGCCTCTGCCGGAGGCCGCCGACGGGGAGACACAGAAGTCTCTTTGGGGTGTGGAACTGATGCCTTTACGTCGTGTTGCCGCCGGCCATATGCTGGACTTCCGCTATCGGGTCCTGGATTCCACCAAGGCGGCCCCGCTGTTCGTGCGCCAGACCAAACCCCGTCTGGTGCATAAGGCCAGCGGAAAGGTGCTGGCCGTCCCGGAGACCGCCAAACTGGGGCCGTTGCGCAATTCTGATACCCCGCAAGCTGGTCGGATCTACTGGATGTTTTTCGGTAATCCGGGAGGCCTGGTGCAGTCCGGTGACCAGGTCAGTGTGGTGATCGGTGACTTTCGTGCCGATCTCAGCGTCGAGTGAACCTCATGCATAGATTCAAAAACCCAGTCTTTCATTCCCTCATCGCGGGGATCCTTACCCTATTGCTCGCCGGCAAACTGCAGGCGGCGCAGATCACAGCGGCACTTCAACGGGCCATGCAGAGCGGTGGTGAGGTGGCATTCATTGCCGAGTTCAAGTCCCGTCCCGATCTGCTTCCCCGTGCAGACAAAGGGCAGGGGGCTGGCAGAGTGCTGGCAAGCATGCTCCGGGAACTGCACGAACAGGCCAATCTCACCCAACAGGGTGCGCGACAACTGCTGCAGGCTGGCGGTGCCCGGGACATCAGGCAGCTGTGGGCGATCAACGCCCTGGCGGCCAAGGGCCATCCTGCACTGATCCGCGCCCTGGCAGGGCTGGAAGAGGTTCGCGTCATCCGGTTGGATGCCACCATGGCTGCCCCGGCCCCGGAACTGGCGGTGGAATCGGATCTGGAATGGAACCTCAATGCGGTGCATGCCCTGGACCTGTGGCAGCTCGGTTTTACCGGCAGCGGCGTGGTGGTGGCGGGCATGGACACGGGGGTTGACCTGGAGCACCCGGATCTCTCCTACAACTGGCGCGGGGGTGACAACAGCTGGTTCGATCCCAACGGCGAACACGCCACCCCCTACGATATGGTCGGCCATGGAACACAGACCATGGGCCTGCTGGTCGGCGGCAACGAGGGCGGCAGTTATATCGGGGTGGCGCCGGGGGCCCGGTGGATCGCGGTGAAGATCTTCAACGATGCAGGCATAGCCACCCTCAGCGGGATTCATCTGGGTTTTCAGTGGCTGCTCGACCCCGATGGAGATCCGGAAACCGACGATGCGCCGGATCTGGTCAACAATTCCTGGGGCTTCCCGGATCTGGTGGATCAATGCTACCTGGAATTCGAGCCGGATCTGGAGATCCTGAAGGCGGCCGGCATCGCGGTGATATTCTCGGCCGGCAACCAGGGTAGCCTGGGCAGTGTGAGTCCGGCGGACAACCCGGCCGGCTTCGGTGTGGGTTCGGTGGATGCGTCGCTGAATGTCGCCGCCGACAGCAGCCGGGGCCCCTCGGCCTGCGACGGCAGCTTCTTTCCGGAGCTGGTCGCCCCGGGGATGAGCGTGCGCAGCGCCGATCTCACCTTCGGTGGATTGTTTCCTGACTCTTATATCTATGTCTCCGGAACCTCCTACGCCGCACCCCATGTGGCCGGTGTCATGGCCCTGCTGCGTCAGATCGATCCGCAGGCGACTGTTGCCGAACTGGAACAGGCGATACTCGGCAGTGCCCTCGACCTCGGTGAGCCGGGTGTAGACAACGACTCGGGCTACGGCCTGGTGGATGCCTTGGCTGCCTACGAGCTGTTACTCGGCAGCACCAGTGCCTCCACCGATGCAGACGGGGACGGCTATACGGTGGATCTGGATTGTGACGACAACGACCCCTCCATCTATCCCGGGGCGCCGGAGATCAAACACGACGGTATCGATCAGGACTGCAACGGCTATGACCTCACCATCGATATCCTGAGTGCGATCTACGGCAGCAAGAAAGACATCCTGGACGTGGAGGCCAGCTCTGACCTGGGTCAGGATGCTGCTCTGGAAGTACTGGGGTTCGGCGCCATGAAATGGGATCGCAAGGCCGGGATCTGGACTTTCTCCGTGCGCGGGATAGGCGGCGATCCCGGTCTGGTCACGGTGAGTGGACCTGAGGGTTCCGAGTCGTCGATAACCACCGTTGAGTAACTTATCAGCCAAAAAAACAGCCTGTACTCGAAGCATACGTCACCGTTCCTGGTGCCGGCTTGTGCATGGGGGGAAGGTATTGGGAAGACAGTAACACTTCACCCATCGCCGGATTATTGGAGTACTCAAAAAGTGAGAACACTTGTTTCATCGCTGAAAAGAACGAGCTTAGGTTTGATCTTCCTGTGCACGATAGGAATGATCGAAGCAATCGGGGCAGAGGAGATCTCCTCTTTCGATGCCATAGCTCTCGGTGAACGGATCTACCGTCAAGGCATTGGAGTCGACGGCAAACCCATCACCGCCATGGTGGTGGGGGATATCACGGTGGACGGGCGCATGTTCAGCTGTGTGAACTGCCATCAACACAGCGGTCTGGGCACCGTCGAGGGTTCGGTCATCACCTGGCCGATCACAGGCAAGGAGCTTTTTGTGCCACGGAGACGCACCGGGGCCTGGAATCCGACTAAGGCAGAGCAGGGGCCGGGGGCCACGCAACGCTGGTCTCTGCCGCCGCAGTATCGGGTGCCCGATGCCCGTCCCGCCTACACCGAACAGAGTCTGGCCCATGTGTTGAGAACCGGTGATGATCCCACAGGACGGCAATTGAATCCGGTGATGCCACGCTACCGTTTGAACGATCAGGACATGCAGGCGCTCATCGCCTATCTGAAGCAGCTTTCGGAGCACTATGATCCCGGCGTTGACGAGACTACCCTGCGTTTCGCCACGGTGGTGACTGAAGGTGTGGAGCCTCAGGTTCGGGATGCCATGCTGGCTGTCCTCCAGACCCATATCGATGCCCGCAACACCCAGACCCGGCCCCATCTGCGCCGTGCCATGCAAGGTCCGTTCTACAAGACCGAAAAGTTCGGGGCATATCGAAAACTCGAACTGGATGTCTGGGAGTTGCAGGGGCCGCCGGAGAGCTGGGGAGAACAACTCGAGACCTATTATAAAGAACGGCCTGTTTTCGCTCTGCTCGGCGGTATCGGCAGTGGAAGCTGGGAGCCGATCCATCGGTTCTGTGAGACCCACCAGATACCCGATATTTTACCGATCACAGACCAACCGGTGGTCTCCGAGGGCAACTGGCACACCCTGTACTTTTCCAAAGGTCTCTACCAGGAAGGCGAGGCAGCCGCCCGATTCCTGCATAGCAGGTTCGAAACCGGAGAACGACCCCGCATCCTGCAGCTGTTCCGCAGCGGTCAGCCGGGCGAGGCGGTGGTCCATGGGTTTAATGAAAACTGGCAGATCGCTGGAGCCGCTCCAGCCGAGGTCGTTTCACTGCGACTGGAAAGCGACGACGTAGCGAAGGTCCTCGAGTCTCACACAGATGCCGATATTCTGTTGCTATGGCTCCAGGGTGAAGACCTGAATGCGGCACTCACCGCCATCGAACAGAATGAAGCTGCCAAACCATCGGCCTTCGTTTCTGCCACCTTGATGGACAAGAATCTGACGCGCATTCCCGAAAATCTGCGGCCAAGGGTCTATCTGACCTTTCCCTACAGTCTGCCTGACGAGCACTCGAAGGGTCGATTCATCATAGAACGGTGGCTGAAACGGCACGACATTCCGGTGACCGAGCCGGACATACAGAGCAAGATGTATTTCCTGGGTTGGATGCTGCCCGGGGCCTTGTCCTACCTGCGCAGCGAGTTTTATCGGGACTATTTCCTGGAAGGCTTCGATATGATGACCGATCAGGACTATGCCATTCCCATCTATCCGCGCCTGACCTTCGGGCCGGGCCAACGTTATGCCTCGAAGGGCTGTTACATCGTGCAGGTCGGAGCGGGTGAAACAGCGGAACTCAT
>Ga0316596_1000022_pt1 | contig 14592 bp, 13 predicted proteins | sample S_170502SBrCrA_R_FD_207793 | JGI IMG/M metagenome (GOLD analysis project Ga0316596, IMG submission 207793) | Metatranscriptome of rhizosphere microbial communities from salt marsh grasses in Alabama, United States - S_170502SBrCrA (Metagenome... | ecosystem: Host-associated > Plants > Roots >... | reverse complement strand
CCTGGGTTTGATTGTTGTCAAAAGCTATTTATGGTATAAAGCCCGCGCCAAGATAGCAATCAAGTTTCGCTGTCCGGGCCGCATTGATTTTTACATGCGTTTTTACCGTGGTTTGCAACTGTGCTCGGATGTCGGGTCCGGAAGGCAACCATAACGTTAATCCAAATCCGCACATAGGCCGGCACATGTATCGGGGTGCCTGTGCAACAGGTTGATATATGGGGTCTATGGAGGTTTAACCCAACTATTGGAGTAGTGTAAACATGTCTAACGTTACCATGCGTCAAATGCTGGAAGCCGGTGTTCATTTCGGTCATCAGTCTCGTTATTGGAATCCCAAAATGGCTCCTTTTATTTTCGGGGAGCGCAACAAAATCCACATCATTAACCTGGAAAAAACCTTGCCCGCCTTCCTGGATGCGGCCAATTTTCTCGGAAAAATAGCCGCTTCCAAAGGCAAAATTCTATTTGTCGGTACCAAACGGTCCGCCCGTGAAATCGTCAAAGAACAGGCTTCCCACTGCGGCATGCCTTACATCAACCATCGCTGGTTAGGTGGAATGCTCACCAATTTCAAAACCGTCAGGCAATCCATCAAACGCTTAAAAGATCTTGAAACCATGGCGGCCGACGGCAGTTTTGCCAAGGTTAACAAAAAGGAAGCGCTGGAATTGACCCGGGAAATGGAAAAACTCGAACGCAGCCTGGGTGGAATCAAAAATATGAACTCACTACCGGACGCATTGTTCGTGATTGATGTGGGTCACGAAAAAATAGCAATCAGTGAAGCCAAGAAATTGGGCATACCTGTGGTGGGCGTCGTGGACACCAATAATAGCCCTGACAGTATCGATTACGTTATTCCTGGCAATGACGATGCCATGCGGGCTATTCGCTTGTATGTGGAAAATATGGCCGAATCCATATTAGTCAGTAAGCCGGCACCCATGCAGATCGGTGGTCCGGAAGAAGGCTTTATTGAAGTGGATGAAACCGGGGAAATCATTCCCGACTCCGCCAAAACCGAAACGGCTGCTGGGGCACCTGCCAAGAAGAAAGCTGCCAAGAAAAAAGCCGTGGTAAAGAAAAAAGCAGTCAAGAAAGTGGCTAAAGCCGAGGCGGCGGAACCAGCGGCTTCAGCGCAAAGCGATACGACTGCAGACGTGCAATCTCAATCAGCTGCCGGCGAATCTGAAGAATAACCAGACCCCGCAAATCCGGTACCGGCCGTGGTGAGATTTGTATTGTTAAGGGGGCTGTGCCCCCTTTTTTGAAATCAAGCAACCAATACCAAACATACAGACTGAGGAAGGAATATAGATATGGCAATTTCAGCTGCATTGGTCAAAGAATTACGCGAACGTACCTCCGCAGGCATGATGGAATGTAAAAAAGCCCTGGTAGAAACCAATGGCGATATCGAAGCGGCGGTGGAGTATTTACGCAAGGCCGGTATGGCGAAAGCCGATAAAAAGGCTGACCGTACCGCGGCAGAGGGACTTATCGTGATTGAAACCAGTGGTGATGGCAAAAAAGCCGCCATGGTGGAAGTTAACTGCGAAACCGATTTTGTCGCCAAAGACGACAATTTTCAGAGTTTCGCCAAAGAAGCCGCGTCGATTGTATTAAACGCTTCACCAGCGGATCTGGAATCATTAATGGCCACCAAGATGCAAAACGGTGACAGCGTGCAGGACACCATCAAAGGGTTGATTGCGAAAATCGGCGAGAATATGTCGGTTCGCCGGTTTGTCATCATGGAAAGTTCCGAGGGTAGTATAGGCAGTTATTCCCACGGCAGCCGTATCGGTGTGCTGGTGGACATGACCGGCGGCGATACTGAGCTGGCCAAAGACATTGCCATGCACGTTGCGGCGTCAAAACCGGTCTGTGTTTCCGCAGAACAAGTATCCCCGGATTTGATCGAAAAAGAAAAAGAAATCTTTTCCGCCCAGGCGGCCGAAAGCGGCAAACCGCCCGAAATTGTCGAGAAAATGGTCTCCGGCCGGATTAACAAGTTTCTCAAGGAAATTACCTTGTTAGGACAACCGTTTGTGAAAGATCCGGATTCTACCGTGGAAAAATTGCTCAAAGGCAAAAACGCTGCGGTTGTGGCATTCAGCCGTTTTGAAGTGGGCGAAGGCATCGAGAAAAAGCAGGACAACTTTGCCGATGAAGTCATGGCGCAAGTCAAGGGCAGCTAGTGCTCTTCTGCCCAGACTGATTAGCGTAAAGGCATAAATAACAGGAAAAATACCACAATGGCCGAGCAAAGCGACACACCGATATATAAGCGAATATTGCTGAAACTGAGCGGCGAAGCCTTGATGGGCAACGCCGAATTCGGTATTGATCCGGCCATCATCGAACGGGTAGCCACAGAAGTCAGGGAACTGGTGGATACCGGCATAGAAGTGGCAATAGTCATCGGCGGCGGCAATATATTCCGCGGTGTAAATTTATCCGCCAGCGGTATGGACCGGGCTACCGGCGACTACATGGGCATGCTGGCGACGATCATTAACGCGCTGGGGATACAAGATGGATTGGAGCGTGCGGGGCTCACCGTGCGGGTACAGTCTGCTTTGCAAATCAACCAAGTGGCCGAAGGCTATATCCGCCGCCGGGCAATGCGGCATTTGGAAAAAGGCCGCGTGGTGATTTTTGCAGCCGGCACCGGCAGCCCGTTTTTTACCACCGATACGGCCGCGAGCTTGCGCGGCATTGAAATCGGGGCCGATGTGGTCTTGAAGGCCACCAAAGTGGATGGTGTTTATTCCGCCGACCCCATGATAGAAAAAGACGCGATTCGCTATTCCCGTCTGACTTATGACGAGGTTTTGGTCAAAAATCTCAATGTCATGGACGCCACCTCAATCGCATTATGCCGCGACTATGGCATGCCGGTACGGGTGTTCAATATGAACAAGTCCGGATCCTTGATGCGTATCATGTATGGGGAAGATGAAGGAACACTCGTGGACAAAGGCGAGTAGCTTAAGAGGTGAGTAACATAAGGGGAGTATAATGATTGATGATGTAAAAAAAGATGCGGAAAGCCGCATGCGTAAGAGTATAGACGCATTGAAGTCAGAGCTAACCAAGCTGCGTACCGGCAGAGCGCATACCAGCCTGCTGGATCATATCACCGTGGATTACTACGGTTCTGTTACGCCGCTGAGCCAAGTTGCTTCCATCACAGTATCCGATGCACGTACGCTGTCCGTGGTGCCGTGGGAGAAGAATATGGTGTCAGTCGTTGAAAAAGCGATTATCACCTCCGATCTGGGCCTTAATCCCGCCGTCTCGGGCATGAATATCCGAGTCCCATTGCCTCCCTTAACTGAAGAACGTCGCAAAGACCTTATTAAAGTCGTACGCCAGGAGGGCGAGAACGCCCGCGTGGCCATACGCAATATCCGCCGCGATGCCAACAATGATCTGAAATCCCTCAATAAAGAAAAAGAAATTACCGACGACGAGTTACACAAAGCGGAAGATGACATGCAAAAGCTGACCGACAAATATATTCAGGATATTGAAACGTTATTGACAACCAAAGAGAAAGATTTGTTGGAAATATAAATATCACGTTGCACTATAGCACCAGTTTGCTGAACAATATCAGTTTGTTAAATAGTAGTAATATTGACATCCCAGGCCTGGAGGTAAATCGTTGTTAATTTTAGGTACGCTGCATATACCCTTTGAGACTGGAGCTTATGCCGGGTAATAACCAAAACCCCGACAATAGTCTCACGTCACGTGTGCCTCAGCATATTGCGATCATTATGGATGGCAATGGCCGTTGGGCGAAACAGCGTAACCAGCCGAGATTTTTTGGCCATAAGGCTGGAGTGGAAGCGGTTCGCGGTGTGGTAAAAGCCTGCGCGGCCAGAGGCATAAAAGTATTAACCTTGTTTGCTTTCAGCAGTGAGAACTGGCGCCGTCCGCAAAAAGAAGTCAGCCTGTTAATGGAGTTGTTGTATACGGCGCTAACGCGCGAAGTCAGTAAGCTCAACGACAACAACGTGCGCTTGCGCATTATTGGTGATCGCAGTGTGTTCAGCGAAAAACTGCAAAACCGTTTGCGCAAGTCTGAGGAGCAAACTGAAAACAACACCGGCTTAATCTTGGTTGTGGCAGTGAATTACGGCGGCCGCTGGGATATCACCCAAGCGGCCCGCAAAGCTATAGAAAAAGTACTGGCTGGTGAATTGCAGGCTTCGGACATCACCCCAGCGCTCATCGGCGAGAATCTCAGCCTGGCCGATTTACCCGAACCTGATCTGTTCATCCGTACCGGTGGTGAGCAACGGGTGAGTAATTTTCTGTTATGGCAGCTCGCCTACACCGAGTTATTCTTCACCCAGACCTTGTGGCCGGATTTTTCCGCGGCAAGTTTGGATGATGCCATTGAATCCTTTAGTCAACGTCAACGGCGTTTTGGTCGAACCGGCGAGCAAGTGGAAAATGGAGAAGGGGCTTAAATTACGCCTCATATCCAGCCTGATTATGGCTCCCATCGCGATTGGCTTGATCGTGATGTTGCCAACGCCGTATTTTGCCCTGGTGTTGGGCGCGTTTTTTGTCGCCGGGGCTTGTGAGTGGGCTGCGTTGGTGAGCGTACCCAAGCTTGTGGTGCGTTATACGTATACCGCTTCGGTGGTCGGATTAATGATCGCGGCCTGGTTTTCGTTAACTGCAATTCCTGCGTTTATTACCATAGTCATTTCAGTCGCTGTTGGCTGGTGGATATTGATTTTGTTGTTGGTGTTGACCTATCCCCAGTCGTCCCGGATGTGGAATAACGCCTTTGCCAAAGCTATGGCGGGATATTTGATTTTGGTACCCGCGTGGTTGGCCATGATCAGCTTGCACGGTTCCGGCCCTGATGGCCCGTATTATGCGTTGTATTTTTTTATGATGATCTGGCTGGCGGATATCGCTGCTTATTTTTCCGGTCGATTCTGGGGTAAAAATAAACTGGCCCCGCACGTGAGTCCCGGAAAAAGCTGGGAAGGCGTGTTTGGCGCTTTGGGGGCTGTGTCGATCTATACCGTCATTGCCAGCTATTTCATGGGCATTTTCAAACTGGGTACCAATATTCTGTTGATTTATATAGCCATTTCTTTGTTCGCCGTATTGGTGTCGGTGCTTGGCGACCTGGCCGAAAGCATGTTCAAACGCCAGGCACATTTAAAAGACAGTGGTACTTTGTTTCCCGGTCATGGTGGAGTGTTGGACCGGTTTGACAGTCTTACGGCGGCAGCGCCGACATTTTTATTATGTTATTGGGGATTTTCCGGTCTTGGTGGCGGGCAGATGCTGAGTTATTTGGAGATGGTTTGGTGAGTGTCACCACGACGCCAGGCCGCGCCACACCGAATGACGATGGCCGAATTGGATTAACCGTATTAGGTGCCACTGGCACCATTGGGGTCAATACCCTGGATGTGGTGGCTCGCCACCCAGGACGCTATAAAATTGTCGCTTTGACAGCCAACCACCAGGTAGAGCGCCTGTATGAGCAGTGTTTAACCCACCAGCCCGAGTTTGCCGTTTTGGCCGATAGCGCCGCGGCGGAAAAATTAGAACAAAAGTTGCGAAAGCATGGTCTCAATACAGAAGTTTTGGCCGGCATTGGCGGATTGGAGCAGGTGGCCAGATTGCCACAAGCGCATTATGTGATGGCTGCAATTGTTGGTGCCGCCGGTTTGGCCCCCACCTTGGCGGCCGCCCGCGCCGGAAAACGAATTTTACTGGCCAACAAAGAAGCCCTGGTAATGTCAGGACAAATATTCATGGACGAAGTAAAAGCCAATAATGCTGAATTGCTGCCCATTGATAGCGAACACAATGCCATATTTCAATGTATGCCGAATACGCAAAATATAAATCTGGATGTGATTGGGGTGAAACGCATTCTGTTGACCGCCTCCGGGGGGCCTTTCAGAGATGTGCCTCTGGAGACTCTGTCACGGGTCACCCCCGAACAAGCTTGTGCGCACCCCAACTGGGTGATGGGACGGAAAATATCCGTGGACTCCGCCACTATGATGAACAAGGGTTTGGAAGTGATCGAAGCCTGCTGGTTGTTTGCCACCAGGCCGGCATTCATAGAAGTGGTGGTACATCCGCAAAGTATCATTCATTCCATGGTGCAATACGCCGACGGTTCGGTGCTGGCGCAACTGGGCAATCCCGATATGCGTACCCCCATTGCGCACGCATTGGCGTGGCCCGACCGTATCGATGCCGGGGTGGATAATTTGGATATTTTCAGTGTGGCGCATTTGGATTTCAGCAGACCGGATTATTCGCGTTTTCCCTGTCTGCGTTTGGCGATAGAGGCAATAGAGCAGGGAGGCACGTGTTCAGCCATCTTAAACGCGGCCAATGAGGTCGCCGTTCAGGCATTTTTGGACCACCAGATATTGTTTACCCAAATTGCTTCCATCATAGAACAAACCCTAGCGGCGGTGGCCAGCACGCCAGCCACCAGCATTGAAGTTATTATGGACGCTGATAACGCGGCCAGGCTTTGTGCGCAACAGCTGGTTGAGCGTTTTTCTTCGACATTTCGAGGGCATGTACACTAATGGATTCGTTTTTAACCTCAGCCGCTGCGCTGATTGTCACCTTGGGTATATTGATAGCTTTTCATGAATACGGCCATTTTTGGGTGGCCCGGCGCATGGGAGTGAAAGTACTGCGGTTTTCCATCGGTTTTGGTAAACCCTTATGGTCAAAAAAAGTCGGTAAAGACCAGACTGAATACGTACTGGCGGCGATACCTTTAGGCGGCTATGTCAAAATGCTGGATGAACGCGAAGGTGATGTCTCGCCGGAAGAAGTACATCGGGCGTTTAACCGCCAATCGGTCAGAAAGCGGATCGCGATTGTCGTGGCCGGTCCGCTGTTTAATTTTATTTTCGCCATCCTCGCCTATTTTGTCATGTATTCGGTCGGTGTTCCCGGAGTGAAACCATTGGTGGGCGATGTGACGCCAGAGTCATCTGCCGCCCGAGCCGGTATTGTAAAAGGCGATGAAATTGTTCAAGTGGGGAGTCAGGATACCCCAACCTGGAATGCCGTGCGCATGGCATTACTGCAGTATTCGTTGGACAATGATCGCATAGTCATTCATGTTAAAGACAACAATGGTACCGTTCATGATGCTCCATTGGATTTGCAAGGCATCACCATGGAGGATAAACAACAGCGGCTGGTGAGCCGCCTCGGTATGGAACCCTTGCGGCCAGCATACCCGGCTATCATTGGTCAGTTGTCGGAAGATGGTGCGGCACAGCGTGACGGTTTACGCCCTGGCGACAGAGTTCTATCGGTAGACGGTAAAGAAATCACGCTGTGGGAGGACTGGGTGGATGTCATCCGTGAGAATCCGGAAAAAACCCTTTCGGTCGAAGTGCAACGCGATGGTGCAGTGCAGGTGATCAGCCTCACGCCCAAGCGAGAGCAAACCGCGCAAGGTGAAATAGGCCTCATAGGTGCAGCACCCCAAGTGTCCGAAGAAATGATCGATCAATACCGCGCTATAGTGAGCTATGGGCCGGTAAAGGCGTTGTGGACCGGGGTGAGCGAAACCTGGCGAATGTCAGTGCTAACATTGCGTATGCTGGGCAAAATGCTGGTGGGTGAGGTGTCGCTGGAAAATTTGAGCGGCCCGATCACAATAGCCACTTATGCCGGCTATACGGCCAGTATTGGCTTGACCACGTTTTTGTCTTTCCTGGCCATTGTGAGTATCAGTTTAGGGGTGTTGAATTTACTACCGATACCGATATTGGACGGCGGTCATCTGTTGATGTACGTGATTGAAGGGATTAAAGGTAAGGCGTTGTCGGAAGACGTACAGGCGAAAATGCAGCAGTTTGGTATGGTGATTCTGGCCATGTTAATGATGCTGGCGTTTTACAATGACATCATGCGTTTAATCGGCTGAGACTGGTGGCCTTGTTGCCGTTGGTCTTTGTAGAGTCGATCAATTAACATTAAACAAAAATGATTAACTATTTAGATTATCTTGTTGTATTTATATGATAATAATTTTCAGCGTTAGAATTATAAAAAACATAACAAGAAGAATAAATCCCGAGGCCGTTACATGAAGTATCGTTATTGGTTGCTAGTTGCGCTTTTATTCACGCCGGCGTTGGTGCAGGCGTTTGACAATTTTGTCGTAGAAGACATTAAAATCGAAGGTTTGCAGCGGATTGCTCTGGGTACGGCATTTACGTACCTGCCCTTGAAAGTGGGTGAAGAACTGACTGCGAAAAAAGCGTCCGAGGCCGTGCGGGCGTTATTTAAAACCGGTTTTTTCGAGAATGTGTCGCTGGGAAGGGAAGGTAATGTGCTGGTGATAGTCGTTGAAGAGCGGCCTTCTATTGCCAGTATTGAGATTTTCGGCAATGAGGAAATCAATACCGACGACTTAATGGAGGCGCTAAAGGGTATCGGTATGGCAGAAGGCCGGGTATTTAACCGATCGTTATTGGACCAGGTTGAGCAGGAACTGCATAGACAATATTTCAATCTTGGTAAATACGGCGTTGAAATCAAATCCACTATCACCGATTTGCCACGAAACCGGGTGGACATCGATATTGATATCGAAGAAGGGGATGCCGCCCGTATCCGCCAAATCAATATTATCGGCGCGAAACACTTCAAGGATTATGACCTGATCACACGCTTTCAATTAAGTCAGGGCACTATGTTTTCCTTTATCTCCGGCAGTGACAAGTATTCCAAACAGCAATTAATCGGGGATTTGGAAACCTTGCGCTCTTTTTATCTGGACCGTGGGTATATTCATTTTGACATCGAATCCACCCAAGTATCGATATCACCCGATAAACGCGATGTCTATATCACCATTAACATCAAGGAAGGGGAACAATTTACGGTCAAGGATTTTGATTTATCGGGTGATATGGTCGTTCCTAAAGAAGAACTGCGGGAATTAGTCTTGTTGGAACCTGGTGATGTTTTTTCCCGCCAACTGTTGGTGCAAAGTACCAACAAAATTAACGACCGCCTGGGCGTTGAAGGTTATGCATTTGCCAATGTTAATGCGATTCCGAAAATAGACGATGAGAAAAAAGAAGTTTCCATCACTTTTTTCGTGGATCCGGGTAAACGAGTGTATGTGCGTCGCATCAATATTACCGGCAATACCAAAACCAAAGACGAGGTGATCCGGCGGGAAATGCGCCAGATGGAAGGCGGCTGGATTTCCACACCCTTGATCAATCGTTCTAAAATCCGCCTGCAGCGACTGGGTTTTTTTGACAACGTCAATGTGGAAACTCCGGCGGTACCCGGCACCACTGATCAGGTGGATGTGAATTTCAGCGTGGTGGAAGGCTCTACCGGCAACTTCTCAGCGGGTATTGGTTATGGCCAGGAAGGCGGATTTCTGTTTAATACCAGTGTGACATTGAATAACTATCTTGGCACCGGTAAGAGAGTCAAGCTGGAAGTCAATAATGACCGGATTAACAAGATTTACAGCTTTTCCTATCAGAATCCGTATTTCACCATGAATGAAATCAGCAGCGGCATACGGTTGTTGTATCGGTCCACTGATGCGGCTCAAGCCAACCTATCGGATTTCTATACGGATGTTAAAGAAGGCGGGTTGAATTTCGGTATCCCCATCAGTGAATTTACCCGCTTGAATTTCGATGTGAGCTACAAAGATACCGATTTGAGCCTCGGAGCATCTGCGCCGCGCTCCTATCGGGAATGGGTAAAACTGGTCAGTGGCGAGGGCATAGATACGGCGCGATTCAAAACTTACTCCACCGAAGCCAGTTATTCCTACGATTCCCGTAACCGTGCCATCTTTCCAGACCGCGGTTTATATTCACGCATCGGTGCTGAAGTGGCACTACCGGGCGGCGACCTGGAGTATTACCGATTGAGTTATCAGTTGCGCTTTTACGTACCGTTCAGCGATCAGGTGAGCTTACTGTTGGGGGGCGAGTATGGTTATGGTGACGGTTATGGCGAAGAAGGCACCGGCAAAGCGATATTGCCGTTTTTCGAGAATTTCTACGCCGGCGGTACCCGTTCCGTGCGCGGTTATAAAGGCAATACCATTGGTCCCCGGGACGCGTATTGTCCAAGTGATGACGAGGTTTGCGCGAATCCCGTGCGGGGGGATCCGGTGGGCGGTAATGAAAAAATCCTGGGACGAGCGGAATTGTATTTTCCGGTGCCATTTACTGATGAGCCCAGCCGCAATTTCCGCTTAAGTATGTTTGTCGACACGGGACGACTTGACAGCAACGTACCATTCGTCATCAATGATAACGATTTTCGCACGACTTACGGCGTGGCGGCGGTGTGGATTACCCCGGTTGGCGCTCTGGTTTTTAACTGGGCGTGGCCGATTGATCCCAAAGAAGGTGATGAAATCGAGCGATTTCAGTTCAATATCGGTGCTCCCTTCTAACTGTGGTGAAAATCCGGTGTAAATATTGGTCTTGCGCCAGAATCGTGGCATCATTACCCTTTTCGCGTCGCGGACGCCATAATTGATTAAAATTTAAACAATCGGAGTTTCTTTCGAGTATGACAAAACGGCTTTTTACTTATGCGTTTGTAGCGCTATGGGCGTTATTCGCCATCGTATCTTCAGCGACTGCTGAAGAAGTCAAAATCGGGGTGGTTAATGCCGCAAAAGTGTTAGAGGAAGCGCCGCAAATGGAAACCGCGCGCAAGATTCTGGAAAAAGAATTTGCGCCCCGGGACCAGGAGTTGGTTGAACTGCAAAAATCTGTCCGCAATTTGGAAGAAAAACTCACCCGCGATGGCGACATTATGAGTGATGTTGAACGGCGAAATATGGAGCGCGATATTCGCAGCCGTACTCGGGAACTTAAACGCTTGCAAGATGAATTTAATGAGGATTTGAACCTCAAGCGCAATGAGGCGTTCGATCGAATCCGGCGAAAAGTTCTGGAAGTTGTAAACGTCATCGGTAAAAAAGAAAAATTTGACTTAATCGTAAATGATGGCGTGTTGTATGCGAGTGAGCGTATCGATATTACCAGTACCGTGATCAAGCAGCTGAAAAACGAAGCCGGCGCAGCTGCCAGCGGTAAAAAGTAATCTCCAAAGAATTCTTTCTCAATTAACTTTCCCTTCCAGTGTATACATTACGTGAACTAGCGGAGAAAATTGGTGCGGAGCTGGTAGGCGAAGGAAGTTGCCAAATTAGTTCAATCGCAACTTTGAGCAATGCAAAATCCGGCTCAATCACTTTTTTATCCAACCGGCAGTTTCTCGACCAATTGACCACAACCAAAGCATCGGCTGTCATCGTATCTCACGCCGATAAGACCAAGCTGCCTGGCGACGGCTTAGTTGTCGAAGATCCCTACGTGGGGTATGCGAAGGTGGCAACTCTTTTACATCCTTTTGTCAATCAGCTAACCGGCATTCACCCCTCGGCGGTGGTCCATGAGGAGGCTCATGTCGACCCCAGTGCCTGGATCGGTCCATGCACGGTAGTGGGCAGAGGCACCAGTATTGGTGCTAATTGTTATGTAGGGCCCGGTTGCGTTGTAGGGGACGAGGTGATTATTGGCCCCGATGCCCAGCTGGTAGCAAATGTGACGATATTTCACCAAACTCACATTGGAGCACGCGCGATCTTTCATCCCGGTGTGGTGGCGGGTAGTGACGGATTCGGCTTGGCCTTTGATCAAGGTAAGTGGCTTAAAATCCCGCAAGTGGGACGTCTAGTGATTGGTGACGATGTGGAAATCGGTGCGAACTGTGCCATTGACCGGGGAGCGATTGAAGACACTGTGATAGAGGATGGGGTTAAACTGGATAATTTAGTTCATGTCGCCCATAACGTGCATATCGGAGCGCACACTGTGTTAGCGGGACAAATCGGTATTGCCGGTAGCGCCAAAATAGGGAAATACTGCGCTATGGGTGGCCAAGTCGGCATTAATGGTCACATTGAAATCACCGATCATGTTACAATTACCGCCCGCACGATGGTAGTGCACTCTATTACCGAGCCTGGCACGTACTCTTCGGGAATCACAGCGGATACCAATGTGAGATGGCGGAAAAACATGGCCCGGTTCAAACAATTGGATGAACTGGCGAAAACGGTAAAGCGGTTACAAAAACAATTCGAAAATCAATTTCCTGATAAATAATTAGCCGCGTGGTTGAAACAAGTGCTTGAAAAAGCAATGGTTTAATAAAAAGATAAAACTAATGAATGACTCAACAATTGAACCTCTGGAAATCACCGAGATCTTAAGGCGTTTGCCACACCGCTATCCGTTTCTGTTAATTGATCGCGTTCTGGATTACAAATTAGGTGAATCTTTAGTAGCGTTAAAAAACGTAACGATAAACGAACCCTATTTTACCGGCCACTTCCCCGGTCATCCTATTATGCCTGGTGTATTGATTTTGGAAGCCCTTGCGCAAGCGACCGGCATTCTAGCGTTTAAAACCGCCAACGCCTATCCGGAAGACGGAACATTGTATTATCTGGTGGGCATAGACGAAGCACGTTTTAAACACCCGGTTATACCAGGCGATCAGTTGCACCTCAGTGTCAAAATCATTAAATCCAAACGCGGTATATATAAACTCAGCGGCGAAGCCAGTGTTGATGGTAACGTGGTAGCCACTGCCGATTTAATGTGTGCCGAGCGAGCTGTGTAGTGATTCATCCGCAAGCTATTGTCGATCCAAAAGCAAACATCGCCCCGGGCGTTAGCATTGGTGCGTTTTCCATTATTGGAGCCGACGTGATTATCGAAGAGGGCACCTGGGTTGGACCTCATGTCGTGATCAATGGCCCGACTACAATCGGAAAAAACAACAAAATATATCAATTCGCTTCCATTGGCGAAGCACCGCAAGATAAAAAATACGCTGGTGAACCCACTCGCTTGGAAATCGGAGACAACAACATTATTCGTGAAAGCGTCACCATAAGCCGCGGCACCGCACAAGATTCGGGGGTCACCCGACTGGGTAACGATAACCTGATTATGGCGTACGCTCATATCGCTCATGACTGCCAAGTGGGAAATTCCACGGTATTTGCTAACTCCACTTCTCTTGCCGGCCATGTTCATGTGGCGGACTATGTTATTTTTGGTGGGTTTACCTTGGTTCATCAATTTTGCAAAATCGGGGCTTATTGTTTTACCGCCATGGGCAGTGCGATTTCCAAAGATGTTCCACCTTATCTGCGCGTTGCGGGGCACATGGCCAAGCCATATGGGTTAAATTCCGAAGGACTGAAGCGCAGAGGATTCAGCCCAGACGCTATTGCTCAGTTGCGCGACGCTTACAAAATACTCTACCGGTCCAGTCTCACCCTGGAACAAGCCACCCAACGTCTTAGTGAAAAAGCCGAGGCCAGCAAAGAAATAAAATATTTTCTGGACTTTATCAAGGCATCCGGACGCGGCATAATTCGATAACCGCAAAACAAAAAACACAAACTACTATAATAGCGGGGAATGCAGTAAACATGCGATTTGGTATCGTCGTGGGGGAAGCTTCGGGAGATCTTCTTGGTGCTGGATTGATTGCTGAAATCAAGCGGCAATATCCGGATGCGACCTTTGAAGGTATCGCCGGGCCTCTCATGCAAAAAATGGGAGCGCGTTCCCTGTACCCCATGGAGCGGCTGGCGGTGATGGGGATCGTGGAGATTCTCGGGCGCTATCGGGAATTGTCCGCTATGCGGAAAAACCTCATCAAGCACTTTTGTAGCAATCCACCGGATGTGTTTATCGGCGTGGATTCGCCTGAGTTCAATATCCACATTGCGCAAAAGCTGCGCGAAGCAGGTATCAAGACCGTCCAGTATGTAAGCCCCCAGGTGTGGGCCTGGCGCCAATACCGGGTGAAAAAAATTGCCCAGGCAGTGGACTTGATGTTGACACTGTTTCCCTTTGAAGAAGAATTCTATGCATCCCGATCTGTAACCGTACGCTGCGTAGGTCATCCGCTAGCCGATGCCATACCCATGCACCCGGATAAATCCGTGGCGCGGGAGAACTTGAAAATCCCCCCAGACAAGGAAGTGGTTGCTTTGCTACCCGGCAGCCGCGGCGTGGAAGTGCACTATTTGGCCGAAGTATTCATTCAAGCGGCGCAATGGTGCCTGGATCGCAGGCCGAATTTATTCTTCGTGGCACCACTGGCCAACGAGTCCAGACGCAAACAGTTTGAGCAAGCCTTATACCGTAAGGGCAGCTCATTACCTATAAAACTGGTGACAGGCAATTCACGAGAGGTGATGACCGCGGCAGACGTGGTAGTACTGGCCTCGGGAACAGCAACCCTGGAAGGCATGCTGTTGAAAAAACCATTGGTCGTTGCCTACAAACTTTCGCAAATGTCGTACTTTATCTTCAAGTTCTTATCCCAGGTGTCGCATTATGCGTTGCCAAATTTATTGGCAAGGAAACCGCTTGTCCCCGAATTAATCCAGCATAACGCCACACCGGAAAAAATCGGTAAAGAAGTATTGGCGTATTTCCACGATCCCGAAAAAGTGGCAACCTT